>Ga0181505_10145565_pt1 | contig 18385 bp, 14 predicted proteins | sample PEATcosm2014_Bin_5_FD_127743 | JGI IMG/M metagenome (GOLD analysis project Ga0181505, IMG submission 127743) | Metatranscriptome of peatland microbial communities from MTU Mesocosm Facility, Houghton, MI, USA - PEATcosm2014_Bin05_30_metaT... | ecosystem: Environmental > Terrestrial > Soil >...
CAAACACCAGCGACTTACTTCAAACGACCCTATCGAAACTGCCCCGGCGAGCAAAGCTGCGCTCAATCTCGCCTCGTCGGCCAGGGCAGTCCCGATAGGGACCTATCGTTTTTCGTTACTTATCGGTTGAAACTTCCCAGAAGAAGACTTCTGGGGAACTTGCCCTCGGCCACTTCTTACGGCGCGAAGTAGCCGGAGATGTCCAGGAGCAGTTGCGTCAGCTTCTGGGCGTAGGCGTCGATGGAACCGTTGTTTGTCGGCACAATTGCCATGTTGGAAGACGACATGCTCATTAGTCATCACCAGTCCGCGCTTGTCCACGAAGAAGCCCGTACCAATGATGAGCGGGAAACCCAGAGCCTCGGGATTCTGAGACGGTGCAATCCGAGAGCCGAAGGCGACAACGGCAGGCGAGACAGCGCGGATTACGTCCGGGAGTTTCATTGAAGATAATCTTACCGCCGATGTATGGAGCACTGAGATAGACATAACAAAATCCTCAACGTACAAGCCCGTCGGGTGCAACAGCTGCCTGTGCGGGGGTATCCTGCGCCGGTTCCTTAGACAGCAGCACTTTGCATGGCGCGGTCTTCGACAGGAGACGACGACAGGTGTCTTAGGATAGTGAGAGGTCACCCGCTTCCACGCAGACCGGATTCGGAGTGCTCAGCTGCACCACCGCTCTGCCAACGGGCTTACCCGGTGTCGCATTGGACGGCGATAGTTCGCCGCGGACGATCGCGTTCCGGGCCCGCTCGAATTTCGAACTATCGGGGGTGACGCAGGTTTTCCGCTGCGGCGAAACATTCCTGGGCGCGCGCCGTATCTCCGAGGTCGCTATAGGCATGGCCCATGTCATTGAAGGCGGCGAATCTTAAACTGACGTCGTGCGAGGAACTCAGAGCTCTCTTGAATCGCTCGATGGCTTCGGTCGGATTCCCACGCTGCTGTTCGTAGATTCCGAGATTCATGTTACTGACAGGATCGTCGGGATAAATTTCCGTCGCCTTGATGAAGTGCGAGACGCCTTCCTCGAGCCGCCCCTGGCTCATCAGGATCTTGCCCAAATTGTTCTCGGCCAGCCAATTGCGATTCGTAACTTGCAAGGTGTGCGACCAGAGGGCCGCACTGTCGCTCCAGTATCCAATCTGGCGATGCGCTACCAGCGTCAAAAGCAACAACCCGGCGAAGCTGAGACTGGCAAGCCAGGCGACGGAAATACGCCGTTGCTGCGCCCAGTCCGACAGGCCCCAGCAAATCATGATGAATAAGCCGATGAACGGCAGATAGGCGTAGCGGTCGGCCATGCCTTGCATGCCTTGGTAACCCACTCCCTCAAGCCCGATCATCGGCACCATCGTCCCCAGGAACCACAACCATCCCGTGACGAGATAGCGTTTACGTCGCCGATCGATGACCAGCGCTGTAATAACCACGAGTAGCAGAAGCGCCGCGCCGACCTGCCACGCTCGCAAGGAATTTCCGGGATGAGGATAGAACACCGCCAGGCGCGACGGCCAAACGGCGTCGCGCAGATACTGTGCGTAAGAAACGATTGCGTTCTCCAGCCGGACGGAGAGTGGATACCAAACTTTGTCGCCAACCGAACGCTCCGATTTCATGGTCAGGAAGGCGCTGGCCACGGATAGAACGAACAGCGGCAGCTTCTCCAGTATCAGCCAGGAGAGTTTAGAGCTCCGCCGCAAAGGCCAGAAGTCCCACAACAGCAGAACGAAGGGAAACGTAATCACCTGCGACTTGGCTAGCAATCCAAGTGCATACAACAGAGCAACTGCTAGGTAGCGCCCTATTCGGGGTTCGCGCGTATACCAGCGGTAGGCTCCCAAGGCGAGTAGAAAAAACAGCAGGCTCAGCGTGTTCTTGCGTTCCGCAATCCAAGCCACGGATTCGACGTTCATGGGATGAAGCGCAAACAGCGCTGCCACCACGAAACTTCGTCCGGGGTAACCAGTCGCCCGCAACAATACCCAGAACAACAGAACCACATTGATCACATGCAGCAGCAGGTTGACGTCGTGGTGTCCGGCAGGATTCAGTTGAAAAAGCTGGCAATCCAAGGCGTGCGAAAGCCAAGTCAGCGGATTCCATGTGCCCAAATAGAAAGTCGTGAACGCCCACCTGACCGTATCCCAATTGATCCCGTCCTGGATCTGGACGTTGTTCGTGACGTAAATGCTGTCATCGTAGTTGATGAATGGGTATCCGTGAACGGGATAGTAAAGAGCAAGGGTAGCAATCACCAGCAGAAGGCCAAGAAAAAATGGCCGGCGGAACTCAAGGCTTTCGGAACCGGAAAACATCAACAAGGTTGGGGCCTCCCAGGTTCGACACACGTCTTCCACGCATCGTCGCTTATGTTTCTAATGTTTCGCTCGTTCCCGCCTCAGAAGGGCGAAAGACGCTTCCAAACTAGCTCCGGAATCATCTTAATTCCGGCCATAACAATGGACCACCACCAAGGAATGTAGACGATGCTTCGATTGTTCTCACAAGCACGCTTCACTAGAGCAGCGGCTCTTGAAGGAGTCAACGTCAGCGCGCGAGGAGTACGGCCGTAACTTAGCCGGCTATCGACGTACCCCAGCCGAACTAAGCAAACTCCCACTCGTTGTGGTTGGAGTAGTTGCCGGATCCCTTGTGCATATGTATCCAAGGCACTTTTGGCTGCACAGTATAGCGGATTGACCGCCCGTCCACGATCTCCGGCGACCGACCCGATGAAAGTGACGCGAGTTCCAGCGGCTCCGATTAAAATCGGCAAGAATTCCGCCATTAAACTTGCAGCTCCCAGGTAATTGACTCGCGTCAAGGATTCCACGGCCTGAGCCGAGTAAAGATCGCGGGATGCGCCGATCGCTCCTACTACGAAAAACAAGTGTCGAGGTATGCCTACGGCGACAATTGAATCGATCAGGGCACGGTAGCATGTCGCATCATTCGCGTCATAGAAGAACTCGTGAATTTCGATCGCATACCGCAGGCGGAGGTCGGCGGCTACTTCTCGTTGAGCGGCTAGGTCACGGGCCGCCAGCATAAGGGGGCAACCCGTCTTGGCGTACTCCTCAGCCAGCGCTTGACCCAGCGCGGCTGTCGATCCAATGATCAGCACCAGGTTTGCAGTCATGATCGCAAGCGCAGCCGCTGCACTAAGGACGAAGTGAAAACTCCCTCGGGGTCATAGCCGTTCACTGTCTCGGCCCACTCTCTGCGCCGCGGATACATCGCATCGACCACCGACGGCGTCAAACGTGAATCCTTGACAAAATACACTCGCCCACCACCACGCGTCACCGCTTCATCCAAGCGCCGCAAGAGCAAGGCTTGCGTCTCACCAGTCGCAGGCATATCAACCGCGAGGGTATAACCCTTGATGGGAAACGACAACGGTCCAGGATTGCCTGCTCCGAAGCACTTTATGCCGGCCACGAAGGATGCGTTGCCACTCGAAGAGAGTCGCTCAAGAATTTCACGAAACGCGGCGGAAGCGGTGGCAGCCGGCATCGCGATCTGATATTCAATGAATCCCTTTCGGCCATAGATCCGATTCCAATGTGAAACACCGTCAAGTGGAAAGAAATATGGCCGAAAATGCGTGAGAAATGGCTGGGTTGAAGTGCGATGCAGGCCGTAGTACGCACCATTGAGGGTCCGCCACGTTAAGCTCCCGGTCAGCCAACGGGGCACGAAGAAAGGCAGGCTGATGCGTGTAGTCCTGAAGTCGGGAAAGGGAGCGAGACTTGGCGACATATGCCTCATATCATTCGTTGTGGCGTGACGTGCGAGCGTCAGGACGCCCCTTCCCAGAGGCCGCCCTCGAGCCAAGCTATCGATCCAGGAAACCGAATAGGGCCAATCTGAGGACTCGGATGCGGTCATGGTATGGTCCAGATCCCGCGTCTTCACCTGGCTTACAACCATCCATGCGGATTCGACCTTCAGGAGTTGGATGGTGAGCTTCGTAATGATACCGGTTTGGCCGAGCCCGCCGGCGGTGGCCCAGAAGAGTTCCGGGTTAACCACCCGGGAACACTCTCTGGTTTGACCATCCGCAGTGATGATCTCAATCTCGGAAACAGTCGAAGCAAAGCTTCCTTGAACATGGTGATTCTTGCCGTGAATATCGCAGGCGAAGGCGCCGCCTACCGTAGATCGCATGGTCCCTGGGACAACCTGCAGGAACCAGCCTCGCGGCACGGAAAAATTCAGGAGATCCTTCAGGGTGACGCCGGATCTGCAAGTCAGACGCCCCGATGAACCATCGAACGCGAGCATTTTGTTCAACTGTTCGGTAGCCAAGTGATAGCCGCCCGGGTTAACACAGGCATCTCCATACGCTGTTCGCGCGCCAACGGCCAAAAGACCGCCATTGACGTCGTTCTGGAGGTATTGGGGAATCTCGGTGACAAACGCAGGCCGAAAGACCGGACCCGTTATAGAGGGGCGCAGAGCCCACGGCGACAGCTGTTCCCAACGAACGGGTGTCCTCGGTGATCCAGCCCTTCGCACCTTCATGGAAGTCTGGCCTGCGTGATGAATAGCGGGCGAGCTTTGCTTTGGTTGTAAACTCGGTCACAGCATTCGCCAGGAGTTCCAAGAGAAATCAGTTTAAAACGGAGCAAACGAACACCGCCTTTTATAGGCGCTATGTGCATGCCGAACAGTATGGCCTGTCGCAGCGGAATTGTTGAATATGATACGATGCCGTCCAATCCCAGGGCTATCATGGCAGAGAGGCTGAATTCAGTCCGTCGCGCGGCGCGGTTGTCCCGCGGAGTAACAGAGCCGTTCAGGCGGCCATCCAATTCCAGCAGGCGGGTAAGTTGCGACGGTGGTTCGGCGATCGGGGCAGTAAGCTCTTCGATTGGGGTGGTCTGGTCCATGACGCCAATGTTCGCTGAAATCATACCGCAGGCCCGGGTCTCGGGGGTCTCGCAGCCGACTGCGGCAACCAAAATCGGATCGGAGGGTGAGGGCGCGGAGCCGGACACGGCAGCCTCCTCAGTCGGCTGCTACCATCGCAATAGAGTCCGTCGTTCAAGGCTCCCCATGGGATGTCTCGTGACCGGACAGTGAAACGTGGAGGATAAATTGCACTTCGGGGATCAAGAATGGCCCGCCGGGGAGCCAAAGCAAATCCCTCTGGACAGTGAAGCCAGAAGAATACACTCCCTCGACGCGACAAATAAACCCGATATCAGCGTGTTCTTTCCCGTCTACAACGACGAACACACCGTGGAGCGTGTCACACGGAAGGCCCTGGAGGTGCTTTCCCAGATAGCTTCCGAATACGAGGTCTTAATCGTCAATGACGGCACTCCTTGCCGGGCCGGCGAGATCGCCGACGCTCTGGCGCGCGAAAATCCGCGGGTCAGGGTGATCCATCATCAGAAGAATCTCGGCTACGGCGCCGCGGTCCGCACCGGGCTCGCTAACGTTCGCTATGAGTGGATCTGTTTTACCGACGGAGACGATGAATATGATATCTACGATTTGCATAAACTCATCCGTCTCAGGAACTATTATGACCTCATTGTCACCTTCCGATACACCAAGATGTACTCTGGTTTCCGGGTTTTCGTCTCGTGGGTCTATAACGTGTCGCTGCGCTTCCTGTTCAAGACGCGCTATCGCGATATATCCACCGGTCTCCGCCTGATTAGGCGCGAGTTGATCGACGAACTTCACTTGGAAGCGGCCAGTCCCTTCATTGGAGCGGAGATCGCGATCAAGACGATGTTGAAAGGCTTCCGCGTGGGAGAAGTTGGAATACAGACATTTCCCCGAGAATTCGGACAGGGTTCCTCTACGTCAATTCGCAATATTATAGCCACGATCAAAGACATGCTAGCCGCGCACGCGACCATCTTCTCGACCGACTACGAACTTCCGAAAAACAGGGTGCCGCGGAAGCAAACGTCATCTGTTAGGGACCCTGCCAACCCATCGGAACTATAGTTTGATTGCACGGTAACGACCTATAGGTTATTTGGGTAGTGTCCTAAAACTTGCGTTGATTACTCGTCCCATTCTTTTTCGTCCCATCCTCTCTCGCCAGCCCAATGAAATGGAAACAGAACGATGACAATAGCCAGGCCGAGGAATAGGAGCACACAGCCACGCGCCCCACCGTCATGAAGTGCGAAACTGCGACCGACGCAACCAGCACCAGCAATTCCAGCGATAAGGGCTGCGAGCCATCTCTTTTTCCAGCGCACGAGCAGGTATCGTTTCATGAAAGCAATTCTCTGATCTTCCACGCATGATCGGCTAGCCCTGCTTCCATGGCTGGCGTCACTCGCAGTGTTTGGTGTATCCGGCAGAAATTGTAATACGCGAAATGCAGGGCCCAGGCGGCCTTGTGATTGTCCAGCTTCTTTGAGAATGCATTCGTCAAACGGGTGAAGCGTCGGATTGCCATGTGGTTTGGCAACATCATTGCGACATGGAAACTGTCTGCACCAGGGGCTTCTCGGGACGTGGCGGCGCCAGCGCGTGTCCCAGGCGGCGGCCGTACTCGATAAGCGGCTCTTCCAGCAAGTGGTAGCTGGCGACCGAAGCCACAACGGTAACGGCAATGCTGCCGGCAATCCTCAACCACGTGGGGCCGGTCATCCAGTCAAAGCAGTAGTAAATCGCTATGAGGTGGAAGAGATAGATACCGTAGGAATACTTGGCGATGGCGCCCGCCGCACGGCGAATCCACTTCACCTGCACTTCGCGGAAAAACGGTATCGCCAGGCCAAGTGCAAGACACTCAGCCCAGCCATAACCGTGCGGATCGAACAACTGAAAGCCGGCGTAAACGGCCAGGATGAACGGCGGCCAGAATAACCACGACAGCTTGGGCTTCCATTTGGACAGCAAAACGTAGGCGATGACTCCCGGCACAAAGCAGGGCGCAAAGCGCAGGACGTTGTGCGGGCCCGTCATCAGCGGCTGGAAGTAAGCCAGCGGAAGCAGTGCAATCCAGGCCAGAAGCAGGTTGCGAATTGCGTGCTTAGCTCTGGTCAGCAGAAACAGCAGCGGCAGCAACACATACATCTGCACTTCGATGGGCAAGCTCCAGAGGGGGGCCAGCGCCATCGGTGAGTGCGTCAGGTTCATCGTCAACGCGAAGTTCGACAGCAGATTGAATGTCCCGAGCGAGGCATACTCTCTGGCCGGGTGGGACGGAATATGCAGGACGGTGACCAGTCCCACCGCCAGCATCGAGAGGGGATAAATGCGGAAGAAGCGGCGAATATAGAAGTTCACGGCGCCGCTGTTGCGCTCCATCGACATCATCAGCACCAGGCTGGTGTGGACGAAAAAGATGAGCACGCCGAACTGCCCCAGCCTGCTGACGCGCCGCTCCGAAAAATAGCCGTACTCCAGCAGATGGTAAAAAAACACCATGAGCACGGCGATGGCGCGCAACACGTCGAGATTGGCGGAGTTCCTGGACACAGGCAGACTTGGGCTTAGTCGGACCCGAAGGGGCCCTCCACTTTACCACAAAGTCAACCCCTCCTCAATTGAAACGGGAGCCGTCCGCGCCAGCGAAACTCGCCAGAGTTGTGAAGAAGATGCTCTGTGCGGGCGAAGCAATCACTGCTGCGGCACAAAACATGACGACGATGCATACCATCACCGGCAAGCTAAGTTTCTCCCGAACTACTCGCGCTCCGGCCCGAAAGTAAAGAGCTCACAAACTCGTAGTTTCGCCATTGGAAATCCTCCGTCCTGCGAGATCCGCGATTTTTTGTTGCGCCTCAGCTAATCACGCGGGGGGGCACGGTTCATTGGAGAAAACAGCTTCGGATGCCTAGATTTCACGCTGCTGGTGGATAGTTTGTCAGTGACGCCGGGCAGAGACAAAGAGTCCAACTGGCTGCCCGCGCCCCTGGGTAATTTCTCCATTTGGATCCGTGCCTACTGGCCCGATCAGGCCATTTTGGACGGCAGTTGGAAACCGCCAGTGATCCAGGTTGTGCAGTAGCAATCCCAAGTAGCGAATCGCACCTTACGCAACGGGGACCTTCCCCAGAGAGGGTCTCCCGTTTGCTTCCGGCCCGAGACGACACCATGCAAGCGAACTCGGAAACCAGCTTCTCTCGGCCAACCGTCGGATCGTTAGTGTGAAGTCGCCATCTAGTAGGCAAACCTAAACATGGCCTTCAGTCGCCACACGGTGGGTGACCAGTCGCCGTCAAAGCGGCACTGCCGTGCACGGGACAGCCGCTCATTGACGCGGGTCAGAAGTCTCGTTCGAGGACGTCACTTGGGACGTGTTGTCGGCAAACCACCCACTGAGAGCGGACGACACGCCGTACAAGAAAGGATAGGGCGTTTCTCGTCAACTTGACTCCGAACAGGCCAACTTCCGGGTGGCCCGTGACTCAATACCCAAAGGCGCTATCAACCGGTTGAGGGGCTCTCTTATGCGTGAAACCGGCGGTACAGACAAGTGACCTCAGAATCTTCCCTCGGGATCACTCGTCACTTCTCGACGCGGCATAGATCACTGACAAACGTGACCCGCAAGGATGAAGATCATGCTGTTCGCACTTACGACCAGAATCGACCAGTAACTTTCTAATGACACCTCACTGAGAGGTACACATTCGCGGAGGAAACGATGTCCACCGCACCTCGCTACCCTGGTATCCGAGTTACCGCAAACGGCAATCAGCTCGTCTCGTACCATACCGAAACCCGCATTGCCGATGCCGGCGTTTTCTACCCCATCACACCTTCAACCGAATTAGGCGAACTCTATCAACAGTCCTACGCCGAAGGCCGCCTGAATGTTTTCGGCGGCAGTAGTCTGGCTATAGAAGCTGAAGGCGAGCACGCGGCGCAGGGCGGAGCTATCGCGCACTCAGTGTGCGGCAAACGAGTCGTGAATTTCACCTCCGGGCAGGGAATCCTGTATGGCGTCGAGCAGTACTATCATGCGCCGGGTAAGTGCTCGACGATGGTGCTGGAGGTCGTCGCTCGGGCGCTGACCAAGCACGCGCTCAACGTTCACTGCGGCCACGACGACGTGTATGGCGCTCTCGACACCGGATGGATCATTCTGTTCGGCAAAGACGCTCAGCAAACCGCCGACCAGGCGCTCATCCTGCGGCGGGTGACCGAACTGAGCCTGACGCCCGGCATGAACTGCCAGGACGGCTTCCTCACGTCCCATCTGGAGCGGACTTTTTATAAGCACGAGTCGGAACTGATCCGCTTGTTCCTCGGTGCTCCGGGCGACATCATCGACTGCCCAGCCGAGAGCCAGCGCATCTTGTTCGGTCCGAAGCGTCGCCGGGTTCCGCGCATGATCGATCTTACGAACCCCGTGCTGCTTGGGCCGGTACAGAATCAAGAGCACTACATGCAAGGCATCGCCGCACGCCGCAACAACTTCTCCGAACCGATCGCTCAGTTCCTCGAAGAGGCGTACGCCGATTTCGGAAAGCTTACCGGCCGCTACTACGGCATGCTCAGCGCCTACAAGACTGCCGACGCAGACACCGTGTTCGTTTCGCTGGGCTCGGCGGCGGAGAACATAGAAGCTGCGGTGGATTATCTTCGCCAACGCAAGGGCGCGCAGGTCGGCTCCATCCACCTCAACGTGATTCGCCCGTTCCCCGAAGCCGCTGTCGTCAACGCGCTGGCCGGAAAGAAAAATGTCATCGTGCTGGAGCGCACCGACGAGGCGATGGCGGGCGACAACCCCATGGGCCGCGACATCCGCACCGCGCTCAACAAAGCATTGCAGACTGGCGATCATCCCGCCACCCGCGGCCTGCCCGCAATCACAGTCGAGCAGATGCCCCGCCTCTTCTCCGGTATCTATGGCTGTGGCTCGCGGGACTTCCGGCCTGAGCAGGTCTTCGGCGCGTACGAGTTTGCTACCGGCGCTCGCGCCCGCAAAGACGGCAAGCTCGCCTCCGATGGAACCTCGTTTATGGTGCTCGGAGTCGATCATCCCTACGAGGTGAAGTCCGACGAAACGCCGTCGCTTCTGCCCGAAGGCGCGGTCGCCGTTCGCTTCCACTCAATCGGTGGCTGGGGCGCAATCACGACGGGCAAGAACCTGGGCGCCATCCTGGGCGATTTGAACGACCTGCTCTATGAGCGCGACAAGATTGTTGACGAGCTGGGCAATCCCAAAGAGATTATTCACGTCAGCGCGAATCCCAAGTATGGCTCCGAGAAGAAAGGCGCTCCCACCGCCTACTTCCTGGTAGCGGCCCCGGAGAGAATCCGCGTCAATTGCGATCTTCGTCACGTGACCGTCGTGCTTTGTTGTGACCCGAAGGCGTTCACGCACACCAATCCGCTGGCTGGCATGGCCGATGGTGGCTGCCTGGTGTGGGAGTCCGACGTGACGGGTGAAGCGGCTTGGGAGCGGTTGCCGTTATGGGCCCGCAAGCAGGTCATCGACCAAAACATCCGCGTGTTTACCTTGCCGGGTTTCCAAATTGCGCGCACCGCGACCGACCGCGTCGACCTTCAACTTCGCATGCAGGGGAACGCCTTCCTGGGTGCATTCTTCGCGGTTTCGCCGCTGCTTGGCGAATTCGGGATAACCCAGGAGCAGTTCCGCGACGTGGTGTACAAGCAGTACGTGAAGAAGTTTGGTCAGCTCGGTGAAGCCGTCGTCAAGTCGAACATGGAAGTGATGACGCAAGGCTTCGAACAAGTCCAGGAGATCCGGGTGGGCAAGCTCGAAGCCAAAGACCGCTCCTCGTTGCGCGGCGAAGCGCTTCTGCCGACCGTCTGCGGCGACAACGGCGATAGTTGCCACTTTGGATGCCGCTCCTTCCCTGTGCCCGCTGGCCAGGCAGAGCGTACTCCGCTGACGCGAATCGCGATCTTCGATGCCGAGTTCCGCTCCGGCTACGGATACAACCAGCCGTCGTCTGCGCTGGCTTCAGTCGGTGTCATGGCCGCCGGCAGCGGTGATACGGCATCGAAGTACGTTTCCCGCAAGGAGACTCCGCTCTTCATCCCCGAAAATTGCACGCAATGCATGGAGTGTATCGCCGTCTGCCCCGATACGGCCCTGCCCAACTGTGCGCAAGACCTGGAGACGATCCTGCACACTGCGGTCGTGCGATACGTCACCGATCCGGGTGAGCGCAGGAAGATGTTGCAATCCCTCCCCGAGATCGAGAAACGCGCGCGTCAGATGATGTCCGAGGCGGTGGCCAAGACTTCAGGAATAGCGCTGCCCCAAATCCTCCGCCAGATTACAGCCGAGGTGGATGGGTTCTCGGATGAGGCCAAGCGCCAGTTCTTTTCCATCATCGACAAGGTGCCGATGGCCTACCAGAAAGTGAATGCCATCTTCTCGACTCCGGAGAGAAAGAAGCCGGGCGCGGGCGGTATCTTCTCCATCTTTGTCACCGATTTATGTAAAGGCTGTGCTGCCTGCGTGACGGCCTGCGGCGAGCACGAGGCGCTGAAGATGGTGCAGGAGACGGAGGAAGTGAACTCGGAACACGAGACTGGCACTGGCTTCTTGAATCTTCTGCCGGATACGCCGCAGAAATACCTGGGCCTCTACAGCGATGAGCGGCCGCAGGATTCCAAGACCGCGACGCTGCGCAACATGTTGATGGTCCGGCACAACTACGACGCCATGGTCTGCGGCGATGGCGCCTGCGCAGGCTGCGGCGAGAAGCAAGTACTGCGCGCCATCGTGGCCGCCACCGAAGCCTACATGCGGCCGCTCTACCACGCCAAAGCCGACCGGCTGCGAGCCAAAGCAGACGAGCTCGACAAGACGGGAGTTGCGAAGCTGGCTGCGCTCAAACAGAGAAAGCCGGAAGAGTACGACCTGCTGCGGCAAGCCGTGGCCCATTTGATTATGGGACTCGGTGGCGAGGACGACCACGACACAAAAGAGCGAATTGCGCAGAACGGCCCCATTTCCGACCAGGACATTGTGGGCGCGCTCACGGTCGTCATGCGGCAGGAGGCCTTCAACCACAAAGAGCTGCAAGCGCTCGACGGCCGGCTGCCGAACGGCATGTGCGTTATGGCGATGACGGCGCACACCGGCTGCAACACGGTCTACGGCTCGACTCCGCCCAACAACCCACATCCTTATCCCTGGATGAACTCGCTCTTCCAGGACGGCGTCACTGTTGGCTGGCTGCTGGGCGAGAGCTTCATCGTCGATCACGGCCGTCGCTCCGTCATTCCCGAGCGGCTTGCCGATGCGCTGCTCAGTCGCGAAGAGGATGTCGTCACGCCGCGCGCGTACTACGAGTACACGCACTTCAGCGACACCCTGATGACCGATCAGGAGATCTTTGAGCTGCCCAAGGTGTGGGCGGTCGGCGGCGACGGCGGCATCGGCGACATCGGCTATCAGAACACGTCGAAGGTGGTTCTCCAGAATCGCCCAAATGTAAAAGTGATCATGCTTGACACCCAGGTGTACTCCAACACCGGCGGACAGAACTCCGACTCGACGCCGATGCTCGGGGGTAGCGACATGAACGTGTTTGGCGCCGCGACCCAAGGCAAGGGCACCGAGAAGAAGGCCGTGGCCGAGACCTTCCTTTCTGGCCACGGGTCACCGTTTGTCGCTCAGGTCTCCATCGCCAACCCACCCAAGCTGCTGCGTGCGATTCTCGATGGTCTGGAGTATCGCGGGACGGCGTTTCTGCAGTGCTTCACGACCTGCCAGCCGGAGCACGGCGTGGGCGACGACATGGCGCTCGCCCAGGCCCAGCGCGTGCGTGACTCACGTGCAATGCCGGAGTTCGTCTTCAATCCGCGGCTGGGGGAAACCTACCAGGAAACCCTCGATCTCAAGGGCAATCCCTCGCTCGATAAGGATTGGTACGAGTCGAAGGCAAAGGACACGGACGAGGTTCCGCGATACACAGTCGCCCACTGGTGCGCCACCGAGGCCCGCTTCCGCAACCATCTGAAGAACATCAAGCCGGAGCAGGCGGCCAAGCTGGTCCCGCTGGATAACATGCTGGTCCGCATCACGCAACAGGATGTCGTGTATCGTCGCTACCTGCAGCCCGAACATCGCTCCTATGTTCCCGATTTCGGCGTTTACATCAAGCTCCATGGCGCGCATGGGGAGGTCGAATACAGGGCGATTTCGCGCCAGCTTGTGTTGTTTTGCGTGGAGCGCCGCAAGGCATGGAGGATGCTGCAGAGCAAAGCGGGCATCGTCAACAAGGATTACTTAGCTCAAAAGGCGATCTTGGCGGATGTGGATGCGGGCAAGAATTCGAAGGAGGAGTTGTTCGCGCTCGGGGAGCAGTTGCTGAAAGAGCGCAAAAAGCCCACCGCCATGGCAAAGCAGCTCGCTGAATCGGCAGATTAATCTTGTCGCCGCGAGGATTGGAACGTCTAGGATTCTCACAACGGCAGTCGTAGAGGTGGGAAGATGGGAAACGCGATCGGTTTAGTGATGACAGGCGGGGGCGCTCGCGGCGCTTATCAAGCCGGTGTTCTCAAACGCGTTGGCGAGATAAAACGGGTGCAAACGCACGGCAATCCCTTTCCTATAATAGAGGGCGCTTCCGCCGGAGCGATTAATGGTGCTGTCCTGGCTGCGGGTAGCGACGATTTTGCTTTGGTGACCAAAGTTACCGCCCGGCTTTGGTCGGAGCTCAGTCCTTCCGATATCTTTCGCTGTGATGTTTTCTCACAAGCCCGCAATTCCCTTACCTGGATACTGGATCTCTCCTTTGGAGCAGTTCTTGGAGGAGGTAACGCCCGCTCCTTATTGGATGCAACTCCTCTGAGGCACTTTCTCAGCACACACCTCGATTGCGAGCGAATCCAGAAGAACATCGCGCGTGGGTATCTCTACGCACTGGCCATTTCCGCGACGAACTATAACTCGGGTAAGAGTTATCTCTTCATTCAAGGGATGAAGGGCCACCCTATGTGGAACCGGAGCCGCCGCGTGACCCTTGCGACAAAGATCACCGTCGATCATATTTGCGCGTCGGCTGCCATACCGCTGGTCTTTCAGCCTGTAAGGCTTAAGACGGCGCGAGGAACGGCTTTTTTCGGCGACGGTTGTGTTCGCCTTCAACAGCCTCTCAGCCCGGTCATACGGCTGGGGGCAAAAAAGATTTTCGCGATCGGTGTCCGCGGCCAGAATCTGGAACACCAAGAGGAAGCGGCGGATAATAGAGATCCTTCGCTAGCGCAGGTCATGGGAGTGCTTTTTAATGTTATGTTTTTGGACCACCTTGCTACGGACATCGAGCATCTTGAACGATTGAATCAACTGCTGAGCAGTGGTCAGATCAGCCAGGTTGGTATTGAAGGGTGTGAAAGGATGCGGCCTTTAACATCATTTCTCGTTACGCCTTCGGTCGACTTATCACAGTTGGCAGAGCAACACCAGAGAGACATGCCTTATCTTCTCCATTACTTTGTCAGCAGTTTGGGGCGAGATACGGCTTCCTGTGCGGATCTGATGAGCTATTTGTTATTCACCTCAAAGTACACGAGTGATCTCATTGAGATTGGGTACCACGATGCGAGCGAACGAATCGATGAGATCGAGAATTTTCTCTATTCTTCTGAAGGGGACATCGAAGAGCCTCTGGTCAGCGGTGTAGGAACAGGTAGGTCGAGACAGGCGGGCTCGTTGGTGAAATAGACCTCGAACGTGGGCAGGTCTGCGGGTAATCCTTGAGGCTGGATTCTTGCTCCCAGTATGTGTTATCAGTCCGGACGAACTTTTCAGTATGCACAGATGGGTGGGACTCGGGATCATCGGATCATCGCCCACAATCTCATCAACATCGGGCGATGGCCGGTCACACAACCAGCATAAGAAATCCGATGCGCTCATCCCCGTCACGGGAACGTGCGATCCACAGCTCGCTACCTCAGAACCGAAGAATCGCCGCTTGTACACGAATTAGCTTCTCTGGAAGCGCTATTTCGCCCCGGAAAGTAGTCTAGCCCAGCTGCCCAGCTCTAGCCCTGGTTCGGCAGTAGAATGACTTATGCGAAAACACCTAATTTCCCCAATTCGCCGGACCGGCGCAGTGCTAAGGCGTGGCTGGTTGGAACTGGACCGAGCAGCGGTTGTCGAGGTCACTTCGGAGGCTGCCGCTCATCCGATTGAAGGAGCACTACTGAACGAAGGAGGGCAGGGCTGGCGTGCTGCTACCCCAGGGGTTCAGACAGTCCGGCTGTTGTTCGACAAACCCCAGACGATAATGCACATTCGGCTGATTTTCAAAGAGCAAGAATTTGCCAGCACTCAAGAATTTGTGCTGCGTTGGTCTGAGGACGGAGGAGGGTCGTGGAAAGACATTGTGCGCCAACAGTGGAATTTCAGTCCGCCCACCACGGTGGATGAGCGTGAGGACTACGGTGTTGAACTCTCTGATGCCACTGCCCTCGAATTGACGATAAATCCTGACATCAGCCGAAGTGACCGGTATGCCTCGCTAGAGAGCTTGCAGGTTGCAGTGTGAGCGACTTTGCCGATGCACGTTGAGTTGGTGTAGGATTCACGCCGTTTTCGAACTAAGAACGAAATCCTGAATTCATCACGCTGAAGAGGAGCTGGTATGACCCAATTCGACCAGCAGCTGGCAGCTGCCGCGCCGTTCGGTTCTTCTGAAACTCACAAGCTAACTTGGTTTCGATGATCGATTCCATTACCAGTTTTCCCTCGCCGTTCATCACTGCGATTGCAATCGCTTCTTTGTGCACGTCCATGCCAATATACTTAATGTCCATACGGGTGCTCCTTTCCGTAGAGCTTTGCGTCAAACTCAAAACCTACCTCAAAGGGGCGCCCTTTTATAATGCGTCTTGTTTCCGGCTAACTTCCGGTTTTGCAAACATTCGCGAACCAATTCGGCGAAATCTGGCTACGGACGTTAAATGGTTTCCTTCTCTCGCAAGGGCCTGATCCGGCGCGCAGTTGAGTAAGACCGAAAAAGGTAAACTAGAATTGCTTCCCATACTCCTACAAAACATCAAGTGGAGCCGCGCTATGAGGAATTCTGTTTATCGGCCTCAGTGGATGATCATTCTAACGGGCATAGTAGTTGCCGCAATCTCTGTTGCGAACGGCGAAACCCTCCGTGCGTTCTTCGCGGAACACCACCCTGCACTTACAGCCCAGACATTGTCTGCCTCGGCTGTTGCCGGGTTCCATGGGATTGTGGATCCAGGTCGTAATGCCGATCTTCGCTGGCCCGACTTTACTCCCTACAAAACAGAGGTCGCCAAGCTTTACGAGGCGAACGGCTATTCTTTGCTTTGGGTCCAGCATGGCAGCGTCCGCCCTCAGGGACTCGCCGTGATCCAGCTCTTACAGAACGCCGACGCTAAAGGACTCGACCCTGAAGATTACGACGGCTCGCGATGGCAGGGCCGCCTCCTCAAGCTAGGGCAAAACCCGTCTGAACAAGACCTGGTCTCGTTCGATACCGCGCTTACGGTGTCGGCAATGCGCTATATCCGTGCCGTCCACTGTGGCCGCGCAAATCTCAAGGAATTCAACTTTCAGCTCGATACGGGGAGCGACCAATTCTCGTTGGCCGACTTCATTCAGACCCAGGTTGTGAATGCAGGCGATCCAGTTGCCGAAATCCAGAAGCTGGAACCACCTTTCCCGGGCTACCGTAAGCTGCTCGCGCTCTTGCCGGTTTATGAAGGATACGCAAAGCAAGATGACGGACAGAAGCTACCAATGGTCGCGAAGACGGTGCGGCCCGGCCAACCCTACGCTGGCGTAGTCCGCTTGGGATGGTTTCTTCAAACCATCGGCGACATTCCTGCAAGCCAACATTTGGATCCGAATGCAACCATCTATGAGGGTACGCTCGTCGAGGGAGTGAAGCACTACCAGGACAGACATGGAGAAACCCCCACCGGCAACCTGGACGTGCGCACGATCAATGAACTCAATACGCCTCCGGCGGCCCGCATTCGCCAGATCAAGTTGACCCTCGAACGTTGGCGCTGGCTTCCGCATTCCTTCTCACAACCGCCGGTAGTTGTAAATCTTCCTGAGTATCGTGTTCGCGCGATGAACGCGGATGGCACCGTCGCCTTCCACAGGAACGTCATCATTGGAAAAGCCTACGGGCACAAGTCTCCGGTGTTTGAGAAAGAGATCCAATACGTGGTCTTCCGGCCCTATTGGGATGTGACTCCCACCATTCAGCGGAGCGAAATCGTGCCACACATCCAGAAGGATCCGAACTATATCGCTAAGCATAACTTTGAAGTGGTCACGCCCCAGGGCGAGGTCGTAACCGACAATCAAGTGAGCCCTGAGGTTTTAGAGGGCATAAAATCGCTTCACCTGATGGTGCGGCAGAAGCCTGGCAAAACGAATTCTCTGGGCCTGGTAAAAATCATCTTCCCCAATTCGGACAACGTGTATCTGCATGGCACAGATGTTCCGGAACTGTTCTCGCAGGACGTCCGCGATTTCAGCCACGGATGCATTCGGGTAGAGAAACCTGCGGAGCTGGCTGCCTGGGTGTTGCGAAACAATCCTGGCTGGGACTTGGAGCGGGTGCGGGCCACGATGCACGGCGACAAAGACAATCTTCAGGTGAACCTCACCACCCGAATTCCGGTTCTGATTGTCTACGGCACGGCCGCGGTGAACGAGGAGAATCAGATTCGGTTTTTTGACGACATCTATGGTTATGACGCAGAGCTCGAGAAAGCGCTGGCTGCAGGTTATCCCTATGCCTGGTAGATCTTAGGCAAGGCGCCCAGCATCTAACGTAAAATGGATGTAATGCGGCAATACATTTTGAATGGGAATGAAGCAACATCGGTGTCATCGCTAAGAAAAAAGAACAAATTCGGCCTTGGTCGTTTGTCACTGATTTTCTTGTTTCTGGTGGCGCCACTGCTCGGGCACGGCAGCACAGAATCTGCGCCCCCGGTCCAACCCGAGTACCGGCTCCGCTTTTATCACACTCACACGGGGGAGCGGCTGGATGTCGTCTATCGTCGCGGTGATCAATACATCCCCGAAGCACTCGACGAGCTAGACCATTATCTGCGCGACCACCGCACCGGAGATGTGCGTCGTTTCGATCCTCGCCTCTTTGACCTTCTCTACGATTTGACCGCGTCGCTCGGCGATTCCGGTGGTGAGATCGATGTGATTTGCGGCTACCGTACGCCCTGGAGCAACGAATTCCTGCGCACTCGCAGTCTGCACACCGGCGTGGCGGAGCACAGCCTGCATATGCAGGCTGAAGCGATCGACATTCGCCTACCTGGGATTCCGACGTCGGAGCTACGCGACGCAGCCCTGCGCCTTCAACGCGGAGGAGTGGGATACTATCGCAGCTCGGACTTCGTGCACGTCGACGTTGGGCGTGTGCGCCACTGGTAACGGCTG
>Ga0181505_10359844_pt1 | contig 18310 bp, 17 predicted proteins | sample PEATcosm2014_Bin_5_FD_127743 | JGI IMG/M metagenome (GOLD analysis project Ga0181505, IMG submission 127743) | Metatranscriptome of peatland microbial communities from MTU Mesocosm Facility, Houghton, MI, USA - PEATcosm2014_Bin05_30_metaT... | ecosystem: Environmental > Terrestrial > Soil >...
AAGCAATTCGGGCGCAACCAGCGCGTCGGCTTGCGGGCTCTGCTGGTTGAGGGTGTCATTCAACCGTCCCACGCGCTGTTGAATGGCTTCGATGGGCTGGCGTACTTTATCCAGTCGGGTGCTTTGCAACTGGTAACTCTTGTCGGCGCGCGCCGTGCCTTGCGTTCCCGCCCCGAGATCGATCTTCACGCCCGCCTGTGTTTTCCCGGTCGCATTATTCAACTGGGTTGCGAGTTCGGTTGCCTCTTTGTCGGTCATGCCCTCTTTGAATGGGTCGGTTGGAAGGTGACTCTTTGTCAGCACCGGATTCCAAAGGGCGTTTCGCTGACTTGCTTGATCGGCAGTGAGTGCACCGGCTGCCGTCTTCTCTTCGGCCAGATTTTCCTTAGTGGTGTTGACTCCCGCCTGTCTAAGCAGGGCGGCTCTTTGTGCTGCGTTGAACGGAATCCCTTCCAGCAGCGGATTCCCAGCCGCTTTCGCCTCTTCCGCTGTGAGCGGAGTGAGTTCCTGTTCCTGCGCTTGCGCTTCCCGCACCGGAATCTCCGCCTTCGTCGCTGCTGTCGCCGCCTCGCTTCGTTCTCTGCCCAAGTCGGCGTTGACTGCCCGATTTGCTTGTCCTAAGACTGCCTGGTGATGCAGTTCGGTCCCTGGAATCCGCTGTTCGATGTTCGGAAAGCGCGCTCCCATGACCGTATCCGCAATCTGGAGGGGAATTTGAGCTCCCCAGCCCAAAGCCTTGCCGAGGGTTGGATGGTTCGGCATGGCGTTCTCGATCTTTGAGTGAATCTGGGAAATGCCGGAGCCGGTTGCCTTTACCTGGGCCAGCTTGTTTTTGTCGAAATCCGTCGTCCCCGCCGGCGCGTTATGGGTCAGGCTCGGCGGCAAGGGATTGGGGGCTCCTGGGAGGCTCGGCATGGGTGCCTGCGGACCTATCTCCGACAATTGCGGGGCTGCTGGCGAGCCTCCTAACGCGGGCACCGGGGCTTGTGGAGGACGAAGCGGAGTTGGCGCGACCGGAGCCGCCGCCGGAGCTCCTGGAGCCGCCCCTGCGTTGCCTGCCATAGCCGTGTGCGCCTGGGCGAGCGCTGCCTGGGCTGCGGGCGATAGAGCGGCGATTTCGTCGAGAACTGGATTGTTCATAGGCTAACCGTTCGGCATCGAGCCGTTGCTTCCCCCGGCGCTGCTTCCCGGACCTTTGGGCGAAGTGAATTCCGCCCAGTCGAACTGCTTCATCAAATCCGGCCAGAAGCCGAAGGACTGCTGGTTCGCATCCTGCAACGCCTGATTGCTGATCCCGAGCGCGTTTTCGCCCGCGCCCAGTTCGGTCGCGTTCAAACTCTGAAGCCCGGAGAGTCCGGCTTGCCGCTGTTTCTGCTTGAGTTGCGCGTTGGCGGCCTGAATCCCGACCGCCTCTTTCCCCAGTTGCTCCCCTGCCGTGCGCGCCGAGGATGCGATCGCATCACCGATCCCGCCAGAGTTTCTTGTCCGCTGCGCATAGAGTCGTCCCGCGCCGGTTGCGCCCGCTTGCGTTCCCCCAGCCGATTGTTCGGCTGCGGTATTCATCGCCGCCATGTCCGATGGCGCGTACCCGGACGGACTAACCGATTCCGCTTCCAGTTCCGGGGCGAGCGAGCCGTAAAGCTGGTTGGCATTGTTGAGTGAGGTGTTGGCGAGGCTCTGAGCTTCCCCACTGTTTTGCAGCAGCGCTCGATTGACTCCCTTGCCCATGACTAGCCTCGAATCACATAGGACGGGTTGTTTTCGACCCATCCGAGTCGCGCAAGATGCCGGCCGTAAGATCCTGCGATCTCCGGCGGTAGGAAGGCGTTACCTTCCGTGAATCCCCTTGTTTTAAGTTTTGCGGCCATCGCCCGGTGCAGTTCTCGAATGCGCTCCATCTTGACCAGCGGATGACCGGCGCGCCCCATAATCAGGTACAGTTCCAGCGTGCGTTTCGCGACTCCGGCGGCCAGCGGCTTGTCGTCGCCATCGACGATGACCGTCACGTCTTCGATTTCCTTTGCGGTCAAATCGGGGAATTCGTAGTCATAGCCAGCCTCTCGATGAAGCTCCCGAAGCGCTGGGATATCGTCGATGCGCATCGCCCGCGTCATCCTCGCCCCGGCGGCACTCCATCTGCCGAAACGAATGGGAACTGCCCTGGCCCGGTGACTCCTCCCGTGCCTCCCGTGCCTGTTCCCTGATCGGGCAGGAAGTTTGGACCAGCAACCTTGCCGCCTCCGATGACCGGCTGCGGAACTGAGCCGCCGAAGTACACCGGATTCGAGGGACTGGTCGACGAGTAGGCGCTGTAGGCCCGGAAATAGCGCGTCACGTTGCCCAAAAAAAGATTGTGATTCCGGGCGTCCTGCAAGCAGAGGCGTTGCGCGTTTCGAAATTGCGGATTGTCCGCGTGCTCCACGTAGTAGCGAATGCCGCGGTAGATCGCTCCGCCGTCGTGGATGGCAATCTGGAAGTGGCCGTTTTGCGCCGAAACCTGAAGCCCCTGAATCGGCGGCGGAGGCAAGGGATTCCCGGCGCCGTCGCTGTTGGTCTGCGATTCGATGTTGCTCGCAGCCTTCACGATGTCGGAGAGCGCCTCGAAGAGTTTCGCCCCGGCTTCGGGATGGCCGGCGATCTTCAGGTTTCGAATCCAATCGAGATTGCGAACTCGAATCATTGCGCCCCACGGATCGCGAGCTTCGCCTTCTTGAACCAGGGCGTAAGTTTTCGCAGAGTGAAGGCGTTGTCCGTCTGCCCGGCCAGAGGACTCGAGGAAATCTTGAAAAACATGCGCTGCGCCTGCGCGTTGCCGCCGCCCCACTCCAAATCGAATTTCGGGTTCGCGCCCGGAGTGCGCGTCACGCTCAGAGGCCACGGGTTCGACAGGTTGTCGCAGAGCACGGTGATCGTGACTTGCCCGACGGCGGGAATCATCGCCGACAAATACGCGAGCAGTTTTCGCCCGCAATCGAGCTGCAAGGCCACTTCCGCGCCGCTGTCTGGCATCGCGTGGGTCACGTAGTAGGGGTAGATTTGCCCATAGTCGTCGTCGGTGTACTTGGCGGGATTCAGCGTGTAGACGTTCCCGAAGCCAGCCGCCGCGCCATAGCTTTGGCCGTTGCCGCCGAAAAACACAGTCGAGAGAACGCCCGCAGTCCGGTACATCAGCGCCGCCCCGTTGATGGTCATATTCCAGCGCGTCCACTTACGGGTGTTGTCGGTGGCAATCAGTCTTCCGGCGAATGATGGATGGAAGGGCGGGCTCGAAGCGATGGCTTCCGCCGAATCGAGCTCGCGATAATTCATCGGGTAGATGATGCTCGGCCCAGTCGCGGCACTGAGCGGCAGGCCAAAGTAGATCGTGCGCGTCGTCGGATCGTTCAGCGCCCAGGCGGTGAGCGCCGCCGCCATGTTGATCTGCGGAAAAGCCTTATTGGTTTCGTCGTACCACGCGGGCTGAATTTCCTGCCCGATTTTGTGCGCAATGCTGCCCCCGAAAATTCTGGGACCGCTCATCGATGCCCAGGCAAACCACTCTTCGCCGCCGGACGATGAGCGATTGTCGGACTGGGATTTCGTGAGACAAAAAGCGGACAGGGCGCCACACGACGAATCCACTTCCGCAACGTCCCAGCCGGAAGGTTCCGTGTTGCCTGCAGTGACTTCGTGGAGCCTGCCTTCGGGATCTTGGGTCACGATGTACGGGGTGTTGCGAATCATCGCGATGTCCATGACCTTGTGGGTGTCGTCAGGCGGACCAAAAAGGCCGGTGACTCCGCTGAAAGCCTCGGGGTTGTCGGGGTAAGAGCCGAAGAGTTCCGTATCGAGGTAGGGCGTCTCGGCGTCGATGACGCTCACTTCGTCCCAGGTAAGAGTCGCCGCGGTTCGGGCTGCTGCCGCTAAAGAAAAGATCAGATCGTTCGGAATGGTTAGCGGAGTTGGCGGGAAGAACACTGCCTCAACGTAGGAGCCCGCCAAATTCATCTGCGAATTCTGGATGGTCGCCGTCGCCACAAATGAAGTGCTCTCGCTGGACAACTCGGCGTTAAATGTGATCCCGGCTATGAGAGTTGACGGTTGGAGCCAGACCCGAACTTTATACGTCGTGTTCGGTTGTAAAATCGGCGCGCCGTACCCATCCTCACAAGCCGATTGCGAAATTTCCCCAAACAAGCCGCTGGTACCGATGGTGACTTGCCAAGTCCCTGGAGTCCGCCCAGCGACAACCGCGCCGCCCGCCGTAACCACCGTCCATCCCGGCGGAGGTTGCGCTGGCGGTCCGCCTTCAAACCCGAGGTTCAAGAAATTATTGACCGTGTTTCTCTGCCCGAAAGCGATCAGCCTTTGCTTGTAATCGGCGAATCCGAGCGCGCCGTCGAGGACAACCTGGCTGGCGATGTCGTTGCTGGGAACGGACGTGGCCTGCGCGCTGTAGAGCGTGACATCGCCAAAATCGAAGAGGGCGCTCGTGGTCGCGTTGTCGTTGACGACCGTGGCCGTCGATACTTGCTGCCCGTTGACCTCGGCCGGAACCGGAATATAGAAAAAGTACGATCCCTGCGCTCCGGTGAACTCCACTCCCCGCGCCACGATGTTCGCCGGTCCGGTGAGTAAGTTGCTGACGCTCACATACTGCCCGCCATTCGCCATGAAGGTGACTGGCGGCGAAGGCCGCGTGATCTGCCCCTGCCGGGTGATGAAGAACTGGCGGCATTGATGCAAGCCGGGAGAAATCTGTCCCCAGGGAGTGACCGTGCCGATCGTGGTGATGGCGGCGTTCGGCCCATACTGCTGGTAGGTAAAAGATGTGGACGAAGGTGTGCTGATGACGTAGAAGGTTCCGTTCCACGCCAGATAGAGAGTTCCGCCCCCGGTCCAGGTTGCATCCTGAAAGGCAAATCCGATTTGGAAAGTGGTTGCCGTTGGGCAGGAGAGAACTTGGACAGTTGGGCCATTCGCGTTGCCGATGTAACTCGCCGGAAGGGGAAAAGGCAAAGTGAGAGTCGCATTTGTCGTGCCGCTCGACGTGCTGCCGCCGATGGTGAGAAACGTGACGCTCGTCGTCGTCGGAACCGAATTGACCGCCAACTGCTGCACCGTCCCAGAGTTCAGCGAGACGTTCAACAGCATTCCAACCTGTAGGCCATGCGCGGAGGCCGTCGTCATGCTCAAAACGCTCTGTCCGAGCGAGTTCACCGTCAAAGCCCAAGACGCGACTCCACCGCCAATCGCCTGATCTGGCACGCCGGTGATATTCAGGTAAGAATTGGGCGCAAGACCGTGAGGGGAATTTGTGGTGATGGTTGCGATTCCCGCCAGATTTTCGTTGTTGACCACGATGCTGGCGATGCCGCCACCGATCGCGAAAGCCGCGACAGCGCTGATCTGCGCCTGATATCCCGGTTTGAGCCCATGCGCCGTGGCCGTCGTCACGCTCACCACATTGTTGGCCCGCACCATTGACGCGCCGCTGAAGGTGGCCGTGCCTCCAGTTCCGGTTTCGTAATTGGCGTTGTACTGCCCGCAGATAATCACCGTCGGCGAGACGATCTCGATCACCGTCAGATTCGCGTTGAATCCCGCGTAGGAGTTTCCGGCAATGGTGACTCCCGACCAAAGCGCAATTGCTGAATCCGGCGCCGCCAGAGTAATCGTCAGGTTGGTGTAAAAGGAGAATGGCCCATACTCACCCTCTTCGACCAGATAGCCGGTCGTGACGATGCTCGCGATGTTATCGACGCGCGGCGTCGAAAGCGCCATCTGCGAACTGGGCAGAATGATGCTGGCGACGGTCGGCGGAGCGGCGGGTCCATCCTGAGTTACCCGGTCGAAGTTTGTGCCATCGTACTGCAGCGCAAAATCCGAGCCGTGGAGCCCATCGGAAAAAGCAAGATACTCTCTTCCGAAAGCGGTGATCGACCGGCAAAAACTTCCCGGAATCGTCTGAAAAACGTCAACGTAAGTTCCCGGCGAATTAATGGGATCTTCCAGCCACAAAATTCCGTTCGAGTCGAGATAGAGGTTCTTAATCGCTCCCGTGGGGGTGACGAAGCTCTTCCCATAGACAATCGTGGGCACCAGATTTCCTGGCCCTCCAGAAGGCAAAGGAGATCCGAAAACCTTCTGGAGGGCGGGCCGCGACCCGCAGTATCCGGGCGCGAAAATCTGGTCCTGATTGTCGGGAGACACGCCCGGCGGCAGGCAGTCGGGCGACATTTCACACACCCAACTGCCTTTCACATCAAGCGGTATCGGAACCGCGCCCTTGGGATTGAAGCTCACGACGCTCGGTTACATGAAGAGCGGGAACTGCACTTCGGCAAACCAGCTGGTCGCGAGGATCGCGCCTGCGTAGGCGGCTCCGGCTGCCGGAGTTTCCACGCCAGCCAGCGAGAAACTGACGCTGCCCGTATCGCGCGTGGCGCCTGCGTTGTAAGTTCCCTGGTAGAAGGACGGAGCCGTTCCCGCCATCTGCTGTTCAAAAACCCAGCAAGCGAAAGGAACCTGGGAACTCGGCAAGTCGGGATTGTTGACGGTCCCAAAATTTAGCGTGTCGCCGTGGGAAGCTGCCGTGCCGTAGTTGCCCGAAAGGGCCAGCGCCAGCAAGACTGTGAACAAACGCCCATCGCCATCGGGATTCCCGAGGAACGGAGCGCCGGACGGGTTGGTGTATGCAACGGATGCGACGATCATGGAAGTGCCTCCAAAATTGTTAGTAGCGCGCGGGGCGCCGGAATGCCGAAGAGTGTCCCCTGCGGCTGGTGGTGGTCCTTTGTTTTTGCCTTGCTTCGACGCTGAAGAGCTGCCGCGTTTCGTCCTCGGCCTGCTGCAGGAAGGTGCCCGCATCGAGATCGTCGCGCGGCGCGGCCACTTCCGCGGCAACGTAATTGGCGAGCGGGGAAAGCGCGCGCATGACCGGAACCGGCTGCTGCGTCCAGCTTGTCGCGCCGCTCGTGACCGCATCCGGCAAAAAAGCCGCGTACTCGATTTTGAAGTCTTCCACCTGGCGCGAGCCCGGCATCCAGATCGCATCCTCGCGCCATTCCCATTCACCCTGGAAGGCTTGCGCGATCTGGCGCGATTCGAGTCCGTCGAGAGCCTGATACATGGGCTCGCGGTGGAACGCCGCCGACATGCCGCTGACCCGCTCCCAGATTTTCAAAGGAAGAATCAAGTCCTGCGGCAGCGCGGGAGAGCTGTAGTAACTCGTCCCATCGAAGGAGCCTGTCCAGGCGAGCGAAACTTGCGTTGCCGGATCGAGATTCGCGAGCACGGGAAAGCCGAGCAGGACCACGCTTTGCTTGAAACGCGAGTGTCCGAGATAGGTAAGGAAAGTCTGAAACTTTCGCCAGCCCGCGTTGTACATGACCTGGCTGAAGGGCTGCAGATCAGTAAGGATGTCGCCGCCAAGCGAAGCGATGGCATCGTTGACCCGCACCCTGGCCAGGTTCAGCACCGACTCGACTACATCGTAGGGAGCCGAGGGTAATGGAGAAGGGATCGGCAACTACTTTTCTTTTCCGCCCGCCTTGGCGATTGCTTTCTGCTGCTCTTCCATGACCTTCGTATAGGCGGCCATGTCGAAGATGTACCCGCAATTCGAGGTGGGGCACTTCAGCACGTCGCCATCGACCAGAGTGCCGCAGAGTTTGCACTTCTGGCGGCCTTTCGGGTTTCTCGCGACCATCCAATCCTCGTCAGTGAGCTTTAAGCGCTCGGCGGCGCGGAAGTGCCATTCCGGCGTGATCGCTCGGCGCAAGACTGGGTCGTTCGAAGCGTGGAATTGCCGCGCCTCATCCACCAACTGTCGGCATTTCTCATCAAGTTCCTGCATTGCGAGCGCCAGCTCTTCCTTGGTCGGTTTCTCGCCCGCGGCCACGAAGCAGCCCATGTGGCGGAGCGAGTAAGCGGAATTCTGTCCGCGTCCATCGCCCAGGAATTCGTTCGCAAACTGCCAGCCGTCTTCCTCGAAGCGCCCCATCTCCGCTTCGTTTTTCATGTAGAGCTCGGTCATCGGATCGGTGAAGACTGGCCCGGCAACGTAATCCTGGCCTTCGGGGCAGGCCGGGATGGTGTACTCTCCATAGCCGCCCAGGTGCTTTTTGTGTTCCCAGGGGCCGACGTTGAAGATGTGAATCTTCGTCGCTTGCGAGCGTTCCACGTAGCGCGGAACCGGCGGGATGCTGCGATCCGTCATCTGCCGCCGGTAGGTGGAGACGATCTGATTGGCCTGCTGGGCCGGAATGGTCTGTCCTGTGCTGCTCTGAAGTCCCATGATGAGTTCTCCTTTTTGGCTTTATCCAACGACTGCTTTGTTTCTGCCGATCGGCATCGGACGTCCGTTCGGCTGGCGAATGCGGTTTGCCCGCTGATCGACGCGATGGGTTTTCGTGCTGCGCACATGCCCGTGGAAACTGGTTGGGCGCAATCCGAACGCGGGCATCGATTCCCGGATGCGGTCGAACTGCGCGGCATCTTCGGAAGTCTCTTTCTTTAAGTAGTGCGCTTCGATGGCCGCTTTCACTTTCGCCGGATCGTTGTACTCGGCCTTCTGAATGATCCCGATCAGCCAATCGAGATTGCAGTCGGCGGGCTGCACGGTCTCGAATGTATGTACGTGCTGGTAGACGCCGCGCCGTGGGTACGGGCCGTTCAGCAAAAGCCCGGTGCCCGGTTCGGTAAAAGTGAAGTTGTACGTCTGCTCGGTCATGCCCGAATCTTTGAGGGCGGAAATCCACTTTTCGAGCACCCAAACGTCGCCCAGCTCGCGGTACTTCGGGCGCAGGCGGTATTCCATCCTGCCATCCGGCCAGCGGCCGCCGACCAGGCGCATCACCGAAGGCGCGAAGACGATGCGATACAGGTTCTCCCCGTGAGGGTTGAGCCCGTAGCGCTTCATGGGGGCAGGGAACTGGCGCGGCAGCGGAGCCGACGTAATGCTCGGCTGCACCGCCGCGCCAGAAGCGACGCCAGAGGGTTGGCTAGGCATCACTTTCTACTTACCGAAAATCCCCTTCGGGATGGTGATCCCGCTCGCGAATGCGTTGAGACGGGTGTTGACCGCTACGATCTGCCCGACCCAAACGAGATAGAAGACCAGCGCAGACGCCAGACCGCCGCTCGCCCCGTAGATCGGGAAAAGCGTTTGCCCGCCGACGGAGTAGAAGTCGATGGGCACGGTTTCGACGCGGCTGATGTTCTTCAGGCAGAGGTAATCCAGGTAGCCGGGAAGCGCGCGGATGTTGACCACGTTCTCGCGGCCTCCGATCTGATCGGGAGCCTTCGCCTTCAGCATGTCGTGCGAGCGATCGCCCTTCGAGCCTTCGAAGTCGATGCGCTGCACCAGGAGAGCGTTCTGCTCCCAGGCGTTGCGCACATCGACGTTCGAGTGAGCGATGGTTTTCGCGGCATCGGCTTCGTCGATTCCGAGCGCCAACTCGCGCTGCGATTCGAGGGCGCGAACCAGGGCCGGAGTCAGCGGACCGTTCACGGCAAGCGACGGAGTGTTGTACTTGCCGGGGTAGGTATTGCGCTGGACGTTGTACCAGTTGGAAGTGTTGGTCCCAACCTGAAAGTTGCGGATGCCGAACAGGCCGGAGTTCGCCTGCCCGCTCGCCCCGTTCATCATCAACTTGTTGCCGACGGCAACGAGAGCAGTTGCAATCGGGTTGACCAGCCAGATAACGTTCGAGAGAATATCGACGCTCTGCACGGTGACAGTGGCGATGAACGCTCCGCCGACTGCCGTCCAGAGATCGATGTCCTGATCGTCCTGAAACAGGTTGGCATTGTTGACGCCGAAGCCGACCGTGTTCGCGCCCGAAGTCTGCAGGTTGACGACGGTATCGAGGGTATTCGAGCCGTCCGTCTGCAGCCACGCATCCATGTAGCCGGCGAAGTTCTTGGTCGCCATCTGGTGCGTGAGCGTGGCGAAATTCTCAATCGCCTTTTCGTCGGAATCGGTAGCCAGCTCGGAGAGTTTCGAGTAGCTGGCCGCGTAGATCAGGGTGACGCAGGTGCCCGTGCCCGGAACTTCCTGGGGGCCGGAACCGACGCCCATGTCCTGATTGTCGAGAGACCCGAGACGGCCTTTGCCGCCGCGGATCGGCATGGTGGGAATACGGAAAGGACGGTTGGAAACCGCCTTGATGGTGGTATTTTCCTCGATGCGCTTCCACAGCACGGAAGCACTCAGGGACAGATCGACCAGATCGGGCCGAACGTATTCCTGCATCGAGGCTAAGGCTTGACTTACATCTGCAACGGCCATACGGCCTCTTCAAAAACGAAATTTGTCGGTTCGAGGACGCGCCGATTCGCCACGAAGGCCAGCATTCCGGCGGCTGCTGTTCGCCTGTGCGTCTTCGACCTGATTCACTTTTTGGAGAGGCGCGGTTTAAGGGTTTCCGTTCCCTGGCCAAGTCCAACAAAAGTTTCCGCTCGGGTGAGCGGAGGGTGCTACCAACGAACCTTCCGACCGCCTTTGAGGATGGCTGTGTGCTTCATCAGCATCCCCTGGGTGGTCATCAGCAAATCAATCGCGGGCATTCCGCTGATGGTGCGCGGGTGCCCCGAAATCTTTTCGAAGCCTGCGGGCGCGGCGGCTGCGGGCTTCGCGCCAGCGACCGGCTTCTTTACGGGGGCCGCAGTCCCCGGCTTCACTCCCGCTTTTGGCGTGACCTTGATTTCTAGATCGTCAATTGCGCGACGGACGGCGCCGGGGATCAGTTTGTGGTACTCGCTGTGCAGCCGGCGGCGATAGCCCTCTTCGTTGCGGTTGGCGAGATAGCCGCGCATCGCATCGCCGTAGTCCTTGCCGGGAGCAGAAATAGCTTCCAGTCTGGCGCCGACTTCTTCGTTCACCTTAGCCATGATTTTCTGTTTTTGGTCATCGGTGATCTTCGTGGCGCCAGCAATCCGAGAAATCTCGCTAGTCGCCAGCTTTATTCCGTAGCTTGCTGAACGGCTGTTGTATTCCCGGCGGGTCAGGTCGAGTTCACGCGCCGCCTGCACCGCCTCCGCGTCTTTTCCGTCTTTTGCGGATCCCGGAGCGGCTTTAGCGGTGACCGGCTTCGACGCGAAGCCCTTCAGGCGTTCAAACCAGGCCGCGAGCGCGTTGTAGGCGCTCACAATCTCCTGTTTCTCGGGAGAATCCGGCAGGCGCGGGATGAACGTCCGCAACATAGTCAACTGCAAGGGAATTTCTGCCTGAGTTGCGTCCGACATGACCGCTTGCGTCACCAAAGCGGAGTAGCCGTCGGGATTGATCTCGGAAAACTTGGCCAGAGCCGCCGGAACCAGCGTTTGCAGAGCTTCCGGGGCCGCCGTGACCAGTTCGTCGATGACTGAGGGATCGCCTTTGCTGATTTTCGCGTCAAAAGCGCGCCAGCCTTGCACTTCCGAGCGAAGATCGGTGACAACTTGCTCGACTGCGCGCCCTTCCGTGCCCGGATAGGCTAACTGCTCCAAATCCTTGATGATGTTCGAGGCTTTTTCGAAGCCGATGGGCAAAGCGCGATCAGTTTTGTCCTGGCGGATGAGCGCGGTCTGAATCTGCTTGGCGAGCGCCGGATTTTTAGCCTTGATCTCTTCGAGAACCGCTTTTGCGTGTTTATAGAGCGGCACATTGGGATCGAGTTGCCCCACCGCTCTATCGTCTCCTCCGGCGCCAGCGGCCGCATCGGGATCTGCGCCCGATCCGTCGCCGCTTCCGTCATCAGAATCGCCACCAGCATCATCACCCGAGGCCGCTGCATCGCCGTCTGCGCCCCCCGCATCGCCTGCATCCGCCACGGGCAGAACTGCCGACCCGGCCGCCATGCCGATGAGCGGCAGCCACATCAAAATCCAGTGAATGAAGTGCATTTGAAGTTCTCCTTTTTGCTAAACCGTGGCCGCACCCGGCGGCGTGGATTTCTTCTGTACCGAAGTAGCCGCTTCCGGCGCGTGGGTCGGCGCTGGCGGTTTCCCTGGAGCGGCGGGCGGTGGCTGCATCATCGCCTGCTGCATCGCGTCTGCGATCATGGCCTGCTTGTGCGCCATGGCGTGCAAGAGCACGTTCTGAACTCCAGCTTCGTTGCCCTTGCCGTCCGGCCCGCCACTCGCCTGCTCTCTGCGGCAGTCATCTGAAGATAGAAATTCCTGGCACTTCGCGAATTCCCACTTGTGATAGTCGAGCGGCTGAATTGGCACGGAAGACTTCGGCTGGGGCGGCATGAAGGGCTGTACGGGAAGTCCTTGCGCCGTGGCTTGCACTGACTGCGCAGCGTGCGCGATCTGGGCTTTTTCTGTCTCTTCCGGCGTCGGCCCCACCGGACTCTCGCGCAAAAGGATCTCGATTTCCTGTGTCTGCTTTTCGTAGGCCATCGCCGGAATCAGCGTCAGGTCGCCGTGCCCGTTCAGTTCGAGATACTTTTCCCAGTTGTCGGGCGATTCGAAGATGGTCATCCCCAAGGGCGACGCGGCGGCGGTGGTCACGATGTTCTGCAGATTTGCGCGGCGCGCGGCCACGCTGTCGGGGAAATTCGAATCCGTCAGGTGAAAATGGAAGTTGCCCTTGGTCAATTTCGCAATTTCGTATTTTGCGGTGCCGCCCTGGCCGGTGACGACGATGCCCTTGGCGTGATCGGGATTCTTCGCAGCCAGCAGCGCGGCGTGGTAGTAGATGCCGCAAAACATCGAGCCCATCGCCGAGGCCGCCATGCCGAGCATTCCCATAGCCTGCGAGCGGTCCATCGCCGTCTTGCTGGCGGTGTGATCCCCAGGCGCGACTTCGCCGGTCAATGCGGGCAGCGATCCAGTGATGAACTGCGCGAGCGCCCCGCGATCTTCCGCCATCGACGCGATGAAAGTCGGAGAGAGGACCATCTCCGGCTCGCGGTAGATCACATCCTCGGCTTTTTCGCCGTTCCGCAGTTCCTTGATCTCGTGGAAAGCGTAGGGCTCGCTGCGCTGATTCAGTAGTGCGTCGTAATCCACCGCCTTGCCACTGACCCAAGTCGAAGGCCAGCCCTTTTCGTAAGCTTCCCGCTCCGCGTTTTTCTTGTCGTTGTAGGAATCCTGGATCACCACCATGTTTTCCATCATGGCGCGTCCGGTCATCCCGTCGCCTTGGCGGGGGAACTCGATGTCGAGCGCATCGTCCACCGACTCTTCCCAGCTTTCGGCATAGTTCTCGCCAACGAAGACGACGTGGGCGCCGGTCGGGAAGAGTTCCTTAAACTTGTCCCCTACGGTCTGCGGAACTCCGTCTTCATCTTCAGTTGCGTCTTCGCCTTCGTACACTTCGTCGCAGCAGCTACTCTCGAAAGCGGAGGGCCGAAGGAACGCATTCAGCCGCGTGGTCACGAATTGCAGCGACGTGCCGTTCAGAAAATAGCTTTTCCGCGCCTGACGCACACCTAAGCGAGCCCAGCGTTCCCAGTCGCTTTCTCCGGGCGAGCCCTGGCCGCCCACGATCTTGTCTTTGAGCCAGTCGTATTCCTTTTTCGCGTTCAGCACATCGGGATCGTCGAAGAGAAAGACAAACGGGCATTCGCTGAGGCACTTGGCGAGGATGGGAACCTTCGATTCGAGCGTGCCGAAGATGCGCGCCGTTTCCATCTTGCGCGGTTCGCCTTGCTCGTTCGTGCCCCACTTCTGTTCGTCGGCCAAGGTCAGCGTCCAGGCGACGGTGCGCCCGGAGAGGCAGAACATGCGGGCAATCTTTTTCTGGATGTCTTTGACATCGTTCGCCTGATCGAATTTCTTGCGGTAACCTTCCCCAACCTGCGCGGCTTCGATATCGTCCGCTTGGCTCGGGTCATCCGGGTCAGCTTCGATTGCGGGCGGCGTCTGCGTGAGCACCGCTTCAAGGCTTCGCTGGTAGGGGAAAAAGATGTTGTAGTCGTCCATGTAGTCCGGGCATTGGACGTGCTTGTTTCCCACATCTACGTAGCCGCCCGCCGTGCCGATCTGGTAGACCCCGGTGCCGTAGTTCGGGTAAACGTGCTGAATCCCATCCGAATAGAAGCGGTGCAAGCGGTCCTTCAACACCTCAATGCGCCGGTCGTAGAGATCGCGCTTCTGGCACTCGCTGATAACGGCCTTGAGAACCGTCTTGAGCTGGTCGGGCAGATCGCGGTTCTTCTCGCCGTACGGCTGCGCGGTCTGCTGATCTTCGGCAGCGCTCACGTCGGGCGAGTCTGCGCCGTCGGTCAGTTGGTCGATCAATTGAGTTGGGGATGCCACTTGAAATTCTGAGGAAAGATGTTAGTTGGCCGCGTCGATCCGTTCCCGTAAAACGACTTGCTCTGCCACAATTTCCGCGTCGGTGATGGTCTTCACCGCTTTCATCAGCAGCTCGCAGCACATCCGCCCGCGTTTGTTCTTGCGTCCGCAGTACGGGCAGCCGAGAAATTTCTGCTTGCCTGCGCGAATGAGATCGATCTGCTCGGCCACGCAGACGATCTTCAGCTCGGACGGTGTGGCTTCGTCGCTCATATCTGCTTTTTGATGAAGCGCTTGCCCAGTAACCCGCGAGCGCGGATGTGGGGATTCGAACTGTGCGACTCCTGCTCGGCTTCCTGCAAGGTGGAAATTCCTTTTCGTTTCGCCGCGTTGACTACCGGATGACTCTTGTCGCGGACCGCGCCCTGAATCCACTTCTTCCCGAGGCTCACGGTTTTCTCCCTGCGATCACGCCGAGTTCGCCCGCCGGGCAGAGATTCAGTTCCAAGAGCTTGTCATCAACCTTCTTCTGGAAGGTCGCGAAGAGCGCCAGCATCAGCCGCTCGTCGCTCAATCTCCGCGCCATGTTCCCCTTGAGCGCCGGGAACAACTCGAAGCCCACGGTGATGACCGTGCCCGCGGGCAGGAGATCAAGCTTTTGGACTGTGGTCACGTTTCGAGGTCATCCTCGTGTTCAAGGCTATCGGTGGCTCGCTTGAGGAATGGTGCCATAAGATCGAATGGGCACAACTCTTCCACGGATTTACCACACGCCAACGCAGCGAAATTCAGCTCCACACGCCAACGCAGCGAAATTCAGCAATAAAAGCATGTCGTTGCGGAACCGCAGAACGGTTTCCCTCGGCATCACCACTTGCGAGTGCCGCATATGCGAGGGATCGGGCAAGTTGGATCCAAACAGCCGATCACTCCCTGCTGCGTAATGAAACTCGGTTAGGAATCTCCGCATTTTAAGTGGTGCGGTTTCCATGTTTCTTTCGCGCCTCGTGGAGCTTGCCGGTCGGATGCACAACCGCATTGGCTTCGCGGATAGCGCGTCCTTCGTCTCCCGTTCGAGAGAGTGCGCTATCCGCGACATCGGCCCACTGGCGTCGCTTGTTTGGCGAACCAGCGAAGTGAGTGTGCCGCTGGGCGTCGTTTGGTCCCCAGGGCATCAGTTGATGATCTTTACCGTCAGATCCCTCAACTGTGGCACCGCCGTTGTCGAGGTCGTCTGAATCATTGCCACCTGGATACGCGCTTCACCCGCCAAGTTTAGCGACCCAACCGCGGCAACCGTCATCGTCGGACTGGTGAAGGGAGTCGCGCAGGTAGTGAGCGCGCATTCTGTCAGGTATCCATGGCCACCGGTAATGGTGCCGCCGGTCGCGGAAGCCGAAGCCACAGTTGTCTTGAGATCCTGACAGAAATCGAACTGGCCGGTGGTGCCAGTCGTCAAGGTTCCGGTAATCACTGGTCCCGCAATGAGTACCGGCAAGCCAGTGGTCACGTCCGACCCTTGGGCATCCCATTCGAGCGCGATCTGTACGACCGTGCTGGCGCCTTGGGTCGAGGAATACACGTAGCCGCAGACTTCAATGGTGCGGCCAACGTAATTCATGAAGTTGGCGGGCAGTTTGACGGTTCCCATGACTTGCGGAATCGTCGAACCTGCCGCCGTGGCAGCGGTAAATGGCAGCGAGGACCGGACCAAGCCAGGGGTAGCCGGCGTGGTTCCAGGCGCATATTGGTAGGTCGTATGGGCGTTGCTATTTCCGATCCAGTAGGATGCAGTTCCGGTTCCGCCCAACCCTACCGCCTGCGGAGCGGCGATGGTTGTCAAGGCCGAGACTATGGCGCCAGAGCCAGTTTGGCTATACGTGGCGTTGGTAAGCGCACAAGCATAGTGGCCAGCCGCAAGAAGAATGGGACTGAGAGCGCAAACGCCGTTCGATACCGGAGCAGCGCCCAGAACGGTTGGCTGCGTCCACAACTGGACCTGGTATTCGTTGGAGGCCGCGCCACCGGTTAGCCCAATATAAGGAATCCAGCCGACTGCTCCTGCCTGTGCGGGGGGGGCAGTGAACTGGATGGACGAAGTAGCCAGACCAGCATGAGAGTAATCGGACGAGCATGGCCCTTCGTTGCCTTCGATGTCCACGTAGGCAAAGCAAAAGTGATAGGTACCCGTGGTATAAGAGCCAACGGGGCTGGCAACCGGGAAGACTGTGCTTGAACTCAGGGCCGACGGAGCCGACCAAAAAGCGGTAGAAGCCGGCGTTGGGTTCCAGAACTGCACCGGCCCGCGATCGTCCTCAATGAATACGCTTGGATAGGGCGTGGCGCCAATCAGGGTGACGTTTGTGCCTCCCAAGGCAGTCCACAGCGGATCGACAACCACTTTCGCTCCACCCAGAGACGCAGCGTAATTGACAGCTTCCTGTAGTCCCGTCGTGCCAGAGCGGACCGTATCGCCTGCGCCATGAGCGTTGGCAAAAGTCGCCGTCACCTGACAAGTCTGGTAAACATAGGGAGTCGAACAGGAAACGGCTGAAATGCTGGACGCGGCAACGGTCTCCATGGAAGTACCGGAACCGATGGTAAAAGGAGCATTGACGTTCATCGGAATGAACTGAAGTCCGGTCGGCGTCTGCGTGTAACCGTAATTCAGCGTGATCGTATAGGTGCCGGAGACATTGTTGCCGACACCAACGCTGAGGCCGGGTGTGGCGTTATTCCAACCGTAAGCGAAATCCGAGGCGTAGTAGCCGCCGCGCTGTTGAATGTTTGAGACCTGTGCAAAGGCGCTCGCGCAGAGAGCCAGAACGCCCAGGATAACTAAGAGTCGCTTCATTTTGTGTTTTCTCCTTGGGCTGTCGCCCCCTGAAACTAACCGCCGAATCCGCCAAGCTGGCCGCCGTTCTCTTCTTCGTTGTACTCGCCGCCAGACCCTTGGCCTTCCTTGCCTTCTTCGTCGAGGAATTTGCCCATCGACTCTTTCAGTTCCTCGATGTTTTCGTGATCGTGCGTTCCCTCGTGCTCGCCCGCTTCGGTGACGCCGTGCGAGTGCATCATCATCCCGTCATGATGAACATGATGATGTTTGCCCTCCGCGTGCAAGTGCCCAATGTGGGTCAGGGCATGGCCGATGTCGGGATGCTCGGTGCGCTGGCCGTCGTGGCCTTCGGTGTGAAAGGTGCCGTCGCCGTGATCGTGGAGGGTGGTGATCTTCTCGGGATTCTCGGAGACACCGCCTTCGACGTTCTTGATCGCCGGTTTCTTGACTCCCGGCAGTTTGCCGTCGACTGGGCGCAAACCGCTGATGTGGAAATTGCCTTTCTCATCCCTTGGCATCGCTTGCCTCCTGTGCTGGGTTTGCCGGGGCGGATGCCTCGGTGGTTGGAGCTGGATTTGCAGTGAAAGTGGCCGGGATCGTCGGCACTGACTTGTCGCTGGTGGACGTCGGAGTCGGTTCCGAGAATCCTTCGCCCTTGGCCGTTTTCGCGAGAGACTCTACGTACTCTGGGTGCGCTCGATTGCCGGGAGGAGGATCGGTCTGGACGTGGAAGGACCTTCGCGTTTGCGCCGCGATGGCATCGTTAAAGGCTTGCTGGTGCGCGGCAACAACGCTATCGGGCGACAGGTACACAACTTCGTCGCTTCTTTTGCGCGCATGGAGCACATCCGCTGGCTCTTGATCGGATGGCCAGATCAAGCCCTCGCCCAGTAGAGATTTCCCGATTTCTTCGTCGACAATCTGCCGCGTCCGCTCGACGCTGTGCTTGTCCAGGTTGATTAAGAGCCCTTCTTTCAACCGGGCCAGAATGCGCTCGCTGGCGCTCGTACCGCTACCGTGTGGCAGTGTTTGCACGTTTTTGTTCCTCCTCGCGTTCTCGCTTTGCGCGTTCGCTCTCATTGATGGTGCGAACTTCCCGCCAGCTCTTTGCGTGGATGACATCGCCTGCGGGCTTCGGGGCGCGGCGCTCGGCAAGCGTAAGTTGCGCTTTAAGTGCGCGGATTTGTTCATCCGCGGTTTGGCGTAAGTGAATTTCTCGCGCTTCCTGTACTTTCTCGACCGCGCGAAGCGCTTCAACTCCAC
>Ga0181505_11072256_pt1 | contig 17996 bp, 15 predicted proteins | sample PEATcosm2014_Bin_5_FD_127743 | JGI IMG/M metagenome (GOLD analysis project Ga0181505, IMG submission 127743) | Metatranscriptome of peatland microbial communities from MTU Mesocosm Facility, Houghton, MI, USA - PEATcosm2014_Bin05_30_metaT... | ecosystem: Environmental > Terrestrial > Soil >...
GGTATTCCGTCAACCTCGAAAAACAACTCTTCCACCGGGTCTGCCACTTCATAGTCATACAGGTGGTTCTTCTTTGGCCCTGTAGAGTAGAGGTTCGCGTTGGGATCGACCAGCATCTCGGCCAGTTCATGGGAGGCTGCCACGCTCACCTTGTCCTTTTGATCCAGGATGTTCTTGACGAACACCTTGGACATCGGCAGCCCTTCGGGAGTCACGTCGTGGTAGCCCTCCATCGAGGCGTCGCGCGTCTTGTCGAGAAACGCCATCGCCCAGGCCCCTTTGAGGAAGCCTTTGGACTTCACCAGTTTGGCCGGAGTTCCCCACACCGGTGCGAAGTGCTCGTCCACGAATTTCTGCATCGCGGCAATGAGGGCATCGAATTCAACGCCCATCGGGGTCTTAGCATTGTTGAAGCAGGCGATGGTGGGAACGTGAAGCTCAAGGGACGGTAGATGTTTCGACGACTTTCCAGGCATGGATTTCTCCCGCTACAAATTGTCCCCTTGCTATCCGCAAGGCGACGGATTACCGACCAGTTTGTGGAGCTTTAGCAGCCAAAGGATGTCATAGCGGGAACCTGAAAACAATCACAGAATTTATCGGTGCCGAGTGGCGAATTCTCCAGCACCTATGGCTTTCAGTGTGCGGCTCGACGCATGCCAGCCATACTGGGCCACCATGTAAGTTGGACTGAGCTGGTGAAATCAGCTTGGCGGTTGGCGGCCAGCACTGGGACCCACCACGTTTCATATTGCAGCAGAGGCTGGATTTCCAGATCTTTGCGCGGCCACAGCATGGCCGAGACGCTCCAGTCCCATTGCGTGCTGCCGCCGGGAATGAAATCGTTGGCAATCTTGCTATTTCTGACCGCCAGTTGAATGCTGCTCTGTGGACTCAGATGGTAGGTGCTCCACGCCTGATAGCCTTTGCCTTCGCGGCCTATCCAGTTTCCCATCAGGAATCGGTTATCAAGGTAGACGTCGTGATACACGACTTCCCAATAGATGAACTGTCCGCCCATGCTGTCTATCGTGGGGGGGGCAGTGTAGACTGCCTCGGCCCGGAAGTCGAGTCTGGGGATGCCTGGGACGTGGGTGAGATAGATGCCAGGATTGACCGCCGAGCGCCGGGGCGCGCTCACCGGGCTGACATCGTCGTGCACCAGCGAGTCGGAGTATAACGTCAGCCAGCGGCGCACGAAGGGCAATCGATAGGAGAAATCAAAGCTGGCGTGGCGAGCGCCGGGATCGTTGCGCGAAAACTTTACCTCAGGCGTAACGTCGTTGAGGCTGGTAAATGCATTCCAGAAAGAGCCGAACGTGACCGGGACGTGGCCCTCACCGCCGAATACATCATTACGGGTGAATCCAAATTCCAGGTTCTCGGTTGGCTTAAAGCTGGCCTTCTGTCCGAACATGTATGGATTTGGAGGAAACTTCTGGCCAGCCGGAGCACCGAAGTAGTTGCTGAATTCAAATGGCCCCAGAAACTTCGATAACAACGGAATGTTCATTGGTATCGTGCGATTAATTTGCAGCGTCCAGAACGGTGCTGCGTTATTGCTCATTAATAAAGCGCCGCTTTCTCCCGGGCCCCACCACATGCTCTGCTTGCCTACGGAAAAATCCAGACCCGCATATTTGGCCAGAGCGTATGTATCAAGCAGTGTGAACTGGTTGGCGGGAATCGGCGTGGGCGGCTGCAATGGGTTCTCGTCGACATTCGCGATTACCTGGCGAACCGAAAGCGGATATGCCGGGATAGTGGGTGCATACTGGTACTCTCCATCGACGTAAAATGCGAAGCGGCCATCATTCGCGCTGGCGCTGAATCCGGTGATGTTGTTGACCCCCTGCCAATAGGGACGGCCGTAGTCGTTGATGAGGGTTTGCCCGAAGTGATAGCTGTCGTTCACGGGAGTGCCGGCGATGTCCATTACCCGGGTGTACACCGAATCCAGCTGCAGCGACTCCGTGGGATGCCCATCCCAGGCCTCGATCTCGGGAGCGAATTCCTCATCGAGCGCCTTCTTCAGCTTCCAGATTTCCGAAGGAACGTCGGTATGGTACTCGACCTTGGCATTCATTTCCATGAGCATCTGTGCGCACGCCATTCGCGTCCAGGGCCGCAACCCCACATAGGCAGTATCGATATAGGCGCCGCCGATCAGTCGCTCCATGGCGGGATAAATCCAGCTATCGAGGGGGACGTAAACACTGGCGAAGTTTGTGGGGCGCGGCGCTGAGGTCTGCTCAGCAACGATCTTCAGATCATCGTCGATCTCGGGATTGTGGCGTGTCTTATAAACATGCCGTCCGATCTGGTAGCCCAGCAGGCCTCCGATAAAGACATCGGAAAGGAAGTGCTGGTCCGACGCAGCCCGCGCCAGGCTGACTCCGAGCGCCAGACCGTAGGCGCCGAACTCGGGAACCAGGTGCGGATACTCCTGCGCAACGACTGAGGCGAACGCCCAGGTTAAGGCCGCATGGTCCGACGGAAACGAGGTGCCCCCATGAAAGAAAATGTTCTGAAAGTCTGACGGGAACGGCTGCTCTCGGCCGGTAATGCCCTTGAGGGCAAAATCGACCCCGAGGGCATTGATCATGGCTTCCGTCGCCAGCACCCCAGTCTCTCGCGCGCGCTCGTTGTGAGTGATCCGTCCCCAGATATACGCCGCCCCAGTCAACCCTCCGGCGGCAGCCAGGCCTGCGTTAGCGGCGAGGTTCAGCACGTGCTGATTATCCAGTCGCATGGCGTACGAGCTTTGCGGGTCGGTGACAAAGAGGCCCGTGGCGATGCCGCCCATCGGAACCAGCCACTTCGCGTCAGCCGGATTCAGATGAAACGGACTGGTCCAAATGTCCTTTTGGTCCTCCGCCAGGTGGATGAAGAACTTGCTCTCGTTGGGATGAGGAACAGTCGCGGCAGGAGTAGGCAAGGCAGGTTGTGTTTGTCCTGATGGCGAAGCGGGAGGGGGCAGCGTTTGCTGGGCAAATGCGGCGAGCATAGCCCCGCCGCAGAGGAAAATAGCCAGGAGTAGACGGTTCTTCAAACGCGTCCCCCGAAGTTAAACACCGCTGTGCCGCTGAGGCTCCAATTCATGCCGCAGCTTTGTAGTAGCGAAAAATACGGGCCAAGGCAGTCGCGACATCCTCCACGTCCTGCTCCGACATGGCGGGCGACAGTGGCAGTGAAATCGTGCGTTCTCCGACAAACGTCGCATTGGGAAAATCAGAATCGGCGAATCCGAAGCGCTCGCGATAATACGGCTGCTGATGAATGGGCACGTAATGGATGCCTACGCCGATGTTTTCCGCGGCGAGAGCAGCGACGATTTGCTCGCGCCCCACGCCAATCTCCTCCAGCGAAAGCAGGGGCGTATACAGGTGACAAGCATGACGGGTATCGGGCTCGGTGGCCGGCGGCAAAAGCAGAGGCATCCCGCTGAGCCGCTCATTGTAGGTCTGCCAGATTTGCTCGCGGCGCTTCCCGTGTTCTTCGATCATACCCAGTTGCGGCAGTGCCAGAGCCGCCGCCAGGTCCGTCATGTTGTACTTAAATCCGGCGGCGACAACTTCGTAGCCGCTGGGTCCGCCGACGAACCGGCTCCATGCATCGGCAGTCATGCCATGCAGCGAGAGGACCTTCACTCGCTGCTGTACCTCCGGGTCGCAGGTGATCACCATGCCGCCATCGCAGGTGGCCACGTTCTTGGTGGGATAAAAACTGAAACATCCGGCATCGCCCATCAGTCCAGCGGGCTGGCTATGATAGCTGGACTCGATCGCATGGGCGCAATCCTCGATGACATGCAATTGGTGACGCCTGGCGATCTCGAGGATCGCATCCATATCGCAGCAGCGGCCGCACATGTGCACCACCAGAAGCGCCTTAGTGCGTGGCGTGATCTCCTTCTCAATGAGGCCAGGATCAATATTGAACGTGCTGCGATTGCAATCTACCAGCACCGGCCGTGCTCCAGTGTGCACGATGGAGTGCACGGTGGAACAAAACGTCATGGCCGGCGCGATCACTTCATCGCCTGCGCCAATGCCCAGCGCGACCAGAGCGAGATGTATCGCGGCCGTTCCGCTACTTACCGCCGCTGCATAAGGCGCGCCTCTATAGCGAGCGAACTCCAGCTCCAACTGTTCAACTCTGGGCCCCAAACCGATCCAGCGGCTGCGGAGACACTCCACCACCGAGGCTATCTCGGCTTCGCCGATTACCGGCGCGCCAAAAACCAGCCTCCCGTCACGGGTACGGACCGGTCTCCCGCCTGCAATCGCGGGACGATCGTCCTCTTGCAATGGAATGGAGGGTCCGCCAGCCAGCGGAGCACGTTTCATAGGTTCCTGGGCCCAGTCGTGGAGTTGTAGTGTCTGCTGATTGTAATTGATTTTGTCGAGCACGCCTTCTGGTGGCTTGAGGCTACCACTCGGCTATACTTGAGGAAGCAGCGTTCGTCCCTTTTAAACGTCACTCGGATGCCCTTCACGGTTTCTCACGCCGCCGCCGTTTTGCCTTTGCGAAAACTCAATCTGATTTCGTCCGCCTTTATTGTCGGCAGCATGGCTCCGGACTTTCCTTACATCATCGGAAACACCGAGTACCGCGACCTGGGACACCAGTTTCCCGGACTCGTCGTGTTCACCATACCAGCTTCGCTTCTCGCCCTATGGCTCTTTCACAATGTCATTAAGCGGCCGGTGATTGAGCTGCTACCCACTGGAATGCAAGAGCGGATTCACCACCAAACTGGAGAATTTCAATTCCTCCCGGCTTCCCGCTTCCTGGCAATCCTTGGCTCAATTTCGCTCGGAATCTTGAGCCATGTGGTATGGGACTCCTTTACTCATCCCTACACCTGGCCGTGGCGGCAATTTGCGTGGCTGCGAAGCTTCGTACGCGTTCCCTTCCTACACCATCGCCTGCAGGTGTTCGCCGCGCTGCAATACAGCAGTACGATTATCGGCATGCTCGCGCTCGCCATCTGGGTCCTGTTGTGGTACCGGCGAGCAGCCCCGGCCGTCATGGTAACGCCGAAGCCGCCGCCCAAGTCTCGCTTCGGACTGGCCGTCGCGATGTTTGCCCTCGCGGCGATTGCGGGAACCGTCCGCGCCGCGCTCATAATCGGTCTGCCGGCAAATATGGTGAGAGCGGACAATTTTCTGCTCGTCTGCGGCGTGACGTCTCTCGCGGCAGCGTTTTGGCAGCTTCTGTTTTACTGTGTACTCGTGTCCTCCTACCAAGTCTGGACCATCCCGTAAACCGGCGCTGCCCGGCCTAACCTATGCCTCTGGTCAGCATCATCATGAATGTTCGCAATGGGGCGCTTACCTTGCGGGAAGCCATCGACAGCGTCCTGGCGCAAACCTGTAAAGATTGGGAGCTCATCGTCTGGGACGACCGCTCTACGGACGCCAGCGCGGCCGTTGTCTCCGATTACCGTGATGCCAGAGTCCGTTACTTTCTTTCTCCGGAAGATGCGCCTCTCGGAAAAGCGAGAGGCGATGCCATTCGCCAGGCCAAGGCGGATTGGATTGCTTTTCTCGATCAGGACGACATCTGGCTACCTGGAAAACTCGCCAAACAGTTGGCGCTCGCCGACGGCGACGTCGCTCTCATTTATGGGAGGACGGTCAGGTTTTATCCCAGTGGCCGGGAGCGCGATTACGACCAGGCCCACGAGTACAAGCTCCTACCCGAAGGTGACATTTTCACTCAGCTCTTTACTAAGTCCTGCTTCGTCGCCATGAGCTCCGCCATGTTCCGAAGCTCCGCCATCGAAGCCATCGGGGGCATACCGGACGAAGTTCGCATCATTCCCGACTATCATCTTTACGTCGCCGTTGCCCGCAAGTATCGTGCGCGGGCGGTGCAGGAAGTGGTTTGCCGCTATCGTACACACTCCGGCAGTATGTCCCACGTTGTGGCAGTCGAGATGAATCGGGAAGTACTATGGCTCATCGACCACTGGGCTGACCAGCTTGATCCACGCACTGTGGCCCTCTGCCGCAAGCGGCACTTGACCGCCATTGCGCTGGAAGAGATGCGGGACCCTGCCACGTTGCGTCAGGGAGTTGTCCGGTTACTTACCCAGGGCTCAGCAGGCTCGCAGTTAGCGCGTCCGTTTGCATTTGTATTTCATCTCGTCCGCCGCCATGTCTGGCGCCCGTACTGGCGAAGACCGCCCATCAAGTCCAGCGTGTAGGATCGATCCAGCAAGACCGCACTCTCATGCCCCTGGTCAGCATCATTATAAATGTTCGCAATGGCGCCGCTTTTCTGCGCGAAGCGCTGGACAGCGTGATGTCGCAGACCTTCGCGGACTGGGAGCTCATTATTTGGGACGACTGCTCTACCGATGGCAGCGCGAAGATTGTCGGCCAGTACCGCGACCAGAGGATTCGCTATTTCCTGTCGCCTGACGAGACACCCTTGGGCGAAGCCCGCGACCGGGCGATCCAGCAAGCCAACGGAGAATGGCTCGCATTCCTCGATCAGGACGACATCTGGCTGCCGCGTAAATTGGAACACCAGATGGCGCTCGCCCATGACAAGGCCGGCATCATCTATGGGCGCGCCGTGCTATTCGACTCCCGGCGCGGGGACCTGCGCGATTACGACTATGCCCATGAATTCGAGCCCCTTCCGGAAGGCAATATCTTCGCTGAGCTCTTTCGCGACGCTTGTTTCATCGCCATGAGTTCCGCGGTGCTGCGGCGTTCGGCGGTCGCCGAGGTGGGAGGGGTCCCCGATACTATTCAGGTTGTTCCCGACTACTATTTCTATATTGCGATTGCCCGCCGCTACCAGGCACGCGCCGTGCAGGAAGTCGTCTGCCGCTACCGGGTTCACTCCGGCAGCATGTCTGCGTCGCACCAACACCGCCTCCGGCTTCATGCCGAACCGCTGTCGATCGTCAACCAATGGGCCGCTTGCCTGGATCCTCGAATCGCAACTTACCGCCGAATGACCTACTCGACTGCCCTGGCGTTGGAAGAGTTGCGCCGACGGCACACAGTGCCGACAGGCCTGCGAAGGCTGCTGTCTGACGGCTCGTTGCTCTGGCTCATGTCGCGTCCCATTGTCTGGACCTGGCGAGCGGTTCGGCGGCGATTACGGCAACCCTATTGGCGCAAGCACACGATTACCAGCGATTGACCTTGAGTGGCCCGTACAGAGAATTGCCGCCCTCACGCGGAGCCGCAGAGGCTACGGCTAGTCAGACATTGAGGCAGCATCAGAGCCGGACTGAACGGGGACGACCCTCTTCTTGTCTATGTCCGTGTTACGACAGCCACGCAGCTCCGCTTTTGCCACCATCCGTTTGGCCTCGGAGGCTACCTCCTTCTTGGGAGCGCCCGGCCCTTTAATGACACGCTTATCGGAACTCAGATAGTATCCCAAGACCTTCGTATAGTAACGGATTCGAACCCCAAACCGCACAACGGCTTTTGTGATACGACTCTTTCCGAAGTAGTCGTAGGCATCACTGAAATCGATCAAACCCTGACATTGCTCGCGAAGGGCCTTGAGCACATTCTGGCTGGCGGTCTGCCCGCTAAGGTGGACTACCTCAGTGCAAGGCGTGTAATAGACCTTATAGCCCAGCCGATGCAGGGTGTAGTTGTAGGCAAGATCAGGCATCGCCCAACGAAAGCGTTCATCCAGCAGGCCGACGGTTTCCCAGGTAGAGCGGCGAATCATGTAAACGCTGGTTCCGATGCATTGCACCGGCTGGGCCATGGAGTAATCGAAATCGGTATTGTAGTAGCGATTCATCAGCCTGCTTTTCGGAAACACCTTGTGCCAATTGAGAGTCTGCAGAAAAAACACCCCCAGGCCGGCAAAGCTGCGAATGTGGTGTTGCACGCTGCCATCGGGATTCAGCAGCTTGGGCCCGCAAACCGCGACCTCCGGATGTTCCTCCATGAACTGCACCATCGGCTTAAAAGCGTTCTCAACCAGCAAGGTGTCGCTATCCAACAGGCACGCGTACTGTCCCCGCGCCATTCGGATACCTTGATTCACGCTCCGGGCATAGGATTCGTTGGACGCGTTCCTGACGAGAATCACCTCGGGAAAGTTCGCAGCTACCATGTCAGCACTGCCGTCCGGCGAGTTGCCATCCACACAGATGATCTCGAGGCTGACGCCTTCCGCGTGCCGGTAGATCGATTCCAGGCAATTACGCAACAGCGCTCGCGTGTTGTAGTTGGGGATGATAACTGTAAGATCCGGGGCCGACTTTGTCATTCCGAGGTCCTTATGGATGATGGTACTACCCGAGCGGGCACTCCGAAAACAGTTTGATTGGGGGCAACCGAACTCATCACAACTGAATTGGCACCCACAGGGACGTTATTCCCGATGTTGTATGATTCCGGGACTTTACAGCTTGCCACCGAGAACACATTGTCGCCGACTTCACATCGCAGTGTCTGGTTGAAACTTATGGCCGGCTTTCACTGGGACATCTCTCACGAAAAAGTCGCCGGCCGCCGGGTCAGGAACGGGTGCCGTCCCGACATTGTCTCAGATTACTGACATTGGCGGTATAAGGCCAGCGTCAGTTGGCCGCATTTTTCCCAACTGTACTGATTCGCCACCTCTGTGCCCCGTTCAATCGACCGTTGCCGAGCTGGTTCATCATTGATGGCCCGCAACAATTCCCGATCGAAAGCGATTTGCTCTTCGGGATCGAAGTAGAACGGAGCATCGTGACAGACCTCCACAATTGCCGGGATCCGGCTCGCTAACACCGGGCAGCCCAGCGACATTGCTTCCAGCGGAGGAAAGCCGAAGCCTTCGCTGAACGAGGGGTACACGAACAGCGCCGCTCCCGCGTATGCCTCACCGAGCAGTCCGTCGGAGACGGCCGGCAGGCTGACGACACAATCCGTGATCCCCAGGCCGGCAATCCGCTTCTTTTCGGCTGCTGTCAGGGGTTTGCCGCCCAGCAGCAACAGGTCAAACGACTCACGTAGCCCGGTATCGTGGAAGGCTTGCAGCAGCCCGTCAAAATTCTTGAAGGCGTCTCTCATTCCAACGTACAGGATGTAATCGCGCCGTAATTGTCTTCGCAGTCCGGCAGCGGCCTCGGCGCTGAGCGGCAGCCTCGTAAGCCCATGATGTATTACGCAGGTCTTGGCTGGATCCACATTGTAGAACCGGAGTAGATCCTGACGGGTCGACTCGGAAACGCAAATGATCGCATCCATCCTGGGGAAAAACCACTTCCGCGCCCAGAGAATTTTCTTACTGTCGGGGAACATCTGCGGGAATCGCTCATGCGTACAGTCATGATGCGTGGCCACGATGCGGTGTGATCGCACCATCGGCACCAGCATGTAGTTTGTCGGATGATAGATATCCATTTTCCCGTGCAACGGCGCTGCCACGTTGCTCCAGGCCTCATTGGCGATGTAGCGCAGCGTTCCCCGTGGCAGCCACCCACGAAGACCCGTTACCCGCGTCCTCGACGATGCCAACTCGCTAAATGGATACACCGTGCCGTTAATTCCCAGCAGCAGGTCGGTATGCGCATCCGGCACCGTTGCCAGGAACTTCATGAGCTCATAGAAGTACCGTGAGGCGCCACCCGCATTTTGCAGGGAGAATACCTGATGGTCGTAGAGTATCCGCACCCCGGGCCTACGCGATCAGCTCCGGCAAGGGCTCAGTCCCGGCGTTGAGCTCCCTGGCCGAACGTCCGGCGAGCGCCAGGCTCGCCAGGAAAATCACGTAGCTGATGAGGGTATTGACAGCGGCCGCCGTTGCCCCATAGGCCGGAATCCATATGAGGTTCAGCATCACGTTGCTGGCAGCCGCAATCATCGTGCACAGCAGAAGTTTCTTCTCCATTCCCCAGGCTAGATAGGCATTGTTGAGATACGAGGTCAGGAAGTCCAGCGGTATGGCCCAAGCCAGCAACAGGAGCAGCAAAGTGGCAGGCAGAAACTGTGCGCCGAACAGAAGGTTGAGCACGGGACGGCGCGTGACCGCCAGCACGGCAGCGATAGCTGTCCCCGCACCGGCCAGCGCCAGCAGAACGCGCGGACTTAACATCCGAATGCGCTCCTGCACATCCTGCCGCGCCAACTGCGGGTAGAGCACCTGGGTCAGCAGATAATAGGTGTACAACACCTGGTTCACCACGCGATACGAGGCGCTGTAGAGTCCCACCTCGCGCGGATTGGACATCACGCCGAGCATGAGCATATCAATACTGTTGAAGACCAGGTTGCACAGGGTCGCCAGCCCCAGGATGCTAGTGCGCTGCCACGCCAGCGATTCGCTGATCGCGGGAGGCGCGACAGATTGCTTGTCGACTGGCTGGTGCCGCCACCACCAACTCCAGAAGATGGCGCCCTGCACCAGCGAGCCGCCGAAAATGCCGCACGCCAGCCACCACAGCACCTGTTCCGAATTTCTTGCCAGGACGACACTGATCAGCATTAGCACGGAAACGCTGCTCCTGCCGAAGCCGACCAGGCGCATGTGCCCCTTGCCCCAGGCCACCCAGTCCAATGACAGGGCGTGCAGCGTACAAATTGCCGCGACTGCCGCCAGCCATCCCTTCAACCCCCACGGCAGTTTTGCAAACGCCGCATATACCAGGAGAACAGGAAAAAGCGCGGAAGCCATGGCGAAGCGGCGTCTTTGCACCCGAAGCACAATCTCGCGCGCCGCTTGCGGACATTGCGCCACCAGCCGCGCTCCCACATGCCGCATACCGAAATCGATGACGGGCTGCGAATACTGCAGCATCGTCTGGGCGAGAGCGTAGACCCCCACCACGACCACGCCACAGCGGTGCGCCAGGACCAGGACCGTAGCGATGCCGCAGATGCGCCCCAGGAAGTCGCCAGAACCCAGGTCCAACATGCTGCGCAACAGGGGCCATTGAAATGTCTTCATCCGGAATCACGCCGTCGGCGCTAAAGCTTCTTTCACAACGAAAACAACGCGGCCCAGGGGACCTTGGTGCAGGCGTTCTCTGGCTTCTCGTTTCGCTAGAAAGGCGTGGACAGCCCTGGAGCATCCTTCCCACGTATAGTAATCGTCAATCAAGATCAAGCCACCGGGCATAACGTGGTCCCAGAATTTTTCCAGGCATATCATCGTCGAGTCGTACCAGTCCGCGTCCAGTCGCAGGACGGCAATCGGAGGACAGGAAAAGGCAGGAAGAGTCGTCTCGAAAAATCCTTTATGTATGCCGATGTTCTGCTTGGGACATCCGGCCTTGGAGATCGTCTCCTCAAACTCTTCGAGGGAAGCTGTGCAGTTGTTAAAGTAGGTCGGCGACAAGGTGTGGCTTTGGAACTCTCTAGCCGCGAAGCCATCGCGCTCGCCCGCCGGCGGCAAGCCTTCAAAGGAATCGAAAAAGTGGTACTTCCGCGCGGTGCCGGCGACTTCGATCATGCCCGCTGCCATCCCTCCGCGCCAAGTTCCGCATTCGATGATGCAACCGCCCTCCAGGTCGGGATTCCGCAAGACCATTCGCAGCAGGGCCAGGTTTTCCGCGTAGATGATTGCGGCGCCCGCCATGCGACCGCTGGGATACATCGTACTGGTTCTATATTTGCGAAACAGACGCAATCCTCGAATGAGTCCAGACGCATAGAAAAGGGCCGCGTTCTTGCGCCACGCAGGTCTTGCCGTTCGATTGGAATCTCCATTTTGTTCCCCCAACGCCTGGGAACGAACCGGTTCGCAAAGGACTTCCCTGGAGCTTAGGATGTCTTTGTCTAGGGGGCGGAGCGCGTTCATCATCCTATGTTCCCAGCCTCTCTGGCGCAGCTCTGAGATCCCGTGGGCCGAAAAAATACCCGCGAACCTGGCCAGCTGCGCGCATAGAGTACGAATAGGCTAGAGCAAAGTCGCCCTTGCATAGGCTAACGCCGGCACCGGCGACCGAACGCAGGAGGTACTTCGCGAAGTGTGCCGGCGAGAAACCATGTAACCGCATCACATAGGCCCCGCCCAGGGAATACGAGTAGCTCCTTTCGAGCAGGCGTTCAAGAGAGTGAAAGCTGGGGTGATGCACGGTTATCGCAGGCTCATAAGCAAGCTTCATGCCCAGGGCCAGGGGCCGAAGAAAATAGTCGAAGTCTTCGCCCGACTGGTACCTGGTGGGGGCGCCTATGCCGAGTTTCTCGTTGAAAGACCCAATCGCCTCCACCACACGCCTGCGGAGAAACGCATTGGGAGAAATCCCAAAACGGAAGATGTCGTCTCTTGTGCAACTACGCGCAGCGGAAGGCCAGCGCGGACCGACGGTATTGCCCGCTGCGTCGCGCAAGGTCGCTAATAATCCCGAAAATTCCGGATGCGATCCAAACCAAGCGACCACGGTGGCGAGTCCGTCGTCGGGATACCAGCAGTCGTCGTCGGGAAAAGCAACCACATCGCCTCGGACATGAGGTAGAGCGACATTCCGGGCCCGCGAGAGTCCCTTGCCCGAAGTGAGACGCCGAACTGACAACCCCTTATGATTGTCGATAACTGCCAACACCCGATTATCGGAATTCTGATCGACAACGATGACCTCAAAGTCTCTGTAGGACTGTATCTCCAGGCTGGCGAACAGTCGCTCCAACTCCGTCACCCGGTCGATGGTGGCGACAATCAGCGATATCACGGCTCGCCTACTTGGTGGCGCATGCACCCAAATTACTGCTCAGGACCAGGCGGTCGCCAGGTTTGTAGAGACGAACCGCCAAGCCCATCAGTAGCTCGATCATGTCCTGCGCTGCGCGCTGCATGACCCTTCCCAGTGTCTTCCGCGGGATCCTGCAGGGATAGATCGCAACCTGCGAAAAGCCCGTATTCTGCAGCACGAACTGAAGACTGAGATCGGTAAATCCCAGCGTGTGGGTAAAGTCGCAACGGTTTCGGGTGCCCACGATGGGATGCTCGCTGTTGGGCACCTCGACTACAAATTTGCCTCCGGGTTTGAGGGCGTCGCGAATCGCTCTCAGCAGCGGCAGCACCTGCCCTTTTGGAATGTGCTCCAGGGTATGAAGCATCAGGATGAGATCGAATTGCTCTTTCCGGCTTTGCAGGTAGGCCGTACTATCCTCCACCAGATCGTGCTCCCGGGCAGGACCTTATTGCAGGCGGCCACTACTTCGGGCGAGATATCCATCGCTCTGATGTCGCGATAGCCGCAACGATCGCGAAGCAACGCGATCATCGATCCGGGTCCCCGGCCGATCTCCAGGATCGCTGCTTCCTTCTCGGCGGGAAAATGCGACCCGTGGTGCTCCAGCACAGCCGCGGCATTGCGCTCCAGACGAGCGCGGTCCTGCGAATAATACTTGCTCAGGTACTGGTCGTACTCGCCACTCATCAGACTGTGGTCGCTCCGGCCGGCGACGGTCCGGCGCCTCCCGGCGACTGCCTGAGCCAGACCGCGACGCAATACAACATCCACCCACAGGCCAAAATCACGACGAACAGGAGGCTCCGCAGCAGCACCGAAAGCCAATCCAGCAGATCACTACGCGGCATACCAAGAAATTCCGGTAGCACCATGAGTACCAGGAATAAGCAGAATGCATTGCGGCTTAAGCGGTGCAGCAGATGCAATGCCAGGCCAATCAGTATTGAAATCACGGCGACTCCCACGACCCCGCCAATCATGTACTCTTCCGCAATATACGAACCTGCGGTGCCGTTGCCGTGCGACAGCGCATACGGGTTCAGCAGCACGGTGACATCATGCCCCAACTCGCGGCCTCGGAAATAATGCGGCACGTCGTGAGGACTGAAACCAAATTGAAGTTCGTTCCACAGATAGGAGGCGGTATACGGAGAAAAAATGTACCTGTACTTGACAACCACTTCGGTAACGTCAAGCGAATTGCCCGCCAGTCTCACAAACGTGAGCGGATCGACGGCATAAGAGAAGACGGTATCGGAATCCTCCCGCAGGGCTTGGACCATGCCTGCACCAAGAAACACTGCGAATGCCAGTACGACAATTCGAACCAGCCGGCTCTTCTTGCCAGACTTGATACCGGATGCGTACCAGAGGGCAAGGGTCAAGCCGAATATCCCCATCCGGCTACCCATCAAGAGCACCGGTAACGATGAGCCGAAATAGCACGAGGTTGCGAGATATACCCACTTCTTCCTGGACTCGAAGACGAAGATTCCCACGAAGGCGGGTAAGCTGACGAGAGAGGCCAGACGGACCCATAGGGGCACGGTAGCGGCAAATTCTCCGTGGTTGACCCAGAAATAAACGTAACCCCCGTGCTCCTGCGCATATTGGTAATAGCTGTAGTTCTTGAAGATCAGCGCAGGGAGGCTGCCGTAGAACAGCAGGTAAAGATACGGCAGATATTGACGCACGTTGGCAGTGCTTGGCGGGGCAAAGCGCCGGTAACTCCAGCGGCAAGGCGCATAGACGCAAATTGCCGACAATGCCAGGCAGAGCAGAACCATGCCGGCTTCGTCCCGGGAGAGGTCGAAAGGGGAAGTGGTAATGCTGCTGCCGACGCGCAGCGGGTAAGGCTCGGCGCCGGCGCAGTAGGCGATCAACCTTCCGCCCTGCAGCAAGGTCAACATGCAGAGAAACAGGAAGCAGGGATGGCGTCCCTGATCGAAGTGCTTCCACGCCAGCACGTCGAGGCACACCAGCAAGGCCAGCGTCAGGACGGCGGTCTGCTCGGGCGTAATCCAGCCGAAGACAAAAACCTGCGTGGCTACTGCCATAGCGCCGAACAGGCTCAGTATCTCGATGGCCGCCGTGGGCAACGCCAACGAGGTTCGAGTTGACAGGGGGAAACTTTGGCCTAGCGTGCTCATGAATTCCAGGAAGAAAACTTCAGAGAGTGACGCAACATCGCCAGGCGAATCCGGTTGTGCGGGTTTTGCTCCTTGCGCCGGATCGACTCCGTCACCAGCACCCACAGACAAGCCAGCAACCACGCCGCCGCACCCGTCACCAACACGATGAGCATGCGCCGCGGACTTGACTTCTTCTCCGGCAGCACAGCCTTATCCACCACCTGAACTACAACCGCATCCTTGGCTTCGTCGAGCCGGGCGGCTTCCAGTTGTTTACTCAAAAAGTCATACAGCGCTTCGTGATATTTAAGGTCCCGCGCCCGCCGGAGGTATTCCAGTTGCGCTTGCGGCAGCTGCCGCGTCGGCACTTCGAGATTGCCGTTGCCGATCTCGCCGGTGTTGCGTTCCAACTTGGCCAACTCCGCGCGCAAGCCGGCCAACTCCTGCTCGGCACGCCGCAAGTCGGGGTTTCCGGCAGTGGCATATGTGCGCATGGCCTGGAGTTGGACCTCGTGCAGGGCAACCTGCGCCCGCATGTCGGCAACGCTCTGGATAATCGCCCGGGCCTGGGCATCAGGCTGCAGCAGTCCGCTTTTCTCCTGCGCTTGTTTGAGGGCAAGCTCGGACAGCGACAACTGTTCGCGTTCGGCATCCAGCTTCTGCTGATAGAAAACCCGGCGCTGGGCAGCTTCGGAGACTGCTAAATCCGAGTTCATGACATGCAGTTCTTCGACGTAGCCGTTGGCCAGGGCGACAGCCCGCTGCGGATCGCGGTCGGCAACGCTGATCGAGATCAAGCCTTCCCGTTGCGCCACAATGTAGCTGCGGCTTTCCAGGTTCTTACGGGCATCCTGATAGCGCTTCACCCAGTACACCCTGCGCAGATCGAAACGATCGATCAACCGGTCTTCAATGGTGCGGCTCTGCAGCATCGCGATAAACAGGTCGCCCGGATTCTTTAGTCCCAGATCCAACTCATTCAGTCCGGCCACGGAACTCAGTTGCCCCAGCATGGCGGTTAGCGCCGATTGGCTTTGCTGTGGCGGCAGGATGGTCGACGTCGCCGTGTACATCTTGGGAAGGAGCAAGGACACAATTACCGCCACCACCACCGCGGCCAGCGTCAGCTTGAAAATGGTGGCCTTCTTTCGGGAGAGAATGAGCAGCAGCTCGATCATATCGATGTTGTTGCCGCCGCCATTCTCTGCCTCCAGCGGCGGCACCACAACTGCATCGTCCAACGGGTCGCTGCCGGGATGTATCTCCGATGTCTTGGAACGCATACGCTCACTTCCCAACTTAGGCGGATGTCCGCTTATCCAGCAATCACTGACTCAGCACCTTGACGGCAGCGGCTGCCAGGCCGAAATCGAATAGTATCTGGGCAAAGTCCTTGAAGTTTCGCCAAGCAGCCCCCGGATTCAACTGCTCCGGAACCACCACCGTATCCCCCGGCATCATCACCATGCTTTCGAAGCCGCCCGACCAGAATCCCGACACAGCATCTTTGCTCACCACGGCGCCGTTGGCGCGAACCACGAAGATCCTGCCTTTGTCGGCATTGCGCGTCGGCCCTCCCGCATCGCGCAAGTAACGCGAAACTGTCTTCCCCGGACGCTGGAGGAACGATCCCTGGTTGTATACATCGCCCAGCACACTCACAACAATGGGGCGGCTGGGGACGTAGAACTGATCTCCGTCCTCCAGAGGAATGTCGGGGATAGCATCTACGCTCATGTCGTCCGGATGCAGATTCAGCACGATCCTCCCATCCGCCTTCAACTGGCGAAGCTTATCGAGACTGGCGCGCCGCGCTTCCAGCGCAGCCCGGGCGGCGTTGGCTTCATCCCCGGTGCGAGCGTTTTGGGACGACTGTGCCGCCTGGCGGGCCAGGTCTCGTTCCATCTGCGCAATCACCATATCCAGGCGTTCCTGCTGCTGAATGCGGGTGGACTCGCGCGTGAAAACAGCTGCGTAAAGATAGGCTGAGGAGGCCAGGCCGCCGGCTTGGGCCACCAATGCGCGCAGACCTTGAGCCGGTTGGGCACGGTAAATTCCGGCCGAGACAAACTCTCCCTCCAGCCGGACCAACTTGGTTTGCTGCTCGCGGGGTACGCGCAGGTCGGCCTGCGAGAAGATGGTGACAATGTCCCCGGGCTGCAAGACAAGATTGCTGGAGTCCTGATGTTCCAACACTGCTTTTCCCAAATTGAAGGGGACCAGCTCGGTGGAGAGGTCCTTATTGCTGATCCGCTGAACTACAGCGTAGTCCCAATTAATCTCGGGAGCATTTCTCCTGACATCGTTCAACTCTCTGCTCAGCCGGGTTCCGCTCTCCTGCATCTGCAGGTTGATGGCGTTCTGCTGGGTCCAGTACTCGCGTGTAATCAGAAACTCACGATTGGGGATGAGATCGGTGACTCGCATTCCTTCGTGCCACGGATAGCGTCCGGGAGAGGCGACGTTGCCACGTAGCGTCACCGAGTTCACGAAGCGCGGCGAGATGGGGACAAAGTTCAGCACATCGCCATCCTTCAGGGGAAGCGCCAATCCGGAGGCGTCCAGCTTGATTTCCTCGATGCTGCGGTCCTGCCGGTTCTTGATTTGTTCGACGTAGACCTTGCTTCCAGCGGCGGTCGTGCTCAGTCCACCGGCCAATTGCAGGACATCACCCAAACTGGTTTCCGTTTTGAGCTCATAGATCGCCGGATTGTTCACCTGTCCACCCATCGCAACCTGCGCTCCGATGGGCGCGAAATAGATCACGTCTTCCGGCTGCAAGAGCACGTCCTTGCTCTTGTCTCCCTTGATGAGCAGGTCATACAAATCGAAGTCGGCGATGACCGTGGAACCGCGCTTCAACTGGATGTGGCGCATGGACCCGCTGGGCGACGGGCCTCCGGAAGCGAAGACTGCGTTGGCCAGGGTGCTTAAGGAACTGACGGTGTACCGGCCCGGACGCCTTGCCTGACCCACGACGAAAACGTCAATCGAGCGCAGCTCACCCATGGTGACGTTGAGATCGAAATTCTGATAAATGCGTCCGATGTGGGATTTCAAGAAGTCCTGGAGCTGACTGTACCGCAGACCGGCAACATTCAGATTGCCGACCTTGGGAATGTAAATCGCCCCATTGCGATCGATCCTGGCGTGCACGTCGAGATCAATCTGGCCCCAGGCGCGGATCAACA
>Ga0181505_11118890_pt1 | contig 17982 bp, 13 predicted proteins | sample PEATcosm2014_Bin_5_FD_127743 | JGI IMG/M metagenome (GOLD analysis project Ga0181505, IMG submission 127743) | Metatranscriptome of peatland microbial communities from MTU Mesocosm Facility, Houghton, MI, USA - PEATcosm2014_Bin05_30_metaT... | ecosystem: Environmental > Terrestrial > Soil >...
GCATCGTCTTGCTTCCGGCGTACGTGTCGTACATGTAGTCGCGCTCCATGTCGGTCACCATTTCCAGAGTCAGTTCGTCATGATTGCGCAGGAACAGGGACCACTGGCATGAGGGCGGGATTTCCGGGGTCTGCTGCAAAATTTCAGTGATGGGCTTGCGGTCTTCCAACTTCAGGCCCATGAACATCCTGGGCATCAACGGAAAATGAAACGCCATGTGGAATTCATCTCCGTCACCGAAGTAGGGACGAAGATCCGCGGGCCACTGATTGGCCTCCGCTAGAAGCATCCTGCCCGGGAATTGTTCATCAAGTTTTCTCCGCAACTCCTTCAGGACACCGTGGGTCTCCGGCAAGTTCTCGCAATTTGTGCCCTCCCGTTCTACTAGGTACGGCACCGCGTCGAGCCGGAAGGCGTCAACACCCATCTCCAGCCAGAACTTCATCACGTTCCACATCTGTTCTCGAACGGCAGGATTGTCGTAGTTGAGATCCGGCTGGTGACTGAAGAAGCGATGCCAATAGTAGGATTTCGAAATCGCATCCCACGCCCAGTTGGACGTTTCCGTGTCAAGAAAAATGATGCGGGCTTCCTTGTACCGGGTGTTGGTATCGCTCCAGACGTACCAATCGCGGCGTGGATTGTCCCGAGAACTTCGCGACTCTTGAAACCAGGGATGCTGATCGGATGTGTGGTTCAACACCATTTCGATGATGACCCGGATTCCTCGGGCGTGGGCCGACCCCAGAAACTTTCGAAAATCCTCCAGTGTCCCGTAGCTTGAATGGACTGCGCTGTAATCCGCGATATCATAGCCATCGTCGCGCAGAGGCGAGGGGAAGAATGGCATGAGCCATATCGCGCTGATCCCCAGTTCCTGGAGGTAGTCGAGCTTCTCTTCAAGCCCTTGAAAATCACCGATGCCATCCCCGTTGCTGTCGTGGAAAGTGCGGACGTGGACCTGATAGATGATCGCGTCCTTGTACCAAAGCACGTCCCGGTTTAGTGGCAAGAACCTTTCCTTCTGGACCAAATTCGATACCTCCCTGCAAAGCAGGGCAACGCGCAAGTTTATATGAAGTGACAACCGTAGAATCCTATTGTGCGCCTAACGCCAGGCCGGTGATCCGTTGCATTCAACCTGGGCCGGGCGCTTAGCTGCCGGGATTGCTGACGACTGTTCCCTTCGAGGATTCTTTCTACCGATCGTATAGGGTGACCAAGGATCGAAGCCGCGCGCTCAACTCCCCGCTCAATGCGCCCGGACGATAACGCCATTTCCAGTTTCCGCTGACCGTGCCGGGAAGATTCATGCGCGCCGTGCTGCCCAGGCCCAGCACATCCTGCAACGGGACAATCGCAACGTCAGCGACCGAAGCCAGCACCGCCCGGATCATGACCCAATTGATCTCGGAATCGTCGTGGAAGTTGAGGTAAGCGCGCGCAAAATCATGCTCTTTGCGGACATCTTCGGGCGTGCGTGTACTGTCGCCAGCCCCGGAACTCGACCACCACCCCACCGTCGTGTCATTGTCGTGGCCGCCGGTATAGGCGACCAGATCCCGACTGTAATTGTGCGGACGAAACGACGGACCCTGCGGATCAGTGCCGAACGCGAATTGCAACAGACTCATGCCCGGCAGACCAAACTGCTGCCGCAGTTTCTCCACCGGTAGGGTGATAACGCCAAGGTTCTCCGCCACAATTGGCAGTCCGTCAAATGCGTTCTGCAGTGCCGACAAAAAGCCTTCTCCCGGCCCTTTTACCCAGCGCCCGTGAATGGCGGTCGGTTCGCTAGCGGGAACCTCCCAGTAAGATTCAAAGCCGCGGAAATGATCAAGCCGCGCCATATCGAAAAGCGCGAGCGAAGCACGGAAGCGCTCGATCCACCACTTGTATCCGCTGGCCGCCAGCAAGTCCCATCGATAAATAGGATTCCCCCAAAGCTGTCCGGTGGCGCTGAAATAATCCCGCGGCACGCCGGAGACCACGGTCGGGCGCCCCTGATCGTCGAGATAGAACAGATCGGGATGAGCCCAGACGTCCGCGCTGTCGTGCGCAACATAGATCGGGATGTCGCCCATGAAACGGATGCCGCGCTGCTGGCAGTAGGTCTTGAGATGTTCCCACTGCTGGAAGAATTCGAATTGCCAATACTTGTAGGCCTGCAGTTCTGGCGCCAGTTTTCTCGACCACTCGGTCACGGCATGCGCGTCTCGCTTGCGAATCGGCGCGTCCCACTGAGTCCAGATCGTTCCGTGATGTGCATCTTTGCAGGCCATGAAGAGCGCGTAGTCGTCGAGCCATGAACTGGCGCTTTCGCAAAAGTGGTCGAACGCCGCACGATCGGTGCGGGAACCGTCGGCAGAGAAAACCTGCGCCGCCCGGCGCAAAGCCGCCATCTTGAACTCGACCACCGGTCCATAGTCGACGAAGTCTTCGGGAAACCGCGGCGCCTGAGCCAGATCCAGGTCTGACGCTTGGAGCAGACCTTGATCGCGCAAGCGCTCAAGACTCAGCAACAGCGGGTTGCTGGCAAAAGCGGAGAAGCACTGGTAGGGAGAATCGCCGTATCCGGTGGGATTCAGCGGCAGCACTTGCCACAACTTCTGTCCGGCGGCTAAGAGGAAGTCCGCGAATTCGTAAGCGCAGGGGCCAAGATCACCGATGCCGAGGTGGCCGGGCAGAGAAGTGATGTGAAGCAGGATTCCACTACATCGCGGAAATTTCACTCCGTAACAATACGCAGGTCTGCGGCGTCAGGGCAAGGCGCGTACCATGCCTGATGGTACTTGGCAGCCTCCGGCTGTCGTTGCGACCTCCTAGGCGGATGTGTTGCAACTCTCAGGGTTGCTGGCTGGTGACGCGGGCCAGATCCACGCTGCTAGCAGGCATCCCTCGCGTGCGTCGGCCCGTGGCGCGACCAGGCTACCGACAAGAAGTCCGACTACTCCTGTATACCACCACCAGCGTTGGCCCCTCGACATGAGCTGAAGCTCTGAGAGTACGAGTTGCAAGAATCGGACCTGGCTGCGAGTTTCCCGGAGCGACGTCAAATCGGCTGCCTGGATCGCCAGCGGCGCGACCCTCGGCTGTCCGACCATTTCGCTACCCGGAAGTGCGGCCGACCCCTGAGCTTTTCTCATCTTCTTCGTCCAAAACTCTTGCGCGGGGTCAAAGCGATGGAAAAACAGCGAAGCCACCAGGGCAAGAGCGACCGCTACTCCGACCCAGAGAACGCGACTCAGTACGGTAGGAACCGTCCAGTCCACGCCGTTCCAGAGAAACGTGCGCACCGCTCGCTCACCTCCAATCGTCAGACCGAAACTGTCTTTGTGGCTCGGATCGATCTTCGACAAGACCGCCCGCGTGCTTTGGAAGATCACCTGCAAACCTGTGGGGTCAGAGATTCTTGTTCCAGCGCTGGCTGCAAGGCCGGCGATCCAAACAAAAAAATAAGCTACGTTTCCAAGACCGGAAGCGAGCAGCGGCAAGGTTTCAAACAGCACCGCCAGCGCGGCCGTTATAGCCATGGCTGGCATCGTGATCAGCAAGAACGGAGCCCACAATTTCCAAAGGGAAATCTGGCTGACTTCCGCGTGAAGCAATTGCATCACCACAGCCGCCAACATCAGAATCATCACCATGGACGCCAGCACTGCAAAGTTGCTGATAGTTTTGGCTAGGGTGTACAACGTCTTTCGCATAGGGGTTGCGGCTCGAACTCGCTGTTCTCGTTCACATAGGGGATGAGATCTTTGAGCCGTTCCTCCAGCCTGTTCATTAGGACGACGAACTTGAGTTTGCCATCAGAGAGATTCCGGCGCATGGACTCGATGAGCGAGTCAACGCCTTCCTCCTCGATCGAGAAGAATTCGGCAAGCCTTTCGCGGAACGGCATTCTCCATTGCTTCTCTGCCGCTTCGTCGAGCGTGGACAGAAGTTGGTTGAAATCAGCGTGGCGCCATAGAGAAGCGCCGTAGTCCAAGGCCTGCGCCACGACGGTCCGTTTGTCGGGATTGCGATAGAGTTTCGTTTCGACGATGTAGAGCTCGCCGTCCTTGTCAACGGCGAAGGCGTCTATCGGACCCGACTCGGTCTGGAGCTCGCGAGCCGCGACGAGGAGCCGTTTGTCCTCTACCGGAATCGCTTCGGGATAGTCGCAAATGTAATCCCGCAGGTTGCGCTCCAATGCGAAGTCGGACTTATTCACGACTTGGGTCTGGGATCCCTTTTTCGAAACGATGATGGCCATAGCAGACCTTACCTTGTTGTTTTCGCTCGGGCGATTAGTCGGAGAGTTTGACGATCATTTTGCCGATGTTGCTCGCGCTGGGATGGAGGAGGTCGATCAATGCAGCTGGCGCGGCGTCGAGGCCTTCCACCACTGTTTCGCGGTTGATGAACTTGCCGGATTTCAACGCAGGGACGGCCTCGGCGTAGAAGGCGGGCAGATCGCTCATGTAGTCGGTGACAATGAAGCCTTCCAGCCGCAGGCGCTTGGCAATGGCAAGCATCAGATTGCGCGGGCCGGGTACTGGAGTGTTGTAGCCGGCGATACCTCCACACAGGGCGACGCGGCCGTGGTCGCGGAGAGCATAGAGCGCGGCTTCCAACTGCGGTCCGGCGGTGTTGTCGAAGTACACATGAATGCCGTCAGGCGAAGCTTTTTTCAGGTAGCCGAGCGGTTCGCCAGCGCGGTAATTGAAGGCGAAGTCGACTTTCAGTTCGTCCCGCAGGTAGGCGACTTTCTCGGCGGAACTGGCACTGGCCAACACCCGGCATCCGTGCATTTTGGCCAACTGGCAAGCTGCGCTGCCCACGGCGCCTGCACCACCGGAGATGAACACGGTCTCGCCTTCCTTCAGAGCCGCGATGCGAAACAGGCCGACCCACGAGGTCATTCCGGTGACGCCAAGTATGCCGAGATAGGCGGAGGGAGAGGCTACGCTGACGTCCACTACCTGCACCTGAGAGGCTGGAGTGATAAACGCCTCACGCCAGCCGTACATGCTGAGCACGTGGGTTCCGACCGGCAGCTTTTCGTCGTTGGACGCGATGACGCGGCCGACGGCTCCGCCCTGGAGCGCTTTGCCGATCTCGAACGGCGGGACGTAGGACTTTACGTCGTTCATCCTCCCTCGCATATAGGGATCGACAGACATAAACAGATTGCGGACGAGGACCTCGCTAGGTCTGGGATCGGGGACCTCGACGGTGGCGAAAGAGAAGTTGTCAGGGGTAGGGACACCTTGGGGACGGCTGGCTAAGCGAATTTCACGGCTGGTCGTTGGCATGGTAAACCTCGATGCAAGCGAGTTGCCTCGTGGACCGTGAATCTGAGGCATCGCCTGCAGCGCCATTCTAACTTAGTACTCATCTGTTCTTAGCCAGTCAACGTGACGAGCAATCCCGTCCAGGTTCGGGAACGGGCTGACCAGTTTTGATCCCAATCCGAAAGTCGAGTACTCCCGAGACGTGCTATCGAGATGATCGCGCCCAACCGGCGCAACCGCAGCAGGAGTCAAGACGCCCGTAAACTGCGCCGCTATCGGAGACGCTGGAAGGTAGAGAGGCTCTTCGCGTGGATGCACAACCTTCGCCGACTCGTGACTCGATGGGAATACCACATCGAAAACTTCCTCGGCTTCGTCCACCTCGGCTGCCTGCACCTCTTGATCAGGCATCTATGATTGATCCTGGCTTCAGGCATTCGCTTCGAGATGCAGGTCTCAATTCAGATTCGTGCCTTGCATGACAGCGATCCGGCGACGATCGCGGCGGCGTTTCAGCGCATTGGCTGGAAGAAGACCGAGGCGCAGTATTGGCAATACTTGGAGGAGCACGCTGCGGGACGGCGCGTCTGCTGGGTTGCGATCGTGGACGGGCGATTTGCGGGTTACGCCACGTTGAACTGGCAGCCGACGTATCCGCCCTTCGCGGCAGCCGGGATTCCCGAGATTCAGGATCTCAACGTCCTGCCAGAGTTTCAACGGCAAGGAATTGCCACGCGGCTGCTCGACGAAGTTGAGGCGCTGGCGAGTGAGCGCAGTCCAATCGTGGGGATTGGCGTCGGACTGCATCCCGGATACAACGCGGCGCAACGCCTGTACGGCAAACAAGGGTACATTCCTGATGGCCGCGGAATCACGTACCACGACCGTTTCCTGCAAGAAGGTGCACAGATCGTGCTCGACGACGAACTGGTTTTGCATTTAACCAAGCGGTTGCGCCCGAAGCATCGCTGACCATTCATGTCACAGAGCGATGATCGGACCCAAACAAGTCCGTCGTGAGCGGACGGATGATCTGATTTATGAGACGGCGTCTAATGTTCCGGCTGGAGTGTAACAAGTGTGCCCGGCATTGGGGTGAGCATACCTCAGGCAGGTGAACTAGGCTCCGTTCGTGGCGACTCTGGTCGACGTCACGGGCCTCATCATCTACTTTACTGTGGCCAAAGTGATTTTGACTGGCACGCTCCTCTGAGTGGGTAGATTTGGAAGGCACATCACATGAACGTTTTTGTACTCAACTCCGGAAGTTCCACCCTGAAGTTTCAGGTAATTGCGACCGATCTGTATCGGATCAAGCAGCATCGGGATGAGCGCATCTGCCGGGGCGAGGTGGAACGCATCGGTGGCGAGGCGATTGTCACCTTCCAGAAGGGCACCGAATCAAGGCAGAAGTTCACGGCTCCTTTGCGCGATATTTCGGCAGCACTGGACTATGTGATTCGCTACATCGCCTCCGATAAATCGGGTATTGCTGAGATCAAGAGTTCGGGTGACATTCAGGCGGTTGGACATCGCATTGTGCATGGCGGCGAGCTGTTCTCGGAGTCGGCCCTTATCGACGACAAGGTCTTCCAAGGGATTGAAGACTGCATTGATCTTGCGCCGCTTCACAATCCGAACAACATCAAGGGCATTTTGGCGGCGCGAGAGCTCTTTGGCAAGGACGTTCCCCAAGTGGCCGTATTCGATACTGCGTTTCATCATTCGATTCCAGAGCAGGCTTACCTGTACGCCATCCCGTATCATCTCTACCGGCGGCACCGGATTCGCCGATACGGCTTCCATGGTACCTCGCATCGTTACGTTGCGTTCCGGTACCGCGCGTTGCGGGAGCTGACGCGTGAGCAGACCAACATCATCACCCTTCACCTCGGAAACGGCTGCTCAGCGACCGCAATCCGAGGCGGAAATTCGGTGGATACCTCCATGGGCATGACACCTCTGGAGGGTCTGGTGATGGGCACGCGCTCGGGGGACCTCGACCCTGCAATCGTAAATCTCATTGCGACGAAAGAAGGGATGTCGCCCTCCGAGGTCGATACGCTTCTGAATACGCAATCGGGCTTGCTGGGAATTTCCGGGCTGACAAACGACATGCGGATGCTGCAATCCGAGCTGAAGAAAAATGACGACCGGCGCGTCCACCTCGCGATTGACGTCTTCTGTTACCGCGCACGAAAGTACATCGGTGCATTCCTCGCCAGCATGGGCGGCGCCGACGCGCTCATCTTCACCGGCGGCATTGGAGAGAACTCGCCGGAGATCCGCGCGCGTATCTGCGAAGGCATGGAGTGGGCCGGTCTTACGATCGATGCCGCGAAAAACCAACAAACAGTTGCGCGGGAAGGCCTCATCAGCACCGACGATTCCCGCCTGTTCGCCTATGCCATCCCCACCGACGAGGAGTTGCTCATCGCCCGCGACACTGTGCGCGTCATACTTGGCCAGCCGCATCCCTCCTGATGCGAGGCAACCTTAGTACGGCCACACCCACGCCGCCGCATCCGGTTTGTCGATGCCGTACTCGTGTGCGTAATTGCGGCATTCGATTTGCTGGTTCAGAAACCGCTCCTTGGCATGACCGCCGATCCTCTGCAGCCTTGGCACACGGTCGATGACATCCATGGCCAGACTGAAGCGATCGATATTGTTGTTGATCGCCAGCTCCAGCGGCGTGTTGATGTTGCCCTTTTCTTTGTAGCCGCGCACATGCATGTTGTCATGGTTATGGCGGCGGTAGGCCAGACGATGAATCAGCCAGGGATATCCGTGGAAGTTGAAGATGACCGGCTTGTCCAGGGTGAACAGAGAATCGAAGTCCAGGTCCGGCAGCCCGTGAGGGTGTTCATTCCTGGGTTGCATCTTGAAGAGATCAATCACGTTGATGAACCTGATCTTGACGTCAGGGAACTCTTCCCGCAACAGCACGGTGGCGGCCAGGGCCTCCTGCGTCGGAATGTCGCCGGCCGAAGCCATCACCACGTCGGGTTCTCCACCCTCATCGTTGCTCGCCCAGTCCCAAATGCCGATTCCCTTTGTGCAATGCGTAATCGCGGCCTCCATAGTCATGTACTGCAGGTGCATCTGCTTGTCGCACACAATTACATTCACGTAGTTCTGGCTGCGCAGGCAGTGATCCGCGACGGATAAAAGCGAATTGACATCGGGCGGAAGGTAGATGCGGGTTACATTGGCGCTCTTATTGACCACCACGTCGAGGAAGCCCGGATCCTGGTGGGTGAAGCCGTTGTGGTCCTGTCGCCATACCGTGGAGGTAACCAGCAGGTTCAGCGACGCGATCGATTCGCGCCACGACAAGTGGTTGCAAATCTCGAGCCACTTGGCATGCTGATTGAACATCGAGTCGATCACGTGAACGAATGACTCGTATGTCGAGAAGAAGCCATGGCGTCCGGTGAGGACATAGCCTTCCAGCATGCCCTCCATGGTGTGTTCGCTCAGCATCTCCATGACCCGGCCGTCTTTCGCCAGCTCGCCGCCATCCAGGTCTTCGGGGAAGAACTCTTCGATCCAGAATTTCTTGCTCACCTGGTAAATCGCATCCAGCTTGTTGGACGTGTTTTCGTCGGGACCGAAGACGCGGAAGTTGTCCATGTTCGACTTCATCACGTCGCGAAGGAGAATGCCCAACGGCCGGGTGTTTTCGGCTTGCAGTTGACCCGGCTTCTCGAGCTTGATCCCATACTCGCGAAAATCGGGCAGGCGCAGGGCTTTCTTCAGGCGGCCGCCGTTGGCGTGAGGATTCGCGCTCATGCGCCGAATACCTGTGGGCGCCAGCTCGCGAAACTCTGCGGCAAATTTACCGTGGCCGTCGAAGAGCTCCTCGGGTCGCTGTGACCGCATCCAGCTTTCAAGAATGCGGAGTTGCTCGGGATCCTTCTTCACGTTCGGCAGAGGCACTTGGTGAGCTCGCCAGAAGCCTTCCAGCCGGTGGCCTTCGACTTCGACCGGCGCCGTCCAGCCCTTCGGAGAGCGCAGCACGATCATCGGCCAATGAGGACGGCTGGTCACGCCCTTGGATCGCGCCTCCTGCTGGTGGCTCTTGATTTCAAGAACGCAGTGCTCCACCGTGGCCGCCATCGCCTGATGCATGCTGTCGTGATCGGAGCCTTCGACGAAATAGGGTGTCCAGCCATAGCCGCGCATCAGGTTTTCCAGTTCCTCGTGCGAAATTCGCGCCAGCAACGTCGGGTTGTTAATCTTGTAACCGTTCAGATGGAAGATGGGGAGCACGGCGCCGTCACGTTGCGGATTTAGGAACTTGTTGACATGCCAGGAAGTCGCCAGAGGCCCGGTTTCCGACTCGCCATCTCCGACCACAGCAGCAACGATCAGCTCGGGATTGTCGAAAGCCGCGCCGCAGGCATGGGAGAGCACATAGCCAAGCTCCCCGCCCTCATGGATCGAGCCCGGCGTTTCGGGAGTGCAGTGGCTCCCGATGCCTCCGGGAAACGAAAACTGCTTGAAGAACTCTCGCAGACCTTCGAAATCTTCGCTCTTGTCGGGATATACGTCGGAGTATGTTCCCTCCAAATAACCAGGTCCTAGAACACCGGGGGCGCCATGTCCCGGGCCGGCAAGAAATATCATGTCGAGGTCATATTTCTTGATCAGCCGGTTGAGGTGTACATAGATAAACGACAACCCTGGACTCGACCCCCAATGCCCGAGCAGCCGGTTCTTGATGTGCTCTGGCCGTAGCGGCTCCGTGAGCAGAGGATTATCGAGCAGGTAAATCATCCCAAGGCTGAGGTAATTGCACGCGCGCCAGTAAGCGTCCGTTTTTCGTAGTTCATCGGCGTTGAGGGGCGCGCCCATGACGGTCGATCGAGCGTGGCCGTATGCGCTTAAGGTATCGAGTTCGGGGGGTGTAACAACAGTGCTCATGGTAGGCAACTCCTTAGTGGGGGCTATGCGGTGACTCCGGGATGCCGCCTGAAAATTCCTATGTCTAACGATTCACCAAGCGCGGGCCGCCCGTCAATGAGCGCAGAAGTTTGTTACGTACATTTAATGAGAGTTATGTTCCATGTTCCGCTTGTGCCGCGGCTAAATCTTGTCAGTTGCTTCTCTGACCACACGCGCAGCGGCTTGGTTCATATCCTCGCGGGGATGCTTCTTTGCAAGAGCGGCTAACTTCCTCTTGGAGTGGGACTCCGGCATTTCCTTGCCGGTAATGGTCCTGCATGGTTGCCCGACTTTGGCCCCACAAGCTGGGCATTCGACGTGCATCGACTTCGGCATGACCCAAGTTTAAGCCAATCCGGGGCTGCCCGTTACCCACCCGGGCCCACTAAGCATTGGACCATCGGTAAACATCTGCGAGAGATCGTTATCATAATGTGAGCCTTATTTGAGCCGTTCAAGCACGCAAGTGGTAGGGGATCGACACGACGGTGATTCGTTGGTTCCCGTTGATTATCCTGGCTGACAGGTGGCCGCAGAAGATCGGCAAAGGGCTGATATTCATTTCGCTGAACGTCGAGCCGGAGACGCGAGAGGACGCGGTCGCCGCGTTGGACGCGCTGCGTGCGGAACTTGAGGCCAAGGGCGTTCTGGTCACGGAGGGTTGGTGGGGCTACCGGCTTCTGGTAGTCGATGACCTCGACGGCAATCAGCTCTTCTTCAACTATCCGAACGAGACTGCATCCGGCGAGACTTAAACGGCGGCGTAGTGACACCCCAATTTCGTGAGGATTCGAACGGTTAGCGAGATATCGCCAAATCGTAGGTAATCCGGGGTGCGCGGCCTGGTTCCTGTTAGGGTACGACTTGGCCCGTTTTCATGAACCGTCGTATAAAGTGTGGGGTTGTTGTCTCAATTCACATTCACATAGCTCGAGGAATCGACTGAGCCGCTGGGCGGAGCAGATTGGAGAACAAAATGGAGATCGAGATCATTCACTGCCCGACGTGACAGAACAATAAAGCCAAGGTCGCGAGTCTCGTGACCCTCATTAAGAATCGCCTGAACATTGAAGCCGTCATTACGCCTGGTAAGCACGGTCAGTTCGAGGTTATCGCTGACGGCAAGAGGATAGCCGAGCGCGGTGGAAACTGCTCACAAGGAGATTTGGCGCCGGCTACCCCGACCTCGACAGCGTGGTCGAGCAACTCGAGAAGCACCGTGCGATGGGCGCAGCACGGTAGACAGCAGGTTTCGATTTGTCTAAAGTCGGTCAGGCGCTCTGCTGTCACGTCGCCGCACGCGCACGCGAGCCGTGAGTGCTATGCGCGGTCTCCCGCAGATTTGCAATCGACAATTCGAAGGTACGCAGGTCCGCAGGTCTTCAGATCCGGTGCGAGGGATGATCTTAAGACCAGATCGCTTTTTCGCTAAGGACAGGGTCGGCTCATTAGCATACTAACCAGGACGCTACGTCGAACGACTCTTCACTTGGAAAACTTTCTCTTCTGCGCCTCCTGATACATCGCCACTTGGTACTGGCGGTGAGGATTACGAAGTCCTGGCAAATCGCCTGCTCCTGCAAGGTATTGTTCACCGCGCTGTAGCTGACTGTGTGAGTGTAGCCCGGAGCCTTTGCCGCCAGTTTTTCCCGCACCGCTACCAGTTGAGGTAGTATTTCCTTCCCAAAGGAGGCCACGCGCTCGCGATCTACCGTTCCGGTGTCGGGCGGGTCAGGCCGAGGCGATTGTGGATTCTTTTGCCATTCCGCCAGCTTTTGGGTGTAGTCCAGAAGGGCTTCATTCTTGGCCTGGTACGATTGGCTAATAAAATCTTCACACTGCTTGTCTAGTCGCTGAGCGTGATGCAAAAGCTCTATGTCAGCAGGTGGGGTGCCCGCCAGTGGATCGGCAAACGCGCTGCGGAACGTGTCCAACTCCTTCTGGATCTTGTCCAGCAGGCCGTACACTGCTTGAGGATCAATTTGCCGTTCCAGAATTCCGTTCATCAGACGAACCAATTCGTCCGCTTTCGCCTTGGATATGCCCCCGCAGGTCATGGTGATGTGATTGTTCGTTCCCACCACCGCGGGGCTGCACGACCCCGATGTCTGCGCCTTTTCGCCCGCGGCCTGGCCCGAAGCGAGTGCGGCACCGAGCAAAACGAAGATGGTGATCGCTCTCACGGCTTGGCTGGCCCTTGCTTGCGAGGCGCTGTTTTCTTAGGTGGCTCGTCGCTATTGATTGCCACCGTGTTCCCCGACCCTACAATCGCAGGACTGTTCGCGCCGCTCGTCGTAGCTGTGCCTGATACTGGACTCAACTGCACCGTGGGCTTCACTTGGGTATCTGCAGGTGGGACAGGATTAGCCGGCACGAAGATGAGCGCGACAATGGTTGCTATCAACGAGAGTGTCGTCATCCCGATGGCAATGCCCTTGTGAGGGGACCTTCTGGCGCGAAACCAATAAGTCACTGCGAGCAGCATAGCTGCGAAGCCGATCTCGAACACCGTAATTCGGCGATATGAAAGACCGCTAATGCCCGCAAGACCGAGCATAAAGGACGCGAGAGATCCGAGGGCCCAGGTGATATGTCCTCGTGGCATAATTGCGACCTCTGCAGGGCAGGGATTGTAGCACGCTAAGTGCCTAACGCCAGTATCCGGAATTTCCTTTTTGACCTCGAAAACGGCACCATAGTACACCCATCTCGCCCGTTCGCAACACTGTGAAACGATTTTTCTATCGGAGCACTCCCGACGGTCTTCCATCCGCACCAGTACAGCTTCGGCATATCTTGGTAGCGTGAGTTTCCTGGTTTAGTCTGTCAGGTTCGCACGAAATTCATTCTCCAGGTTGGTCCACTGCTCGTGGTCTCCAGCCAACCCCAGCAACCCCTCCTTGATCTTCGAAATCGCGAACCCGAATGCCTGCTTGCCCTGAACGTGAGGTGGCATGGACAGCAGGCCCGATTGAACTTTGGCATCGATCAGGAAAGGGCCATCGCTGGCAATGGCCTGCTTGACGGCTGCAACCAGATCGCTGGGCCGTTCCGCTCTAGCGTAACCAACACCATTGGCCAGGGCGAAGGCGCGGAAGTCCATGTTGAGCACCCTTGTCGCCATTGGATCGACGGGGATCCCTGCTACCTCCATTTCCATCCGCACGAAGTCGTATTCCTCATTGTTGAAGATAATGATTTTCACCGGCCAGCCGAACACCCTTGCGGTGATCAGGTCCTGCGGCATCATTCCGAAGGAACCGTCGCCGGTAAGAAGCCAAACCTGACGTTTCGGATCGGCACAACTCGCACCCATAGCCATGCCGAGCCCGGCTCCGATTGCCCCGTGATTAAAGGAGCTCAGAACGCGCCGCTCTCCGTGAAGACGCATGTAGCGAGCCATGTACAACGTTGCAGAGCCACCGTCGGCAACAAAGATCGCATCGCTGGAGGCGTGATCGCTAACAATCCGCGCCACCACAGGTGGCAGAATCGGACTAACCTCCCGTGCTGGATCGCTTAAAGCGGAGTTGTGGTCAAGCCACTTGTCTCGCATGGTTCTCAGTGAAGAAAGCCAGCGCCCGGCAGGGCGAGGCTCCAGGAGCGGGCCCAGCAATCGTACCGTCTCGCTTACGTCTCCGACGATTCCCAGTGACACCGGCGCGCGCGACCCAATGTTTTCGATTTCGCGATCCACTTGGATGATGGGAATGTCGGCGGGAAGGAACTCGTCGTAAGGGAAATTGGTGCCGAGCATGACGAGAACGTCGCACTCCAGAACAGCATGGTAGCCAGAGGGAGCGCCAATCAGACCGGTCATTCCTACAATCGGGTCCTGGTCGTCATCGAATATCTCTTTAGCCCGAAGGGTGTGAGCAATGGGGCACCCTATCTTCGCCGCCAGTTCCATGACTTGGCTTCTGGCATCGCGACACCCAACCCCACAAAACAGGGTTATCCGTTTCCCGGCGTTGATGATGTCAGCAGCCTTTCGCACCTCGCTGGCCGCAGGCACCATGGGAGAACTACCCTTGACCAGGGAGTGCATGAACCTCCGGCTGGGTACGGGTTTCGGCAAAACGTCAGCGGGAAGTTCGATGCGCACCACTTCCTGCTCGGCAATGGCCCGTTGCAGGGCGATTTCAGCAATGCGCGGCATCTGTTCCGGCTCGGCGATAATTGCCTGATACGCACAAACATCGCCAAAAATGCGCTTGAGATCGACAGCCTGAAAGAATTTCGTTTCTCGCTCGGCGTGAGGCAGTTGCCCGGTGAGCGCGATCACGCTGGAAAAGCCCTCGCGTTTTGCGTCGTAGAGGCCGTTGATCAGATGAAGAGATCCTGGTCCCACGGTTCCCGCACAGCAGGAAGGACCGCCGCGGATAGCCGATTGCGCGTAAGCTGCGTAAGCTGCGTTTTCCTCGTGATGGACCCCAACCCATTGAATTTGGCCATCGCGGCGAATCGCATCAGTGAATGGATTGAGGGCATCTCCGGCTACACCGAAAACGTGTGTTACTCCATTCTGCACAAGAAGCGAGACGAGCGTTTCCGCAACATTCATAAATCCTCCTAAATAGCAGCGCCTTTCTTGCGCTGCATCGACGGGATTGAGATCCGGCACCCCGGCGGATTGCCGGCAGAAATGCTTAATCAGACTACACGGGACAAATAAAGAGGATCACTGCCATCGACGACGAGCTACCGCAGTATCACGTCCGCCCGGGCACAGCGCTCTTCATGGATCAAGAGAATGTACTTAAAGGAAGAAAAATGTTAGCCCGTGCACGATCCGACTGGCAACAGCTTTTCGCGCCGCATGCGAGGCCGAATCCCGAATTGGAATACTGTTGTGGCGATCTGCCTCTCTTGGATTTGCGCTGGAACACATCCGTTTTGGGAAAACAGGACGGGATTGCTAGCGCTGTGCAGTTAAGGGGCTTATGGTGATGTCACGCGCAATCGGGCCGCCCATCGCTCGGGTTCGAGCGGTCCAACACTACAATTGGTTCAAGGCCGCCGGATTCACTCGGATCGAACCTGTCTCTGTCGTGCACGTCACCGTAGACAGACCTTTTGTTGCCGAAAACGGAAACAGCAGTGCCTTGACTCAAGATCTCGCTCTTGTAAATGCCTGGGTGTAGTCAGCAAAAGTCTGAATTATTCTGCGATTAGAGTCTTAAAGCCACAGACAGGCTCGGAAGCTTCCCATTATTGCCTACTAACAACACCTTCCGAAGAGGCGGCGCCCTGGCGTGACCGCCGGACTCAACAAGGGAGAAGCCCGCTAATACCGGTTAAAACATGTTTTGCATATCGCGTGAAAAAGCGTATGTGAGAGGCTCGGATTGTTTTCCGCGCCCATGGGTTACTTGTAGCGTTGACCTGTCGCAGGGTCGAAGACGGCGTTGCGCAGGAATTGTTCCGTGGACCAGGGGGGCGCGTCTCCCCCAAGATACTGATGGAACCACTCGAGGTGCGCGGTGTAATACAGAGCCATTTCATACCAACTGGGCCAGTGGCCGGCGTTGGAGTAGATGATCAGCTTGGAAGGGACATTCATTTTTTGCAGCGCGGTGAACATCTGAAGTGACTGGGTGTAGGGGATGCGATAGTCGCGCTCGCCGGAGATGACGAGGCAGGGCGTGTTGAAGTTTTTCACGAAGTAGGAGGGAGAGAACTTTTCGTATTGGTCGGAATTCCACGGCTGGCCCTTGAAGTCCCACTCGGGATACCACAACTCTTCGGTTGCGCCGTAAAAAGAACGCAGGTCGAAAAGACCCATCATGGTGGCGATCGCCTTGAAGCGGTTGGTGTGACCTTCGAACCAGTCCATCATGTAGCCGCCGGCGGACCAACCCATAGCCCCGATGCGGTCGGGATCGACGTAAGGAAGCTTGATCAGTTCGTCGGTGACCTTCATCAGATCTTCAAAGAACTTGCCGCCGTAGTCTCCAGAAATTTCAGCCGTGAAGTCCTGGCCATAGCCAGTGGAACCATGTGGATTAGCGAACGCGACGACGTAGCCGGAGCCGGGATAAATCTGCCAGTCGCCGCGAAAAGCATCCTGCCACTGCATCTGCGGCCCGCCATGCACGTTGAGGATGAGCGGATATTTCTTGGACGGATCGAAGTTGTGGGGCTTGACAATGAATACTTCGATCTTCGCTCCGTCGGCTCCTTTCACCCAGATTCGCTCCGCGGGACGGATGTCCACCTCATTGGCGACTTCGTCGTTGAAGTGAGAGAGGCGTTGCGGCTTCGAGGATTTATCGTCGGCGAGGTCCACAGCATAAATTTCGACCGGGTCGCCGACGGAACGGCCGGCGTAGACGATGCGGCGGTTGTCAGGGGAGAGTTCAAAGGAGTCGATGGTCCTGTCCACCAAAATTTGCTGAATGGAGCCAGAGTCGAGAGTCACGCGGAAGATGGGATTATCGCCTTCGATAGGAGCGCTGAAGTAGAGAGATTTCGAGTCTGCGGCCCATTGGAAGGTGTCTACCCAGTTGTGGAAGGACTCGGTGAGCACGCGTGATGCGCCAGTGGAGCGGTCGTAGATGGCCAGGCGAAAGAGGTCGGATTCATAGCCGGGCTGCTTTTGCAGTTGATAGGCAATGTATTTTCCGTCCGGTGAGTATTTCGGATGGCCGTCGAAAGCAGGATTCGAAGCGGTGATGTTATGTGGCGGCTGATTGCCAGAGAGCGGGACGACCCACACGTCACTATTGGTGGACGAAGCGAGGTTGCGATCGTGATTGGAGTCGAAGGCGAGTTCCGTGCTATCCGGGGAGAAATCGTATTGCAAGGATCCTCCCAGCTGGAAGGGAGGGGAATCGAAGTCCCCGGGCGTCAGGTCGCGCACGGCACCGGTAGACACGTCGGCAAGCAGGACGTGGGTGCGCTTGCCGTCCTTCCATTGCGTCCAGTGACGGTAGAGCAGCGCATCGGCCATATGGGCTTGCAGCGGACCCTTGCTCCAGCGCTCGTCGATCTTCTTGTTGCAAGCATCGTCGGCGCCGCATTCCGGATAGACGTCGCTCGAAAACGTGATCCATTTGCCGTCCGGAGACCAGAGCGGGTCAGAAACCCCTGTGGAAATTTTGGTGAGTTGCCGCGCTTCACCACCGCTGGTGGAGATAATGTAGAGGTTGTCGTCGCCATCGCGAGAACTGATCAAAGCGATCCACTTGCCATCCGGTGAGAAGATGGGCGACGATTCACTCTTTTCGCCAAACGTAAACTGGTGCGCGTTCTTGCCATCGGCGTCCATCAGCCAGATGTGCCCTGTGCGCTTGGCCTTCGCCAGGTCGTCCGTGCGCAGGGTGAACACGACGGTTTTGCTGTCGGGAGATACGTGCAAGTCGTCTATTCCGCGAATCCGGTAAAGGTCCTCGATGGTGAAGGAGCGTTTGGCGGCACTGCTAAGGATGGCCAGCAGCAAAAAGCAGACGACGACCGAGAACAGTCTCCTGTGCATGAAGCCCCTCGTCTTGATCAGAGTATCGCAACTGCAAGGGCAAGGGAACGGTATGTTCGTCCTGCGACTCGCCTCGTCGTTGCAAAGACCGAGCCTGCGTCAGGATGCGGACAGCGAGCAGAGACAACCGATACAAAATCCGCACAATTCGTTCTGAGCGATTTGTAAGGTGCTGACAATAAAAGCAGTTATATGGTGCGAAAGGGGGGACTCGAACCCCCACGGTTTTACCCGCCAGATCCTAAGTCTGGTGCGTCTGCCAATTCCGCCACTTTCGCA
>Ga0181505_10966974_pt1 | contig 17920 bp, 12 predicted proteins | sample PEATcosm2014_Bin_5_FD_127743 | JGI IMG/M metagenome (GOLD analysis project Ga0181505, IMG submission 127743) | Metatranscriptome of peatland microbial communities from MTU Mesocosm Facility, Houghton, MI, USA - PEATcosm2014_Bin05_30_metaT... | ecosystem: Environmental > Terrestrial > Soil >...
AATTTGTACCAGGAAGAGGGTGACAACAAGAATGCGGAGAATAGCTTCAAGCAGGCCTTACAAATATGGCTCGAAGGCTGGCCCAATGATTCTGGTACGGCCGCAACCTACTGGGACCTTGGCTACTTGTACATGATCGAGGGTAAGAATCAAGATGCGGAGACAAACTTAAAGGATTCCCTACACCTCTATGAGACGATTGAGGGGGCGAACTCCAGGCACAGCAAGCTGGTCGCCAAGGACCTGACCGACTTGTTCCGCAAGGAGAACCGTGACAAGGATGCAGGGGACATCGAACAGAAGTACCAGCTCCAGACCTCCCCAGCGCCGCAATAGATGAACTAAGCCCACTACATCTCGATGTGAAGGGGCGCACCTTTAGGTTCGCCATGGTAAACCTTTTATTTTTGTCATTCCGAGGGGCTGGGGTTTCTTCCATGGCGAAGACCTTTCCCGTAGCGTCTATCGACCCACCTGATACGCGCGCAGCCGGTCTGCTTCCCGTTGAGCACGCGCGCTGTAGGTCTTCATCACCGATCCCTTAGCCATGTTGTCCCAGAACTGACTGGCATATTTACGGGAATATCTCTCTGTCAGGAAGTCGGACAGACTCCGCATCGATATGGTTAACCCATCATTGGTATCCGCATTATTCTCACCGGATGGCAAGTCGCAAATGGTGGCTATACTCTTCAAGTAGTCAACCAGCGCCTGCCCATTCTTTCCGCGATAGCGGTATGCATCGCCCATCGTCCTGTAACCTGCCGCCAGATGAAGGGCGATGACGTCGTCACTTTGTTTTAGATTTTTTTCGATGTCTGCCCGAAGCAAATAGTAGTCCTCCGAGTCCGGGGCACGTGAAATAGCTGTCTCAATCGAGCCTAGTGCGGAGTCGTAGTCGCCGAGTAAGTTCTGGAGTTTCGCTTCCCGCTGATAAAGGCCGGACCAGTAAGGGCGGACTCGGGTTGCGCGCTGGATCAGCCTCAAGGCCTCGGCCTGGTCCTGGTCCTGGTCCTGGGAGGGTTGATCTTTCTTAGCGGTCAGGAAGTCTGCGAAGTCCTCCAGCGTGTCTGCGTCGATCGGGTCATATCGTAGTGCGGCCTCATAGTTGCGCCGTACTTCCGCCGGATCCGTAGATACCTGCGCAAGATAGTAATAGGCCCGTGCCACCCCTCCGTTGAGCCGAAGAACACTAAGCGCGTCTTCGCGGACCCCTACATTGTCTTTTGCCTGATAACGGACCTCAGCTCGACGCATGAACAGATCAATCAAAAAATCATGATAGGGCCCAGGTTTAGCAGAGGCGATCTGGATTGCCTGGGTCAGCTTCTTTTCCACAATTTTGAGTTGAAGCTTGTTCGATCCCGAGATTCGGGACTGCAGTTCCTGCGCCTCCAGGGCGAGCTCTCTGGGATCCTGGCTTACTTCCGTTAAGCTGCATGAATCACCGGTGCCAGCTTGCGCTAACTCGCTAGCAACCCACGCATTCAGCCAGTCATATCTATGACTATTCTTATGGCCCTTGTCATACTCGCTACGGAACTTTATATATTGTTTCCGGGCACAGCCCTTGAATTGTGGACTGGTGCTTGCCACTCTGTCCCACAGCGCACCCGATGCGGCGAGCAGTCCGTAGTCGGCTGGACGATCACGGTACTGCAACCATGCCCAGTTCAAAGCCAATAACGGGGCATCCATGCGGCCGGACTCGGGATATTCCCTGGCTGCTTTATCCGCGTCCCTAAGCGACTCCGGAAAACGTCGGTTCCCCTGAGCGGCGTCCAGTACCGCGCGTTCATACTTAAGTCCCAACAGAAATTGCCAGTTTTCTTCCACCATAAGTTTTCGATGGGCAACCACTTGTATGTCCGGCAACACGTCGCTTTCATACATCCCGGACTCCGATGGGTTATAAACATTGATCGCGTTCTCCAACGCATACTCAGCCTCCTGATAATGGCCAAGAATGGCCTCTCCAATCGCAAGGTTTAAGAGCGCGATTTCAGACCGAGGATTGGTTTCCAGATACTTTTGAGAATCGCTAACCGACGCTTCCGGCTGTCCCACCAGCAGATACTCGTATCCCCTGCTGGAGAGCGCTGGTAGATCATTGGGGTCGGTTTCCAGTACTGCTGTCAAGGTCTGTATGGCTGCCTGGTGATTACCCTCTAGCGTGAGCGCCAATGCCTTCCGGCGTTGAGCGTAGATCGCAAGCTGCGGATTGGACTCATCCAGCAAACTCTCAGCAAGGTTAGAGATAGTTCCCTGATCGTCAATGAGCTGCTGGCGAGATCCCACTAATACATCGTAGCTCTCCTGAAGCTTTTTGTTAGTCTCGTTAAGCCCCTGTAGCGCGACCGTCAAGGCCTTGTTGGCTTTTTCTTTCTGGTCTTTTTCGCTTTGCAGCTGCTCCAGGTCAGCCTTTAGGTTAGCCTCGCTGACTTTTAGCTTACCCTCGCTGACTCTTAGGTTACCTTCGCTGACCCTTAGGTCAGCCGCGGTTTTATCCGCGATCTGTTGTTGCCTAACTGCAATCTGTTTCTGCCGATGTGCGTTCAACCCCAGGACAACCGCAATGATCAGCAGGAATGTAACCACTCCAGAGAACATCCATGCCCTATGTAGCGCTTCTCGTTGCAGACGTTCTTTTTGCGCGCTTTCAGCATCGCGAGCGGCGCGGCTGTCCTGCAGAAACTGCATGGCCTGAACGAAGCCGGGATAGTATCGTTTGGCCCAAGGCTCGGTGAAGTGCTCGTTCAGTGCAATCTGGAGATCGGGATCGCGGTACAGGCCCGCCTCATTGCGTTCATGAAGGGCAGCAGTCTGGGCCAGCCGGCGGAAAATGGAGGCTGCCTGAGCCTCCTCCTCCAGCCACTCGTTTAGGCGTTTCCAGCCGCGAATCAGGCTTTCGTGAGAGATATCGATGACTGAGCTTTCGTCAAAAGGCTCTTTGGATGGACTGGTGAGGAACGATCGTCCCGCTCGCCGAAAGCAGTCGATCGTCGCCAGCACCTGGGGAAGTGTCGCTCCCGTGACCGCCATGATCTCGCCGACCGTGGTGGGGCGCCGGATCTCCCGGTTGTCGGGGCCTTTTTCGGTCAGCAACTGAAAAATCTGCCGGGCGATGTCCTGGTGGCGGGCATCCGGAAGGTTGTTGAAAGCCTCTTCGGCGTGCTGGGAAAGCGCGCCGGCCATGGTCCCAATCTTCTGGTAGTGGCGAAGATCGAGGGGTTCGCCCGGCTGATGGTCAGTGACCCAGAATTCAAAGGTGCGCATTAAGGCGTGCTGCAGGATCGGCAGTTGATCGGGACTGTCGCCCACGTCATTCAGAAGGCGGTTTAGCAGGCGGGGAGAGATTTCCGTGTTGCGCGTCCGCAGCGGTCCGGTGATGGCTTCTTTGCGCTGGTCCCTGGTCATCCGCGGAATCAGGTATAGACCTTCGTTGATCGTCTCCGGCAAGTCGCGAAAGCGGGCGCAATCCCCGATGAAATCCGAGCGCATGGTGATGACGACGTAGATCGGCAGTTGGTTTTGGCGGGTAGCTTCCAACAGCAGCTTCACAAAGGCGGCAGCTTCGCTTTCCTGCTGCGCATTCTCGTCGGTCCGGGCAAAGCGAAAGAGTTCTTCCATCTGGTCAACAACGACCAGAACATTCTCGTGGACCGCAAGATGGGCCTGGCGCACCGCTTCCACCAGGCCGAGGCCGCTGGCGCGCAAGGTGGCTTCCAGAAAGAGCAAATCAGCAGGATCGGTTTGCGGACGGCTCTTTTCTCGCAAGGCACCCGGTTTTGCTAATTCAGCCGCCAAGTTCTTGATCGGGCAATTCCCTGGCCGGAGAATGGCCTTCCGCCAGTGGGAGCCGGCCTCCACCATCATGGCGCCGTCGAGGAATGGAAGTAATCCGGCGCGAATCAAGGAAGACTTGCCGCTGCCGGAAACTCCGATCACTCCGATAAACTTCTTTTTTCTCAGCCGCCGGAGAATCTCGACACTTTGACCTTCGCGCCCGAAGAAGAGCGCGTACTCTTCGTATTCGAAGGGCCGCAAGCCGGGAAAAGGGTTGCTGGGTGAGAGCGCCGGATCGGGGATCATACTGGTTTGGTTGCGTTACGAGTAGCTTGAACAAACTTGTCAACATCGCTGGCAGGAAATTCCGTGGATTCGCGGATGATCTGCACCGAGCGCGACCTTAGCCGTTTCTTGATAGCTGTGTCTGGCGGGGCAACGTACACCGCACGCGCCGGATAGGAACTCTGTCCAAAGAATTTTTCCCAGTCAGCCATTTTTATGTCCACCCACGCCCCGCTGCCTTGCCCGTAGTAGATGATGCAGCCCTGGCTACTCTTTAAGTTCTCCTGATAAGCCTGCAGCATCTCTGCTTCATCGCGAGCGGGCAGGGATAGCTTGACTTCATATCCTTGATCGTTGAGATAATCGTCCAAGCGATCTACGGCGCCCGACTGGATATCCTGCGGATCGGCAACTATGAAAACTCTCTTATAGGAAGCTTCTGCGGTGGCACTGGGAGAAGCGTTCGATCGAGCCTGTTCATTCAGCCAAATCTCTAAGTCGTTCTTAAGGTCCTCAAGAGGCTTCTGTATGAATTCAGTCCGTGGTTGTGCGCTAATATCATTTTCCAGAGACTCGACGAATGTTAGCTGCTCGGGTTCAACCACCGGCAGACCGGCCGGCATCCATACAATGCGGCGAAACTTTGGATCGGAGCAGCGTTCCCCTGCCAAGTACGCCTGCACAGCCACATGAGACTCTTTCTCCCCTTCCGGAATTCCGCCGTATTTGGCGCCAACGAGGTGGATAGAAATAACAGATCGACTAAGAAAACTACGAACCTGGTCGCGATAATCGCCGCCGTCGCGATCAAGCTCTGTGTCCGGAAGGACCTCAAAGCCCTGGGCGCGCAAGTCGTCCCAGAGACTATTTCGGGCTTTACGCAGGTCCGATGTCGTTTCCGCCAGGTAAACCGTAGAGCGCGGAGCAGCAGCGTGACCGCGCTTCATCATTTTCAAGAAACTCGCGATGTCGGTAGCCAGCCGGTAAAGCGCGATCGTATAGTTTTCACACCTGGAGACATCCCCCCAAGGAGCGAGCTCGATTGCGTAATCGTCTCCCATCTTTTCAAAAAACTCGTAGGGGAGCACTTCCTTAATCTGATCGAACTGAACATCTCTTTTTACGGGATACTTGAGCACTTTGAAAATACGAAATTGACTCTTGCCAGCTAGCTCGACTCTCCCGCCGTGCTTTGCGCAGAAGGCTTCGACCTCTCTTCGGCACCACTTGGAGCCAATATATCCGGGCGAGACTACGGCCAGAAGAGCGCCGCTCTTTTCCAACACCTGAATCAGAGTGGGGGTCAGTTGGTCGTTTCCCTTCAGGTCACCTTCGTCCCGCCAAATCTTTGACGCCTGTCCGAGCATCTGGCTCACCCGCTTCTCCAGATCGTCATGAAGCTGCGAGACCCAGCCGGCTTTCGCAGCGGCAATGACCGCATCATCGACGCTGGCGTAACTCAAAAAAACATCGTCTTCGAAGTCTTCGAGAAAACCCATCTAATCCTCCGGCGCATTTGTCGGCCCAAACAGGCGGATGAACGGAGCTGTGTAGTTAAGAAAGATACCCCAAGGTCTTTGCAAAATACAATCAAATCGAGAGAGGCGGGTTGAGTTGACCGACTCGGGCTCCGGCTGGATAGAGACTACCCTGTTCAAACAATACGTGGACAACAACGGCGGGTACCCGTCCGGCGGGGTGATACTCGATGCCTCCGGTAACCTCTACGGAACGAATGGCCTTTTTTGGGAGCCGGCAACGGTGGTGTGGCTTATGAATTGTCGTCTTCTAGAACGGGAGTTGGACTTACACCTCGCTGCATGACTTCACCGGTGGTAACGACGGGTCAGAACCGTACAGCAATGTCATTCTCGATTCCGACGGCAACCTGTACGGTACGGCCAGCGCAGGCGGAGCAAATGGCTATGGTGCGGTGTGGGAGATCACGCCATAGTGACCTTGCGGTCACCGTCGCAATATCGCTTCTCTGACAATGTCGGCGTTGTCAAGAGCATAGTTCGGCATCCGCTTTAAACAAAGCGCCACTTAGCTCTAGTTGAAAAAACTCTGTCCCAACTAACCACGGCTCGCCTTGTAATCCTCTCAGGTCAGAACTCGGTCCGACCCATGCATCTCTTCGGTCGCGACTGCGATCATGATTACCAGTTCGAACTCCTCGTCAGAGGAGCGGGGTGCCCACTCAATAGCTGCTGGTCACGCCTGGATAGCAGAAGATGTTCATGAGCAGCGCGTCCGAACTGGTTGCGCAGTCAAGCTCCCTTCGAGTGCGACCGCCCGAGCGTGGAAGGTTCTGCTCGCAGTGTAGTGCTTCTCGAGGCGCCGGCTCCATTCGGAAGAAGCACAGATACGTCGATAAGATGCTGGGAGAAAGTTGCCGTGCTGGCCGTTTGCTTCCTGGTATAAGACGCTAGGAGCAGCACCACAGGTGGATTCGTGAGGGATGTTTTCGGCGAGTAGGAGATTTCGGCCGCTGAGGTCCCGGCGAAGTTCCGCTGACGATAACGCCATTTTCAGTGTCCTGACAAACCGCTGTTGTCATGCGTTCTTGCTGCACGCGGACTCCACCTTCCGCATGATCCGTTCAGCCCACTGAACCGCAGAGGCGACCATTGCGTCCGTCCGCGAGCTGTCTCTCGAATTGAACAGATCCTCGGTTGTCTTGAGATGGCGTGCCACGAGGATTCCAGCGATGATTCCGATCACGCGCTTGCGCCCCTCATCCATGCCGAAATGATTAACATCTTCGTTTTTTGTTCGTCTACAACGCGGAGCGTCAGGAGATCAGAAATCAAGTAACTCCGCAACGCGGAACCTTTAACGCCCTAGCGAACCTATGCCTTGGCACCGCTTACCCGTAGCTATTTGCGGCCCTGCGGGGGAAGTAACTTCGGCGTCAGGGAGAGCGGCATTTTGAGGGCCCCTGCGGAGCATTTAGCGACGGGCTCGGTGAGATTATCCGCGAGCTAAACGACAAAAATCCAGAGCTAAAGCTCATACCTATGCCGTCAATGTTCGTAATGCGCGACCAGCCGATTCCCAATAATTTCTGAATAAAGATGCCGACCGCGGGAATTCCCCACCGCAGTCACGCTTGGTTTGTCACGTAATGGCTCACTTGCGCCCGCCTCCACCTCCTCCGCTGCTGCTGGCGCCGCCACCCATCGACATTGAGCCGCTCGAGACAGCCCCACGTCCGCCATCGGAAGCATAGCTGCGTCCTCCTCCGCCGGAGTAGCTCCCGCCACTCGCGCGCGCAGCCGAATAGCTGGCGGTTCCACCGCGGCCGCCCGACGTGTGCCCGGATGATACAGACATCGCGTTAGATCCTCCTCCGTGATCCACGATCATCGGTGCGGAATTGACCGAGATAGTGGCAGAACCATGGTGCTCAACGAGTCCAGATTCGTCTCTGAGGCTTCCCATAGTACCCCGAGGAACTCCCAGGCCGGCGGAATCCTGGAGAATAACAAACCGCTCTGGAGAACTCAGGCCGGAGCTCACCGGTGGTTTGCGGTTCACAGTGACGACAGTCGGAGCGCCAGCGCTGGGAGGCTGTGGGGGACGTGGACGTGGAACTGGAGGGTAATGGGGTTGAGGATTTCGCGGCGGTCTCGGTCTATTGACCAGCCCGTACCAGGAGCCGCGTGGGCGCCATCCCCAGCCGTAAGCGGGACAGTAGTCCCAGACGCCGTAATGATACGGCGTCCAGCCCCAGGGATAAGGCGAGACCCACGTCCATCCCGAACCCGCATACCAGACCCAGGCGCCATTGGCGAATGGATCCCAGCCCGCGCTCACAAAATACGGCCGCCACAACCGTTCGCAGCCTGCGACATCGACAAAGCGCCCGTAGTAGTTCATGTCGCTTATGCCATAAAGATTTGCCGCCGCACCATAAGCACTATTCTTCGCGTAATGTTTGTGATACTCGATGGCGCCATTGTCCCAATCGTCATAAGGAGCTGCGGCATTCTTGTTCATGCTGATCCTGATTGGAGTCAAGAACTGGAAGTTCACCGTTTTCTTCTTGACGACAGCGGTAACGCCTGTGGGCGTCGCTACCTGTGTCGCGCCATCCAGCACAGCCAAGCTCGCCATGTGGGAGTCACCAGAAGCCTGATGTGATTGGATGGCGCCAGCACGGCCTGCTGATCGGCGAAGGTCAGCACAAACTCATTGCCGGCCGTGCGAGCAAGGTTCACATACACCGTGCCGCTTACAACTTCCACGGTTGTTGCTGTGACGCCGGACGGGTTGCGCTCAAGCCGCGGGAATTCAACGATCGTATCAGGAGTTAGGCGCAGGGTGCTGTTGTCTTCGAACTCGATCTCGGCCAGGCCAGTGCGCGTTCGCAGCTCAGTGCCTTGAGTGATGGGCAGATTCGGCAGCGCCTGTTCGTAACCTTCCCCAATGCCGCGATAGACGTCGACTTCGCCCTGCACTTCGCTGAGCCGCACGATTCGCACCTGGGAGTCTGCGACAGATGGAGGGGAAGATTGAGAACTTGGGATGGTAGTTGCGTTGTTGCTGCTCGTCGCCTGCGGGGTGGTCTGCTGCGCGACCAGGGCTAATCCAGATAACATCAGCCCCAGCAACGTCGCCATTGCGATTCTGGAACCGGGTTTCATATCCGCCTCCTTGTCGAATGTCTTGAAAAGGGGAGGAACTCACACCTATGGGAACACGCATAGCAAAGCTTAAGGTGGTTAAGAATAGTGACGTAAGGTAAAGATTCCGCAATCGGGAGCGACAGGCAGGATGCGATGAAGATGCGGAAACGGTAGATGTTCAGGCAGGAGTTTCGGTGTCCATTCTTGCCACGCTGCGCCACCACGATCAGTGTTCATTTCTCTTCGTTCTCGTCTTCCCATTCAATGGAAAATATCTGGCTTACACAGAGACCTGAAAGGGCTCCACTTAAGCGTAATTGAAACTGGAGAGGTCCATGACGTCCCGCTTCCTGACGAATTCCGAGGGCATATTGGGGGAGTTACGTGGTTTCCGGATGGGCGGAAGCTGATATTTAAGCCGGAATTTCCGTTTTGACCGCAACAACAGCGCCATTGTAGTACCCATCTCGCCTGCTCGCGACGTTGTGAAATGACTTTCATTCTGGGGCGTTCCCGAATCGGTATGCATTCTGTCCTAGCATTGCCGCAATTGCCCTGTTGAGGGCCTACTTTTGCAACACCTCTCCTTATCCCAACCAGTTTATAGAGGGATTCCGCTGCCGACTGGACTATTGAAGATTTCTCCGGTTTCTAGCCCCTCGCACCCGGCCACCTGCGTAGCCCCCAATCCCACGGCATAACGTCAGGACGTGTTTACTCATCGGTAACGCGTAGCCGAATTTTTCCCGAAAGATACTAACCCCCCCCCGCAACGGTTTGTCGGTTAGGCGTATGGCGAACGGCAAAAGTGTTACGCGTAACCATTTAGTGAACAAATGAGTGTTGGTTCCGTTCAGGAGCGAGGGGGAGCGGGGCAGGTCGCTGAGCTAGCAACCGGTGCGCGCTGGCGCTGGCGCACCAAGACCGACTTGCCACCATTGGAGCAGTAGGGTAGAACAATCTAATCCAGGACGGCCCACTTCCGTTGGCTGCTTTTGAACCGATCACCGAGGAACACAACCGAAAGGCAAGAGAGGTTACCACACACTGATGGTAGATTCACCGCCCGGGTTTTGGGAGGCTCGGATTGCTCCCTTCTTCGAGAAATACTGCCTGGTGCTGTGTCTCGCCCTGGTGGGAATTGCCTGTGTCCGGGTGATCTCGACGTATTCCGCGCTCAGCCTTACGAACGATGAACCGATTCACTTAGCTTGCGGCTTGGAGTACGTCGCCAATCATATGTATACCATCGAAACACAGCATCCTCCCTTGGCACGGGCGATGCAGGCGTTGGGACCTTATCTCGACGGTTCACGGCCCGTCGACCCATCCAATCCGCCCCAAGAGGGACTTTCTATACTCACGCATTCGCCCAACTTCGATCGCACCGTATCCCTGATGCGATTGGGTAACCTGCCTTTCTTCCTGCTGGCTTGCCTGGTGGTTTGTGCCTGGTCATGGCAAATGTTCGGTAAGGCGGTTGCCGTCGTGGCCACTGGTTTGTTTACCCTATTGCCCACCATACTGGCGGACGCCGGATTGGCCACTACCGACATGTCGCTTGGGGCGACGGTAGGGGCAGCCTTCCTCGCCGCTATCCTCTGGGTCGAAAAACCTACATGGTTGAGGGGCGTGCTTTGGGGAGTGTGCCTAGCGTTGGCTCTCCTCTCGAAGTTCACCGCCCTAGGCTACGTGCCCCTCACTCTCGGCTTGGCGCTGGGGTGCTATCTAGTCACCAGGAGGCCAGGTTGGCGTCAGTTGTGGGAACTCGCCCGACAGCGCGCACCCTCCTTTGCGCTCGCCGCCATCACGACCGGCTTGATTATTTGGGCCGCCTATTGGTTCTCCTTCGGTTTTGTGCCGGGCATCAACTTCAGCCTGCCCGCTCCCGAGTTTTTCAGTGGGATCGGAAGCGCCCTCAGTCACAATCGTTACGGACACCCAGCCTTCCTGCTTGGCGAATCCCGCATGACAGGCTGGTGGTATTACTTCCCGGTGGCTTTGGCCGTCAAGACTCCGATCGCCTTCCTGATCATGTTGGCGGTGGGTATCCTGGTGAGCCTGCGAGAGCGCGCTCGCCTGGTGTACCTGTTTCCGCTCGCTTTTAGTCTCGGCATCCTGTTGCCGGCCATGTGGGGCCGGATCGATATCGGCATTCGCCATATCGAGCCCATCTATATTGGTCTCTCGATAATCGCGGCTTTAGGTTTGGTGCAACTGCTCCAATGGTCTCGCACCGGAGCCGTCTGTGCACTGACCGCCGGAGTTCTGGTGGTATGGATGACTGTGTCCGTCGCGGCCCATCACCCCGACTACTTGGCCTATTTCAACGGATTCGCCGGCAAGAATCCTGAAAAAATCCTGGTGGATTCCAACTACGACTGGGGCCAGGACCTCAAGCTTCTGTCCAAGCGCCTGCATGAGCTGGGCGTCGAGCAGTTCTCGCTGGTTACGCTCGATGGCGTCATGGACAGCTACTATCTACAGACCTGGTATGGCCTGCCGCCCATCAAGGAGGTTGATGATGCGGCCCCAGCCGCGGGCTGGACTGTGATCAGTCCCACCTCTGCCGAGTCCACCAGATTCCTTTGGGGAAGGTCCAAAGATCTCAGGTTGTGGCCCTGGTACCTCCAGATACCTGCCACCGAACGGGTCGGTGCCTTACTGCTCTACAACATTACTCCTGACAGCCGAAGCCGCTTCCTTCGTGACTCTCACTCTAACAACAATGGTGACTACGCGGCAGTCGAGCCACTTTACCGGCAGCTTCTGGCGCTGCAAGAACAGGCCCTGGGGCCGGATCATCAGCGGGTGGCCGCGACCCTCGACAACCTGGCCTTGGTCCTTAAGACAAAGGGAGACTACGCCGGAGCCGAGCCGCTTTATCGGCGCGCCTTGGCAATACGGGAGAGAACGCTGGAGCCGGATCATCCCGATGTAGCCAACAGCCTCGACAACCTGGCCTTGCTCCTTAAGACAAAGGGGGACTACGCGGGCGCTGAGCCGCTTTATCGGCGCGCCTTGGCAATACGGGAGAAAACGCTGGGGCCGGATCAACCCGATATAGCCAACAGCCTCAACAACCTGGCCTTGCTGCTTAAGACAAAGGGGGACTACGCCGGAGCCGAGCCGCTTTATCGGCGCGCCTTGGCAATACGGGAGAAAACGCTGGGGCCGGATCATCCCGATGTAGCCAACAGCCTCAACAACCTGGCCTTGCTGCTTAAGGCAAAGGGCGACTACGCCGGAGCCGAGCCGCTATTCCGCCGGGCCTTGGCGATCCTTGAAAAAGCGCTAGGGCCAGATCACCCGTACACTCGACTAGTCAAGAAGAACTTGGATGAGCTTCTCCAGGAATCCGCCCGAGCTGCCGCGCCGAAAGCGAAAAACTGATTCGAGTCGAATTAATGAAGCTGTTCCTTAGCCAGCGTTGCCGCGCGCTCTTCGGCCCGCTTTTCGTCATCCGCGCGCCCTTGCCGCTGATAGAGTTTTGCCAGGTGAGACCATGCGTCGGCGGCATCGGGGTCAAGCTGGACCGCCTCTTCCTGGAAGGAAGTGGCTTGCGTCAAGTCACCGAGGGCCCTCCAACTCGCTGCCCGTCCCTGGGCCACGTCGAACTTGAAGCTGCGTCCTTCCTTCACGGCCAGCATCTCCGGGGGAGCATTGTCTACACCTTCATCCAGTGCGTGCAACGCCGCTCTGGGCTGCCCTGTCACCAGAGCGAGCCGTGCCAGCTTCAACAGTGCACGTGACTTCATGGGGCGGGCGGACGATAGCTGCACGGCTTGCTGCAGAGCATGGGTAGCCTCTGGAATTCGCCCTTCGCGATCGTAAAGGTCGCCCAGCGCGAACCAGACCGGGGCATTACCGGGCGAAAGGGAGATTGCCGCGAGCCACTCGCGTTCCGCTTCGGGGCGTCGTTCCATGGCATTGAGAATGTTGCCCCGGACCCACCGCAAGAGCTCGTCGTCAGGGAAAATCATGAGCGCGCGATCCGCTGCCGCAAGGGCCTCAGTATTGCGATCAAAAGTGGAGAGGACCCAAGCGGTGTTGACCCATTGGTGAAAGGAGCGGGCGCTTTGATCCAGCGATTCCAACGGTAGAGGTACGGTGGCGCAGTTCACTTGCAAGCGGTTGATCGTGCCTTCGGTTTCCGGCGTGCGACGGAGAAAGACCGCCGCAGCCTCGTCCAGGTAAACCGGCCGCCAGGCCGTGCTACTGCAGAGATCTTTCAGGCGCAGCAATGATATCTCGTCGCTGGCCAGGGAAAAGATGATGGTGTTGATGTTGTAGCGGTCTGCCTCCTGCTGCCACAGTTCCGAATCGAGAGACGTCCGCAGGAGTTGATATTCATGCTTGAAACTCTCGGCTCCAAATGGAATTGCCCGGCCGTCGAAGTAGTCGCGGTATTTCAGGCCGAGCTGCCATACCAGGTAGCCGCCTTCGTCGTAGCTGTTGAAGATTTCTCCCGGAAGGTTTTCGCGCTCGACGAATTCGGCCGCGCGTTGCGGGAAACACGATGCCAGGCCTGTACCGAAAACTGACCTGCTGCCACTGGCAAGATAAATACGGGAGGTTACGACATCGGCTACGCGCACGAAAGCCAAGGCAGCGATCATAACGACAGCTGCAGTAGCCAGAAGGAGGCGGGTCCGCTGATTGGGAACCCACAAACGAATCTGCGGGACCGTTGCGGTCAGGATTGACCCTCCTACCACAACCACGACACAAGCAGTCAGTGCCTCCATCCGAATGTGCCGGATGGTCTGGTACAGTGCTCCCACCAGAAGAATGGCTGCCCCTGGTCTGCGTTGCGGCAGCGCCGCCAGGCCGGCAACGATCACGATCACCAGCAGCAGAGTGACCATGCTTTTCATATCCCGAAGCGAAAGGCGGCTGAGGCTCCCGGACCAATTCCATTGCGAGGTAGCCCACTCTTGGATGACTTGCGAGTGCAGCTCCATGGCGCGATCCTGGCGGATTAAGGCCTGATAGATCCCCCATCCCCAGGGATTCACCAGCGTGGCTGCTGCGGTGGCGACAAACCATGGAATGGCGCGCTTAAGTCTCTGAATAGCCTGGCTCCGCCGCGTCGCCGAAGACAACAGCTCAAACAATTCCAGACCGATGAATGCCAGCATCAGTGCCAGACCTGCGGCAAAGCCCAGGTGGAGATTGACCCACGCCATCATCAGCAGTGGCAGACACCACAGGGGAGCGCGACTGGTTTGATAATTCTGCCAAAGAATCGAGAGATAAGCCGCAAACAGGATGACGGTAAACATTTCAGCGCGCGGAGAGGTGCGTGCAGCGATAGGAGGCATGACGAGAATCGCAATGCCCGCGCTGAAGGCGGAGTCACGCCGGAGCAGCAATGCCACCGTTCCCAGGCACGCTGCTGCCCCAGCCCATGAAAGCAACACGTATCCGCCGAGCAAGAAAATGGCATAGAGCACCAGTCCGGAGCCAACCGGATAAATCCACGGTTCTCCCGTGGCCGTGTAGGAGAAGACGTCAGTCGAAAAAATATGATGATGCTGCGCGACCCAGCGGCCCGTTGCCAACTGCCAGCCAAGATCTGGATCGGAAACCGTCCGCAGTCCAGCCAGGAACGCATACACCAGGGCAATCATGCCCAGTATCAGAAACAAACGCCGTTCCAGAACAGCGGCATCCGTCGCTAACGGGTATGTCGTATCTGGGGCGGTCTGCGAGGCCGCCGGGTTGGACCACATCACCATCCGCAAATTATCATCCCTTTCCTAAGACGAACTGCCGGCCACGATAGTTTTGCCGCAGCCAAATGCGGAACAACCGCTCAAAATCGATGTAGCTACGATGCATCCCGTAGAACGCGCCCGCTTCGGGCATCTGGACGGCGAGACGTGTATCTGAAACTCTGTAGTCTACAAGAACATTTTGCAAGACCACCAGCCAGTCTTCTGCCGACGGCGACAGAGCAGGCGCAGTTCTCGTTTCAGAAGACGATTTAGCCCCATGACGGGCAAAAAGAAAGCCGGAGCACTAGGCTCCGGCTCGAAAAGACATGGGGGAAGGGTCGAGTGAATTAGAACAGCTTGCAGCGCAGCAGCCAGCCCGAGGATGCCAGAACCGAATACAAGACGTTGGTAGTAGGTAGACCGTTGCTCCCTAGAGCTCATATGGTTTTCGCCGCATTTTCTCACCAGTCCTGGCCAAGCAAAAAATACCGCCTTGGACTCGCTCGCGGGGTATATAGTGCGAGGTTATTGGGAGATAAAACGGAATTCAGCTCGTAATCTCCAGCTCTCACCAGGAAAACACATGTCAGCCACCGATAAGTTCATTGCTGCTCGTCAGTTTCTGCTCAATCATCGGACAGACTATGAAAAGGTCTACAGAGAGTTTCGCTGGCCCGACTTGACAGACTTCAATTGGGCACGCGACTGGTTCGATTTCTATGCCCAAGGTAACACCAAAACAGCCTTGTGGCTTCGGCGTGAGGGCAAGGGCGAAGTCAGGTTTAGCTACCAGGAATTGTCCGAACGCTCCGATCGCGTGGCACACTTTCTGCAACGCCAGGGAGTCGAGCCCGGCGGCCGGATTGTTCTGTGTCTTCCCAACGTCGCCGCCATCTGGGAACTCATGCTGGCTGCCATCAAAATCGGCGCGGTCATAGTGCCGACAACGACGCTCGCCACTGAAAGTGAAATTCGCGATCGGCTCGCGCGCAGTGGCGCGCGCATTGTGGTTACGGATGAAACCGCAATCGATCGCATTCCCTCCGATGCCGACGTCCAGCGGATTCTCGTGGGCGGTAAGACCGCTGGTTGGACGCCTTACGACGCGGCACTGGAAGAGACTCGAAATTACCGGATCATTCCCACTCAGGCAGACGATCCCTTCCTGCTGTATTTCACATCCGGAACTACCGCCAGAGCCAAACTCGTGCTCCACACTCACCAGAGTTATCCCGTGGGTCATCTCTCGACCATGTACTGGATTGGCATTCAGGAAAGCGACGTTCACCAGAACATCAGTTCGCCGGGGTGGGCCAAGCATGCCTGGAGCTGCTTCTTCGCTCCTTGGAATGCCGGCGCAACGACCTTTGTTTACGATGCTCCTCGATTTCGTGCCGCCAATGCGCTGCGCGCGCTGGAAGAATTCGGGGTCACCACCTTATGTGCTCCTCCCACGGTCTGGCGCATGATCATCCTCGAGAACCTGGGGCAAAAGCCACGCGCGTTGCGCGAATTGGCAAGCGCAGGTGAGCCGCTGAATCCTGAGGTGATCGAGCAAGTCGAGAAGGCTTGGGGCTTGGTGATCCGCGATGGCTATGGCCAGACAGAAACAACAGCACTCATCGGCAATTCGCCAGGGCAACCGGTAAAGCCGGGCAGCATGGGCCGACCGCTACCTGGGTTTCAGATCAGGGTGGTAGATCTGCAGGACGAGGAGTGCCAGGAAGGCGAAGTCGCGGTGAAACTCAATCCCCGGCCTACTGGCTTGATGACCGGCTATATGGATGATCCCGAACGGACGAGAGTGGTTATGCAAAACGGTCTCTACCACACAGGAGATCAAGCCTCACTCGACGAGGAGGGCTACTTTTTCTTTGTGGGGCGAGCGGACGACGTGTTCAAGAGCTCTGACTATCGAATCAGTCCGTTTGAGTTAGAGAGCATTCTGATGGAGCATCCTCTAGTGGCCGAGGTCGCTATCGTTCCCAGTCCAGACCCCTTGCGCACCAACGTTCCCAAAGCCTTCGTTACCATCGTGGCTGATGCACGGCCTTCCGCAGAGATTGCCCGTGAGGTCTTGCTCTTCGCGAAGGAGAAACTGGCTGCATATAAGCGGGTTCGGAAGCTCGAATTCCATGAACTACCCAAGACGATCTCGGGAAAGATACGCAGGGCCGAGTTGCGCAAGATGGAGGCCCAACGTGTGAAGGACGAGCAACGGGGTCCACTGGAGTTTTGGCTCAGGGATTTTGAGTGAGCACCGTGACCGTTGTTCAAAGCCGACCAGGATACGGACCTGTTGGTCGACATCAATGGGTACTTTGCTCCGGCAGGACAGAAAAGGCATCCGACGCGGACTGGTTGTTCCATTGGCCGATCAAGGTGCCAGGAAGGTTGCCGAACAGGACGTTTTGCGGAGCTGAACTCCTTAGGCAACTGACTGCTCGGCGTACTGAAAGCCTAAAGGTTCCCGTCGTCGGAGGCGACGGTCTCGCGTCCCTAACTTCGAACTCGCGCCTTTATGCAGGCGGGAGACCGAGTAAAAGGCCGCGACCACAGATGCGGTGCTTGTCGATACGAATATTCTCCTCTGCAGTGCCCAGCGTGCCGCCCGCGGACTGCCTCACCGTGGCTCGATCACCTTCAGCCCTCTTATTTGGGCAAAGTGACGTTTGTTGAATGTGGCTACGTGACTTCCGCGTTCTAAAGCCGTCGCTCCGACGATGAGGTCGTAGAAGCCAATCATCTTGCCGGAAGACTCCAAGGCAGCCCAAATGCGGGCATGTTCATACGCGGTCTGCTCGGTATAGGCAATGATTGGCAACGCCGCCAAAACGGTGCGCAGATAATGCTCGCGCTTGGTCCTGTGTGATCCTGTAGCCCGTTCCACTCCGTGCCAAAGTTCTGCAACGGTGATGGCTGCGATTTCAAATTGATCGTGCGGGCGCGACGCCACCCAGCTTTTGAGATCGAAGGTCCCTCTTTCGTCGCGAATGACAACGTCAGCGTCGAGAATTATCGCCATTTGTCACCCGGAGCTCTGAGGGTTTTGCGGGCGGCCTGCAAATCACGACCCCATGCCCTGGCTTCATCCTCCGGCAACTGGGTTTGGCCCAAAACCAGGGCCAAGTCGCGGCCGGAGCAGACCTTCTCCTCATCCGGCACCAAGCGGGCAACGGGAGAGCCATTCCTGAGCAGTACAAACGTGACGTTTTGATAGTGGGCGCGGTTGACGCAATCGGCAAAATTTCGCGCAGCTTCCGTCACGCTAATTGCAGTTGTTTTCATACAATAAGATTATCAGATTTTATGTCGATTGATAGTTCCTGCGACAATAATGATTGCATTCGAACCGACCCGAGGGAAGCGACCTCCTCTAACAGGTTGCGGAAAAACTCTGCTCAAGGCGTTCGTCGAGGTGTCAACCCATAAGGGTTATTATTGATGGCCACAATGCGCACGCGCCTGACCCAGAACTGAGCGGGCGGTGCAGGAGAA
>Ga0181505_10773069_pt1 | contig 17648 bp, 15 predicted proteins | sample PEATcosm2014_Bin_5_FD_127743 | JGI IMG/M metagenome (GOLD analysis project Ga0181505, IMG submission 127743) | Metatranscriptome of peatland microbial communities from MTU Mesocosm Facility, Houghton, MI, USA - PEATcosm2014_Bin05_30_metaT... | ecosystem: Environmental > Terrestrial > Soil >...
CAGGCCTGCAAGGTGGTCTGTTCCTCTGTCGTCAACGTGATGACCGCTGCCCGTCTGCTCATGACAGCCAGCATAGGACGAGGGAGTTTATAAGTAAAGTTATTTGTGACGCACTACACTAGCTTTCGCGCCGGGCAGTGGAGTAAGAACCCAGAAATCTCGAGCGCCGAAGGCGCGGAGTCATGATAGTCCAGCACTTAGCGAAGCGGAGTGCTGGGTTAAGTGGGGAAAGCGCCTGAGTCCCCTGGGTGTCTGTGTCGTAGCTGCAATTCGCGCTAAGTGGTGGAACAAACCATCGCATTTGGCATCGAACCAGCCGCGCAGCGGCGACATTTGTGTTAGCCGCGGGCGTGAGCCCGCGGTGAGTGGGGAAAACAATTGAGCCGCGGAGCGGCTAGGACACAGACGCCCTGGGGACGATAGGTTCTAACGCAGACTCTTCAGCGCTGCAGTTTCAGTGCGGATGAAGAATCGGCTTTCGCCACCTCAGAAATCGAGTAAGCAGGCGGGGAGTGCCAGCACTTCCCACCTGCTCTTAATCAACACGCCAGTAACGTTGTGTTGGGATCAACGCTTTGACGCTCCATCAGAAGCCTATCGCTTCTTGCCGCCTTTTTTCGCCTTGGGCTTAGCCTTCGACTTGGTTTTGGCTTTTGTCTTCGGCTTCGGCTTCGGCTTTGCTTTTGCCTTGGTCTTGGGCGCGGGCTTTGCTTTAGACACGAGCTTCGCCTTGGCCTTCGGCTTCGCCTTTGGCTGTGCTTTTGCCTTTGTTTTTCCCGCAGCCTTAGCCTTACCTCCGGGTTTTGCTGATCCGAAGCCCGAGCCTACATGAATGGTATGTGCCGTAGCCGCTGGCCCGACCGTGGAGCAGGGAGTTCCCGGACTGGAGGTGTTATACGGAATCGAGGCATCCGCGGTATCAGCAGTGTATGGGCCATACGTGATGCCGGCTGTCCATTCGAAGGTTTCGTCCTCCAGGTCGGGAAAACTGCCAGCGGGGGTCGCGGTTCCAAAGCAAACGGTGCAATTGGATGAGACATCAAAAGTGATTGTGCCTGGGTCGACTGTCTCGTCCACGGCAGGCGGGATGTCGATGGTGGTGTTGGTTGGCATGTTCGAGTCTCCTGGTTTCTCGCGCATCAGTGGCGCGGTTTATCTACTACTGCTGGTGCAATTTAGGATCGGATATGAGTCCCTTAAGTTCTGGATCGCCCTTCGCCTCATCAATGGCGAAGCCCTTTTGTATTGCCTTCTGCATCTCTAATATCGCCCGATCGCGTTGGCCCAGGAGTTCATAGGCTTCTGCCACATCAGCCAGAACGCCGGGGTCGTCCGGAGCTAGAGCCAGCGCAGTTTGAATCCGCGATTCGGCTTGCGAAGTTAAACCATAGTGCGCGTTCAGCGCAGCCAGCGCGGCTTGCGCTTCGGCGTCCTGAGGTTTCATCTTGACCTCTTGCTCGAGCAGGCTCAACATCCGCTGGCGTGCGGCTTCCGCTTTGTCTTTGTTGTTTAGCCACTCATACGCAAGCACAAGATTACTCCACACCACGTAGTCATGGTCGTTAAGCTTAAGAGCGTTCCCCATCAGTGATGCTGATTCGGCGTAACGCTGTTCGATAAGGTAAAGATTGCCAAGATTAGCATAAGCCGGATAATTCGGGCTAAGTTCAATCGACTTCTTCAGAGCACGCTCGGCATCGCCTTGCAGCTTGTGGTCGCCTGAGTTGAGATAAGAGCCTCCAAGATTCGCGTAGACTTGGGCGTTATCAGGAGTAAGCTGCAGGGCATGCTGATACTGCTGTATGGCCTGCTGAAACTTGCCCTGGCGATCATAAAAATTACCTAACTCATCGTAGGCGTCCCAGGAATCCGGACGTAAGGCAGCGGCCTTCTGGAGAGCAGCTTCCGCATCTGCGGTCCGGCCGGAGTTCTCATAGGCATGGGCAAGGCCGCTGAGCGCGGCTGCGTCGCGAGGGTCAATATCCAGGGCCTGCTGAAACTCTTGCAGGGCGAGGTCGTGATGACCCAATAAATCGTGGATACGCGCCAGCGTGACGTGTACAGCGGGAATGCGGTTGTCCAGCTCGGCCGCCTTCTTGCAGTTGGCCTGCGCTTCCGCCAGCCAGTTGGGATTTTGGTCGACCCGATTCTTCAGCCGGTACGCTTCTCCCAGTTGCGCATATCCCAAGGCGAAGCGCGGATCGGTCTGAACCGAGTTCTGCAAGGCCTGGATCGCAAGATCGAGATTGCCGGGCTTGTCATAGCGTTGCATGTAGCCGAGGGCGGTCAAGTAATCCTCGTAGGCTGCAGGATTGACCGACCCGCCCGTCCCCCGGATCAGGTCGGCGCTAACGCTTATGTTCATCAACCGGGCAAGCTTGGCGACCGCTTCGTCCTGCAGCGTTGCCAAGTCCCCTGCCTGGTCCTGCACATCAACCGAACCGATTTGCCGCAGGTTCTTGGTGTCGATCAGGTCCATATTGAGACGAACATTCGAGCCCTCTCGCGATATCTTCCCCTTAACAACCAACGTCGCGCCTAGCTCGCGCAACGCAGCGCTGGGATCTGTCACCTTGAGCCGTCGCACTTCACTGCTGGGAATCACCCACAATGACTGCTTTCCCAGCTCCAGGTTCGACAACTTCCCGGAAAGCGAGTCCACCACTCCTTCCACCAGGGCTTCGTTTTCTGGATTGTTGCCGATGTTGTCGAAGGGCAGGACCGCGATGTGCTTCTGGCCCCTCGTAAACCAAGCAATTTGCAGACGCTCGCTAACCGGCGGCAGCCAGAGAACGACGGAAAGCAGCAGGAGGATTGCGGCAGCGATCGCAATCGAGCGACCCCAAACGTGGCTCGGCTTCGACGACAGCACCCAGGCGGAACGCGACGCCTCCTGGCGCGATTCGCGGAGAGCCTTAAGTTGGTCACTTCGTCGCCGGCCGCTGGACGGCGGCGTCATGCCGGCGCGGGCCAGCGCAGCCTTCGCTTCCTCCAGATCTCGCAACAGCTCGGAGCAGGATTGGTACCGTTTAATCGGATCTTTCGATAGGCATCGATACACGACGTTTTGGACTTCCAGAGGCACGCCATCAAGCGGCGGAGGAGCGTCGTTGACGATGGCCATAAAGGTGGCAGCCATGTTCTCCCGCTGAAATGGATTGCCACCAATCAGTGCCTCCATCAGGGTGACGCCCAGCGCCCAGATATCGCTTCGCTGGTCAGCGGTCGAACCAGTGGCCTGTTCGGGCGATATGTAGCTCAAAGTACCGACCGCACCGTGCGTCAGCGTTTGTGTTGCCTCGTTGATGTGCGCCAACCCAAAGTCAACGATCTTCGCATCGCCGTGAGCGGTAAGCATCACGTTGGAAGGCTTTATATCGCGATGGACAATGTTGCGGGAATGCGCTTCCTCCAGACCTTGCGCAATCTGGATTGCAATCTCGACCACTTCCGCCGCCGATAGCGGATGGGACCCCGTGCTTATGCGGTCGGCCAGGGATTGGCCTTCGTAGAAGGCCATGACAATGAATGTGCGGCCGTCGGACGTCTCTTCGATTCCGTGAATGACGCCGACATTAGGATGGTCCAGCGACGAGGCAATTCGGGCCTCTTTCAGGAACCGCTCCTTATCCAGTTCGCTGGCATTCAGTCCGGGAGGAAGGAACTTCAGGGCGACGGTGCGTTCCAGCTTTCGATCGCGGGCCTTGTAAACCACGCCCATGCCACCCGCACCGATCCGACCGAGGATCTCGTAGGTGGTTCCTACAAGATCGCCAACCGATAGTGCACTGTTGGATGTGGCCATTGCATCATCCCGCGCTAGCGCTCGGGCGCGGATTTCGGATGATTAACCGAGCGGCGCCAAATTTGGATTTGATGATAAGGCTTGCGACCCTCGCGAGCAAGAAAACCTGCACCGTCACCCTCGCCGAGGCCGAGCACCTCCTGTAGCGGTTCGAGAGCGGCAGAGATTTTCAGATGACCCATATCAAACGCCTTCCAACGGACGGATGAATTGGAGCGCTGGAAACTTGGGCGAGTGGCAATCAAGAGGATTCAATGACGGTGCCGGCCCTCACAAAATGGCCGGCCGCTGCTAAAGCGCTTTTGGCTCTTCCCGTCGGATGTCAGGCTGCCGGTCGGCTGCCATTTCCCTCTCAGCTTGCTCTATTGCTTGCCGGGCGTCGCGTCCCGTGACGGCCTTGTACCACGCAGGATGATGCGTCCAGGCCCAGGCTTCGCTGACCGTTCCTCGCGTCATCGCCTGAATCGTTCCCGGCTCGCCGAAGGTGCTGAGATAAATGTGAAAGAAGATGCCGAACAGCATGATCAGCGCCGATATATCGTGAATGACATACGCGAGCGACACCAGAATGCGCCCGAAGGTCTCGGGAAACCACATCATCACGCCGGTGATGACGTAAGCGACGGAGCCGCAGACGATTTCCCAGAACATCAGCTTCTGGCCGCCGTTAAAGAAGCCGGTCTCCGGCGATTCCGTCGAATCGCTGCGAATAACGTACTCCCTAATGTTCTTCATCCACCGCGAATCGGAGGCCGTCCACTTCATCACTTGCAGCCAATTGATCGCCTGCAGCGCAAAGAAGAAGACAAAGCCCAGGCCGAACCACGGATGCAGGAAGCGCGTCATCGCTCCGCCGCCAAATAGCGGGGTGAAGAAGCGGAAGATCCACGGCAGATAAATGCCAAAGCCTGAAAGCAGCGCCAGAAAGAAGAAGATGCCGACCATCCAGTGAAGGAAACGCGTGTAGACGGGATGACGCAGCAGCTCGCCCACGTACACCACGGTCTTGCCCAGGCGATCGATGGCGTTGGGACGATGAACGAAACGATCGGCTGAAGTCGCCATCTAGTTCTCCCTTCCTGCGTCCGGCGGTACGATTTCTTTTACCGGCGGCGTCGGCAGCGTTCGCAGCGGGCCTGCGAACACGTAATGCATCACTACCCCGACAAACCCGAGCATCGCGCCGAACAAGCCAATGGGCTTAAACCACTCCTTCCAGATGGTGAACGCCTGCGAAATGCGCGGCTCTCTGGGAAGGCCGCCGTAGGCCTCGGTCCTGTTGATGTTGTGCAGAACGTAGATGACGCTCGTGCCGCCAATCGTGGGAGGATCGTAGACACCGGCTTCCTTGAAGCCCGAAACTTCGCGCAGCTGCGTGGCCCGCGTCTCCGCCAGAAATTTCATGTCCTCCTTGGTGCCGAAGTGCAGGCAGCCCGTCGGACACGCCTTGATGCAGGCGGGCTCCAGCCCGGCTCCCACACGGTCCGAGCACAGCGTGCACTTGTAAACCTTCTTGGTATTGGGATCGAACTTCGGAATGTTGAACGGGCAACCGGAGACGCAGAACTGGCAGCCGATACAGTTTTCCTGTTGGAAATCCACGATGCCATTTTCGTATTGCACGATGGCGCCGTCGGCGGGACAGGCGTGCAGGCAGCCGGGATCGGCGCAGTGCATGCACTGATGCTTGCGCATCAGCCAGGCAAAGCTGCCATCGGAGTGCTCATCCTCGTTAAATTTGATCAGGTTCCAGAAGTTCCACTCCGTGTCCGGCATGGTCTGGTAGGTGTTGTCGAAATAGGTCTCGCGGAACGGCATATCGTTCCACTCCACGCACGCTACTTCGCAGGCCTTACAGCCGATGCAGGTCGTGGTGTCGATCAGCTTGCAGACCTTGTCCTCGCGCTGCGTTCCCGCGCCCGCGATCGGTCCGGGGTGGGCCGAGATTTTTTGGATTCGTAATGTGCCGCGATCACTCATCTCCACCCTCCTCTAGACTTTCTCCAGCTTCACCAGAAACCCCTTGAACTCCGGCGTGTAAGCGTTGGGGTCGATCGCCGTCGGCGTCAGCCGATTCGTGGGCATCAGCGAAGTCCTGCCTCGCTCTCGGAGATGCCCTTGTAGCCCCAATGGATGGGAATGCCGATCTGGTACGTCTTCTTGCCATCCACCATCATGGGCTTGATGCGCTTGGTCACCATCGCCTTGGCGATGTAGTCGGCGCGAATGCTGCTGACCTTCACCTTCTCGCCGCCGCGGATGCCCATCTGGTCGGCCAGTTCCGCGGGAATCTCCACGAACGGCTCCGGTACCAACTCCACATTCATGGGATTGTTCTTCGTCCAGTAGTGATAGTGCTCCGTCAGCCGGTAGGTTGTGCAAACGATGTTGTAGCCCTCGCCCGGCTTGGCGTACTTGTCCATATCCGTCTTGAACGTCTTCGCCAGCGGATTAGTCGACTGTTGCGGATGCAGCAAATTCGCTATGGGGCTTTCAATCGGCTCGTAAAATTCGGGAATCGGACCATCGGCCATTGCGCCCAGTGGAACAAAAAGACGTCCCACGCCCTCCGGATTCATGATGAACGGTCCCATGTGCTCTTCCGGCTTGGAATCGGGCTTGAAGTCGGGAACGTCGTTGCCCACCCACTTGTCCGTGGCCGCATTCCACCACACCTGCCGGCGTGAGGGATCGTAGGGTTTGCCGGTGAGATCGCACGAGGCGCGGTTGTACAGCACCCGCCGATTCGCCGGCCACGACCATCCCCAGTTGGGATAAATGCCCAGACCGGAAGGATCGTCAGTGCCACGGCGTTGCATCATCGGGCCCGCTTCCGTCCACGAGCCGCAATACAGCCAGTTGCCCGACGAGGTGGAACCGTCGTCGCGCAACGCGGCGAAGCCCGGCAATTGCTGTCCGGCTTTCAGCGAGAGATTGGTCTTCTCGTCGCTGATATCGGTGATGGCCTTGCCGTTGATCTCCTTCGCCACCTCGGCCAGCGACGGACTGGTAGGAATGGTGTAGGTCCACGTCGCGTTCACGATGGGATCGGGGAACTTTCCGCCCTCTTTCTTGTAGAGCTCGCGCACCCGGAGGAAGATTTGCGCCAGGATGTTCTGATCCAGACGGCACTCGGCCGGAGTAGGCAGCGCTGCGTACTTCCATTGCAGCCAGCGCGCCGAATTCACAAACGTCCCATCCTTCTCCGCGAATCCCGCGCCGGGCAGTTGATACACGGTGGTGTTGATCTGCTTCATTTCCTCCGGTGTCGTGCCCGGCGCCTGCCAGAAGGCGCTGGTCTCGTCGGGATAGATTTCGCACACCACCAAAAAGTCGGCCTTCTTCAGCGCGTCGATGTTCTTCTTCGAGTCCGGACCGATCATCACCCCGTTCATGCCGAAGGCGAAGACGCCTTTCACTTTGCCTTCGTACATGTCGTTCCAGTTTTGGACCCAGGAATAGTTATGGTCGATCTTCGGCAGCCAGGCAAAGGCGAAATCGTTGTCCTTAGTCGCCGCCGGACCATACATCGCCTTCAAGAACGAAACCATGAACTTGGGCGTGTTCGACCAATAGTTGAACGACTCCCAGTCGCCCGGCTTCGATGGCTTCGGCGTGGTGCGGTCAAGGAACGTCTTCAGGTCCTTGTCCGCGGGCGTCGGCATTTTCAAGTAGCCGGGTAGAATATCGAAGATGCCGGCCATGTCGGTCGCGCCCTGAATGTTGGAGTGACCGCGCAGGGCGTTCACACCGCCGCCGGCGCGGCCAACATTTCCCATCAGCAACTGCAGCACGCACGCGGCTCGGATGACCTGCGTGCCGTTGCTGTGCTGCGTCCAGCCGACCGCATAGATCACGGTCGCAACCTTCTTCATGTCTCCGCCTTTGCGGACGGAAGTGTACAGATCCCACGCTTTGAGCAGTTGCTCCTGCGGGATACCGGTGATGCTCGATACCATCTCCGGCGTGTAGCGCGAGTACTGCTGCTTCAGCAGTTGATAGACGCAACGCGGATCCTGCAGCGAGAGATCGTAGGCGACATTCGCCGGCAGTGACGGCGGAACGGGAGCGCCGGTCACCGCCTTTGCGCCCGCGGGTCCTCCAGCCTGATGGCCCTGGCCTTCAGCATTGTGGGCGTTGCCGCCGTGCTGAGCGCCGGCCTGAGGATGATCGGCCGCCGCGTGTGGTGGCGCTGCAGCTTCCCGGTGGCTTTCCTGTCCGGCTGCCGCTTCTGATCCCGGCGTCACAACCGCCTTCGGCGTCTCGTTGCCGCCCTCTTCATAATTCCAGGTCGCTTTGTCGTAGCTCTTGGTCGCGGCATCGAAGCCGGAGAACAAGCCATCTTCCGGCAGCTTGAATCCGTCTTTGACGATGAACGCGGCGTTGGTGTAGTTGACCAGATACTCGTGCGCGACGCGGTTGTGCTGGATAACGTAACGGATGAGACCGCCGAGAAACGCGAGGTCGCTGCCGGCGCGAATCTGACAAAAGACATCGGCCTGCGACGCGGTGCGCGTGAAGCGCGGATCGACCACGATCGTCTTGGCGTCGCGGTTGCGCTTGGCCTCCACAGCCCACTTGAAGCCGCAAGGATGGTTCTCGGCCGGATTACCGCCCATGATCAACATCATGTCGGTGTTCTTGATGTCGACCCAGCCGTTGGTCATTGCCCCGCGCCCGAAAGTTGGTCCCAAACTTGAGACCGTGGGGCCGTGTCAAACCCGCGCCTGGTTTTCCAGGCGTACCACCCCCATGGCCCGCATCGTTTTCACGACCAGGTAATTGAACTCATTGGTATCGGTGCAGCCGCCGCTCCAGAACAGCGAATCGCAGCGGTTGACGGTATTGCCTTTTGCGTCCGTCTCCACAAAGCCGGCGTCGCGCGTCTTCTTAGTCCAGACCGCGATCTCTTCGATCGCCTGCTCCCAGCTGATATTTTCCCAGTGATCCGATCCCGGGCGGCGTACCCGCGGGTACAGGATGCGGCGGTCGTTCTGGATATCCTGCTGCAATGACGAGCCTTTGGGACACAGAGTGCCGCGGTTGATTGGGTGATCGGGATCGCCTTCGACGTGGACTACTTGCGGCGTAACGTTCTTGGCCTTGTCGCCAATGGTGTGGATGATGACGCCGCAGCTCACCGCGCAATAGGGGCACGTGCTGCGCGTCTCGGTGGTCCGTGAAATCTTGAGCGCCTGGGCTTGTGCAAGCAGCGGCTGCGCATCGAAGCCAAATACCGTAATGCCGACAGCGCCCGCAATTCCACTCTTGAAGAACGCCCGTCTAGAGACGTCCATTGCAGCCTCCCAGAACAAGAAAGTCGAAATCGTGCATTTGTATAGGGGACAAACAGAAGCGCTGGAGAAGCGCTGAGTTTAAGCACCGAGAAATCGTGCGCTCAGTGTGGTCCACATCTTCACCAGGCCGTCGCGATTACGACGGAGAACCCAGGTCCAGACCCAAATAATGCGAACGAGCGTATACCGTGGCACCCATGCAGGTCAAATGGATTCAAAACGCCTCATGAGGAGGACACAAAATTGAAGCGGCGGGCTAAAAACCCATCAGGTTCCTCCGGATTTTGTGGAATCCGTTCTCCATCGCCCACAGGTCGAGCGACGCGGTCGCGACCTCGTCCACCAAGGGAAGGGCGTGGCCATCCACGGTCAGGTCAACGCTCTTCAGATAGTAGTGACAGCTCTCGCAGGCCTCAACCCGAACCGCTGACATGCCTTCCGCCGTGTAGCGGGGAAGCTTTGTGTGGTCTTCCACTCCGCAAACGGGACACAGAACCCGCCGGAACTCCCACTCCGTCAGGCAGAACGAGCACACCAGAAAGCGCTTTCCGCCGTCACCTTCAGGTCGAAGGACCGCGACTTGAGGCCTCGCTCCGCATACAGAGCAAACCATCCCCGAGAATCCTGCCAAGGTCGCAGCCGGAGTCGCGGCAAAGTGTTCAGCGATCGGCTGGAAAAGAACGCGCGCGAAAAACACATAACGCCCCGCGTCGTCCGCGTCTTGCGTCCGCAGGAAATCGTCGAGAAACTGACGGCATCGTTCTGCCGATTCCCGGCTTAAGTCTGCCGCCTCCTGCGCCAGCTTGGAAGGACCATTCCCCTGGACAAGCAAGAGCAACACCGGCAATTGTTGCATCGCGATGTCCACATCGAGTCGTTCGCGAAACGGGCCATCAGGCGCGGGCGCCAGTCGCGACGCAGCGCGTTCATACACATCCTTCTGAAATTCCAGGATTCGCCGATAGAAGTTCAGGACCTCGGCGGCGGCTGGATGCCGCCCGGCGAGATAGCTGGCGCGCTCGATGCGCTTACTCCAATCGGGCTTTTTGGCCTGTATCATCGACGGCAATCGCAATCTCCAGCGCACTGGCGGAAGACAAGTCCTCACATCACAAGCCGCCGAGTATAGCATCCGCCCGCGAGTCTCTGATTAAGTCTGGTTCTCCGAAGGGAACGGCCTTCCGAGACTGTGTCGCAACCGACAACCGGGATTTGCGTTGGAACAAACTGCTCGAAAAACGATCAAACCAGCCGCGGGGCGGCGGCAGCGCAGTTGGCCCCGGGCCTGGGAGGAAATTGACCTGGGCCGCTTATGGCGAGACGGTTATGACACAGACACCGTAGGGACGGCACGGTTCTCACGCACCTCACTCTAGCTGTGGGAAGCACCGTAATTTCAAAGCTGAGCTTTTTAAGGGACGACACACAACGCCGACCGAAGTTTTCATCTAGCCTCGAAAAGCCTACACTTGTTGAACGCCACCATGGCCCGACCACCGCAAAACCCTCCGCCGAAGAAGCCCGCCGGCCGCCGCGACCCTGTCGCCAGCGGCGAGCGCGATGCCTCGGTCAATCGCTCCGCGTCGCACAACTACTTTCTGCTGGAGAAATTCGAGGCCGGCGTCGCCCTGCGCGGCACGGAAGTGAAGTCGGTCCGCGGCGGCCGGGCGAATCTCAAAGACGCTTACGGCTTGGTCAAGGACGGAGAACTCTGGCTGATCAATGCCCACATCGGCCCCTACGAGCACGGCAACATCTTCAACCACGAGCCTCTGCGCACCAGGAAGCTGCTGGTCCACCGCAACGAATTGCACAAGCTGCTGGGCAAGGGCCAGCAGAAGGGACTGACGCTGATTCCCACGCGGCTATACTTTCGTAATGGACGGGTAAAGGTGGAACTCGCCGTCGCCAAAGGCAAACAGAACTGGGACAAGCGCGAAACCGAGCGCCGCAAAACCGCCGACAAGGAAGCGAGAGAGGCCGTGGCGAGAAGCAGGAAGAGTTGAGTTGGCAGAATAGGTCTCTGGCGGTGGAGCTCGAGCCCGCTGCCACGTTTGCGTCGTGCGCTGGTTTTGCGCACGGCGCGTGGCGAGGGCGGCCCTGAAGTTAGCCCACCGTGGGCCATGGTCGCCATCAACCGCGTCGTTACGGTTGATGTGGTGGATGAAGCGCAGCGGAACGGTGGGTCAGCGTTCCTCTAAATGCTCCAGAGTCCCGTAGGGACGGCACTCCGACTGGTTACCGTGATAACGGCTGATTACCTCAGATGACCATCATCACGGAAAGCAGAGAGCTTTGTGCGAGAATCCCGCAATGTTTAAGATTCGACTAATCCTGTTTGTCTTGACGATCGTCCCCGGAAAAGCGTGGGCACTGGATCAATTTGACGGGATCAAATGCGGAGCCGATATCCCCAAGTCCTTGATTGGGAAACACGACAAAAGTGAACGAGTGGTTGTGCTTGAAGGACGGCACCAGGATTTGGGTCTTACGGACTTGGGCGGAAGAGAGATTTCTGATCGCTTGTTCCTGGTTTCTTGGCAGATTTGCGGAAGCGAGTACGAACTGCTCGTGAATACGAAAACAGGGCTTATTCGCGACGTGCTTCCATTCCCCCCGCATTCAGCGACCTCGCCCCAGTTTATCGGCACATGTCAGGCCGGCGGAAAAGAGATCCCCGAGGCCGTTGTGGCAGTGCTGAATAATAGCGCACGGTACAACGCCAGGGATGGAAAGTTGGCCAAGACTATGCTGAAGGCCACTGCCGCATGGAAGATAGACGAGACCAAAGAGAAGTTTGCGAGGCAGTCGACGGAAAACCTTGGATGCCCGTTAGGCGGAATCGTCACGCTGGATGGTGGTCCCTAGGACACTTGTGGCTGGGAAATCCTCCACTGGTTTTTGTTGCAGTGACTCAGTTGGCGATAAATCGCCTTATCACAGGCAATTGGGTTCAAAGCGCCAGGAATCAAGCCCGCAGGGCGGAACAACATCAGCCCAGGGCGTAAGCCCTGGGTACGGGAATCTTAAAAACTCTGAGCCCCTTTATGGGCGGCACAAGAACGGAATCGAAACTATGAACACAACTCTTACTACCGCACCACCTTCGCAGATCGAAACCGAATGCCTCGTCGTCGCCCTGCTCGACGCGGCCGAGACAACCAACAACGGCGACAAATCCGACAAACACGATCCCAAACTCCAGACCGACGACAAAGCTGTTCTCGCTGCCGCGGCCGACCTCATCGCCTCTGGCGAGGTCACGGGCAAAGCGATGGAGACCACGCTTCTCCACAAGCCTCAGGGCCTGAAGGCCAAACGTCTGCTCCTGATCGGCGGTGGCCCGGCCGCCAAGTTCACTTCATCTGAGCTGCGCAAGCTGGCCGGCGCAGCCGTCCGCAACGTCAAAGCAAAAGACTTGACGAGCTTTGCGCTGGTCATGCCGGCAAAGATCGACAATGCCGCCAAGGTTATCGTCGAAGGCGCGCTCGTCGGCAACTTCGATGCCGACTACTACCGCAGCGATCGCACGAAACAGAAGATCGAAGAGCTGACCATCGTCGCTCCCAAAGGTGCGAACCAGCAATCGCTGAAGAAAGGCATCGAGCAAGGTCGCATCATCGGCGAGGCGCAGAACTTCACCCGCGACCTGGTCAACGAGCCTGGCAATCGCATGACGCCGACCATCCTGGCCGACCGCGCCAAAGCCATGTGCGACGAGACCGGCCTGGCCTGCGAGATCTACGGTCCCGACAAAATCAAAGAGCTGAAGATGGGCGCGTTCTGGAGCGTCGCTCAAGGCTCGGACGAAGAGCCGCGGCTGATCGTGATGCGTTACGAGCCGGAGCGTGCGCCCAAGAAGCGCGTGCTTGGCCTGGTGGGGAAGGGAATTACCTTCGACAGCGGTGGCATCTCCATCAAGCCCGGCGAGGGCATGGAGAAGATGAAGTACGACATGGCCGGCGGCGCGGCGATGATCGGCGCAATGCGTGCCATCGCGCAGCTCAAGCCGAATGTCCGCGTGATCGGCATCGTCTGCGCCAGCGAGAACATGCCTTCCGGCAAGGCGCAGAAGCCGGGCGACGTCCAGATTGCCATGTCCGGCAAGTCGATCGAGATCATCAACACCGATGCCGAAGGCCGCCTGGTGCTGGCCGATGGCCTGCACTACGCGCGCGAGCTCGGCGCAACGCACCTCATCGACGCGGCAACTTTGACCGGTGCGTGCGTGGTCGCGCTCGGCATGGTCAACGCCGGCGTGTTCGCCAACGACGACGACTTCTACAACCGCTTCAACCAATCGCTCGCGAAGTCGGGCGAAAAGATGTGGCGGCTGCCGGCGGACGACGACTATTTCGAGATGATCAAGTCCGACATCGCCGACATCAAGAACACCGGCGGTCGCTGGGGCGGTGCGACGACGGCGGCGATGTTCCTGAAACAGTTCGTTGGCGACACCCCCTGGATTCATCTCGACATTGCCGGCGTGGCCTGGATGGAAGACAACAAGCCATGGATCGCCAAGGGACCGTCCGGCGTTCCGGTGCGCTCGCTCGTGGAGTTCACGCAGGACTTCGCCAAGGGCGGATCGTAGCGGCTCCGAAGATCGAGGACACGGCTGCTCCCGCTCATGTAAAATAGCCTTGCTACCAGGCGAGTAGAGAACGGCGCATCAACCGCGCCCGCCTCATTTCCCGTTGCAGTCGAAGCCGCTCCCGGGCCCCCAGATCGTGCCGCTGTTGCGCGAGATGGGTGGAGGAGCGTGGGCCGCAGACATGTGCAGCGCGCCAGCCGCGCCCGTCCGCTTCGACCTCACGTAATTACTCCGGCCCAAGTAGACATTGGTACCGCAGCAGCCTGCGGAAGAACTCGTAGTGTTCAGGAGAAGAGAATGGCCAAGATCGCAAAAACCGCAGACCGCAAGAAGGTAATGGACACCAGCAAGAGCACGGATTGTCCCAAGTGCGGCAAGCCCACCCGAGTGGTGAAGCGCGTCAAAGACCGCGAGCGCAACATCCCCGGTGGCATGTACATTTCGTGCTCGGCGTGCGAGTTTTACGAGAAGCTGTAAATTAATCAGGCCGGGTGCCCCGGGTCTCGCGTTTTTCGAGACCTGGGCGGCTTTTCCGTCCGCAGACGTGGGCTGCTACCAGGGACAAACCGCAGACCCCTCGACTCCGCTTCGCTCGCTCGGGATGACAATTCGAAATTCGCCGTCTTGATGGGACGACAATTCAATCAGAAACGTTCAACGCGGGGCCGGCACGCCCCAGCGAATTTCCCAATTTCTCCCGCAATCCCGGCTTCCGTCTGGTCTTTCCACTCCTGGTCCCACACGCTCCGCTTTCTCATGTAATGCTCCATGTGTTCCAGCGGATCGCGGGCCAACTCCGTCCTGCAGTCGATGAGCGTCGGCCCGGCGCCTTTGCGCGCGCGATGGATTGACTCCTGCGCCACGCGCCAGACCGCGACCACATCTCGTCCATCGACGACGATGCCGGGAAAGCCATAGTCGCGAGCCATAAAGCTGAACTGCTCCAGGTAAGCAGGCTGACCGTCTGAAGTCTGCTCATGTGGAGCGCCGCTCTTCACCACATACAGAATGGGCAGCTTGTGAACTCCGGCAAACTTCAGCGCTTCATGCCAGGGGTCCAGCGATACGATCTTCTTCTCGCACAATGCAACCACAACGTTTTGCTTCCGCTGCAGCTTGTGGGCGAGCGCAATGCCGGTTCCCAGGTTGAAGGGATCTTCGGGAAGGGAAGCACCAGTAATCGAGCCGGGGAGGTCGTCATGCTCTGTCAGCAGCTTCTCAAAAGACACTCCCCTCGCGACCAGCGCCGCCAGATTGCGAGTGGATGCGGCGATCGTATCCTCGGTGCCGAGATCTGCTGTCGTTCCAACGGTGACCGCCTCATGGCCCGGGGTGAGCTCATATTCAGTTGAGTGTGACAGCCCCATGTGCTCCTGCACCAGTCGGCATCTCAGCAACGCGGCATAGAGTTTCCGCAGCGTCTCACCGTTGGACGGGGACGAGCCGTTGCTGTTGGTTGCGGATGGCGCCGCTGCCGTCAGCGATGCCTTCGCCACAATCGTTTTGCGCGAGGATTTATCGGATGTACTCCTGACCCTGGTTGCCATTTCGCTCGTTTCTGGAAGATTGGTCATTGTATCGCAGATGGAAATGCGCCTTGACATCGCGCAGACTTGGCAACTGCTCTCCATCGAAGGCACGGATTGCAATCGCATGCAAAGTTCGTGAATGGCTCGTGAAAGTTTTCAACACAAATGTGCATAACGTTGTGGAAAAGACCGGCCACATTCCCCTTAAGTAGCATAAATTCACAATCTCTAACAAAATGCACTGAACCGAGTGCGGAAACAGTAACCGTGATTTTGATTCGTGGAAACCATGGGATTTCGACGCCGCACGCTGTGTCCGGATGTCATCGTGCTAGTCTGTCGCCGTGAAGTTGCGCCTCGACAAGTTGCTGGTGGAACGCGGCCTGGTGCCCTCGCGTGAGCGCGCGCAGGCGCTCATCCTCGCGGGCAGAGTGCTGGTGAACGAGCAGAAGCTGGAAAAAGCCGGCGCCAGCGTTGAGAGCGATGTCATCCTCCGCCTCCTCGGCGACGAAATGCCTTATGTTGGCCGCGGCGGGCTGAAGCTGGCGCGTGCGCTCGAATATTGGGCCATCGATGTTGCGGGTCAAACCTGTTTGGACATCGGCGCGTCTACGGGCGGCTTCACCGACTGTCTTCTTCAGGCGGGTGCATCGCGAGTGATCGCGATCGACACCGGCTACGGCCAGATGGACGCCAGACTGCGCAGCGACCCTCGAGTTCGCCTGCTGGAAAAGACCAACGCGCGCTACCTCACTCCGGAACAGATCTGGAAGGATGGACACCCAGTCCGTATCAGCCTGGTGGCGATAGACGTGTCGTTTATCTCTGCCACCCTCGTTCTTCCGGCGGTTGTACGTTGTGTTCGTTCCGCTGCTGCGGATTTCCAACTCATCGTCCTGGTAAAGCCGCAGTTCGAAGCTGGCCGTGGACAGGTGGGCAAAGGCGGTATCGTGCGCGACCCTCAAGTGCAGCAGGCCGCTGCCGACAAAGTTGCGGGCGCGGTGCAGCAGCTCGGAGGCTCCGGAATTGAGGTCATAGAATCGCCCATCCTGGGCACGGAAGGCAACCGCGAATTTCTGCTGCATGCCCGATTCTCCTGAGCGCCGACGCTAGCCGTGGGAATCGCGTTACACTGACAGTCGCAAGTTGCTTCTTTACCACGGAGAACGCGGAGAGCAAAAGAAGATTTCCTTTTCACCACAGAGACACAGAGACACAGAGACACAGAGTTCTTTTTTCAAGATTCTGGGATTTTGGATGGACGCGGTCTCCCGCTCGTGGAGCACTGGCTGCACCAGTTCGGCGCCATGTTGCAGAAGCATCATCGCCGGATTATATAAATGAAAATGAATTCGGCTCTTCTCAGTGTCTCTGTGGTGAAATAACACCTCCGTGTCTCCGTGGTGAATAATGGCCCCAATGAAATCAGCCGCCATCATCTCCAAGCCGTCCAAGCCTGAACTGGCGGGCATTCTGCCTGAGCTGCTTGCCTGGTTCGGCAAGCGCGGATACAAGCTCTACGTCGACGAACAGACCGCGGAATACATCGACGGGGGCGAAGTAGTTGTCCGCAAGAACATGGGCCACAAGCATCCGGATTTCGTGCTGGTGCTGGGGGGCGATGGGACATTACTCTCGGCTGCCCGGGCCGTGGCCCATGAAGGCGTGCCGATTATGGCGGTCAATCTGGGCTCGCTTGGATTCCTCACCGAGGTGCCCCTTAACGAGATGTATACCACTCTCGAGGCGATCGACGCCGGCACCTGTCCCATGGAGCAACGCGCTGTCATTGACTGCACGTTATTTCGCAGCACGGAAGCTATCGCCCATCATTTTGCCTTGAACGACGTGGTCGTGAACAAGAGCGCCATCGCCCGCCTGGTGGATTTCGATCTGCTGATCGACGGAGCTTTCGCCTTCAACTACAAGGCGGACGGCGTCATCATCGCCACGCCGACAGGTTCGACGGCGTACTCCCTCGCCGCGGGCGGCCCGGTGCTGATGCCAAGTGTCCAGTCCTTCGTGGTGACGCCAGTCTGCCCGCACTCGCTCACCCATCGCCCGCTGGTGGTGACCGACAAAGCGCAAATTGACCTGCGCATCGAAACCGGTGCCGAAGAGGCGTTTCTCAGCATCGACGGACAAATCGGAATGCCGGTCCAGCAAGGCGACCGCGTGCTGTGCCACCGGGCGCAACACTCCGTGAAGCTGCTGCGCGTCCGCCGGACGTTTTTCGACGCGCTGCGTAACAAGTTGAAATGGGGTCAGCGGTAGGGACAGCCCAGGTGCGTGAGGATTACGTGTAATTGATTCCATGACAATGTCGGCTCCGATGCCCGAGTAAAGTTGGTAGTGCTAACCAACCAACGGGCTCGGGAGAAAGGAGCAAGGCCCGCCCCGTTGGGGTGGTTGTATGACGCAGA
>Ga0181505_11141937_pt1 | contig 17482 bp, 16 predicted proteins | sample PEATcosm2014_Bin_5_FD_127743 | JGI IMG/M metagenome (GOLD analysis project Ga0181505, IMG submission 127743) | Metatranscriptome of peatland microbial communities from MTU Mesocosm Facility, Houghton, MI, USA - PEATcosm2014_Bin05_30_metaT... | ecosystem: Environmental > Terrestrial > Soil >...
CGAAGGTGGGTCATAAGTCATCTCCTTATGACCTCACCCTATCTCTTCATTGCGCTCACATCACTGCTGCTGACACCTCGCACGCGAAAGCGTCCGCCGCAAAGCGGCTCCGTTCAAACCGGGGATGTCGGCGTTCTGCGGCCGGAGTTGTAGAATCGTTCGATGGTCGTTATTAGAGGAAGAGCATGAAAGCCGCCGTTCTAACCACTCCTGCAGACATCAACCAGCATCCCCTTCGCATCGAAGACGTTCCTAAGCCGGCGCCGGAACCGGGCCATGTCTTGCTGAAGGTTCGAGCCTGCGGCGTGTGTCGCACTGATCTGCATATTGTCGAAGGCGAGCATCCGATGCGCCTGGAGCATGTCATTCCCGGTCACCAGATTGTGGGTGACGTGGTTGACGGCGCCACTGCTGAGCTTCCCGCCGGGACGCGAGTGGGCGTTTCGTGGATTGGTGGTACCGATGGCACTTGCTGGTACTGCAAGCGTCAGATGGAAAACCTCTGCGACGCGCCGACGTTCACCGGCTACAGCGTGAACGGTGGTTATGCGGAGTATGCGCTGGCTCGTGCTGACTTTGTGTTTCCGCTGCCGCCGGAGCTTGACGATTTGCACGCTGCGCCGCTGCTGTGTGCAGGCATTATCGGCTTTCGCAGCCTGCGGGTTGCGGGAGTGGAACAGGGCGAGCGGGTTGGACTATTCGGATTCGGCGCATCGGCGTCGCTGGCGATTGAGGTGCTTCATGCCTGGAAGTGCGAAGTGTACGTTTCCACACGAGGAGCTTCCCATCGTAAGTTGGCGGAATCGCTTGGCGCCAAGTGGGCAGGAACCGAAACCGAAAGGCCCCCGGTGAAGCTCGACCGCGCCGTCACCTTTGCCCCGAGTGGAGATGTTGTAGTGGCTGCATTGGCGAGTCTGCGAAAGGGCGGGGTGGTCGCGATCAATGCGATCCATCTTGATCATATTCCGCAGTTCGACTATGACAGCCTGCTATGGGGCGAGCGCCAGATCCGCAGTGTTGCCAATATGACCCGTGCCGACGCGCGCGACTTCCTGAAGCTTGCGGCTGAAATCAACCTTCGACCGAAGGTGACGTCGTTTTCGCTGGATCAAGCGAATGAAGCGTTACTCGCGGTCAAGCAGGACGCGATCGATGGTGCTGCGGTAATCCTGCCGTAAAGGTGAATGCAGCTTGTGGATCCGTAGCGCTGGCCTTCGCCTCGACAGACCTTACGCCGGCTTGCTATTGGATCACCGGCTTGTTGAAGCCGGGCAGGTCGACCATGCGTCCGGCCGATGTGTCCCAATACTCGGCTTGCTGCACGGCAATCTTCAGGAGGATAAGGTTGGGGTCGTCCAGCCCGCCGGCGAACCAGGACGTGTAGCTGGCATTCCACAACTCTTTGGCTTTGACGTGGTCGCGCACCAGCTCGCAGAAGCCACTGATGGAAACGTAGCGCTGGGCCGAGCGATCGGCGAAGGAGAGATTAACGCGCGGGTTACTTCTGGCGGCCTCGACTTTCTCGGTGTTGCTGCCGGAGATAAACCAGAGCACACCGGTAGGATCGACTCCATGGGCCGCCATCGGACAGCTGTGCAAGCTGCCATCCGGACGAATGGTGGTCAATATCGCCAATTCAATACCCGAGATTAGCTCGTTCAATCTGTCAACCGGATTGTAGCTTTGTCCCATGTAAGCTCCTTAGAGTTGTATTCGGTGCTATTGCGCGACATGAAGGCGAGGTGGATGGGCTCTGATTGCCGGTCAACTCCACAACCGAGAATCATCACGACTCCCGCACGCGCTCGCTCAGAAACGTCTCATCCGCCAGAAGTCGCGGCGACGATTTCAGCGGCGACATCGTCCGGCTTCCAAGTGCCTCCTGAGTATACCTTGAGCACTTTTCCGTCTTTGCCAATCAGCACCGTGCTGAGACCGTGCACGATCTGCCCGTCTTTGGTGTTGTAAGCCAGCCCAAAGAAGTCGGCAACTCTGCGGACCTGCTCGGGTGAGCCCGAGGCGAACTGCCAGTGCTGGAAGTTGGGATCGACGCGGCCCACGTAGCGTTGGCCGTAGCTGCGCAAGGCCGCAGGCTTGTCATGCTCAGGATCGATGCTGATGCTGAGAAGCTGCGACTCCGCGAACGCTTTCGGATTTTTCTGCAGGTGCTGCAGGACTTGGGCGAAGTTGCTGCTCATACGCGGGCAATAATCGGGAAACGGGCAGCGCGTGTAGATGAAAGTCAACAGCAGCGGCTTTCCGCGGAATTGCTTGAAATAGATGGTTTCACCGCTCTGATTAGTCAGGGTAAAGTCGGGAACTTCTTCGCCGGGTCGAGGGATGTGTAACTGCGAAGTTCCATCGCCCGCGGTGTCGCTGCCTTTGGTGAAGCTGATGTCCTGAAGCTCCGCGCGATCGCTGACGACCAGAGTCGCGTGGATCTGATCGCCGGGTGCAATCGTGCGGAAGACCCAGTCATTGCCGCTGCTGACGAGGTACGGCATGGTCATGGCTTCCATAAATCCGGGGATGTCACCGTGTGCAATCGTCAGTTCATGATTGGCGGCATCGACTGCCACGACGCGGCCTTGCAACTCGTAACGCTTCGCAGGGGGTTGATGGGAGCAGCCAGCGAGAAGCAAAAGCGCGGTTGCGACGAGGGCCAGGAGCGAGCATCGCAGGAGTGGACTCCGCGTGCGAGTATACATACCGATTTATTGTAGAGCAGCGTCGCTCAGGGCGCGTGGGGATGATGGAACAAGTCCGTCGGCGAGCAGCTATTTGGATGTCGATTTCATTTGCGCCCGGCGTTGCCTGGCCCAACCTTCTTTCGTGACCTGACGGCCGCGGCCCACAGCCAGCGCGTCTTCTGGAACGTCATCGGTGATGCAGGAGGCTGCGCCGACATAGGCGCCGAGTCCGATGCGAACCGGAGCGACGAGGGTGCTGTCACTACCAATGAAAGCGCCGTCTTCAATTATGGTTTTGTGCTTATGCACGCCGTCGTAATTGCAGGTGATGGTGCCGGCGCCGATGTTCACACCTTCACCAATTTCGGAGTCACCCAGATAGCTCAGGTGATTGGCTTTCGATCCTTTGCCCAGGCGCGTTTTCTTGGTCTCGACAAAGTTGCCGACGTGCGCGCTCTCCCCGATATCGCTGCCCGGACGCAGATGCGAGTACGGCCCCAGTTGCGCGCGGTTGCGCACCACCGAGTCTTCCAGAATGCAACCGGGCTGAATCAGGACGTTGTCGCCGATTTCGCAATTGCTGATCACGGAATAGGACCGGATGCGGCAATCGGCGCCGATCTTCGTCTTGCCGATGAGCTGAACGAACGGCTCGATCACGGTGTCGGTACCGATTTCGACATCGGCGTCGATGTCGCAGCTGTCGGGCCGAAAGATGGTTGTGCCGGCCATCATCAACTCACGCGCTTTCTTAGCGCGTAGCTGCGCATCAAGCTGGGCCAGCTCCATCCGGGTGTTGACGCCCAGCACCTCGTGGGAGTCGTCCGCTCGCAATGCTAGCACCTTCTGTTTGGATTTCCGCAGCAGCTCGGCAATGTCGGTCAGATAGTACTCATGATGGGCGTTGTCGGTCCCGAGCTTGCCGATATGTGCATACAGCGGCTGCGTGGCAAATGCGTAGATCCCGGAATTAATCTCGCGCCGTTCGGCCTCTTTTCCGCGCAAGGCCTTCTGTTCCACGATGCGCTCGACCTCGTCAGTCTCCTTGCCTTTGACTACACGGCGGAAGACGCGTCCGTAGCCGGTAGGATCGGGTGGCTCGGCAGTGAGGATTGTCATGGCGGCACTGCGGCTGGTATGAAAATCGCGGAGACGCGTAATGGTTTCTGGCGCGATGAGCGGAACATCGCCGGAAAGCACCAGCACGTGCTGAAAGCTACGCAACGCCTCGCGAGCTTGCATCATCGCGTGTCCTGTGCCGCGCTGCTCGCTTTGCAGCACGAAGCCGATACCGGTTGCTTCCAGAGCGGAGCGCACCTTCTCGGCTTCATGCCCGATGATGGCAAAGATGTTCTGTGGAGGCACAACTTGCATTGCGGCCGCTACAACGTGAGCCAGCAAAGGCTTGCCGGCAATCTGGTGCAGCACCTTGGGATGCCGTGACTTCAGGCGCGTGCCTTTTCCGGCGGCGAGAATCGCGATGGCGAAAGTGGAGCGCTTGTTTTTCGCGGAATTTGCGGAGACAGTTTTGGGCATTTGTGTAAGAACCAGACACCCCATTTCACCACAGAGACACAGAGAGCACAGAGAATTAATTTCAAGGCTCTCCTGCTCTCACTGGTCCCCGTGGTGAAAGACTGTTCGCGACGGTAGAAGGCCAGATCGCACCACAAAGTCTACGGAGCTTTATTGCTTTTCGTGCAATGCGGCTACGGGCGAGTCGCGCAATTCCATCATAAGGCGGAGCAGGTCTTGTGCGACACGGTGAGTGTCGTGGCGAGCGATCAGACCCTCGGTGGGATGTTCCTCTTCCATCAGGTATTCGCCGAGTACCGGCTTCACTCCGAGCGCCTCAATCTGGTCGACATCGGCTTCGATCTGCGACTGCCGCTTCTCGGCATATTTGGCTGCCAACTGCGGCGACGCCGGCGTGCGATTCACCAGTGCGTAGTCGAAGAACTGATGGCGCGCGTGTTTGTAGAGAGCGCAAATGTGGTCTGAAGCCGTCAAGTCCAGGCTCTCGTTAGCCTGGGTCATAAGGTTGCACACGAAGACCTTCACCGCCGGAGAGCTGGCGATTGCCTGGGCCACATTGTGCACCAGCAGATTCGGGACCAGGCTGGTGAAGAGCGAACCGGGCCCGATGGTAATCAGGTCCGCGCTCTCAATCGCCTCCATGGCCTTGGGCAGCGGCTCTGCGTCGGAAGGCGTCATGTGCAGCTCAACGATGCGACGATCGCTGGCCGTAATGTTGGTTTCGCCGCGGACCACAGAACCGTCGTCCATGATGGCGTAGAGCTGTGCATTGCTGGTGGTGGCAGGATAAATGTGGCCACGCGTAGCCAGAATCGTAGACGAATGCTCGATCGCCTGGTTGAAGTCGCCACTGATGGCAGTCATGGCCGACAGAAACAAGTTGCCAAAACTGTGTCCGCCTACTCCTTCGCCGGAGGGAAAGCGATAGCGGAAGAGCCGCGAGAGCAATGCTTCCTCTTCCGAAAGCGCTACGATGCAGTTGCGGACGTCGCCCGGGGCGGGGAGGTTCAGCTCCTTGCGGAGACGTCCGCTGGAGCCGCCGTCATCGCTGACAGTGACGATTGCCGACAAATCAGAAATGTTGGGTAAGGCTTGACGTTGAGCATCTTCCACCGAAGGGCTAACGTAATGCTTTAAGCCGCGAAGCAAGGTCGACAGACCAGTGCCGCCGCCCATCGCAACAACCTTGACTGGACGTCCATCAGCGGAACTGTGGTAACTTGGCATGGTCGGCTCGAATTGCGAAGTCTAATAGCGCCACTTATCAGGTTCGATTGCGGCTTCAGTGCTGGTATCAGGGTAAAGCAGTTCGGTGAATCTTGGGTCGTCGGCCAGGTTCTTAAAGTCGGAGTCGTTGCGTGCCTGATAACGGTTGCCGGATTCAGCCGGATGGACTCGCCCAAGTTGCTGAGCGCTTCGGGGAAGTGGCCGGTAAGACAATTCAGGGCAGCCATACCGTACCAGATGAAATCCAGCTTGGGACAGTTCCTGGTCAGCAGGTCGAAGTTCTCGCGCGCGGTCACATAGTCGCCCAAGTTCATGAGCGACACCGCATAGTCATACTGTTCCTCGGGCGTCTTGAAGGTGTTTAAGGCCCGGCTCATCTGCTGGTTGCAGCTGTGCAGGTGCACCGACGCGCGATCAGCGAGTTCAGGACTCGGGCCTGCGACAACTTTTTCGAAATAAGCCTTGGCTTTGTCGTACTTGTGGCCTTGGAGAGCTTTCAGGCCAGCCTCATAGTTTTGCACAGCCTGTGAAAAACGCGGGTCCTCCGAGACTTTCATGGGCCTGGCACCTCGACCTGACTGTTCAAAGCCTGCTGCGGGCCTAGGCAAGCTCTTTGCCCTGATGCTCTTGGGCGTGCTTCCTTTGACGTTTTCTATGGCTTTCTTCTTCATCCGGTAAGCTACCCTTAGAACATTGCGACAGAGAGCTGCTGCGGGCTGTGGAAAACCCCAAAATCTCGTGCAGGTGGTTGCGCTGAGTTATAACCGGAAGTCGGGAGCTTCGTCAACCCACCTTCGTGAGCAGAACCGCCGAGCCCTGCTAATCTCCCTTTGCCACCGATTCCAAGTTGATGGCCTTCCAGTCTCCTCTTATGATGCCAGCCCGGATCTGAGTAGGAGTTTTCTTGAGCACAGTTTGCTGGTACGCGTAGAAGACTTCCTTCATGCAAAGTCCGCAGTGCGCCCCGTGCGTACTTTCGAAGCAACTGTGCAGACTGTTGTGCCCCATTCGGTCGCAGTAACAGTAGCACGGCATCTGGTAAATCACATCGGGGACCTTCGCCGCCAGCTCATAAGCGCGAACCTGGTAAGGATACTGGAAGGCTTCGCCTCGCCACTGGTCCTTGGGAAGAATAGGCGGTGCGTCGCCGGGCTTCAGCGACTCATGGTTGTACGCAGGCACATGGTCTCCCTGGGCTGCGCAAACGACGGCCAGCAGGGTGACCAAAAGAAGCAGTGCAGATTTCTTCATGGAGGAAAAACCCTTGCGATGCATTGTATCGGAGAAAGGGCGGCGCCGCACAAAGTCCGCTGGAAGCGGTGACAAAGCTGTTTGACGGTGACCCCCGACTCGTTCGCCTGGTAGTTCGCCGGCGGATCGCGAGTTCTCGTTGACCCTCAAAGGCCGGGGGAGCATAATTGCGCCGCGTTCGACTTGCTGAATTCTGTAGACTCCGGGCGCTGGAGCAACAGGAGCATCAAAGCGGCTTCGGCTTACGCGGTGACATTGTGGCCTCGCGGTCCAACATGCGGACGAACCTGGCGAAGGCCAAGCAGGCGCTGGAGGGGTCGGATACCGACCGTGCTCGGAAGTATCTCGACCAGGCGAACCATGAAGTCGAGAACCTGGAGGCTTTTCTCGGCCGGCGGTAGTGCAAAGCAGGGCTGTCCTTACCGCGCTTGGCGAAACTATAATCAGTACAGATCGTCTAACCAATTGACATGACCTCCCACTCCGGGCAAGAAAATTCAGCCGAGCCTCTTCCTCCAACTCGGGATCGATTGACGGAAGGCGCAGCGAGCGTTCCGGCGCAACAACCTAAGCGCATTGCCTCGGGCTGGCTGCGAGACGTCGTCATCTCGCTGGCGGTCTCGGCGTTCTTCATCATATTTCTCTACCAGCCGGTGAAGGTGGAAGGCACCAGCATGATGCCGACACTGCAGGACCAGGAGCGCGTGTTCATCAACAAGTTTGTCTACAAGCTGGAGCCGATCGAGCGCGGCGATGTGATTGTGTTCCGCTATCCGCGCGATCCCGCGAAGAGCTACATCAAGCGGGTGATTGCCATAGCGGGAGACAACGTCAGAATCGAAGCTGGGGTTGTGTTCGTGAACGGTCATCGCCTGTCCGAACAGTACCTGCCCCGAATGTACGAAGACGTCCGCTCCTATCCGGACACGGTGGTGCCGCCGCATTGCTACTTCGTCCTGGGAGACCACCGAAACCTCTCCAACGACAGTCGCGATTTCGGTTCCGTAGACGAAAGCTTCATCTATGGGAAGGCTGTTTTTGGTTATTGGCCGTTTGCCAAGCTGGGTACGCTGCGGTAGCCGGAATTTCGCTCTTCGCCTTTCGCTTTTCGTCCTTCGCTTTTGCTCCAATTAGAGTCCAAGTTCAACCGAGTTTAGCCATCGATTGGCGAGTTCTAGATCTCCCCCCGGGCGAACGGGAAGCCCGAGTCTTTCAGCGAAAAGCGAAAAGCGTAAGGTGAAAGCCTTAAGGCGAAAAAGGCGTTTTGGTTGCCCCTGCAAAGGAATCCACATAAAGAGATTTTGCATCAGACGGCCTAGACGAAAACCGCAACTAATTTCCGGTAGCTGGGGTTTTCAGAATAGCAGCAAGGTGAAACTCAAATTTGCAAGCTCGACGGCGGATATGCTGTCGAATTCAGACGCTTGGCCGGGCGATGAATGATAAAGAAAGGAAAATATGACTGCGTTTCGTTGTAGTCGGTTGTTGGCGGTAGCTCTCGTTCTGGTCGCTCTGTCGATGTCGCTGAGCGCCCAACTCGTTATTTCGGTGGGCATTGCACCGCCTCCGTTGCCGGTTTATACCCAACCGCTGTGCCCCGGTCCCAGCTACATGTGGACTCCGGGCTATTGGGCCTATGGTCCCGATGGATACTACTGGGTACCTGGAACCTGGGTAGTTGCGCCCATGGTGGGTTTCCTATGGACACCCGGATACTGGGGATGGGGCGGATCTGCCTTCATCTTTCACGTCGGTTATTGGGGCCCGACGGTGGGCTTTTATGGCGGAGTTAATTACGGCTTCGGTTATACCGGCGGCGGTTACTACGGTGGAGAGTGGCGCAACGGAGCCTTCTACTACAACCGCTCCGTCAACAATGTGAACGTCACCAACATTCACAACGTCTACAACACAACCGTCGTCAACAACACTACCGTCAACCGGGTCAGCTATAACGGCGGAACCGGAGGAATCACCGCACGGCCTACTGCACAGCAAGAAGCTGCCGCTAACGAGCGGCACATTGCCGCAACCAGCGCGCAGACGCAACACCAACAGGCTGCCAGCCAGGACCGCTCGTTATTAGCCTCGGAGAACCATGGGAAGCCGCCGATTGCGGCAACGGCCAAGCCGGGGGCGTTCAAGGGAGCAGGCGTAGTGGCTGCGAGAAATGCTCCTGTGAATGCTCCAGCGACACGTCCTCCGGCGGCAAACAACGCGAATCGGCCGAACAACACCAGTGCTGCGCGACCGGCTACAGCGAACAACAACGCAGCGCATCCCAACAATGTTCCGCGTCCGCCTGAGGGACAGACGACGCCGCATCCAAGTACCGCAACGGTCCCGCATCCGCCGGCGGAGCGAACCGCGCCGCGTTCGAGTACAGCTGAGACGTCGCGTCCACCAGCGCCGGCTGAGCACACTGCTCCGCCAGCGCAACACGCTGCTGCTCCAGCACCTCGTCCGCCGGCTGAGCACACTGCTCCGCCAGCGCAACACGCTGCTGCTCCAGCACCTCGTCCGCCGGCAGCGCACACTGCCCCGCCTGCGCAACATGCTGCTGCTCCAGCACCCCGTCCGCCAGCAGCGCATACTGCTCCACCGCCGAAGAGCGAGCCAAAGAAAGAGTAGCCTCGCTAGGGCCTTTCCGCGAGATTTAGGCCAGGATGTGAACGACCCGCTCAAGCCAAAGCTGGAGTGGGTCGTTTAATGCGGCGCAGGCTCGGTCCATCTTGGGGCTACCGTGATCTCCAAAGTTCTTACTCACGGCCCTTCTGCGCACGAAAGAGTGCTCGCAAACCGCAAGTTTACGGTGTTATCTGGAACACGACACCTTTGCCGTGAGCGCCGCCGCCGGATGCAGTGCCGTACAGATTGCCACTGGAATCGAATGCCAGCCTGCACGTCGGACTAGCTCCGTCGCTGCCGCCAGTGAAGTCGTGCAGGGAAGCGTAGCTCCAGCCACCTTCCGTTCGCGTCAGCTTAAAGACTGATCCAAAGCCGTACTGTCCGTCAGCGAAGGTGGTTCCGTACAAGTTTCCTAAAGCGTCCATCAACAGCTTGTCGTAGGGGCCAAAACCAATCCCGCCACTGAGGCCGTAGAGGAAGTCGTAGGACCAACTGTCACCTGAGGCCACCATCTCAAACACAGTGCCACCGCCGGTTAGACTATGGATCGTAGATCCGTAGAGATTGCCAGATGCATCGAGAATCAATCCCCCTTGCGGAAAGCCTCCGTCGTCGCCGTGGTAGGTGAAGCCGTGGACGGTACTTTCCGCCCAGCCCGAATCCGACGGCGTCAGCTTGTAAACCGCCCCGTAACCATAGGGACCGTCCTGCCCGAATACTCCGTAAAGGTTGCCGGATTGGTCGAAGACAACACCGCCCCAGGCGTACTCTCCATCGCCGTTGCCTTGGGCTTGGTAGAGAATGTTCTGTGTCCAGCCGCCGTTGGATGGGGTCAGGCTATAAGTCAGGCCCCAGCCGGCAGAGCCTCCATTGACGGTCGTGCCATAAATGTTTCCCGCCTGGTCAAAGGTGAGATCGCCCTGGGGATACTGTCCATCGGTACCCGCGAAACGATAGAGGATAGACGGACTCCAATCGAAAATGACTGTGGTTGGAGCTTGGGCATGCGGCCTTAGGCTGTAAACCGTGCCGCAACCACGGTCTCCGTTGGACTGAATGCAAGGACCTCCGCCGCCCGCCGAGGTCGAGCCGTAAAGAAGACCGTCTGGCCCCTCCATTACCCGGCTGGCCGGACCCGCACCATCATCGCCCCCGGTAAACCTGTAGAGCGGTGTCAGGATCCAGCCCCCCCCACCGTTGTTTAACGAAAACACTGTTCCGTAGCGGCCGGTACCGCCGCCGCCAAAGGCCGTTCCGTAAATGTTGCCATGGGCGTTGATGGTCAAGCCGGCAGCCGGATAAGCGCCGTCCTGTCCGCCCGTGAAGTCGTGGATCACACTGAAAGTTTGGCCCAGGGCCGGTTGTGTCATGGCGGTGATGATTGCGATAAGTACGAGCGCGACGAGCGATGCAGAGCATGCGCACCTCGTCAGACGCCAGCCACGACTAGAGATAAAGTCTCGGAATTCCCCATGATTCGATAACAAAGTTACTTCCTTTTCTCGGCCAGAAATGCATAATCCGCCTCCATCCGTCAGCGCGCTCGCACCAACGCTCGGGAGAACCTGGCGACAACAGGCACGCAATCACCCTAAGTGGGAGCCTACTGCGTTTGGTTTTGTACTGAAAGTTACGAAAGTACTAAGAGACGACTGCACTTTCGTAACCGGCCGGATCACTGACAACTGGACCTCATTTATTGTTACGAGAGTCTCCTGCCCAGCCGCGGGGATGCCTCCCGCTAAATCAAGTTCCACCGTGACCGGATCCGCAGCAAGGGCTTCGTGGCACTCTTCGATGCGGCGTGACTAAATCGGAGAGGCGAAATAACAGTGGCAACACAACTGGCCAAGGTTGTGAACTAAATGAGCAAACATGATTGAGGCGAATTGATTCTCTACGAGCGGTGCAGCGCGGTCAAGGAATTTGTTAGGGTGTTGGACCCTAGAAAGTAAATATTAACCGCTCGTTCAACAATTCGGCGGAGGCATCAGGGATGCTGGTCTTTTCCGGCTGCCGATATCAGATAAAAGTCGAGATGCTGTGGCTGGAAACCGCCAAAGTGGATCACCTTGCGGCCGGGCAGACGATATTCCAGTTCAGCTTTGGTCCCACTGGCAGCCACGACGATGTGATCGCCAGCGGGAATTTCATTGCGCTCGTAGCTGGCTACGGGGTGATTGCGGTAAAAGGCCAGGCCATATTCAACGGCTGGCGGGACATCGTAAACCGCGATGTCTGGAATGCGGCCGATTTCGGTTCGCTGGAGTGACGCCTGTACCAAACGCTCCGATAGCAGGAAGTTAATCATGGGAGCTGTGCCGCGCAGAGTGAGCGAGAACGCGATTATCACTGGAACCAGGGTAGCGAAACGAAGTACGCGATAACCCTGGTTCTGCAGGGTGAACCACAGCATGATAATCGTCGCGATCGCGAGTGCCGCAGCCACGATGATCACGTTCCGAGGCAATCCCAGCTTCAGCAGCTTGAAAGGCACAATAAACGCGGCTATAAGCATCGCTGCGGAAATCAGTGCGTGAAGCGGGACCGTCCAGATCGCGGGCTTCACGGCATCTTGTTCGCGGCGAAAAATGAAATCGGCGAGCAGAATGGTGCCCGCGGGAACCGCGGGTAGAATGTATCCCGGTAACTTGGATTGGGAGAGCGAGAAGAAGACGATGGGCTGCAGGAACCATAGCGTCAGGTAGGTGCGCAGGTCTTCTTGTCCGGCCGGCTGTTGCACCGAGAAGCGCCAGTCGCGCATCGCGTCGACGATGGCAGCTACAACGAAGACGGTCCACGGCACCAGCGCCAGCAGCGCTACCGGCAGATAAAACCAGAATGGCTCCGGATGGTGATACAGGTTGCTGGTGAAGCGTTCCAGGTTGTGTTGCAGAAAGAAGACGCGGAAGAACTGAGGGTTCGCGCGCTGCACCGCGACGAACCACGGCGCTACCACTGCGAGATAGAGCGCGATCCCGACCGGCCACAGTGTGCGCAGCAGGATCCGCCGGTCGCGGCGTAGAGCGGCGAATGCGATGATGATGAGTCCTGCAAGAAAAATAGCGACCGGCCCCTTGGCTAATGTTGCCAGCGCGCTGAAGAAATAAAACCCCAGCAGCCAGTTCCGGCGCCCGCTTAGATACCAGCCATACCAGGACAGCATGGCTGCGGTGAACATCGCCGTCAGCGGCATGTCGGTGGAAGCACTGCGCCCGAAGCCGATGATGATGGCGGCAGATGCGGTGATGAGCGCCGCATCAAGCTGCATGCCGCGGCGGAAGCGGCGCGCCCAAACGTAGATGAAGATGGTCAGCAGCATCGAGAGGACGGCTGACGGCAGCCGCGCAGCGACATCGCTGACTTCGCCTGCGCCTTTGTAGGCGATCATCGCGCACCAGTAATACAGCGGCGGCTTTTCCAGCCAGGGATGTCCGTAGAGCACGGGCGTGACCCAGTCATGACGCGCCAGCATCTCGCGCGCAACCTGGGCATAGCGCGGCTCGTCTACACCGACGAGCCCGACGAGTTGCAGCCCGAGAATGAAAAGAAATCCGCAGAAAGCGAAGAGCGCAAGAGCATCGGTGGAGCGGCGGGCGCGGTCGCTGATATTGGGAGTGGGAGTAGGCGTAGGTGTCAAGATTAGTGTTCCGTCGGCGGCCCGAAAAAGCAGATCCCTCGCCGACTGAAGTCGGCTCGTGATGACAAATATAAATTACGCGCAATAGCGCAACTGAAGCTGCGCCCCTTCAAAACTATTGCACGTGGGCATCGTAACCGCGAATGCGGAGTTGCGACACCAGGCGCTCGGTGGCGACCGACAACGGGCCATCGAGCCCGCAACCGCTGGCGCATTCGTGTCCGCCGCCGCCAAAGGCCGCGGCCACGGCTGCCACGTTGACCAGTCCTTTACTGCGAAGGCTCACACGGAAGCGTCCATCGGGCTCCTCGCGGAAGAACAGCGCCACTTCAATACCCTGAATAGCAAGAGCGTAGTTGACCAGTCCTTCGCAATCTTCGTCGTTGGCTTCGCAGCGCTCCATGGTCGCGCGGTCAACGTGCATCCAGGCCAGCGTGCCGTCGCGGTGCAGGCTGGTGAGGGCCGCACCCAGCAGGCGCATCTTCGCTATGTGAGTAGAGAAGTAAACATTATGAGCGATGCGCACGGGATCGGCGCCGCAGCGCACCAGCTCCTGCGCCAAAGAGAAGGTCCGCTCACTGGTGCCGTGGAAGCAGAAAGAGCCGGTGTCGGTCAGCACCGCCGTGTACAGGCAGGTTGCGACCTCCGGCGAGATTTTGACGCCAGCCTCACGCGCCAGGCGAAAGATCATCTCCGCCGTCGCGCAGGCGTCGGGATCGATCCAGTTCACGTCGGCGAAGGGACGCGCGGTTGCATGGTGATCAATGTTAATGAGGTAGTGGTGCTCCAGGCCGGAGAGTTTGGTGCGCTGCACGCTATCGCATTCCAGGATGATAACGGCCTCGGCTTCGGGAGCCTGCTCGGTATCCACCAGAACAGTGTCGCTGAAGGGAAGCGGGCTGTAGATGCTGGGTACGCCGTCGCTGAGCACGACGCTTGCCTGCTTGCCCATGGTGCGCAGGATTTGCGCACAGGCCAACGTCGATCCCACCGCATCTCCATCCGGACGGGCATGAGAGGTGAGAAGGAACTTCTGTCTGCGACCGATCTGGTTGAGGACTTCGTTCAGCATAGCCCTGTTCTGGCACTTGGCACTTAGCAATTAGCATTTAGCTGGTGCTGGCCGAGGCAAAGGGTTTGGCTAACTGCCAAATGCAAAGTGCTAACTGCTTCTTTTCCGCTTCTGAATTCTGTGTAACAGCTCTTCGATCCGACCACCGTATTGCTCGGAACGGTCGAGCTCGAAAAAGATTTCCGGAGCTTGCCGCAGTCCCAAGCGCCGGGTCAGCTCGTGACGGATGTAGCCGCGGGCGGCGTTCAAACCCTCGATGCTTTGCCGGGCTTCATCCTCGTTCCCAGCGGCGACGATGAAGGCGCGCGCGGTCTTGCCGCCCGGAACCAAATGCAACTCGCTGAGGCTCACCAGGCCAATGCGCGGATCGCCGAGTTCTCCCTCGACCAAGGCGACGATTTCTTCCCGCAATGCCTCTTCCATGCGTTCGCGATGATATTTCTGTCCCCGGTTTTCCATAGCCTTTAGCTTTTAGCCGTTAGCTCTTAGCCTCCGTCTCCTAGCTTCTGCAACCGACGCAACTCTGTCTCTCAATGAGGCAGCTCGTACCGCGGCTTGCTAAGAGCTAAAAGCCAGCAGCTAATAGCTGCACAAGGGGAACGTTAGAGCATACGCCTGTTGTTCAAGTTTGCGGTGATAACTATCACGATTCCCCGGTTAAATGATCGCCGAATTCCGTTTCGTGAACGAAGTCCAGAAAGGAATCGGTAACCTCGCCGCCGCTGTTGTTGGCCACTCGCGTGGCATGGCGCTCGACGTTGCGCATCAAGCCCTCGAGATACTCGCGGGAGCCTGAGATGCTAACCACGCCGAGAGTGGCGCGCTGCCAGGCATCGCTGGCATCGAGCTCGGCAACGGCAACGTTGAAGTGGTTGCGCAGCCCGTCCTTTACGCTGCGCACGACTTGCCGCTTGTCCTTGAGCGATTGCGCGCCTTCGATGCGAATCTCGAGCATGAGGTACGCGATCATCTTAGTTCCCGTTGCACAACGTCCCGGATACTGGCTCCTCTCGGCGGAGGATTCAGTTTCCGGGACGGTGGTGTTCTCCGGTGATGCTGGCGGTTAGAAGCGTGTCGCCGCCTCCGCGGCTAAACAGCAGATCCCTCGTCGGGCTGAAGCCCTCCTCGGGATGACAAAATAGAAGGCTGTCATCGGCACGACTGAAGTCGTGCCCTGTTACAAAGCTCGAAGCACAACGCCTTGCTGCGTTCTGCTTGGAGCAGCATTGAAGCGCCATTTGGCCGCGGGAGAACATTACCTCGGGCGCTAAAGCGCGGCCCAATTTCACCGTCAACTCTGCACGCCTGAAGGCGCGCTCCACCCTCACACCTGACACCGACCGCCTGCGACAACCGACAACTGACAACTGTTCTTACACGAACGCTTCGGCGGCGACGCGCTCGGTGACGAAGACTTCGATCACGTCTTCGACTTTAATATCGCCGTAGTTTCCGATTGAGATGCCGCACTCCATGCCGGTGCGAACTTCGCTGACATCTTCCTTGAAGCGCCGCACCGATCCGATCTTGCCCTTGAAGACGACCACATTGTCGCGCAGCAAACGCACTTCGGCGTCGCGCTTGACCACGCCGTCGGTGACCAGGCAGCCGGCAATGACGCCCACCTTCGGAACGCGGAACGTGTCGCGCACTTCGGCGCGGCCCAGGTAAGTCTCCTTCACGATCGGCTCAAGCAGGCCGGTCATGGCACGCTTGATCTCGTCCTGCAGTTCGTAAATGATCGAGTGCAGTCGGATGTCGACTTTTTCCTGCTCGGCCAACTCCTGGGCTTTGCGCTCCGGCCGCACGTTGAAGCCGATGATGATGGCATTCGACGCCGAGGCCAGCAGCACGTCGCTCTCGGTGATGGCGCCAACGCTGGCGCGCATGATGTTGATCTTCACGCGCTCGTTCGACAGCTTGGTAAGCACATCGCTGAGCACTTCGATGGAGCCGCCAACGTCGCCCTTAAGGATGACGAACAGTTCCTTCTGCCCCGCGGTCTTCAACTGCTCGGCCAGGCCTTCGAGCGAAACACGCGAGCTCTTGGCCAGCGTGGCTTCGCGTGCCTTGGCCTCGCGATATTCGGAGATGCCGCGCGCCTTCTCACGATCGGCCACAGCGACCAGTTGATCGCCGGCCTGCGGTAGTCCCTCCAGGCCAAGAATCTCGACCGGAGTAGCCGGGCCGGCTGATTCCAGCGCGACGCCGCGATCGTTGAACATGGCGCGAACCTTGCCGAAGACGTTGCCCACGACAAAGTTGTCGCTGTTGTGCAGCGTGCCATTCTGTACCAGTACGGTTGCCACTGGACCGCGGCCGCGGTCGAGCTTGGCTTCCAGCACGGTGCCGCTGGCCAGACGATCGGGTGAAGCTTTCAGGTCCTGCAAGTCGGCGACCAGGCAGATCATCTCCATCAGCAGATTGAGATTGGTCTTCTGCTTGGCTGATACTTCCACGAATACCGTGCTGCCGCCCCAGTCTTCGGGCATCAAGCCACGATCGGCGAGTTGCTTCTTCACGCGCTCGGGCAAGGCGTCAGGCTTATCGATTTTGTTGACCGCGACGATGATCGGAACGTTGGCCGCTTTGGCGTGATCGATGGCTTCGAGGGTCTGAGGCATGACGCCGTCGTCAGCCGCGACCACCAGCACCACGATGTCAGTGACCTTCGATCCGCGAGCACGCATGCGGGTGAAGGCTTCGTGACCCGGGGTGTCGAGGAAGACGATCTCGCGGCCGAAAGCGGGCGAGTTGGGATCGGTGATGGCAACTTTGTACGCGCCGATGTGCTGGGTGATGCCGCCAGCCTCGCCCCCGGCGACGTTGGTGGAGCGAATGGCATCGAGCAAGCTGGTCTTGCCGTGATCGACGTGGCCCATGATGGTGACCACCGGCGGACGGGTTACAGCTTGTGCTCCGTCTTCGCCAGCGCCTTCGGTTGGCGCCTCGTCCTTGGCCAATTGCTGCTCGAAGGTGATGACGGAAGTCTCCGCTCCGAAGTGACGGGCCATGTCGGTGGCGAGATCGGAATCGAGCGTCTGGTTGACAGTGGCGAATACACCGCGAGCCAGCAAGCGGGCGATGAGGTCCTTGGCGCGAATGCCCAGCTTCTCAGCCAGGTCTTTCACGCTGACACCTTCAGGAATGGTGATGGCACGCGTTATGGGCAGCGGCTCAGTTGAAAGCGAGAGGCGAGGTGGCGGAACGAAGCCCTTCATCGGGCCTTCCTTCACACCACGAGGAATGTAACGTTGTCCGGGACGCGCCGGACGTCCCATCGGACGGCCTGTCGGCGGAGGCGGAGCCCCGACACCGGGACCGCCCGCGAATCCAGGACGAGCTCCCGGCGGACCAGAACGTGTGGGTTGCGGGCCGCGACGCTCACCCGGCCGCACCGGCGGACGAGTGCCTGGACCGCCTGCGGGCGGCATTCCG
>Ga0181505_10407557_pt1 | contig 17469 bp, 13 predicted proteins | sample PEATcosm2014_Bin_5_FD_127743 | JGI IMG/M metagenome (GOLD analysis project Ga0181505, IMG submission 127743) | Metatranscriptome of peatland microbial communities from MTU Mesocosm Facility, Houghton, MI, USA - PEATcosm2014_Bin05_30_metaT... | ecosystem: Environmental > Terrestrial > Soil >...
CGTTCGTCTGCTTGCGCTCGGCATGCCCCGCATCGTAGCCGGCATAGCCGTCGCTCTTGCCGCGCCGCGTCAGCTCGTTGATGAAGTCCTGCTTCTCAACAACCTCATCATTCAGCAGTTCGAAGACTCGCGCCTTAGCGCGATCCGCAAGCAGAATGCAGGCACGCTGCTCGCCGTCCAGTACCGCGGCCAGAGGCTTTAGATGAAAACGCTGGCTGACGGCGATTTTTGGTGTCAGCAGCTGCGCGGGAATATCGAACTCGCGCCAGAACCCCTGCTGGCCGCAGGCGAATATTGCTTTTGCTTTGCCGCTGCTCCCATGCAGCGGATACACCATGCTATTGATCTTCTCTAAGTCGCTACGGGTGGAACCGTTCTTGCCGTGTTTCTCCGCTTCGCGGAGCGCGTTGCGAATCAAGTCCTTCACCAGGATGGCTTCCTCCCGGTGCGATTTGTTGGGCGGCGTCGATGGCTGATAGTAAAACGTGACAGCACAACCTGCCGGCGACCTAAAGTTGGCGAGTTCACGGATGTCATCGCGTGTGATCATTCCGGTTCTCCTATTTGACCTTATTGGTTTGATGATGAATGCGGGGACTGCGACGCAGCCCCCAAATCAGGCGCTCTTGGAATGCTCCAGGAGCTTGTCTTTGAGAGGGTCTTTGATCGGCAAGGAGCGTTGCAGGTGATCGCTGGCCCGGCGGATGGCTGCGCGCACCTCCTCCACAGTGTGGTTCGTGATGTCGGCAATTTCTTCCAACGTGAAGCCCTCGACGGTATACAGGATGAACGACTCCTGCGAGTCGCGTCCGGCGTCGTGCAGCGTTGCTTCCACCAGATTCAGCAATTCGCTCCGCGCTGCCAGTTCCTCCGGCGTATTGGCGGTGGGGTCGGGGATTACGTTTTCCTCCACCAGTTGCTCGTCCGGCTGATGGAACTGAAGCTGCGTCTCGTCCGAGCCCTGCACATTCTGCTGGCCATGCGAACGCTCCAGCGAAACCATGCCGTTGTCGCTGCCATCGAGCGCCAGGGTGTCGATTGCCTGTCTTGCCAGACGATGCACCCACGGTTCGAGCTTCATACGTTCCGGCTTGTCGTCTTGCTCACTGAGGGCGTTCGCGATGGCTTCGTCTACCACCTCTTTCACCGTGACCTGATCGGTCGATAGCTGACCCTGGTCCTGGCGATATTGCAGCTCTCGCTGGATGAATCGCTCCAACCGTGGCAAGTTGACGTTGACGTAGCGTGCGATGTCGCTGGAGGAGATGAGATCTGGCTTGACCGCGGCAACTGTCTGCTCGAACGGAACTGTGCCGACCGTTGCACGATCCGAGCCCCGTCGACGCGGCCACTTGTGGTGACTGCGCAGGAGTTCCTTGTGCCGCTTCACCTGGCCGTCAATATCGTCGAAGGCGGCCTTGATAGCGCTTATCGCGGTCGAACTGCTTTCTTGCGACGCCAATTGGCCTGAGGGCAGTCGAAGGTTGAGTGATACCGCAATGCCTTGACGCGCCGAGTTTTCCTCGACGATGCCCTTCAGGTGCACTAAATCAGGACGGAATACATGCAGGTACCGGTCCAGCTTTTCTACTTGTCGGTTGATGACTTTTTCGAGGTCGGGTGTCTTGGAAATCTTGTAGCTGATATGAACATTCATGAAAAGCCTCTCCGAGTGGACTGCTTCCACCCGCAGCTACAGTCCTTTTCTAACTGGATTTTACTCCTCCTAATACAGAAGCAACCAGAAAATGATGAGTTGCTGGTCTTGAGAAGTCGCTTCAGGAGCTGTCAAGGTGCCCTGTTTCGGCCCGCTTTTGGCTAAGGCGGGCCGTAAAAAGAAGGCCCTTCAGTGAGGAGGGCCTTATGGGACGTCGCTGGGCGACCGTTACCGTTCCGGAATTCTGACCTTCACGTCCGGACGCCGGTCGAGGTGGATCGTCTCGATGAACCGCACCTTGCCCTTGCTGAGCTTCATGACCAGCGAGGTTGTGCGCACGCCGTCGCCAAAGAAGCGCACGCCCTTGAGCAGCGTTCCTTCGGTGACACCCGTCGCGGCAAAGATTATGTTCTTGCCCGGCGCCAATTCGTCGGCTGTGTAAATGCGCTTGGGATCACTGATGCCCATGTCTTTCATGCGTTCGCCCTGCTCTGGCGTGTAGCCCACCAGGCGGCCGACCATGTAGCCGTTCAGGCAGCGCACGGCCGCAGCGGTGATCACGCCCTCGGGAGCTCCGCCAGTGCCCATCACCGCGTGGACACCCGAGCCCAACATCGACGCCGCAACTCCGGGCGAGAGATCGCCATCCGAAATCAGCCGGATGCGCGCCCCCGCTTTGCGGATTTCATTGATCAGCTTCTCGTGCCGGGGACGGTCAAGAATAATGATCACCAGGTCTGCCACGTCGCGATCCAGTACCTTGGCAATGACATGCAGGTTGTGGGCGACAGGAGCTTCCAGATCGACCACTCCCTTGCACGACGGGCCGACGACGATCTTCTCCATGTAGCAGTCGGGGGCATGCAGTAATCCACCCCTTTCCGACGCAGCCAGAACCGTGATCGCTCCCGGCGATCCGGTGGCGCACAGATTGGTGCCCTCCAGCGGGTCGACTGCGATGTCGACCGCAGGATAGCTGCCGCCGTCCTGTTTGCCGACTTTCTCGCCGATATACAGCATGGGCGCTTCGTCGCGCTCGCCCTCGCCGATGACGATAGTGCCATCCATCGGCACCGAATCCATGACGCTGCGCATGGCCTCGGTCGCCGCTTCGTCGGCGTGCTTGCGGTCGCCTTGGCCCATCGTTTTGGCCGAGGCAATCGCCGATTCCTCTACTACCCGCAGGAACTCCATTGCGAGATCGGTTTCAAAATTAGCGGTGGGAGTGTGTGTCGTCATTTCTGCTTCTTCGGTTTGAACATTGGTTGCCATGTGGCCTCCGTAGGCGCGGCCTGCCAGCAGAACTATGAGCTAGGAATGCGGATTACGCAAGCCGAGCGCCTGACTCTGATGCGCAGGGATAAGCCCTCGTAATGAGTTGAGATCCCAGCACAAACGCAAAGGATACACCTCTTACGGCTTAGGTTCGAGGACTTTCATCACAGGTAGCTAGTACGACGGTCTGGCGGGCCAGGCTCTTTAATTTTGTCATCCTGAGCGGAGTGTGCCTGGTTTTCAACTGACAACTAGACACTAGCCACTGTCCACTGTTATCAAAACGCCGCGTGCCCGGTAATGTGCTCGCCGATGATCAGCGTGTGGATGTCATGTGTGCCTTCGTACGTCTTCACCGACTCCAGGTTCGCCATGTGGCGGAAGATGGGGTATTCATCGGCGATGCCATTGCCGCCAAGAATGTCGCGGCCCATGCGCGCGCACTCCAGCGCCATCCAGACGTTGTTGCGCTTGGCCATCGAGACGTGCCACGGTTTGGCCTTGCCTGCGTCCTTGAGGCGTCCAACCTGCAATGCGAGAAGCTGCGCCTTGGTGATCTCGCTGATCATCCACACCAGCTTCTCCTGCACAAGCTGATGCGACGCGATCGGCTGATCGTGAAACTGCTTGCGGAACTGTGCGTACTGCAGAGCGCAATCGTAGCAGGCCATGGCTGCCCCGATCGCGCCCCAGGCGATGCCGTAGCGTGCCTGGTTCAAGCAGCTCAAGGGCGACTTCAGTCCGCCTGATTGTGGCAGTAGATTTTCTGCCGGAATCCGAACATCCTGCAATGACAGGCTTGACGTCACCGAAGCCCGCAGCGACCACTTGCCATGAACATCCGCCGCCTTGAATCCGGGGCGGTCGGTCTCCACGATGAAACCGCGAATCAGGTCCTTCTCGTCTTCCACCTTGGCCCAGATGATCGCGATGTCAGCGATGGAGCCGGAGGTAATCCACATTTTTTCGCCGTTCAGGATGTACTCGTTGCCGTCCTTCTTTGCGCGCGTGCGCATAGCCGACGGGTTCGAGCCGGCGTCAGGTTCGGTGAGTCCGAAGCAGCCCAGAATCTCGCCCAGCGCCATCTTGGGCAAATACTTCTGCTTCTGTTCCTCGCTGCCGAAGGTGTAGATGGGATACATACACAGCCCCGATTGCACGCTGACAAATGAGCGCACGCCGCTGTCGCCGCGCTCCAGTTCCTGGGTCATCAAGCCGTACTCCACGCTCGACATGCCGGCGCAGCCATAACCCTTCAGGCTGGCGCCGTAGAAGCCCAGCTCGCCCATGGGCTTGATCAGTTCCTTGGGGAAGCGGCCATCGCGGTTGCACTGCTCGATGATGGGGACGAGATTTTCCTCGATGAACTTGCGGGTGTTGTTGCGGACCAGCCGCTCGTCGTCATTGAGCAGCGTATCGAACTCGATGAAATCCACGCCCTTGAACTTGAGTGCCATGCTCGATCTCTCTTATGGAACTTTCGGGGTAAGACGAACCTCGAACTTATCAGGCAGTGAGGGCGTGGTCAAACGATCCAGGGGGATAGGAGACAGAACACTCCAAGACCGGTTTCCAATAGTAATTAACTAGGAAACTCAGGCCGGTTCCGGTCTGGACACGGGGTGTGCGGGGCGGGAGCTGGGGACGCGACCGCGCAGGGGACTGTGCCTCATCAAAACTAGGCGCAGTCGTGTTTTCGCTCTTATCCCGCGTTCCATTGACGGAAGCAGCCCTGACTCTCAGGGTGTGCTGCTTGACTTGCTCGCCCTGCTGGCATACTGTCCCGCTGATCCTACAAAGGCGGACGGCCTGGATGTGGATGCCCAAAGGACTATGCGATCTATCTACTCTTCGAGCAATTCAATTGAGATCATCGGCGCACAAACTAACGGCACGAAGTCCTTCGTGTCGAACGGCGTCGTCCAGTGGGCTTCGCGATGGCCAGAGATAACCTTGCTCCTGCTTACGCTTCTCTGTTTACTTCCTTTCGCAGACAAGGCCATCCACATCGATGATCCTATATTCATCTGGACAGCACAACATATTACTAAACACCCGCTCAACCCATACGGGTTTTCTGTCATGGGGTATTGGCATCCGATGCCTATGTGGCAGATCCAGCAGAACCCTCCTCTCGCCAGCTATTACATGGCATTGGTAGCTTCCATTGGCGGGTGGTCCGAGAGAGCACTGCACCTCGGTTTTATTCTTCCGGCGTTGGCAGTCATCCTGGGCACGTATCATCTCGCACTACGATTCACCGGAAAGCCTTTCGTCGCCGCAACAGCTACTCTCCTGACACCGGGTTTTCTCGTCTCAGCGACTGGTTTGATGTGTGACCCCATGATGCTGGCAATCTGGGTGCTCGCGGTAGTGTTTTGGATAAAAGGACTGGAAGAGCAATTACAGCCGCTCTATCTAATAACATCTGGCGTGTTGATCGCCGCGTCTGCGTTGACGAAATACTTCGGCGTAGCATTGATCCCGCTCCTTCTAGTCTACTCACTGGCACGACAGCGTAGCTTTCGAGGCTGGATTGGATACTTGGCGATCCCGGTTGTCATTCTAGGAGCATATGAATTTTACACCCATCAGCTATATGGCTATGGGCTGATTTCGCAAGCCATCCAGCACAAGGCGGGGGTCCGTGAACTTGAAGGGCGCTCCGCCCGGACACTGGTAGGCTTGGCCTTCACCGGTGGTTGCGCGCTTACTGCACTCACTTTTGTTCCACTCCTTTGGTCGCGCAAGCAGGTTGCCTGGGGCGGTATTCTAAGCGCGCTTCTGGGCTTTTCTTTTTTTAGAGGCTGGGTCAACTTAGGGACAATCTATGCTCAGGAAAGGTGGCTTTATGAGCACAGATTCTCTATCAGCCTTCAATTGATGTTCTACGTCGCTGGCGGAATTTCGCTTGTGGCTCTCGCGAGCGCAGACCTTTGGCAAAGAAAAGATGCTGCGTCGCTGCTCCTGTTCCTTTGGGTTGTTGGAACCGTTTTTTTTACCATTGTCGTGAATTGGTCCGTAAATGCCAGGTCGATACTTCCATTGATACCGGCGGTCGGAATTCTAATTGCAAGACGTCTCGACACGCTAAGAGTTGGTGGTGCGCGGTGGCAATGGTTGACTTTAGCGATTCCGCTAATTGTCGCAGGAGCCGTCTCCTTATGGGCAACCGCAGGCGACGCGGCATTGGCGAATACGGCAAGGATGGCCGCGAAGTATATTCAAGAAAAGACTCGTGATGATTCCAACACGGTTCGATTTGAGGGCCGCTGGGGATTGCAGTATTACATGGAGTCGTTTGGAGCTCGACCGCTGGAGCCTGGTGTATATGATTGTAAGTTCGGGGACCTGATCGTAATCCCCACATACAGTACTTCGATATTTCCCTTTCGCCTAAAAACAACTGCAGTGCAGGTCGTCGATTTCGAAATACACTCCTGGATAACTACAATGAACCCGGACGCGGGAGCGGGATTTTACTTCTCTGGATGGGGACCACTGCCGTTCGTCATTGGCCCTGTTCCTGTTCAGCATTACTCTATGGCAAGGCTGGTGCAAGCGAAGTAATTAGTGGCGCTTGCGCAATGTTCTTATATTGGGCAAACCGTAAGACTCGTCTGGCGCTTTCTGCAGGCGATCTAGAACCACTTGCGTCAAAACCATTATTGGTGAGGAGAGCGCTCAATGATTCGTTGCGCATGGATTATCGGTATTGCCACACTTTGTCTGGTGTTTGGGTGCGTCGCCGAAGCCTGGCAGACGCCATCGGCTATGTCGCCGGCAAAGGTCGGATCACATGCGGTCAGCATCTCCGATGAAGACAATGGTAACGATGTCGATCTTACATCTGGGGGCACTCTGATCGTGAAGCTCAAGAGCAATCCTTCGACGGGATACAGTTGGGCGGTTGCCGGCGATCCATCTCCCTTGAAGCTGGAGAAAACTTTCTATCGAAAAAATACGCCGTCCTCCAAAGTAGTTGGCGCTCCCGGAGTGCAGGTATTTCAGTTCAGCGCCAGTTCCGCCGCGATGGCGACGCTCCAACTCATCTACCGCCGCGCTTGGGAATATAACGTGGCGCCGGCGAAGACGTTCAAGGTCAGGGTCGATGTTCGCTAATTGTAGTTACAAGGTTGTTGCAACAATTCGCGCAAATGATGCAAGAACGCCGTTTCAGGCGGTATTTTCCGGCTTCCCAAAAACGTTCACATATCACAAACGAGTGTGACTTTGGTCGTTGCCTGTGGGCGTGAAGGAGTTAGAATAGAGTTGGAATTGAAAATGATTTTCAACTTCATATTCGGCCGTCATAAGAAAGAACGCCACACCCAAGCCAGCGCCCTGGCCGATTTGCATGTCGGGGAGAGCGCCATTCTCTCCGATCTCGAATTGTCCCCGCCCGTCGCCGAGCATCTGATGAACCTGGGTTTTGTTCCCGGTCTGGTGGTAAAGGTCCTGCGCAGCGGCCCCGGTGGCGATCCCCGCGTTTATCGCGTGGATGGTACCGAGGTTGCCATGCGCCGCGATCTCTCACGGCACATTCACGTGGAGTTGATCGGCGCTCCCGCGTTTGGAGACTAGTCGATGGGGGCTTCGACGGTGAGCTGTCACGCGGTGGCGCCCCCACGGGATGAAGCTCTCGGCTCCTCATATCGCACCATTGCGGTTGTCGGTCCGCCCAATTCCGGCAAGACCACTCTGTTTAATCGCCTTACCAAATTGCGCCAGAAGGTCGGCAACTTTCCCGGCGTTACCGTTGAACATCACACCGGCTACCTGCGCGACGCCAATGGGGAAGAGATCGCGCTCATCGATCTTCCCGGCGTCTACAGCCTGACGCCGAAGTCCGAAGACGAAAAAGTGGCCATCGATGTTTTGACCGGGCAGATGCCTGGGACGGATCGACCGGATGCGGTCATCCTGGTTCTCAATTCGACTAATCTGCACACTCACCTGGTGTTGGCTGCACGCGTAATCGCGCTGGGGATTCCGACGCTGGTGCTGCTGAACATGGCCGATGAGCTGCGCAAGCAGGGTGGCCATGTCGATGTTCTTTCGCTGGCACGAGAGTTGGGAACTCCGGTGGCCTTGATCAGCGCGACCACAGGCGAAGGGATGATCGCAGTGCAGAATTTTTTGTCATCCGCCGGCGCCACTCCGGAACCGTTGGAGCTGCCGGTTGTGGGAAGCACGCGTGGCTACCGCGAATGGGCCGTCCGGGTGGGAACCAATGCCAACTATCGCCGTCCCGCCACTCCAGTATGGACCGCTCGGCTCGACGCGATTTTCCTGCATCGCGTGTGGGGTCCGGTTATCTTTGGACTGGTGGTGATCGGTGTATTCCAGACCATCTTCGCCGTCGGCCAACCACTTTCGAACTTGCTGCAGAAATTTCTCGACACAACGGGGGCACAGCTTGGCGCTCACCTGCCGGCGGGTATGTTCCAGTCGCTTGTCATCAACGGCGTGTGGAAGGGCACTGGGTCGGTACTGGTCTTTCTGCCGCAGATTTTGTTGCTCTTTTTCGTAATCGGCATTCTGGAGGATTCGGGATATTTGTCGCGCGCGGCGGTGATCGCCGACCGCACCATGTCGCGCGTGGGCCTGAACGGAAAAAGTTTTATCCCATTGCTTTCCGCCTACGCCTGCGCCGTGCCTGCCATCATGGCGACCCGCACCATCGAGAGTAAACGCGACCGCATCGCCACAATTCTGATCGCACCGTTTATGACGTGTTCCGCGCGTCTGCCCGTGTACACCATGGTAATTGCGGCATTTCTGCGTGCTCGTCCGCTGCTGGGCGTATTTCTTGGCACGCGCGCGACGGCCATGTTGGGTTTGTATGTTCTCGGATTTCTGATGGCCGTGCTTACCGCCCGGCTGCTGAAGTCCACCATCCTCAAGAGCAAAGACGCTCCGTTCATTCTGGAGATGCCGCCCTATCGCTGGCCCATGCCCGCATCGCTGGCGCTACGGGTGATCGATCGCGGTAAGGCGTTCCTGTATCGCGCGGGAACCGTGATCATGCTGGTTTCCCTGTTGCTGTGGGCGGCAACCAACTTCCCCATGCATCACGGCCAGCCGCCTGAGATTCAGAACAGCGTCGTCGCTCAGCTGGGACATGCGATTGAGCCAGTGATTCGTCCGCTTGGCTTCGACTGGAAGATTGGCGTCGGCCTGCTGACCTCGCTGGCGGCGCGCGAAGTCATCATCGCTACCCTGGGCACGCTTAATGGAATCGATCCCCAATCGCATGCCACCGGCTTGCAAGCTGCATTGCGTCAGGAACTGACGCCGGCTGGTGCAGTCGCCCTGCTGATCTTCTTTGCCTTCGCCATGCAGTGCATGTCGACCATTGCCGTGGTGCGCCGTGAAACCAACGGTTGGAAGTGGCCTATCCTGCAATTCACGTACATGACCGTCGTGGCCTATGTCGCTGCCTACGCTGCCTACAACATCGTCGGGCATTTCGTGCACTGAAACCCTAACCAACCAGTTCCTTGACCATTCCCGGCAACACTTCTCCTGCCTTGCCCAGCACCACAGCGTCAAAGAACGCACGATTTGCCGGTTCCTCAGGGCCTACGTAAATTGCTTTCGCCCGGTTCATCCGCGCCATGCGCACGAAACTGGCAGCCGGCTCGACCACTCCCGACGTCCCAACGGTCAGCAGAACCGAGCATATTCTCAACTGCTCAAAGATGCGATCCATGGAATAGGGTACTTCGCCGAACCAGCACACGTGCGGCCGCATCATGGCTCCGCATTGCGGACACGTGGGAATCTCTGCGCGCTGCATATAGAGACGTTCATCGTCAAAAGGCTTGGTGTGACAGCTCTCTCGCGAGCAGCGGGTTTGCATCAGTCGGCCATGCATGTGCACAATGCGCTGGGAGCCAGCCAGTTCATGCAGTGAGTCGACATTTTGCGTGCAGAGGAAGAACCGCTCTCCCAACGCCTTTTCCAGGTTAGCGAGCGCGAGGTGCGTCGCGTTGGCCATAACAGTTGCGTGACGTTTACGCCGCTCCGAATAGAACTGCCAGACCATCTCCGGATTGGCGCGGAAAGCCTCCGGCGTCGCCACATCCTGCACGCGGGAACCGCGCCACAGCCCATCGGCGCCACGAAAGGTGGGCAGGCCGCTCTCAGCGCTCACGCCAGCGCCTGTGAGCACGAACACTCGATCACGCGACGACAGCGCCCGAATCATTCCGATCTCCGTCCCAGCGCGCAGGCCAGACGGGCCGGAGAAATCACGGCACGGACGCTTTGCTCAGCGAACACTTGGACACTATATACTGAAAGGTCCGGTGACCATCGTCGCCGTTCACGTGGCGAGTGCATCCGCCCGGCCGGCAGGGAATCGTTTAACTATTACTTTGTGAGTGACGCCTTATCTGCCCGCAGGGGCCGGTTGAGGCCGAGGAGCTATCGATTCTTGTCTACTGTAATGATGAACGTTGACAGCGAGAAGCAAGAGCGCGTAATGGACGCGTTCCGTCGCTGGGGCTACCTTCAGGCAAACCTCGATCCTCTGGGGCACTTTGCTCCCCTGGCCCATCCCGAACTGGACATCTCCGGCGATGTGGCCGATGCCGCGCGAGGCGTGTACAGCGGCAGCATCGGCGTCGAGTTCATGCACATTGCCGATCCGGAGCGCCGCCAGTGGATCCAGGAGCGCATGGAGTCGGAGCAAGCGGAGAAGCTCGACCGCTCCCGCATTTTGGATCAGCTTGTGCGCGCGGATGTTTTCGAGCAGACCATCCACTCGCGCTACATCGGGACGAAGCGCTACTCGTTGGAAGGGAACACCGCGCTGATTCCCTTGCTGGACGAGATCCTGAATTCCTCAACAGGATATGGAGCGGAGCAGGCCGTGCTGGCCATGAGCCATCGCGGACGCCTGAATGTCATCATCAACATCGTGAGTCGTCCGGCGGCGGAGATTTTCGCCGGTTTTGAAGATGTCGATCCGCGCAGCGTCCTGGGTGGCGGCGACGTTAAATATCATATCGGCGCGACGGGTGTTTACACGGGAGCGAGTGGACGCCCGGTGCGCATTCACCTGGTCTCCAATCCCAGCCATCTGGAAGCGGTTGACCCGGTGGCCCTGGGCCGCGCTCGCGCCAAGCAGACTCGAATGGGACGGGACGGAAAAGCTCGCGTCCTGCCCGTTTTGATGCATGGCGATGCTGCGTTTGCAGGGCAGGGAATCACTGCGGAGACGTTGAACCTCGCCAATCTTCGCGGCTATACCGTTGGCGGAACGGTGCATATCATCGTCAACAACCTCATCGGATTTACCACGAATCCCAGCGATGCCTATTCCGGACGATTCTCCTCGGACCTGGCGAAGCGCCTGCCTATACCAATCTTCCACGTCAATGGCGAGGATGTTGATGCGGTGGTACGAACCGGACGAATGGCACTTGAGTATCGCTACGAGTTCGGCAGTGATGTACTCATGGACCTCATTGGCTTTCGCAGGCACGGTCATTCCGAAGTGGACGACCCGACCATCACCCAGCCCATCCTGTACCGCAAAATCAAGGACCACCCCATGCTCTACCAGATCTATGCCAAGAATGTGGGTCTGGATGCGCAGCTGTATGTGGACAAATTCCAGGCCGAGCTGGATGCTGCCGAGAAAGCCGGCAAGAGCATGGTGAAGAAGCCGCCGATGCGGCAAATGCCGAGCTACTGGGCGCCGTTCCACGGAGGGCCTTACAATCCGGAGGATGAAGTCGATACAGGGCTCTCTGCGGAGAAATTGCACGAGATTACCGATGCGCTGGTGCGATATCCCGAGGACTTTCATATTCATCCTAAGGTGCAAAAGCTGCTGGAGCAACGCCGCGAGATGGGCTATGGCAAGCGTCCCGTGGATTTTGGGATGGCGGAGGCGCTGGCATTCGGATCGCTTGCACTGGAGGGAACTCCGATTCGGCTCAGCGGCCAAGACAGCCGTCGTGGCACCTTCAACCAACGGCACTCGGTCCTCATCGACATAATCGATGAGAAGGAGTACGTGCCGCTTTGCCATCTAGGGCCCGGTCAGGCGCGAGTGGAAATTTACAACTCGGAGCTGTCGGAGGCTGCCGTCCTGGGTTTCGAGTACGGGTTTACGCGCGACTATCCGGAGGCGCTGGTGGCGTGGGAAGCGCAATTCGGAGATTTTGCCAATGGCGCGCAGATTATCATCGACCAGTTCATCGCCGCGGGCGAAGACAAGTGGGACCTGCTTACCGGTTTGGTAATGCTGCTGCCGCACGGTCACGAAGGCCAGGGGCCGGAGCACTCCAGTGCCCGCATCGAGCGCTATCTTCAGCTCTGCGCGCGTGACAATATGCAGATCTGCCAGCCCTCGACGGCGGCACAATACTTCCATCTTTTGCGGCGGCAAGCTCTGCGCGCGTGGCGCAAGCCGCTCATCTGTTTTACGCCCAAGAGCATGCTGCGGCATCCCGAGGCGCTATCGCCGCTGGCAGATCTGGAACGGTCACGCTTTCTGAACATCATCCCAGATAAGACAGCGCTGGATGCAAAACGTGTGCTGCTGTGCACCGGCAAAATCGGACAGGAACTGCGGATGGAACGCAATAAGCTGAAAGCCGCCGGGCCGGCGATCGTGTCGCTCGAACAGATATATCCGTTCCCTGAAACCGCAGTGAAAGAGGTGCTGGGACTTTACAAGAACGCGGCAGAGTTTATCTGGGTGCAAGAAGAGCCGGCGAACATGGGCGCACTTTCGTTCGTGACGCCACGGCTGAAACGGATACTGGGTTCCAAGCTGCGCAGCATCAAGCGGGCGCCTAATTCGACGCCTGCTACCGGTTCGGCGAAGGCGCATGAACTGGAACAGAAGACACTGATCACATTGGCGCTAGGCAAAGGAGAATAGGCCAGATGATGGGCCAGCGACTTGTCCGTGCACATCGGGATATCTGTTTGAGGGAAGGCATTGCCCTTCGCAAGCAACGGCTCCCCTGAAATCTTGGCGAGCGCGTAGGCAAAACAGTCGCCGAAATTCAGCGCTGCACGATGACGCCTCTTGCCATACTTGCGCCAACCGCTTCTGGCCGCCTCAACTAGCTCGTGGTCCACACTCACGACCTCGATATCAGCCTTAACCAGAAACAACTCAAACTCTCGACCTGCGGCTTCGCCAGACCGAGACTCTAAAACCATGTAGGTTTCCAGAACGCTGGCAGCCGACATCATCCGCACGTCCGCGTCTACGACCAGGCGGGCAAAGCTGTCGTGCTCGGGTTCGTCAAGAATGATCGCAACCGCAGCGGAAGTATCAATCACCATCAGCGCGGTAACCCGTTCTCGTCATAGCCGAGGATTTCGTCTGGAGTGCGGGCGTCCAGCACCGGAAGCGCCTTCACGCGGCGCGCGATTTCGTGTAGTTGCTCGAGCAAATCTGGGCCTCGTTGCCTGCGCTTCAGTCTCGCAAGTCGTTCCCTGAGAGCCTGCTCAATTGCGCCGGTAAGCGAATTCGCCGGTTTGCTTCGCGACTAGCCGGGCGAGGCGCTCTGCCTCCTGATTCTTGATGCTCAGCGCCATTTGATTATTACCTGCTCCAGCGTTTCCTTCAGCACGTGCGCCGACTCCAGCAGCTTCTGCTCCTCTTCGGCGCTCAGGTGCAGATGCAGCACTTTCTGTATCCCGCCGCGATTGACGATGGACGGCAGGCTCAGGCAAAGGCCGGAGATTCCGTACGCGCCGCTCACCAGGCTGGACACCGACAGCACTGTATTCTGATCGCGCAGAATGGCCTCGATGATGCGCATCAGTCCGGCGGCCACCGCATAGTATGTCGCCTGCTTGCGGGCGATGATGTGGTAAGCCGCGTCGCGTGTCTGCTCGAAGATGGCGTGCAGGTCCCTCCAGTCGCACGTTCGGCCCTGAGCGGTGCAGAATTCCTCCAGCCGCATTCCCGCAATGTTCGCCAGCGACCATACCGGAACTTCGCTGTCGCCATGTTCTCCGATGATGAAGGCGTGAACGCTTCGCGGATCGACGCCGAAATGCTGGCTCAACATGTATCGAAAGCGGGCGGTGTCGAGAATGGTGCCGGAGCCAACCACGTGCTGCGGGGGCAAGCCAGAGAGGCGCAAGGATATGTGGGTCAGGACGTCAACCGGATTGGTGGCAATCAGCAGAATGCAGTCGCGATTGTACTCCACAATGCGGGGCACGACTTCCGCGAAGATTTGGGCATTGTGATGCAGCAGATCGAGTCGAGTTTCGCCTGGTTTTTGGCCGGCGCCGGCAGCTATCACGACCACGGCCGCACCGGCACAGTCTTCATACGTCCCCGCCCAGATGCGCGTGGGATGAGCGAAGGGCACGGCATGGTTCAAATCCATGGCCTCGCCTTCAGCCTTGGCATGGTTCTTATCGAGGAGGACGATCTCCGCCGCCAAGCCACTGAGTAGCAGGGCATAGCCCAAGGTGGCTCCCACATTCCCCAAGCCCACCACGACGACTCGCGTTGCAGCGTTATTGCCCATCCGTTGTTCCTTCGTTGCGAAAAAGCCGCATCAAGCAGCCGTTACGTCTTAGATGATGGCAGCACGCAAAATACTACGTACCCGCGAGCGATGTTCGTTCCACCGATGCATGTACGAGTAACAGCACTGGCCGAATTAGCCTTAAACAACGTCGCACCAATCAATACCTTGCAAACGTTACTCATAACAAAGAACTTCTTGGGTTCGTTTGGCAAAATGTCTGGGTCTGGGCAGGCTTGGCTCCGCTGAGGACCCGATTGCTGCTCGGCCCGGCCTGCCGCACCCTGTCAGTCACTTCCTTTCCTCCCGCTGCTCATAACAAAGGACTTGGTGGGTTCGTTTGGTAATTTTCATCTTAACGGACGGCAAAATTCCTTCCACTGGCTAACAGTTGCTGCGAGGATCCGGTCCATCACGCTGTCATCTCGCTCTCATCGTCGGCAGCCTCACTCTTCGGCGTCTTCTGCTCGGTAGACCCGCTTTCGTTGCCGGTCACGGACTCTGATTCCGGATCTTGATCGGCCGTGCTGAGGTCGGCCTCATCATCCTCCACATGCTCGGTCTGAGGTTGAAGCTTCTCCAGCAGCTCCAAGTCCTTCAGCAGCGCTCGTCTGTTCGACGTTACGTAGCGCTCAAGACCCAGTAAGGTCCTCAGGTGGTAGGGCCCACGGCGTATGTAATCCAGTTCGATCTCGAAAGCCTTTCCGTTTCGCCGATAATCCGCAAGAAGACTATCCAGAAGTAGCTCCACCGTTACGTCGTTTCGGCCGTATTTTTCGCGCAAGCTCTCCATCAATTCGACGAGATCTGCATTGACCTCCCCGTCCGCCATAATAGCCTGCTTGGCCAGCAGCCCGTGTTTTAGAGCATTGAACCGGCTGATAGCCTTGCCGCGCTGGGTTTTCGGGCCAGTGGACTTCTGCGCGTTGGCCCGGTTTGCCTTTAGCTTCCGATCGGAAACCGCGGGCTTGTCGGTGTTAGCATGTGCTGACGATTGAGGTTTATTTTCTTTCTTCAGGTCATTCATAGAGACCCTCCAGAAGAAGCAGTCCGTATTCGCAAGAACACGGCAACTGGTTTTCGAGCTTTCTTTGCCCCACCTCCTACCTTTCACGTTTTTGCTATTTTTGCGGATCTTCGGCCACGGTGGTCCCACTGAACGCCCGATTCACTTGTTTCTTGGTAAGCGGCTCCACCGCGTTAATCGCATTGCCTTCGACAGCAAGTTGAGGGGAGGGTCTGAGTCTGAATAGCGGGCAAGCCCTGCAATGTAAATCTCGATTTGGAACCTCTCAGAGAATGGAATGCAACCGGGTCGGCAGCAGCGACGGTGCCATTATCGGTGCCAGCTGCGCCCGGGAAGGGAGCGCTAATTGCAGTGGCATCGGAGTGGTCGCCCCACCACGACTGCCTCGTGACCAAGCGAGAAGGACGTGGGATTCAGTGCTGAACGCCGACTATGCTTACGCTTGATACGTGCCCCGCCAATCTCCATAACGTCGTCAAAGTCTTCAAGGCCCCATGGAGGGGCCGGGTCGCGATGTTGTGCTCTCAGCGCTAAAGGGAAATCTGCGGGGCACTCGGCTTCGCCCCTCGACTCTGCGCGAGCAGATAAGCCCCAGATTAAGAAGCATCTGGAAGGATCGTTTACTCGTCCTTAGCTTTTTCTTAGTGACAGAGCACTACCTGAACTCGAATCCGCTGTTCCTGTTCTTGGCGGTATACTCCAAGGCGGCCTGATTTCGACCGTCCGAAGTGAGTTCTTGGTAAACCGTCCAAGTTCAACCGGATCGATGCGCCAACCCCTCTGTCTTTTAGGTTTTGTTTGGGGGCTTGCCTTCCTGGGCTTTCTCCTTGGTTTTGGCCCATCTTGCGAGCACAGCCTTACGAGCAATCTCGCTCCTCCGTTCAGGCGTGAGCCGGGCTGCTCGAATCTTGCCGCCTTTCGATCCGCCAAGTTTCCCCAAGGCTACCGCGTTAGGGTTCTTTTTCTTACCCATCGACCCATAGGCTAACGGGCGAGCTTAACAGAAATCAACCACAAAACACTTGACAGATACTTAGGCGTCCATGTATATCAAGTATACATACATAAGCGCTTAAGTACAACAACGCGCAGATCGACGAAGGAGCCCCTCGATGATGAAGAGAAGGAATGCTATCCAAACGAGCATCCGCATTGCTCGAAAGACTTGGGCCAACCTGTCTCGAGAAGCTTGCAAGGCACTCGCGGAGATTACGAAACAGAACAACTTTTCGGTCGCTGTTGGGGACTTACTGTACCTCAACAACCATTGGTACGTGACACACACCGGGCTCATTCGACTGGCGCGTCGCAAGAGATGCCGCGGCATCCATGTCGAGGCTGTTGATTCGCTGTGTGATTCCGCAGCGAGTCGTTTTGTCCTCAAGGCGACCGTGTATCCGTCCAAGGATTCCGCTGGCTTTGTCGGCTACGGCGATGCCGACCCCTCCAACGTCTCTCTCATGGTCCGTGGCGCCGAGATTCGGGTATCGGCTAATTCTGTGAGCGGTGCTCACGGGGTCTTCTTCTTGGTTTTCGACCACCTCGCGCGTGCCGCCCTTTGGGAGATTTCCCGCCGTTGCTCGGGGGAAAGCGCGGCGGCTCTGGCCTCGCCTCCCTTTTTTGCACCCAATTTGGACAACGCAACGGCGTGCGGGTTTTTTTTTCTTTTCGCCCATGACACTTAAGTCTATATGCCTCATCTAGCCGGGAAAACAATAAGGAGTTTGATGCTTGACATGCCTACACGGGCAAGCATATGCTTGCTCGTGTAGGCATTAATGGTTTTCATTTAAACATCAACGAGGTGTTTATGCCTTCCGCGAATCTCGCCAAGAACAACCTCCAACTAATCCGTCACAACACTTCCCTAGCAGGCTGCGGAAAAACGAGCAGATACAGGCATTATTTGTATCCTGCGACCCTCTTCAGTGTTCTGGTTGGCAGATTGCTCGGGTTAGAAGTGGCGGTTTTGAGGTGGTAGCGTGCGC
>Ga0181505_10830680_pt1 | contig 17453 bp, 16 predicted proteins | sample PEATcosm2014_Bin_5_FD_127743 | JGI IMG/M metagenome (GOLD analysis project Ga0181505, IMG submission 127743) | Metatranscriptome of peatland microbial communities from MTU Mesocosm Facility, Houghton, MI, USA - PEATcosm2014_Bin05_30_metaT... | ecosystem: Environmental > Terrestrial > Soil >...
CACAACCTGACTGGGCAATACGTGTATGAACTGCCGATCAAAGTTAAAAACGAGTCCCTTGGCTATGCGCTGAATGGTTGGCAAGTTTCAGGCACCGTATTCTGGCACAGTGGACTCCCGTTCTCGGTACTGAGCACGCCCTACTCGGCGAATGGAAACGGCATCGTGCAGGGCAGCGGCCCAGAATATGTAAGCCTTGTGCCCGGGGCAGATCCCTACTGTCGCAATTGCAACATTCCAGGCGTGACTCAACCTGGAACGATTCAATGGCTGAATCCAAATGCATTTGTGTCCGCGGTCGATCCGGCGACTGGAGCTTGCTATGGCGGCAACACCCCACAGAACTGTCAATTCGGGAATCTCGGCCGCAACGCCTTACGCGGCCCCGACTTCTTCTGGAGCGACCTGTACTTGACCAAGTGGTTCCCGCTCGGCGAACGGGTGAAACTTCGATTCGACGCGCAATTCTTCAACGTCTTCAACCATCCCAACTTCGCGCTTCCAAATATGGTGTTGGCCGGTATTCCCGGAAAGCCTTCTACACAAACGGGCTTCGGAGCGCTAACCTACACCACTTCTCCTCCCACCGGCTTACTCGGAGTCGGATTGGGTGGCGACAGCAGTCCCCGAATGATCGCGTTTCAGGCACGCCTTGAGTTCTAGCGTTGCGGCCGACCAGCCAAGTGAGTGATTCTGCGGACGCACAAGGTTTTGCGAACGACCCGAATCCGCCAATGTGCCGGACCTTCACAGCTGATCTTTGTAGTTCTCGAGTACAATCCGCACAAGGTGGCCGCGCGTCCGAGCGCCCGTCTTTCGAAAAAGCTGCTGCAATGTACCTTTGACTGAACTTTCCGAGATTTGCAACTGATCGGAAATCTCTTTGTTTGCCAAACCCTTAAAAACGAATGAGAGTACTTGGCGTTCGCGCTCGGTGAGGATGCTGATGCGGGCCAGATCGTCTTCCTCTTGAGGACGAGCCCCAACGATCCTCTGAAGCTGGCCCTGGTCGAACCACGCCTTTCCTGATAAGACGTCGTGGATTGCCTCTGAGAGAAGCTCGGGAGGCTGGTGCTTCGGAAAGATTCCGGCAACGCCGCGCTTCAGCAACTTTGCTGCATCGGCGTCATTAAGCCCAGCAGTGACAAGCAGAACCTTGCCCTTAAAATGAAGTCCTTCGGCGACTCGCATGAAGTCCAGGCCGTCCCGCTGGCCAAGATCAAAGTCCAGGAGAACGAGATCAACTGCGTCGCCCTCCAGGATCTGCCGTGCTTCCTCAATGGTTCCGCAGCCTGCGACCACTTCCAGTCCACGCTCGCCATTCAGGAAGCGAGCCACACTCTCCCGAAATAGCGCGTGGTCGTCAATTAGCAAAATGCGTGCACTTTGTCCGTGCTCAGGCATGTGCTACTCCTTGCGAAGGACCTACCGTCCGAAGCACAACCGCGAAGCAACAACCATGATCGCGCGGCTCAAATAGGAGATCGCCGCCGAAACTCTTCAATAGAGCGCGAGAGACGTATAAGCCCAAACCGGTAGCTTGGGCATCCCTCTGGAAGGGACGAAAAAGGGTTTCCGGCTTTGCGATGCCTGTGCCTGTATCCTCAAACCGTACCACCACTGTTCCCCCTTGAGCCGAGGTGCTGATCGTGAGGCGTTTTTCCTCGGTGCTCTGCATGGCTCGACGGCTGTTCTTCGCCAGATTGAGGAACACTTGCATTAAGCCGTAGCGGTCAGCCCACACCAAAGGTATGGAATCTTCTACCATCCAGTTCAGTTCTATATTGGCTTCGTGGTATGCCGATTCAATCAGCACTCTCAATTCATCCAGCACGGACGTCAATTCCGTGGCCGAGCGAGCTTTTTCGGATGGGTCAGACAACTCCATGGAAGAGATCTTTTCTAAACCCTGTATCACTGTGCCGAGGGCCTCGAAGTCGGCATTGTCTTGTAGGACATTCACTCTCGCTAAGTTCTTGTGCACAACCAATGCCGCCCCACAAAGATTGCGGATTTCATGGGAGACAGCGCTCATCAGGATGCGAGTGTTCTTGAGCAGGTAGTCGAGGCTGAGATCCTCCCGGTTACGGAGATCTTCCGAGAGGTCAACAACAATTGCTGCAAGCCGATTGCCGGACAACGTGGGATAAGTCGAGAACCACACTCCAGCCAGAAATACCTCGCCATTGCTGCGCTTGCCGCGGCATTGCAAGCTGGTACGGAAGCCCTGTGGCCGCCTGGATTGGACCGCTGCGAGCAGAGCCGGCACGTAAGTAGAAATATTACTCCCGGGAAGCTGCTGTCCAAGAGGAGTCAGTAGATGTCCTGCGGCCTCATTGGCAAGAACGATTGTCCCTTCTGAGTCCAAGGTGATGATCGCCGCGGGGCTGCTATCCACGAGTGCCCGCACCTGCTCTTCAGCCTCCCGGCGGAGTTGTACCTGATCCTCTACTTCTCGAAGGTGTTTGAGGACGATGCGCCGATTTCGGAGCAATTCAAAAATTAACAATCCGGTGCCGATAAAACCAGCCGAGGAAAGCACCAGGCGCGGTATGGCATCCGCTGGAGGAAGATTGCTGAACTCTTCTTGCAAGAACGCGCAGAGAATGGCAACGCCGACAATCTGCGTGCGCGAAAGAAACCCACCCACGATCATTATCGGAAACAGATAAAGAAATCCCAGCGAAATATAAGGCTGCGTCCACCAGTCAACCAGAGCGATTACCGCCACAAGAACGGCTGCCAGGCAGAGCAACCTCGTGCGATTTTCGGGAACATAAATCGAAAGCGCGTTCGGGAGCCGCATGGTTTCCTTCCAGGAGTATGTTGCCAAATCCCAAGGTACGCTGTAACCCAATATTGAACAAAATAGCCGAAAGATAGATCGAGTTGGCCAAAAGATAGCCTACGGTAGCCGAAAGATAGCCTTCCGGTGTTTCCAAGTTGGGAGATCATTAAGAGGCGAACGTTTGCGCTCGGGATTCGGGTGATGCTCGGGGCTTTTTGTGTTCGAAGCCCGGCCAAGGCGTCGTGCCAATCGTCCATCAGCGATTGCAAACGCTTTCCACGTTCTTAATAAGTGCAGGACGAACTCAGTGGATTCCAACCAGGCGCTCGGGATATCCAGTGAATTTAGACAAGGTCAATGGTTACGTTCTGGTGGGAATCAGTTTCTTGGTTGTTTGCTTGTACCTCGCGGTGGTTGCCACCGGCATGGTCGAATTGATGTCCAGAAAGTCGGGCTTCGGTGCCCGGAAGCGTTCAAGAAATCAGCGTGCCACCCGCAGGTGTCGAAAGGCAAGAAGATCGCCAAATTCTTAGCAGGGAGCTCCTCTTCAAGAAGGGAAGTCATGGATGCAAAAGCTGCGATGGCATTGCTGTGCCTTGATATTGTGCAGCCTAGTGGCCGCATGTGAGAAGAAATTCAATCCCGCAGATGGTGCAGCGCCGTCAGCCCCAGTTACCGAGACAAGCAATACAGGCTTGGTTACCGTTGAAAAACCGGAGCAATTCTCGCTGGTTACGGCGACCCGGATGGAAGCCCATGCCCAGCTGAACGTAACCGGAACCGTGAACCCCGATATCGCTCGCGAGGTGCCGGCAATCTCGCTGGCAAGCGGTCGTATCGTCTCCATCAAGGCTCGCCTTGATGACAATGTTACCAAGGGCCAATTGCTCTTGCAGGTGCAGAGCACTGACGCTACAAATGCCTTTGACGCATACCTGAAAGCCGTAAACGACGAGCAATTCGCCAACAAGACGTACCTCCGCACCAAAGACCTCTACGATCATGGCGCTGTCCCGCTCAGTCAGCTCGACCAGGCCGAGGATGGGGAGAAAGATGCGAAAGCCGATCTCGTCGCCGCAGAAGAGCAACTCAAAACCCTTGGCGTCGATAAGAACCATCCCTCCAGTATCGTCAACGTGTATGCGCCGATCACCGGCGTTATCGTCGCGCAGAACGTAACCAACGCCGCAGCCGCCGGCGTCACGTACTCGGGAACCTCTACGCTGTTCACGATCGCAGATCTATCGGTCGTGTGGATCCTATGCGACGTTTATGAGAATGACATTCCCAAGATTCACCTTGGGCAAGAAGCTCTGATCCGGGCGAGCGCTTATCCCGATACAGTATTGACAGGCCACATCACTGACATAGGCCCGGTCCTCGATCCCAACATCCGGACCGCCAAGGTCCGCATTGAGATACCCAATCCAGGGATACTCAAGCTGGGCATGTTCGTAACCGCGACGTTTGAGAGCAGAACCAAAGAGGCCTTTGGGGTCGTCCCTGCTTCCGCCATTCTGCACTTGCATGATCGCGACTGGGTTTTTATCCCGGCCGGAGGGAAGCAATTCAAGCGCGTTGAAGTGACTGCCGGCGACATGCTGCCCGGCAACAACCAGCAGATTCTTGCCGGTATTGCGCCTGGCCAGCAGGTGGTATCGAACGTTCTCCAACTGGAAACCACGCTGGAGACGCAATGATTCAACGGCTTGTCGATTTTGCGTTGCGCAGCCGCTTTCTTGTGCTGGTGGGTGCGGTGCTGCTGTTTGCGTGGGGCGTCGTCTCGTTCCATCGACTTCCCGTCGAGGCGTATCCGGACGTGGCGAACAACTACGTCGACGTAATCGCGCAGTGGCCCGGAATTTCCGCTGAACAGATCGAACAACAAGTCACCATCCCAATCGAAACGGTGATGAACGGTATTCCAGGAGTCGTCCATGTCCGCTCGTGGTCGCTTTTCGGGCTCTCGACCGTGGAAATGGTCTTTGGTGAGGAAACCACCGATTTCGAGAACCGGGAACGAGTTCTGGAGCGGCTTTCGCAGGTAACGTTGCCTCCGGGAGTCGTTCCGCAGATGGGCACCGACTGGAGTCCGGTCGGACAGATTTATTTCTACACGTTGCAAAGCACAAATCCCGAGTACGACGTCATGGAGCAGAAGGCGCTCGAAGACTGGGTGGTGGATAAGAATTTGAAGTCCGTCCCAGGCGTCGTTGATAACAGCCCGTTCGGCGGCCCCACTCGCGAATATCAGGTTCGCCTCGATCCGGACAAACTGGTCTCGTACGGACTCAGCATCGCCCAGGTAGAGCAGCAGCTCACCAACAACAATGCCAATGCAGGCGGCAGCTTCATCGAAGCCGGACTGCAGCAGATCAACATTCGAGAAGTGGGTCTGGTGAGAAACATTCAGGACATCGAAAACACTGTCATCATGACCAAAGCCGGCACGGCACTTCGGGTGAAGGACATTGCAGTGGTGACGCAAGGTCCAAAGATCCGGCTTGGCCAGTTTGCCCGGGCGTACCATCGCGAAGAAGGAAAGATCGTCGATAACGACGATGTAGTGTCGGGTATCATTGCCCTGCAAAAGGGTGCCGATGCCCAGCCCGTGCTGAAAGGCATTCAAAAGAAAGTACAGGAACTGAATGAGCACATTCTGCCGGAGGGCGTGAAGCTTGTGCCCTTCATCGACAGAAGCGACCTGCTGCACTTCACAACCCATACCGTCCTGCACAACCTCACCGAGGGAATCGTTTTAGTCGTCATTATCCTCTTTCTTTTCCTGGGCAACGTTCGCGGCGCAATCATCGTTGCACTCACCATCCCATTTTCGTTGTTGTTCGCCGCAATCTGCCTAGACCTAAGGCATATCCCAGCCAACCTGCTTTCGCTGGGCGCGCTGGACTTCGGCATGGTCGTGGATGGCGCGGTGGTCATGGTGGAAAACATCATTCGTCATCTGCATCGCGGCGGCGATGGGACATTAACTCCAGAAGAGAAAATCCGTGACGCAGCTCATGAGGTGCAGCGACCGGTCTTCTACGCGATCCTGATCATCATCACAGCCTATTTGCCCATCTTCACACTGCAAGCAGTGGAAGGGCGACTCTTCAGGCCTATGGCATGGACCGTAGCCTTTGCTCTGCTGGGCGCTCTGATTTTTTCCATGATCATTGCTCCGGTGCTGGCCAGTTTTCTATTCCGCAAAGGCGCCAGAGAATGGAAAAACCCGGTCATGGAATTCCTTACGGCGCGCTACCGTAAGAGCGTCCATTGGACCATCCACCACCGCGGTTTTACGGTTGGCGTGGGCGTAGTCGGCCTGGCCGTAGCAATCTACCTCGCGTTTGGTGGCGTCATCGGCTCCGAATTCCTTCCGCATCTGGACGAAGGCGCCTTGTGGGTGCGGGGTACTCTTGCCCAAAGCGCAGGACCCAGTGCAGGCATCCGGATCGCCGATCAGGCGAGAATCATCCTTTGCTCCTTCCCTGAAGTCACTGAGTGCACCAGTCAAACCGGCCGCTCAGATGACGGAACCGACCACACAAGCTTCTTCAATACCGAGTACTTCGTAGGGTTGAAGCCGAAACAGGAGTGGCGTCCTGTGTTTCATCAGAACAAAGAAGAACTGATCGCCTCCATGCAGATGCAACTCGAGAAGGAAATCCCAGGCGTGGTCTGGGGTTTCTCGCAGCCGATCGAAGACAACATGGAAGAGGCAGTCAGCGGGGTCAAGGGTGAGCTGGCTACCAAAGTCTACGGTGAAGACTTGCACGTGCTTGAGGAGAAAGCCGGCGAGATTGCCGCCATTATGCGCACCGTCCCGGGCATTGCAGACCTCGGGGTCTTCCAGGTTACAGGTCAGCCTGACTTGAATTTCGTGGTTGATCGAGAAAAGGCCGCTCGCTGGCAGATCAATGTGGCAGATGTGCAGGATGCCATCCAGACCGCCGTCGGCGGCACAGCGCTGACGCAGGTCCTTAAGGGTGAGCAGGTCTATGACCTCACCCTGCGCGATCTCCCTAAGTATCGAGATACCAGGGAAGCGATCAGGAACATTCGCCTGCTGTCGCCGGCAGGCGAACGAGTTTCTCTGGAGCAGCTCTGTAAGATCCGGGAGGCAGATGAAGGTTCCGAAATCTATCGGGAGGGAAACCAGCGATATGTTGCTATCAAGTACAGCGTACGTGGACGCGCCCTGGGTGACGCGGTGAAGGAGGCTATTCGGAAAGTCGACGCGCAGGTACAGCTTCCGCGTGGATATCACATTGGATGGGAAGGTGAATACCAGAGCGAGGTGCGCGCGGAAGCCCGGATGCTCATCATCATTCCGATAACCGTACTGCTGATCTTCATCATTCTCTATTCAATGTACCGCTCTGCCAAGTGGGCGCTGCTGATCTTAGCGAACGTCGCCATGGCGCGTATCGGCGGATTGCTGGCATTGCTGGTAACTGGCACGAACTTCAGCGTGTCCTCAGATGTCGGCTTTCTTGCGCTCTTCGGCGTTTCCGTTCAAACGGGCGTGATCATGCTCGAGTACATCAATCAGCTGCGCGCGCGCGGACATACGATTGAAGAATCAGCGGTAGAGGGCGCGGTCCTGCGGTTGCGTCCCATCATGATGACAATGTTGGTGGCCACGCTCGGACTGCTTCCAGCGGCTATGTCTCACGGCATCGGATCGGATTCGCAGCGGCCTTTCGCCATTGTGATCGTGGGCGGGTTAATCGCTGATCTCGTTATGAGCATCTTTCTGCTGCCAACGCTTTACGTCTGGGTTGCAAGGCATAACGATGCTCTACCTGTGCCGGAAACGGAGATTGAGTGAAACCATACCAACGTTTCTGGACCCTTTTATTTTGGGCTGTCGTATTCTCCGCGGAGCCGAGGGTATGCGGCCAAGTTCCATCCGCCAACACGCCATTTACCATGCAACAGGCGGTCGATTATGCCGTGGCTCATAATCCAACCCTGCTTTCGTCGCAACAGAACCTCCTCTCGCTGAATGGGCAGGAAGTGGAAGCAGGACTACGCCAGAATCCTGACTTTACCTTATACGGCACCAATCTCAGCAATCCAGCAACTTCCTCAACGCCCTACGGGTACAGTTTGCAGCTGGCGCGACTCTTTGAGCGCGGCCAAAAACGTCGCTGGCGTTTAGACAGCGCGCGAGCTACGACCTCTCAGACGGAAGCCCAATTCCATGATCAGCAGCGTGGAACGGTTCTGGCCGTGAAGCAAGCATTTACCACGATGCTCCTGGCCAAGGCAGCATTGAAGGTGGCGCAAGATAACTTGAAGAATTACCAACAACAGTTGGATATCTTCCAAGCTCGCTATAAGGCGGGAGATATTGGCAAGATCGATTTCGAGCGACTGGACCTGCAGTTGGCACAGTATGAGAGCGACGAAGCCACTGCGGAGATGAATCTGGTCCAAGCCAGCGACCAGCTTCAAACTCTCTTGGGTTTCGAGCAGCCAAAGAGAAGCTTCGATATCACGGGCGACCTCATCCCTCCCCCAATCACCGTTGGCTTGACGGACTTGGAACAGAGAGCCTTAGCTAATCGTCCTGATTACCATGCCGCGCAGGCTGCGGTGCGGGTGGCGGACGCCAATGTCAAGCTCGCATATGCTAACGGCACGACGGACCCCACACTTGAAGGGGAGTACGACCACAACGGCAATCTTAGTAGCTACGGCTTCTATGTGAGCGTTCCCGTTCGTATCTTCGACCGCAATCAGGGGAACAAGGAGACCACAGAGTATTTGGCGCAAGGCAGTCGCTTTTCGGAAATAGCGGCGCACAATCAGGTCTACTCCGATGTCGACCAGGCGTGGATTGCCTATACCACGTCAAAAAAACTGTCAGATCGCTATAACCAACACTACCTGGCCGAGGCGAAAGACGTGCTGGCCATAGCGCAGTATGCCTACCAGCGTGGCGGCTTCGCATTAATCGACTATCTGAGTGCACTACAGGATGACCGCACCATAACCTTGAACGCTCTTAACTCTTACGCGCAGACTTGGATGGCGATCCACCAACTCAGCTATACCACGGCTTCCGAAGTAGCTCCGTAAGCTGCAGCTGCCGAGTCAGAGAGAGTTGGAGTAACAGCTTGCGCATGACTCAAACTATTCCTGCTCGACGGGTAGGAGGCCCTTCCGGCTGCAAAGGTGATTCAGAAGAATCAATAAGGGTTAGTAATCTTTTCCGTCATCGTTTTGACGACGGTTGCCCGGATGGTGTTGTCAGAGTAGTTTGCTCTGGCACCAGTTTAAGCTTCCGGTTGATACGGGGCCAGTACTGACGCAGGAGGTTGCCGCGCGCGATCCAGCCCAAGTCACGTCCGTAACGGCTGAACGTATTGCCCGCGGTGCGATAGTTGTCCGGGAAATAAATGTTCGCTAGGCCTTCAGCGGCCAGCGGACCCAGCAGGCCCGACCAGTTGATGACCTGATCGCCGGAATCACTGCGGGTGATGAAGACGCGGCGGAAGGAATACTTGACTGAACCGCCGAAGTGCAGGTCGTTGCGCACGAAGAAGCGCGGATCTTCGCGCAACGCGGAAGCGAGCAGGAACGTCCCGAAGAACCGCGAAGATGCGCTGCGAGCCATCGCCGCTCCGAAGCGCTTGCCATAGCCCTCCCCGCCTTGACCGTAGCCCGCGGGTGAATTGAGAGCCTGATTGATACCAGCGCTCATCCCCGCGGCGAAGATGGTACTGGGGGCGACACCGTTGCTGACGAACAGCTTAAACTTCTGCTCCGGCGAGAGTGGGCCGCTGTTGGTGGCCAGATCAGGAAATACGATCGACTTCCGCGCCAGGAAGCTGACAACTTGTGCGCCGCCTTGCATCGGGCTGCTCGCCTGCGGTTTGTCCGGTTGGTGGTTGGCTGAGGGCGCGTCTGGTGTGGCGCCAGCCTGATCCTGCTGCTGTGCCACGCTGCACAGGCACAGTAACGACAAAATGAACGAGGTCGCAAAGGCTCGCAGAAGCAATGCTAGTGCAGAAAATGGTCGCATGCGCGAATCGCTCTGTAGACCCTCGCTAGATATAGTAAAGGATTGGCCACCGAAATCCTCTGCTTTCCTCTGTGACACAGGAATCTGAAGAAAAAAGGGAACTCTCGCAGGGTTTTTCCGTGAAAAAAAGCTCAGAAGCGGAGGCGATTCGGGTGTGTAGCGTTAGCCGCCCAGGACGACCTGGAACGGCTTCTTGGCTGTCCAGAAAATTATTCCCGAGTCAACGAGCAACCCGGAAATAATCCACCAACGGAAAACTCCGCTCCTGCCGCTGAGAGTGACGTAACACGTTGGCTACAACTTCGTGGGGATGAAAGGCGCGACAGAATTTGCCAGACTTGTGAAGTTGGAGAAGCAGTATGCGCCGAAACCCAACCGCAGCTCCCAAGTTGTCTCTCCGTGTTGCGTCTGACCATTTAGGCGCCGCCAATTCTTACGTCTTGTCATTCGAAGCGGAGCGTTTCTACCGAGGCAGTCTCTACCATTGGATGATATGTTCCGTGCAAAACCCTGACGAACTCGTGTCTTGGGGTTATGCCCCTACACGAGAACTGGCTGAAACGGCAGCCGGGAGCGAGGTCAACAAATTAGAGTCCGGCTTATCTAAAACGGGCAGGGTGAGACAGCGAATCCGCCATCGGCAATGATCTAGTAAAATCTATCGATCTACGCCGCCTTCTTTCTTGCCGCCCACCTTTTCTTCATCATCGCCGACAACTTCTTCCGCATAGCAGGGCTCATTGGCTTCCTCGCAGGGGCTTTCTTCTGGGCTGGTGCAGCCTTCTTTGGAGCAGCCTTGCCCTTCTGCTTTGCCCACCAGGCTTTCTTCGCGGCAGCTATTCTAGCCCGTGCTGCTGCACTCATGCGACGCCGTTTCGGACCGATTGCTGGTGTAGCTTGGCTTGCCTTCGGTGGGCGACCACGTCGAGGTGCTGGTTGGGAACCCAGGCCCACGAGAGCAGTGATCGCGTTTTCGATACGGCTAACTTCCTGCCTAAGTTGTGCCACTACGCTTTGAATGTCCATCTTGTCCTTTCTCTATTGCGATGTTTGCTACGGCAATTCAAGTCGTCAATCCTATCACTCACACCTCGGTCGCCATTGAAGGACGCTGGCTAGACCGACTTAGGCTTCAGTCTGTGTGGCCGCGGGCCCAACTGCACTGGCTCATCCACTGCTGTTCTGCGCCGCAGGAGAAAGTCACCTTCGCGAGCAGCCGTTTTCCTGATTGGCGGAGAGTTGACTTTGCAGGTCAAAGGTGCGGCCGGCCGTGAAGTTACTTGCGTCTGTACATCCACCACCAGTCGGTCTGCGCGGCAACATAGTATCGCTGATCCAGCCCGTGCTCATACGCTTTATAGAAATCGGAGAAGGCTTCGTCGCCAAGCGCCGGGTGTTTGGGCACCATCACGATGTCAGCGTCACCAAAGAACTGGTCGTCGGAAGGCCTATGCGCATCGTCGATATTGGAGCGGTAGGTTGGAGAGGCAATGCCTCCGTGCGGCGGTCGTCGCTCCAACGCGTAGGGAAATGGGTTCGTCATGTCGATCGACAGCACCCTTTCATCCGGACGGGTCTCCCGTTCGAGGAGGGCGGCGCCATCGTTCACGTAGGCAGTGAATACACGGCCGTTGTTCCGCGGTTGGTAGCCATCATAGAGTAGCAGCGGCCACAGATTTGGGGATGTGAAGTGCAGCACGGCGGGCGGGGTCAGTGGCCTCTCTTTCTCCCACGCTCCATAGGCCAAACCGGCAAGATCAGAAGTAAACTGTGGCAGAAACAACAGCGTTCCCAAGAACATCGCTCCCGCATAAAGGGGAAGATTGGAAGGCGCTGGCGTCGCCGCCAGTGACTGCTGGTCCTTCGTGAGCTCGCTCACGATCAGGATGGCGAAAACAGCGCACAGCGGAAACCCATCCCATTGCGCGTTGGTCGACATCAGGCCAATGTCTGTGGCAAAGAGCAGTGCTCCAATAATGGGTAGTCTCAAGCCGCGCCATCGCGGATTTCGATCGCCAAACAGCAGCGCGGCAGCAAGAGCAAAAAGCACGGCCCCGAGCAGGACCGATGCATGATTTAACGTGTTCTGCGCGAAGGTCAAGCTGGTGAGTGCTTCGGCCCGCGCGGCGCCGGCCATCCGCAAATCCCTCAGCATTGCTGCCGCGTCGAAGCGCAAATACGAAAGCAGGCACAGCGAAACGGCCGAGAACCCAAGAACAATGCCAAGCAGGCGGCGGTAGCCAAGACGCCCCAACACCAGCGAGAGCACCCCGATAAGAACGCCAGCCACCAGGAAATAGCTGGCCTTGAGGAACAGGGTCAGGCCAAGCGCTGCGCCGGTGGAAATGCCGCCGATCCATCCCTCGCGCTGGGCGTCTTTCGGACCGTGGACGCCCGCGATATTTTCCAGAAGTATTATCCCCAGCAGAGCATAGCCATAGCGGTTATAGACCATCGCGTGGCTCGAAGTGAAGAAAGGCATGCCCAGAGGATAGGGAGCCGATACCAACGCCGCGAGAAAGAAACTCAGGATGATTCGCGGAAAAGACGCCAGCCGGTTCTTGCCTAAGAAAAAGGACCAGATTCCCACGCTCAGCGCCATGATCGCGTTGGCGTATCCAATGCCATTCACCGAGTGCCGCGAAATCGTCAAACCTAACGCCGCAAGTAGAAACCAGAGCGGGCCCCATCCACTCGTAAAATCCAAATGCGGATGTTGCCCATTGATGACGCGCCACCCAATCTCCAACGGTACGAAGATGTCGTGACCGAACACCTTCGTAGGAACTGCACCGATAAAAACTGTCGCCCCGCAAATCAAGGCCATCCCCGCAAAGAACACAATCAGCAGACGCGGCCCTTGCAGCGCCTTCGAGTCCTGCCGCCGGGCTAGAAAGCGCTCAAAGTAAACCGTTAGGGCGGACTTCATTACGTGCTCCGAACCGGGCCCTTGCCTGGGTGTCCATAGGAGAAACTGGATGGATTTTGCATAGACTATACGCTGCCATAGACCCGCGGGCAAAAGCCCGGCAACAGAGCACTTGGTCTAGTTTATGGCAGCCTCTTTCCGTTGTAGACGCGTTCGGAGCTGTGGTGCCCGCCTTTGGTAGTTTCGATTCGCTGCGCAATTATTCTTTCATTGGCCCCGATAGAGGTTATAACAAAGCTGTGCGCCCCTGTCTTGGGATAAAACAGGCTTCCTACTTCCTGACGCGGTCCTTTCTTAGTGGCCATATGCATCCTCCATTCTCAATGCGAAACCTCCAGAGGAGAATCTTCTCCGGAGGGACTTGCCAGCGTTTGGGTTTATGTAAAGACACTCTGAGGTAGAACGACCCATGTATTTTGGGGCTTTCACCGGGCCTCCGCGGTGGCATCGTTGACGGCCGCGGCCAAGGTACGGTTGCGGGGCGTGTTGCTGAAGCCAAGCTCGCGACCGTTCTGCGCTGAGATCTTCATGCCATTGCGCAACGCTGAGATAGCTTCAAGGAGTTCGGCCGGACCGACATCGCTCCCAGTCTCGAATGCGCTTTGCCCGGCGAGAACGTAGCTTTCCCGCAATTGTGCGAACGAGAAGCCTTCGCACTCGGCGACCGCGGGTCTCAGCTCGTCGTCGGTGAGGTTCGGGTTCAGCTTGCGAAAGTATCGGGTACGCAGCTCGGCATTGGGATTGGGAAAAGCCACCACCCGGTCAAACCTGCCCGGCCGACGAAGAATGGCCGGGTCCAGCGCCGTTGGATCATTCGCGGTGGCCACTACCACTACGCCGTCATTCGTTGCCAAGCCGTCCAAGCAATTGAGCAATTGATACAAGCTGATTTTGCTGCGTGGCTGGGCGGCCTGGTTTTTTGGAAATGCTCGGTCAATGTCTTCCAACACCACCAGCGAGGGAGCGCGCCCAGCAGCCCGATCAAACATCCTTTGCAGGTCGCTGTCATCGGTCTCCTGCCCGAAGAAGCTCAGGGTGAACGCGCTCATCTCCGAGCGAGACAGCATGACCCGAATGACGCTGGTCTTACCGTTGCCCGGAGGGCCATGGAACAGATACCCACGACGAAACGGAAGATTCAGCGCGCGAAACCAGGACTCACGCGCGAAGAAAGATTCGTAATCGTTCTTCACCAGGTGTAGCACCGAGGCATCCAGCACAAGGTCATCCCAGTTGGACTTTCTCACTTGTCTAGTGCTACCAGCTAGCGAGAGTATTGCCGACTCCTGGCGCGAAGTCGATTCTAGAAGAATCTCCATGACGCCTGCGACTTCGTCCTGCCTGCAGACGACCACTTCGTTCCAGTGGGTTCCGTCACGCTCGTAGTAAGGAACATTGAGCCCAATCACGGCGCCACGTAGACCCTTAAAACGTAACGCGACCGGGGCATCGCGCCACATGGCTGCCCACAGGTTTTTGCGCTCGCAGATGCACTTATCGCTTTCCCTCAACGCGTGGGCGGTAACCATCAACGGCATGGCCGTCGGAAATTCCACCGCTTCGAAACGTTGGCGCAGCTCTGCACTCGGCTCTGGGTCCGTCTTTACGAGCGGAACGCCAGCCAACGCCCGCGGCACGGCTAAGCTTGTGAGGCTGTTATCGACCTCCAAGATGATCGCCCGTTCGAGGGGGACCCCTAGCGCCGCCTCGATCCAGCCGCGGTGTTTATCAATCGCGGTTCGAATCCAGTCCGGCTCGGTGGTTTGCATTTGCATTTTGTCCATCGAAGCTCCTAGAAACTGCCCCGGCCGCAACCTTTATATAAGGGGACAACTCTCGCGGCCCCCGAGCGGAAAACTCCTGATTTGCGCCCGACGAAACGGCTGACCCTAAGTGCCCATGTTTCGCCCCCTTTTGCAGGTCTCTCGGCATGGGGTTTTTAGCTCACTTGTTCTAGCCGATGCCGGACCGTCCCGTAGCCGATACCGAGCGTTCGCGAAATCTCTCTTATGCCGGACAATTTGTGATGCATTCTCCAGACCGAGTAACTCGATTAACGCGTCAAAGGCGTCTTGCAGTTCCTGCTTCTCCTGTTTGGTGTTGACCATCACAGTGAGTTTGATGCAGAGAGGTGCGGCTTGCCGTTGTGCTTTCCTCTCAGCGACGTCACGCTGTTCGGCTTCGATGTACTTTTGCAACGCTTTCTGTTCTAGATCGGATTTCTTTTGAGCTTCCGCACGCTCGGCGGCATCGACGTCCTCAATTTCTCCCCACGCCGCGTCATTTGCATTTTGCAAAAGATGCTCGGGCGGCGGGTCAGATTCGCCTGCCATAACCACTTCGTAAAAGGAGATCAGCCGATAAGCCGCCCAATGGCTGAATCCGAGCTCGTCTAAATCCTTTAAAAACCTTTCGGTTCCAGGTTTCGCCCGCTCTTTCTGAAGTAGCCATAAGTGCTTCCCCATCTCGAACCTTGTAGCGTAGTCTTTCTGCCGAAACGATAGGATAAGCTGCTTCAAAACCTCGCAGTACTCTTCCCGCTGCTGATCTTCTGTTGGTTCCATCTGCTCTCCAATCAGATGTTCTGACATCCAGGGTGCTTTCGCACTACGAGATAATCAGTTGTCTGTCCCATTTTGTTTTCAGAGTACCCCTAGAACGGAGTTAGACCTAGGACAGCAAGGGCAGCGAAGTTGACGAGCTTGTTGTCCCCTTTGCATCACAATTGAAGCTAGGCGGAAACCCGGCTCGCCCAGGCTGCCAATTTAGACGTTTAGGAGGCGCTCAACACTGCTAGATTTATCAAGAGGTGGGATTCAGCGACAATTCGGACACATCTCCCAACCAGCCTAGAAGGGTATGTCCTTATCATCGACGCCCGGGTCCGGGGAAGGCGGCTGCGACCTGTCGCCGCCAAGTGGGAACTTCACACGACCATTAATAACTTTGGCGTTCAGGAGCTTAGTCCACCGTCGAATCTGCTTCTCGACTGCTTCCTGACTAGCTTCATCTGGCAAGGTGAATAAGTAGAGAAGTTCAATTATGAACGAAGTGTCGCATTTGTCTCTTAGCTTGTTCCATGCATTCCTACGGCTTTCGTCGTCAGCTATTCTCTCCGCACATGTGCTCAGCCACTCCGTTGCGGCCAAATCATACCGCCGCCCCAGTGCGTCTTAAGAGGAGGGCAGCCGTCGGAAGGGCGATAATCCTTCAAAATGCTTTGGGCGAGCTCCGCTTTGCCTTTGGCGATCTCCGCTTTGCTCGGACCCCTTCTGGAGACAGTACGATGAGTCTTTCGTTCTGCTGTCACTTCCATCCCTCCTTAACACGGCGGACACTTGTGGTGTCGATCCTAATCGCGTTGCTGTCCTCCACTCAAGAGGCATTTGCCCGTTATTCTGAGACTAGTCTAACGCGACATGCTGAACAGGCAGGCACCCTTGGAAGTTAACAGGACGACACGCGTGGACTATGGGAGCGCGTACGGCGCAGCGGAAAACGCCAGAGACGAAGGCTCTGTCCTTCCGACTGAGCGGGTTGTGTTGTTGCCCTGATACTGCACAGGTGGGGTGACGTGTTTACGGCCTTGGAACCATTCGTAGATGCCGACGAAGCCGCGGCATTCTTGTCTCTGACCCGGCGACGCATCCTTGAACTAGCACGAGCTGGCAAGCTGCCCGGCCATCCTATCGGCGATGGTGCGAGACGAGTCTGGCGATTCCGCTTGAGCGAAGTCGCAGCCGCCGTTTCCCAAACGGGAAAATCTGGCTTGGGTTCTCGGCAGAGAACCAGTACCGTTCAGCTCAAGGCAGTGCCAGGCGCTATCGGGATGGAAGGCTGAAATGTCGCAGCGGGGATGGTTAACGAGGAGGAACCGCAAGAAGCACGGACGAGTCTGGATCTTCCACTGGCTTAAAGTCCGATCCGGCGACGGCAAGAGAGTCGAGAACACGGCCGTGGTCGGGCCGCTGTCTTCCTTCCCGAAAGAGAAAGACGCTTGGGCGGAAGTGGAACGCCGTGGCTTGAACCACAATATCGACGGGTCAAACTCCCTGACGGGCCGCATCACTTTTGGCGAGTTGGCTCACAGCTACGAACAGCACGCCCCACCGAAGCTCGCCTGCACCACTCAGTGCACCGTTCGCCACATTATTGCCGCTTATCTAAACCCGCGATGGGGTAAGCAACCCGCCCTCAATATTCGCGCCTTGGATATTGAGACCTGGCTCGGATCACTACCGCTGGCGAATCCAACGAAAGATAAGCTGCGCCGGACGATGTTCCGGGTTTACTTCAAGGCACAGAAACACGGGTTGATCCCCTGCAAAGAGGAAACCAATCCCGTCAATTGGGTGGAGCAGTCCGGCAAGAGTCACTACAAGGCCGTGATCGTCACCCCGGAGCAAGCCTTCAAAATCCTGCTGGCCTTACCCGAAATGGAGAGGGTGCTCACGCTCTTGATTGCTGCCACCGCCTTGCGCATCAGCGAGGCGCTGGGACTGCAATGGCAGGATGTGGACTATGCCAATCAGCGGATCAATCTCCGCCGCGTATGGGTGGACAACAAAGTCGTGGAGCGGATGAAGACCGAGCAGTCCGAAGCTCCCGCCACGATGAGTCCCACATTGGGGGAGGTGTTAAAGTGTTGGCGCCAGCAGACCCCGTACGCGCAGCCGAGCGACTGGATCTTTGCGTCCTCC
>Ga0181505_10313637_pt1 | contig 17399 bp, 15 predicted proteins | sample PEATcosm2014_Bin_5_FD_127743 | JGI IMG/M metagenome (GOLD analysis project Ga0181505, IMG submission 127743) | Metatranscriptome of peatland microbial communities from MTU Mesocosm Facility, Houghton, MI, USA - PEATcosm2014_Bin05_30_metaT... | ecosystem: Environmental > Terrestrial > Soil >...
AAATTCTGCTCTACTGCTCTTGAAATATGCGAAAAAGGCCGGCTTTTCGCGGTATTTCCTCCACCAACTGGACCAGAGAAAATTGCCTCCTAGGCCGCTTCACTCCTGTTACAGCGGTTTTTCTCCGGAGCCTCCATTGGTAGTCCCCTTTCAAGAACCCGCTCAGGCGAATGCCTAGCGATCACAAACCGAACACAGCGCGAAAGCCAACTTGACTTTTGCTTCCACTCAGCACTGCTTTTTCCCAGACCCTTGCTACTTCTTGCTGGCGATAATAGTGACGTGGAAATGCACTGGCCACGCCTGCGATTCGCGTCATTTGCGCGTTGCCTTCTTCCTTGGATCAAACTGTTCGTCGGAGGAAAAATGCTTCATCGCTGCCGGACTAGCGGCTGCATATGAAAGGCCCATTTCCACAGAATGACAACTGGGTCATGTACGAAGATGGCAATTGCTTTGACTGGCCGTTGCGTCAATCTGTTTTGTAGTGTTGTGCAGCCCCTGCATGACGTTGGGTCATTCCGGCTTTCCTGTGTAGTGCTGCTGCGTATTGTCCAGTTTAGGGTATGCAGGTGTACGTTATCGACGACGTACACACGATCGTCCAGACCACTCCACGGATGGGTGTGCACCTGGTAGTACAAAGCGAAAGTTGCGATTGTCAGAAGCGAAATCAGCAGAACAGTTCGCGCGGTCGAATCCGTATACAGAAACCTACGCTTCCCCCGAAACTCTCTCTCAGGCTGGGTGCCGATCGAAGCGATGAGTCCCTTCATAGATCAGTTCGACTCTGCCCTTACACGAAACTTAGGCTTTACAGTGGCCAGACTAGTGGCTAGACATAAAGAGCACATTTCCTGCGAATGACATGGTGTTCATCTGTCGCCTTAGGATGAGAATGCTTCAACACGCGTCGCACGGTCATGTTCTGAGCAAAAATTCCGTTATTCCCCTTACCTCAGAACGGCCGTAATCAAGCCTCATTCGACTGGTTTGAGAAAAGCGAGTCTGGTCAGAGCACGTTCGTGCACTGAGGCATACTCAGAACCGCCTCTGATTCTTAGAACAGAAAATCGAAGTCGAACAGGAACTTACGGTCGTAGTTACCGAAGAAGGTACCATACTGGGGGTCCGCGAGGTTGGAATGTACCTCCAGAGGATTGAAGTGGTTGGTTAAGTTGCGAACGGTCAGAGACAGCCGCACCGCATGCTGCAAATTCACCTGTATATCCTTGGACACGCGCAAGTCGAGTGAGAAGTAATTCGGGTAGCGGTATTGAGGCCCGGTCGTGGGCACCCATTGCTGGTAAACATTCGTCGGCTGGTAAGGAAATCCGTTGCGGTACTCGATGTGTGGCAACAACGTGATTTTCTTTGGCAGATTGCCGTAGCTTCCCCAAAACAAGAAGCGGTTGGGTATTTCGCTGGGCAAACTGGCGATCAGGTTGGGTTGAATTACCGGTGAAGGAAGGTTTCCCAGGTAGGAGCCAGCGTCGTTGACGTCACCGTACGCGTATTGTCGCACGTAGGAGAAAAAGAACTGGCGCCGGGCGGCAGACCCGATGCGGGCCGTTAACTCAGCCTGCCGCGTTTGCGCCCATCCGGAGGAGTTCAGCACGAAAGCGGGCTGGTTCTGGATGATCTCGGGCTGCAGTGTGATCATGTCTTGCTCGTGGCTTTGCAAGTACCTCGCGCGAACCAGCAACCACCGTGTTATCGTTCGTTCGAATTCAATGTTCCAGGCTGTGCTATAAGGCGCGAAGTTCCCGATCTTTAGCTTCTGATCGATAAAGGGGAAGTTTGACTCTGCCGCCTGGCTCGTGATGTTGAGATAACGAACTGGCGGTCCGACGGGCAAGCCTTGCGCGTTGTAAGTGGTGATAACTTGATCCGGATAGCTATTGAAGGCGTAGACATCCAACGGAACTGAGTCATAGAAGACGCCGATGCCGCCCCGGACCACAGTTTTTCCGGATTCGCCGGGTGACCATGAGAAACCGGTACGCGGCGCTGCTCGCGTCGTGGAAGCGATCGTCTGCCCTTCAAGGCGAATCCCGACATCCACCGCAAAATGCCGGTTCAATATCCAGTGATCCTGAGCGTAAACGGCGGGTTCCGTATCGGCGACATCGTAGTGCTGCCCGCCGACGTAATTAATCCTTTGTAGCAACTGGCCATTGGCGTCTTGCAATACCACTGGATTGCCCAGAGATTGCCCTTGATTTTCGCTGTGCCCTAATACAGAGCCGACCTGAAACATATGCTGGCCATGGAAATGCAGGGCGCGCGGCGTCCACTGCTCAATCCAGGCAAAGCGTGTGGCGCTGCGCGAGTTGTAGCTGAAATAGTTCCCCTGGTTGCCTACCGGCGTGAGGACCATGTCCGCGTTGGCCTGGGGCGAAACCTGGCTGGAAACCCACGTGCCGGCGAACGTGCTTTGCAGCAGCCCGTCGCCAAGCGCCCAGTGATGGGTAATCGTTGCCGTCGATTCGCGGAAGTTCGCATTTGGCGTCACAGGCTGGGGGTTGAAGTAGTCAAGACCCGCATACTGCAAACTGTGAGGAGCGAAATGGACGCTCGCGGTCAGGGTTTGCTTCGTAGACAGAATGGCGTCAATCTGGGTGAAAGAATTGAATGCCGTCGACTTTGTCAGATTCTCTGGATAAGGTAACGTTCGCACTTCCTGGTTGTTGAAGAGGTACTCCACGCCTTCAACGAAATAAAGCTTGTTCTTGACCAGTGGCCCGCTCAGATTGAACCGTGGGGACGCATCCACGACGCCCTCCAGGTGGCCGCTGCGGATGCGGAAATCGGGGAAGGGATCATTCAAGCTATACGCCCATTGATCGCCGCCGCGACGCGTTTCAGCCGAAACTACACCAGCGGTGAACTTCCCATACTGGGCCAGGTACGGCATCTCCGAGACTTCCACGGTCTGCACGCTATCAATGGGCACGCTGAGGCCGAAGCTGCCGGTGGCGGGATCGGTCACATCGACAGAATTGACCAGCAATGCACTGTGATCTTCACCGAAACCCGCGATGCGCACGCTGCCATCCTTGGCGCGCACGATCCCGGGTATCAGAGGCAGCGCGTCCGCAAGAGTTGCAGGGCGTAGTGCAGTGTTCTTGGCTTGGGTTGTAGGCAGCGTCGCTTGACTACTCACCGTTTCATCAACCGGGTTTGAAGCTTCGCCCTTGACCTCAACACTCTGCTGGCTCAATGAAGCAGCGCTCAAGACAACGTCAACGTCCTGAGCGGCGTTGCTTTCGCTAACCTCCACAGTGGTTTCGGTCGTGAGGTAGCCTTTCTTCTGAATGCTTAGCGAATAACTTCCAGCAGCGTCGATCGCGAGCGTTACTCTTCCTGTGACGCTTGTCGTGGAAATACTGACGAGCCCGCCGTTTGAGCGAATCTCAACCGTCACATCGGGGATAGGCTGGTTCTTTTCATCGATCACCGAGAGATTGATCGAGTATGTTCGAACGTCGCTAGGCCCGGACGCCCAGAGGAAACCGCAGAGAAGGGCTATCCACCCGAGCACAACCACGCTCTTGAAAATTTGGTGCCTTACCGATCGTGATTGAGTAGTCATCGTTCGAGAGGCTCAACCGAGGCCGCTGGGCAGTAAAATGGGGGGTCCCTTTCACTTGCCGCTCATTGCGGCGGTTGCGGCGACAGTGGTGTGCGCGGCCGCGGCAGCATCTTCGGCGGCAGTGGCGTAGGTATGTACACGGTTCGCAGGAACTTTCCGCTGGCATCGAAGTCCCATCCGAAACGCGCCAGTCCCACATGCCGGCAGGCATGGCATCCATTGATAAGCGGATAGCTCACGATGAACTCGGTTCCTCCACCGGGCACCGGCTGTACCAACGGCCACGGAGCGCTGCTGCTGCGGTCGCCCGGCCAAATATCGGTTTGGGGAAACTTCTGCTTCACCGCCTGAAACATCGGGTTCTGTTCCATCGCCGCCCGGTCCAGCTTTTGCAGATCGTCGACGTCGAGAATCTTAGGATCGCCGTTCACCAGCAGCAGACCATAGTTGTCGTTGGCGCGCAACGGATAGAACACTTGCGCCGCGTCCACCGGGCCGTATTTCTTGAGGGCAGTCATGATTCCCACCATCCCGCCATTCTGCTGATACAGCATGCGGGTGAAGCTCACAGCATCGGCAGGTGCTCCCGCCGCCGCGATCTGGTTCAAGAAGCATTCGGTAAAGCTCGCTGGCCCCGCGCCCTTTTCGCAAACCAAATGGACTTTGCTGAGGAAGTCCTGCGACGGCTGCCATACCGCCGAAGCGCCAATCTCGCCGTTGGAAGGCGCCTGCATCGACCTCGCGGACCAGTCGATCCAACTTGGAGGAACAGCCTCCACCAACGTCCAGCCTGCCAAGATCGTCATGAGCAACAGCGCTGATCGTCTCACCTTATTTCCTTCTCTACTCTGCGAATGTGCTGCGCGACCCGGTCCAGCACCGCACCAGTATCCCCATTCTGCCTGCGGAAGATCAACTAAAGTGTCGCTATATGACTATGCTCCTCGTCTCTGAAAAGCACCTTTCTTCTGCGTGACAAAACTGTCATTCGAATCTTGGGCCGTTGAATGCTGGCATGAACTGCGTAAACTCGGGGCATGGCAAAGCGACTTGTCACTCCGGAGGAACTCCGGCGAAAGCTCACGGAGCTGCAAGACTGTAAGCAGACGGTCGAGGCCGACAGAGAATCCATCCGAGATGAGAGGAAAGCTAGGAGGAAAGCGAACATGGCAAAACGAAATCTGCGAATCGTGAGACGCGCCTTACCGCCGCTTGGCATCTGTGAATACTGCAACAAGCAGTTCAAGTCATACTTGTCCAAAACGAACGACGCGATATTGGAAATCCAAAATCTCTTTGACGCTCACAGGTGCGAGCGCGAGGACTCTGCCCCAAAACGCTAGGCGCATCGTGCGCGAAGCAATCGAGAATAAGTAGTTTAGCCTTCATCCCCTATCCGCTTCTGCATTGCCAGCCTCCGGTAATTGCTCTGCTCTTATACCCGGAGGCTATTTTGTAGTCTCGATTTCAATTCTGCTACCATGGCCCGCATGGAGTCGGATGAGATTGCTCAAGCGAGACTAAAGATCTAAGAACACATAGAACTTCTAAGGAAGTTGGAACAAGAGAAGCAGTCCGCTACGCCGGAACGTCGAGCACGGATCGACTCGCTGACTACAACTGTCGTTCAGGACACTCGTAGGCTCAACAGTCTGCTGCCACGTCCGTAAAATTCGGCAACGCAACTTTAGGGCACCGCCCTCACCCGATTCCGGGATGGTCGCCTCAGTTTGAAAATCTAACGCCCGTGCCCAGCCTTGGATCGGCGTACACTTGGCCAATGGAACACAGAGTCTACGCTAATCCGTTCCCTCAGACCCCACACGATAAGGCTGACGCCGCGATTGACCATGCCTGCGAGGTCAGAGAAAAGAAGATCGCTGATCGCGCCGGGAACAAAACAGAGCCGCGTTTGATCGCTGACGGCAACCGGCAACGCTGTTCGGTCTGCGGTTATCCCTTCCCTGCGGACGTTCACCCCTCCATGAGCGTGGCCTTCGAGGAACATCTACTTAAAGCTCACAAGCCCGGACAAACGAGCGAGGACTTCAACCAAGCCGGAAACTTGTAGACATGACACAGAAGAAAATCAACCCCAAAAGACAGGCGGAAAAAGACCTTAAAGACGCTGCCCGAATGAAGCAGATGAGTGAAGCGGTCGAGCGCCGCCCGCTGCCGCACTTGATTTCCGCTGGCGACCTGAAACACTGCTCAGTTTGTGGGTATCCGTTCAAGCCTGACGTGCAACCGTCCATGAGCGCGGCATTTGCGGATCACATGCGCAAGACCCACAACCCCGGTCAAACGAGCGAGGATGCGAACCCTTGAGGAAGCTCTCATTCGTGCCAAGGCCCAACAATGGAGTCCGGCTGGATCTTCAGTGAGTATGTCGTTAGGCACGGCGATATCGACTCCCCTGAACAATCTTGCGATCGATGCTTCCGGCAACCTATATGGCACGGGAACAGCCCAACCCAAAGCGCATTGGGGTTGCGAGTGACGTTGTGGTGAAGGATGCGGCGCCGGTCATGGCCGATGACGAAAAAGCAGTACAGAACGCCGAAGGTCAGTGTCGGCACGGTGAAAAAATCCATGGCCGCAATGGCCTAACGATGATTCCGCAGAAAAGTCAGCCAGCGCTGCGTGGGATCGTGAGGTCTCGGAGCTCGCCGCACCCATCGCGAAACGGTTGGTTCGGATAGGTCGAAGCCGAGCTTGAGCAACTCGCCGTGAATGCGCGGTGCGCCCCAGGTCGGGTTCTGAGCAACCATTTGAAAGATCAAGGCGCGAATTTCTTTGCTCACCGGCTTGCGGCCTACCCTCGCCCGGGCTCGTGAAAGCCATTTCCAATACAGTTGGAACCCAGCACGATGCCAGCCGACGACGGTTCGGGGTGTCACCAGGATGAGTGGCTGTTTCCATCGAGACCACAGCCTTCGCAACGCAACCCAGAACAGCTTCTGCCATGCCGTGAGTCGCCGACGAGGCTGTTGGGCGTGAAGAGCGAGCAACTGCTGACGCAGGGCAAGATTTTCGAGGATAAGATCCTCGCGGGCGACAAACGCACTGCAGAGCCAGCCGAGAAGGTGTCGGAACCACACGATCATTCAAGAATCTTATTCCAGTTGGCCAAACGAACTTAGTGCCAACTGATTGATATTGCAGGTGTACGATATTTTGATGAACGACAATGCATCGATCGCAAATTTCTTACAGCCGAGAGGAGCCGAAATGTCGAAATGAGCACGACGGCAACGACCTACGTCCGAGAAAGCCTGTTAATGGCTGTACCTTAAAGATGACGCCGCAGCCGGACGAACAGGAGTTGTTGACGATGCCGCCATCTCTCGCCGCACCATACAAGGCACCCGTGGAATCGGCGACGAGTCCGGCGATGGGTGTACCGCCGTCTGCGGAGCCCGTAAAGTTGTACAGGATCGTCTCCTGCCAGCTGCCAAACGGGGTCAAAGGCGGCGACAACTCAAACACTGTGCCCCAGTCGTTGGAGTCGCCCCCGGCCGCTGTGGTGCCGTAGAGCTTGCCGTTTAACCCGAGCAGTGTCCCTCTTGGAAGTCCGCCGTCGCCATTGGCGCGTGTGAAGCTGTGGAGCAGCGTGAAGTTATACCCACTGCGCCCCCTCGCCATTTTGAACGCTGTGCCGTTTCCGTTGCTGCCGCCTAATTCGGTCACGCCGTAGATCTGGGTCAAGGGCCCGGTACTTTGCAACGTGAGACTGGCGAAACGGGGATTTGCGCCGTCATTGGGGCTACCGCTGAAGCTGTGCAGAACCGTTTCCGTCCAGCCCCCCCCGGAACGGCTCAGCTCATACACGACACCGTCCTGGGATGTTCCTCCGACGTATGTCATTCCATACAAATTCCCCGCAAGGTCCATCGCCACGCCACCGTAGGGTTTACCTCCGTCGGCCCCGCCCGTGAAGGCGTAGAGGACGCCGAACCCACCCTGCGAGTTAATCTCGTAGACAATGCCGTTGCCGTAAGTCCCGCCAAGGGCGGTGGTACCATAGATGTTGCCTTGTCTGTCCAGAATCACTCCGGCGTATGGATAGCCGCCCTCACTGCAGCCGAAATCGTACAACACTGTAAAGCTCGAGCCTGAAAGCTTCCAGACATTGCCGCAGTCGCTGCTGCCACCCTCCTGGGTGGTGCCATAGAGATTGCCCGCTGAGTCAAGAGCTAGCGCTCCAGTGGGAGATATCCCAACATCGCCCCCGCAATGCTGGTCGGAGAAGTTAAAGAGCACGGTTTCCGTGTTGCCGCTCAGCTCGACGACAGTACCCGGCTGATACGGCACTCCTTGGCAAACCGCGTTGCCGCCCGCACTAGTTGAGCCATAGAGATTACCTGAAGCGTCGCGTACTAAGGTGCCGCCGATCTCCCAGGGCTGCGCGCCATCGTTGGGATACCCGTTGAAGCTATAGAGGACGCTGTACGTGGCCGGCAGCCTCTGGATCGTCAGGGAGGGACTTTGTCCTTCGTTCTCTGACATTTGCGCGCGTGCTGGTGCGGCACAGACGGCAGCTATCGCAAGAGCGCACAGCCCGGTGAAAACGCCCGACAATTTCCGTTGAGTGGCTTTCGGGCCGAACCAAGTCAGAGGGATGCCGAACTTGAGATGTTTCACTGTATTCTCCTGGGCAGGCAAATAGGCGGGAACAGGAAACCTTGCCTGGTTGGGCGGATTCTGACCGTCTGAGACACTTTTCACAAGTATTTTGGGGTAAAGTTACGGTAACATTGGTCGCCTCGACAGGCATGACGCAGTTCTCCAGGCCGGAACATTCCAGGAGCACTTGGATGGAGTCACCTTCCGCGCAAGATTCAGCTATTGTTCCGCCCCAGACCCAGAATGATGGCATCCCCAAAGCAGCGGTACTGGCGGAGCTCGAGCAGCTTCTGGCCAGCCCATCCCTGCGAGATGCGGAGCTTTTGAAGCGGTTCTTGCGCTACATAGTGGAGAAGACGCTTGCCGGAGAAGGAGATCAGCTCAAAGAGTACCGACTGGGACTAGAGGTATTTGACCGCGACACGTCGTTCGATCCGCGGCTCGATCCGGTGGTGAGGATGGCAGCCCTTCGGCTACGGGTCAAGCTGCGCGAGTATTACGAACACGGCGGTCGCGGCTCCTTGATTCGCGTCGAAGTCCCCAAAGGCGGCTATGCAGCGTCTTTTGTTACGGCTAGCTTGCCGCAGGTAACTTCGGGCGAGGAAGTCGCCGGCAAGAATCTGGCGAGGCAAGTAGATCGGCACCCGCAGGAGCAAAGGCCGATCACTGCGCACGGCTGGAAGTGGAGTCTCGCCGCGGTGGGAGTTTTGGCAATTACCGCGGCTGTGGCAGGAGGACTCTACTACCATTCCCATCAATCGAAGCGCCTGAGCGACAAGGATACCGTCGTTCTCGCCGAGTTCGCCAACAGCACGGGTGATCCGGTGTTCGACGACACGCTGAAGACTGCGCTCAGCGTTTCATTACAGCAGTCGCCGTTTCTGAACGTGCTCTCCGACCACAAGATTGCGGCGACCTTGCAGGCGATGACCCGCCCCGCCGGCACGAAACTTACGAACGAGTTGGCCCGCGAGCTTTGCCAGAGGGCGGGCAGTAAAGTCTATATTGCCGGAGCGATCGGCAGTCTGGGTAGCGAGTATGTGCTGGGTTTGAAGGCGGTGAACTGCCAGAACGGCGACACGCTGGCTCAGGAGCAGGTCACGGCCGCGTCCAAAGAGAAGGTGCTGGACGTGCTGGGCCAGGCGGCGTCCAAGCTGCGCGGCGAACTCGGTGAGTCGCTGGCGACGGTGCAAGGATTCGATGTCCCGCTGGTTGAAGCGACGACCGGTTCGCTCGAGGCGTTAAAAGCATTTAGCCTTGGCCAAAAAGCCTTTGCTGAGAAAGGACCCGAGGCAGCTTTGCCTTACGATCAGCAGGCTATTCGACTCGATCCGAACTTTGCTCTGGGATATTTTGAAACGGGCTCGGATTACTATGCCCTTGGTCAGCCCGGTCGCGCCGACGAGTACCTTACCAGGGCATTTCAACTGCGAGAGCATGCCAGTGAACGGGAAAAGCTGGCCATCGCTGCCGCTTATTATCGCAATGTAACGGGGCAGCTAGATAAGGCGATACAGACCCATCAGCAGGCACTCGAGAGTTACCCGCGGGAATATCTGTCGTACATCAGGCTAGGTGTGGACTTCGCTCTCATAGGGCAGTATGACAAAGCTGCGGAGGTAACGCAGGAAGCTCTTCGGCTCTCCCCCGATCATGTTGTTCCTTACGACGACCTCGCCGACTACGAAATCGCTTTGCAACGCTTCGACGAGGCTCGGCAGATCGTCCACGAGGCGCAGGCGCGAAAGCTGGATAATTTTCTTCTCCACTGCGTTCTTTACGGCCTTGGCTTTCTCGGGGCGGACTCCCCGGCCATGGAGGAACAGGAAAAATGGTTTTCTGGCACACCACAAGAGAATTATGGATTGGCGCTCGTCTCCGACACCGAAGCATATGCTGGCCATGTGAATAAGGCGCGCGGGGTGACAAAACAGGCCTTGGATTCGGCGATGCGTGCCGAAAGCAAGGAGACCGGAGCAATCTGGCAGGAGAATGGTGCTCTGCGAGATGCGGCTTACGGCTATGCTGCGAAAGCGCGGCAGGAGGCGGCAGCCGCCTTAAAGCTTGCTCCCGACAGTCAGGCTGTTGAAGTCGAAGCGGCGTTAGCGTTTGCGATGGCGGGTGATACTGTCCTTGCTGCGTCCATGGCGCGAAGCCTGAACCAGCGCTTTCCATTGGACACCCAGATGCAGCTACTTTGGCTGCCCGCTATTCGTGCGCAAGTAGCGCTGGATAGAAAGCAACCGGCTCTCGCGCTCGGCACGCTGCAACCTATTTCAAACATCGAGCTCGGACTAATCCCCTTCGCCCACAATATTTCCTGCCTCCATCCCGTATACATTCGCGGGGAGGCATACCTAGCGGCGGGAGAGGGAAGTGCGGCCGCCACCGAGTTCCAGAAGGTCCTCGACCACAGCGGCATCGTCTGGAACTGCTGGACGGGAGCGCTGGCGCGTCTCGGCGTGGCCCGTGCGAATGCCATGCAGGCGAAGACCTCTCAGGGCGCAGACGCTGATCTTGCCCGCACTCGCGCGCTCGCCGCGTACAAAGATTTCCTTAACCTCTGGAAGGATGCCGATCCCGACATCCCCATCTACGAGCAAGCCAAAGCCGAATACGCCAAGCTACAGTAGCTGGACTCGCATTCGCTCCAAAAACTAAAGACAAGCTCGCAACGCTTTACGGTCGGATGACGGACTAACCGGAAGTTACGTTTTTGCGGAAGACTCCGACGACGTTGTCCTGAGCTTGAGCATGAAAAGCATGCCCAGGCTGGATCGGCTCTTGGGGAGCGGTTCGCTGCTGGGCTTGCCTTCGAGCTTTACCGGACGGCCTTACAGCCTGACCGCGACAGCGGTTACCGGAGCCGACGTGGTGCACGTGGCGCAGGGAGACTTTCCTCTCCAGCGTAACTGGAGTGAAGTGACGCTTGCAGGTGGGCGGCTTCGCGCCCGTGCGAGGTCCGGACCCGGTGACCGTCAAACCGGAGACGTGCCGATTTTGACGGGCAACTCTGACGTAACGCGATTAGGGAAGGGTTGCCGAAAACTCGGGAGTTGCCTCAAGCGCTCCTACTTCCCGACCCGTTGAAAACGCCACATTGTGCAGCGCCACTTCTCGCGGATTGCCACGATCTCTCCGTCCGGCATCCAGCTCGGTATACCAGTGCTCATCTGGTCCGAGGGAAGGCGGGCGCGCAAAATGAAGAGGCGGAGCCGAAGCCCCACCCCATCCGTAGGGATGCGACTGAACCCTGTGGATCGCCGCTACTTCTTCTTTTCTTCGGCCGCAGGCGGCTGCGCCTGAGCACGCTGCTGTGGCTGGGCATGCTGTTGGTGCTGAGCCTGCTGCTTGTTCTGGTTCTGCTGTTGCTGCTGGGCGTGCTGCTGCTGCTGAGCCTGCTGCTTGTTCTGGTTCTGCTGTTGCTGCTGGGCGTGCTGCTGCTGCTGAGCCTGCTGCTTGTTCTGGTTCTGCTGTTGCTGCTGGGCGTGTTTATTCGCAGCCGCCCTGTTCTCGGCTGCCTTGTTCTCAGCCGCCTTGCCCTCATTCGTGCGGGTTGCAGCTGCCTTGTTCTCATTCGTACGAGTTGCAGCTGCTTTATTCGCAGCCGCCCTGTTCTCGGTGGCCTTGTTCTCGGCTGCCTTGTTCTCAGCCGCCTTGCTCTCATTCGTGCGGGTTGCAGCTGCTTTATTCCCATTCGTACGAGTTGCAGCTGCTTTGTTCGCAGCCGCCTTGCTCTCATTCGTACGAGTTGCAGCTGCTTTATTCGCAGCCGCCCTGTTCTCGGTGGCCTTGCTCTCGGCTGCTTTGCTCTCGGTGGCGGCAGCCTTGTAAGGTGCTCCCGCCTGCTTGGCCGCTACCACACCCTTGCCGGTGAACTCTACTGGTTTGGATGTTGCAGCGACTGCCGGCCGCCCCTGGTTCACGGACGCCAGGAGTGCGCGGTTGGTACTGGCAGTGCGCACATGCTGGGTCTGCAGCTCCGTGGCCGGCCTGTGTTGCTCGTGTGCCGCTGTCTCTTCCGCAGCGGTCGGGCGGGCGTTAATTCCACCGTTCCCACCGTTATAGCTGACATGGTTCATCGTGGTGTTGTTGATTACCGTCTTGTTGTAAACATTGTGGATGTTCGTGACGTTCACGTTATTCACCGAGCGGTTGTAGTAGAAGGCTCCGTTGTTCCAATATCCGCCTTGATACCCGACACCGCCATAGCCGAAGCCGTAGTTGACGCCACCGTAGAAGCCGACATGCGGACCCCAGTAGCCTTCATTCCAAGTGTAGGCGTTGCCGCCCCAACCCCAATAGCCGGGCGTCCAGAGCAAGCCAACCTCGGGAGCCATCACCCACGTACCTGGCACCCAGAAGTAGCCTTCATCCCCGTAAGCCCAGTAGCCGGGCGTCCACAGATAACCAGGGGCGGGAACCATCGGTTGCGTGTATATAGGTAACGCGGGTGGAGCGATTGCGACAGACACCACGAACTGCGCGAACGAGGCGGCCGGTATGGCTAGTATCAGAATTGCTAGCAACAACAAACGGATGGTACGCATTTTGCTCACCTTGCCAGATTCATCCTTCGATTGCCCGCTTGCACCTTGCTGCTTCGGGCTGCGTGGATTGAGAGGCCTCTCGTCATCTGCAAGGGTCCCACCGAATACACTGCCAAGTCTGTGCACTTGAGATCACTGTTCGTGAATGTCGCAATCCAAAGTATAGGAAAATCAAAATCTCGTATCCCTCGAAAATGGGAGCATTTTGGGCGGCCTGAGCCGGCATCGTTGGTCGGAAGAAGAAACTTCGATCGTCTGCGGATTGAAACGGTAGCTAGTTCGAGGTGAACGCGGAGAGGACGGAGAGCTGACAGTCTCCCATCGCAGCATTGCCGCAGGGTGAAGCATTCGCGGCTCGCGCCTGACTAGCGGGACACCTTTGGCGGATGTGTTGCAACTTTCCGGGTTGCTGGTTGGTGAGGTGAAAGAATCGCGAAATGAAATCCACCCAGCTGGCGATCGCCCTGAGCGGGAAGAAGTGGAGGTGATGATCGACTTCATTCAGCGGATCTGCCTGCCTTGGGAGGCGCCCAGCGTGCCTGGCAGAACTCGCCATTCCAAAGCGTAACGGATCGGCGCCTGCTTTGGCATCGGCATCGGCTGGTGCAGATGTGCAACCGACAGCTAACCCCTCGAGAATGTCCCGAGTGACGAGCCGCCCGGAAGTTGGCCTGTTCGGAGTCAACTTGACGGGAAACGCCCGTTCCGCTCTCTTGCCTAAACGCGTCCCGAGGGGCTGGACACAGGGAAGAGTAGCCGACTACACGTCCAAGTGATTTCGCCGAAGCCGACTTCACGGGCACAACGGTTAACTTCTGGATTGCCGTTAGGAGGATTGTGGCCTCTACCTCAATACGGCGCTGGAGTGCTCCCTATATCTGATTTAGACGGCGGGCTTTCATGGGTGAATGGACGCCGCTTGCTGCTTCGGTCTTCTCTTTCCAACGTTGAACGCTGACGCCCATCACGAGCAACCATAGCATCACCAATCCTTCCAAGAGGAGAGCTAAGGCCAGCATGTAGGGAGACAAATAGTTTGCGAGCGGCGGTGACAGAAAGGTCAGCCAACACAAACCGGAAATTGCCATCAGTGCGCCCAGAATTCGAGGCAGGAGAGTCGACTTCTCGACAACTTCCGGGGCCGCCCCGGTGTGGATCGCTATTCAACGGGCCGATGAGTCACATGCCGAACCGCTTTCCAGAGTGCGAGGAATTACTGAAAGCCGGCGCGAGTCGCTGTGGAGATCAGAAGTTTTCCAGCAGCCATGCATTGCTCTCCCATGTCTGCTGGGTAAATGCCAGGTAACGACCGTCGCGTGACGGATGAGGATAACCAAGCCACTGATTCCTCCCTCGATCGAGGAGCACGCTGGTTCTCCCGTCCAACTCAATGCGCCCGATAAAATACCCCGTTGACCGGGCGGCCGCGAACAAAGCGGTACCGTCCGCTGTCCAGCCTAGTTCATAGATACGCCACCCATGCGGAAGCGACAGGTTGCGCTCCGCGCCAACCCGGAAATCAAGAATGCGGACCTGTTCGCGAAGCTCATTCCGACTCGCAAGCGCAATGCGTAACCCTTCTGGTGACACTCTCCAGTCTAAGTCCGTAGGCGACCCGAACTTGGTTCTAGCGAGCTCTTTACACCGGCCTTGGACTGGGTCTAACGCGTAGAAGATTAACCGCCCCTGCTCCCAGTGGCTGAAGACACAAGAACTGGCAGGGCGAACAGGGCAGTCAAAGTAGGCGGCGTCATCGATCCGAGCTTCCAGAATCTGCTCGGGAGATCCACCCAACGTGGGGATCCGCATCAGCCGCTTTGTTGCCGGTGGTAAATCTCTACCGGGAGCAGACGACCAGTAGAGAATCCAGCGACCGTCCGGACTCGGCTCGGCGCCTCCCTCATCATCCGGCCCCCTTATCAGGAGTTCGGCGGTGTCATGTTCCATCTGTTGTCTGAATATCTGACTTCTTCCGGCGCGATTGGACGAAAAAAGAACGGCCTTGCTATCGCGTGTCCACGCAGAGGCGAAGTCTTGGCTCTCGCTCACGGTAAGACGGGTTGGAGAAGTCAAGCGTGTACCTCCGTCCTTGAGTCCGCCAACATCCACGTCATCCCGAATATGCATCTTCACTACAGCAAGACGATTCGCATCCCTGCTGACCGTCAGTGAATAGGGCGTCACTGCGTCCCAAGCCGTTATTTTCGTTGCTCTCCGGGAAGGTTTTCCGGTCTGCGGGTCCGTCAGGATTTCCCAAAGATTCGCGTTATGCACAGGTGTTCCTTGAGTTTCATTCAAAGTGAAGATTAGACGTCCATCGCGCGCCCAAAGCAGCCCTGCGCCATCATCGTTGTTCAGTTGAGGATCCGAAATCACTTCGCTGGGTGATCCTCCGTCCAAGGACACGGTTTCGATGGTGGCGCCCGCCTGGTTTCCCGCACCTCTTATATAAGCCAGCCGCTGACCGGTGGGAGACCATGCCAGGGCCGCGTACACTTCGTTTTCGCGGGTTGGGATTCTATGCGGGTTGTCTCCATTAGCCCCCATTACCCATATTTCATGGCGGTTTGCGCTGACAAAGGCAACCAAGGAACCTTGGGGTGAAGCCACCGCCCAAACTGCGTCACTTCGCAGGATGCGTGGGGGGCCACCGAAAACAGAAGTCACCCAAAGTGTGCTCCCCGCTGCCTCTGAGTCAGCCCTAAATATCAACTTCTCCCCATCAGGAAACCAGGTAACTTCCCAGAGACGGGTCCGCAACTCCTCAGGAAGTGGGACGTCATGGGTCTCTCCGGTTTCGATCACGCTTAAGTGGAGCCCTTTCGGGTCTGTGTACGCCACATACTTGCCATCTGGTGAAATCGCTGCGGAGAGCAGGCGGTTTTCCGAGGGGTTATGCGTCAACAGCCGCTCGCTTAATATCTTGCCGGGAGCGATCTGCTGACCTTTGAACCAGCGGACTGCCAAGCCAAGCGCAAGAAGAACAATCGCTAACACAGCCGCAAACAGAAGAATCTTGCGGTACCGTGCCGGCTGCTGCACGGCAGACTCGGCGCCACGATTCAATCCTTCCAGGTCAGCGCCCATCTCCGCTGCGGTTTCGTAGCGGGCTTGGCGGTCCTTCTCCAGAGCCTTGTTGATGATTGTTTCCAGCTCAGGCGGGAGCTCGGCATTGAGGTCGTGAACCGGGACCTGTGGCTGGTGGAGGATCGCGTCGTGAACGACTTCCGCTGTTTCCCCGCTGAAGGCACGCTGGCCGGCAGCCATCTCGTAGAGAATCAAGCCAAAGGAGAATAGGTCGGTACGGGCGTCGAGCTTCTCGCCGCTGATTTGCTCGGGCGACATGTAGCCGGCCGTGCCCATGGCGGCTCCGGTGCGGGTAAGATACGAAGCTTCGGAGGCCACTGGCAACGCGCTGGCTGGAGCGTATGATTGCACCGCCGGTTCATCGTCATTGCCCATCTCCAGAAGCTTCGCAACGCCGAAGTCGAGAATCTTGCACACGCCCTTGTCGGTAATAAAGATGTTGGCTGGCTTGATGTCGCGATGGATGATGCCCCGCTCGTGTGCAGCTTGCAGGCCATCGCTCACCTGAATCCCGATGTCCAGCAGTTCCTGCAGCGGAAGCGACCCCTCGCCCGCCGCCAAGCGGTCTCGCACGGTCTGTCCCTCCAATAACTGCATGACCATGAAGGGCCGGCCTTCATGCTCTCCGAATTCGAAGATGGGACATATATTGGGATGATCGAGCGACGAGACAGTGCGCGCCTCGCGGCCGAAGCGTTCTAGCGCCTGCGGATCACTGCCCACCTCTTCGGGCAAGACTTTTAGGGCAACCCGGCGACCCAACTTGAGGTCCTCGGCACGATACACCACGCCCATGCCGCCCCCGCCAATGATGTCCAGCACTCGATAGTGCGAGACCGTTCTGCCGGTCAGCGAGCCTGGGTCGGGCTGCATATGCACTGCAGCGCCAGCGCCGCATGCTATTTGAGCACCAACGTCGCCGCAGGAATCTTCGCCACCAGCTATCCACTCTACCCGCACTATCAGCCGGTAGCCACGCCCAGCCAATGTCTCGATGTATCTTGGGGTTTCCGCTGAATCCCCTAACGCGGTTCGCAGTCTCCTGATCGCAGAGTTGATACCGTGCTCGAAATCCACCACCGTGTCATTGGGCCGGAGCTTCTTCTGGATTTCATCGCGGGTAACTAATTCGCCTCTCTGCTCTATGAGGGTCTGCAGAACCCGAAAGGACTTTTCCTGCAGGCGAATGATCCGATCGCCTTGGCGCAACTCTCCCGCTCGCAGGTCAAGTTCAAAGACTCCTAAGCGCACGCGAACTGGCAGCGTGTCTGTCATCGGGGATAGGAAGGTGGGAGCGCTTCGGCAAGTCTACTGTCGGGCATGGCAAATTCCTAGCCGAACTTGCGACCCACGGAGAAATTAACCCGGCAGAAAACAGGAAATGCTGAGGAAAAATCTGCCAATGAAAGGTCCACCCGTCCGCTCTGAGGCTCCAATCTGCAAGCACATACCTCGCGGGCCGCTTTTGTTTCAATACCTTACCTACGTCACCCACAAGTTACCCGCAAGTTATCTCCAGTGCATTGTCTGCGCCAGCCCAC
>Ga0181505_10208785_pt1 | contig 17353 bp, 23 predicted proteins | sample PEATcosm2014_Bin_5_FD_127743 | JGI IMG/M metagenome (GOLD analysis project Ga0181505, IMG submission 127743) | Metatranscriptome of peatland microbial communities from MTU Mesocosm Facility, Houghton, MI, USA - PEATcosm2014_Bin05_30_metaT... | ecosystem: Environmental > Terrestrial > Soil >...
GAGGAACCCGAGTACGGAATTGAGTTCAGCGCCGTGTTGATATCCGCTCCCTCGGCGTGTTGACGCCACACAGTTTCACCCGCCAGGAAGCCGCCCGGAGTAATGGTGATTCCCTTGTAGTGAATCGCCAGCGGGCTCTCCAATCCCGCAACCCGTTTCTGCGTCTCCTGCAGCTCGTTCACAGTGTTGCCGGAAACAGTCTTCAAATCGGCGACGTCGTGTTGCAGTCCACCGATCTGGTCGGCACTCAGCGTACTCTGCGAGTTGGCCGCTGCCGCTGCTGCCGCCTGCGCCTGTTGGGCGGCGGACTGCGCCGCCGTCACTTGCTGCTGCAGGCTCTGAATGGCCTGATCGCGAGTTGATATCTGTTGTTGTAGTTGCTGGATCTGCTGTTGTTGCGCCGAGATGGCGTCCTTCATGTCCTCCAGCTGTTTCGAAACCGGAGCCGAACTGCTACGCTTCGCCGGTTTCGAAGTTTGGGAGTCGGTTTGCGCGAAGACGGTCGCTGTAATCAGAACCGTAAGCGCCAGGGCAAGTGGTCGTTTCATTTTCTCTCCTGAATAGCAACAGTTGAGCGGAACGGAATCTACAGCAACCCAGCAACACCGCACACTTAGTACAACTAGAAATTTTGTTGACAACAGTCAACGAAACCCTATGTGGGCAAAGTTAAAAATTCGTGAATAGAGAATGAAAATTCCGTGAATAAGCCGAGCTTCCAACAAGTTGGAGGCCTTCGTTTTGGATTCTGGGGAAAGGATTTAGAGAGATGTATATAAATGCTCCCATTTACCAGCTCTTCATCTTCTTGTAATACTCGTCATCTATGCCCCTGAAGAAACCTGTTGCCAGTCCTCGAAGCGATCCCATTGCAAACATGGCAGCGAGCACCGCGAGCCGCACGGCGTGGGTCAGCAAAGTTCTCAACGATCGTTCCGAGTGGCTGCTCAGAACGGCCGGCATCAGTGTGCGTGCAACTCCCGCCATCCCTCTGCCCCGACCGGCGCAGTTTCCATCGCCGGCACAACCTCAAACGTTGTATGCAGTTCGGCGCTCTGTTTGACCATCGCGCCTACGGCGCAGTACTTCTCCTCCGAGAGGCGAATGGCGTCTTCCACCGCCTGCGCCGAAATATCGAGCCGCTCACAATGTGGTGAATGCGAACCTGGGTGAAGACCTGCGGTGGACTCGGCGTCTGGTCTGCTTTGACCTTGACTCCGTAGCCAGTAACCTGTTGGCGCTTCCTTCGCAGGATGTTGATGACGTCGAACGCCGCGCATCCCGCCAGGGCGATGGCCACCAGTTCAATGGGTTTAGCCCCGGTGTTGCCGGCTGCGTCGTCAAGCAGGAGGTGATGTCCCGTACCGCTGGTAGCTATGAATTGACAATGAGTGCCTTGGGGCTGAGTCAAGGTAACGCTGGCAGAGATCATTTCGTTCTCCGTGCTCGAGTCTCGGGAAGGGGGCTGAGTCGGCCTTTTGCCGAAGAGAGCACAGTTCTCATCCTGCCAGGCGCGCTTGACACCTTTCAATACTTCTACGATCATAGAATAATGAACGCTACCAAGAAAGCGCGCGTCAAGACCGAAGACGATAGCGCACAAATCAATCGCTACGCGGACATGTTTACCGCGATGGGGACGGAATCACGGCTACGCATTATGCGGATTCTGCTTTCCGCACACCCCGAAGGCATGGTTGTTGGGGACATCGGCAGCGAGCTACAGATCGCCGCTTCAACGCTGTCCCATCACCTCGACAAGCTCAAGAACGAAGGACTCGTGAACGTAAGACGAGCAGGCACCTATCTGTGGTATTCCGCCAACACTGACGCATTGCAGGAGTTGCTGAGCTTTCTCTACGCGGAATGCTGCACCCGCAACAAAGCCATCACCACGTTGTGTGGCTGAAAGGAACAACATGGAAATCAAGGATGCAGTGAAAGAGAAGTACGGCGAGGCGGCGAGCCGCGTTACGCGCGGAGAAGGCAGCGGTTGCTGCGGAACTAGCGCGGCGAGCGATGGTTGCTGCGACCCAATCACCTCGAATCTGTACGACCTAGGACAAACCGGGGATTTGCCGGAAGAGGCTGTGCTGGCTTCGCTCGGCTGCGGCAATCCCACGGCACTCGCTCAGCTTAGTCCAGGGGAAACAGTGCTCGACTTGGGTTCTGGCGGCGGCCTCGACGTATTGCTATCAGCTCGGCGCGTCGGGCCTACGGGCAAAGCCTATGGCCTCGACATGACCGATGAAATGCTCGCGCTCGCACGCGAGAACCAACGCAAGGCAGGGGTGGAGAACGTCGAGTTTCTCAAAGGTGAAATCGAACATATTCCTTTGCCCGATGACAGTGTGGATGTCGTCATCAGTAATTGCGTGATCAACCTGTCAGCCGACAAAGATCGGGTGTTACGCGAAGCGTTTCGGGTGCTGAAGCCGGGCGGACGATTTGCAGTATCCGATGTGGTCACACGCGGTGAGGTTCCGGCTGATGTGCGCAAAAACATGCTGCTCTGGGTTGGCTGCATCGCCGGTGCGCTTCAGGATTCCGAGTACGAGAGCAAACTCGCCTCAGCAGGTTTCGTATCCATCGACATTGAGCCGACGCGGGTTTACGACGTGGAAGATGCCCGCAGCTTTCTAAGCGGTCAAGGTGTCGATGTGGATGCAATCGCGCCGCAGGTTGAAGGCAAATTTATGAGCGCGTTCGTTCGAGCGACTAAACCGCAGCAAAGGTGAAGACGATGGCTCAGCATTACAACGTCCTGTTCCTCTGCACTGGCAATTCCGCACGATCAATCATGGCGGAAGCGATCTTGAACCGAAAGGGCAGTCCAACGTTCACAGCCTACAGCGCGGGGAGTCATCCAACGGGCACCGTGCGAGAAGAAGCGTTGTACCAACTACAGGCGGCGCGGTTGCCGGTTGAGGGATTGCGTAGTAAGAGCTGGGAAGAGTTTTCCAACCCCGGCGCGCCAGAGTTGCATTTTGTCTTCACAGTCTGCGATAACGCAGCGAAAGAAGTGTGCCCTGTGTGGCCGGGTCAACCGATGACTGCTCATTGGGGTGTCCCAGACCCAGCCCTAGCGACAGGGAGTGAACAGGAAATACAGCGGGCTTTCCGAGAAGCGTTCGTGATGCTCGACCGTCGCATCAGCCTGTTTCTTGCGTTGCCGCTTGCCAGTCTTGACAGAATGTCGGTCAAAAAACAAATAGATCAAATCGGCCAGCAATGAAGACCTCTCTCGCGCGCCGGGTAGTGGCGGAGTTCGTCGGCACTGCACTGCTGCTCGCCGCCATAGTGGGTTCAGGCATCATGGGGGAGCGCCTTGCAGGTGGCAACGTTGCAATCGCGCTTCTTGCCAACACCCTTGCGACGGGTGCGATGCTCGTGGCGCTCATTCTCGCCTTCGAGTCGATTTCGGGCGCGCATCTCAATCCCGCTGTGACGTTGTCAGATGCGTCACAAGGCGGGTTGCCTTGGCACGACGTGCCGGGTTACATCGTCGCCCAGCTCGGGGGCGCATTCGCAGGTGTCGCAGCGGCTCACCTGATGTTTGGTGAGGCCATTTTTTCGGCATCGCTCCATGCCCGGAAAGGAAGTGCAATGATGTTCAGCGAGTTTGTAGCGACCTTCGGACTGCTCGCTACTATCTCGGGCTGTGCTCGGCTGCGGCCCACCGCCGTACCTTTCGCCGTAGGTGCTTACATCACCAGCGCGTACTGGTTCACCGCCTCGACATCCTTTGCGAATCCCGCCGTGACACTTGCTCGGGCTGCAAGCAACACGTTCGCTGGAATCCGTCCCGTTGACGTGCCAGGGTTCGTTGCCGCTCAACTAGCAGGCGCAGCGACAGCAACGCTGCTCTTTCGATGGATCGCTGCTCCACCTCGTCCGTAAGTCGACACTCATATTGGGCTCGATTCAATGATTACATGTCGTCGGTTGAGGTCTACAATGAGCACCATCACTGATTCTCGCGCCCAAGGCTGTGAATCCAGGCCAAAGAAGGTGATATGAGTACTGTCCAACCTGCAATCGCAGCTCCTCAACGCCCATGGATTTTCGATCTCACCCCAGAAGAACGCAACACCCTTGTTGCAACCTTCGGCGGCTGGGCCCTGGACGGCATGGATGTGATGGTCTACAGCTTCGTCATTCCGACGCTGATCGTGGCATGGCACATCAGCAAAGGACAGGCAGGCTTGCTGGGCACGGCTGCCCTGCTGATTTCAGCCGTTGGCGGTTGGCTGGCCGGATTGCTCGCAGACCGCTTTGGCCGCGCACGAATCTTGCAGATCACCATCCTATGGTTTGCTTTCTTCACGTTCCTGAGCGGATTCACCACCTCGTTCTGGCAATTGTTGATCACGCGCGGATTGCAAGGCCTGGGTTTTGGCGGAGAGTGGGCCGTCGGTTCAGTCCTAATGGGCGAAACCATACGCGCGCAGTACCGCGGCAAGGCGGTCGGCACCGTGCAAGGAGGCTGGGCCATCGGGTGGGGCGTCACGGCAATTAGCTATACCGTGCTCTTTTCGATCTTGCCCGCCGCAACCGCCTGGCGCGCGATGTTCTGGATCGGTATTCTTCCGTCGCTCCTGGTGTTCTACATACGGCGCCACGTACCCGAGCCCGAAGTGTTCCAACTAACGCGCGCGCGAGAAGCACTTGTCGGGGAGAGTCGCCATTTCCTGGAAATCTTCAGTCCAGCGCTGCTAAAGACGACTTTCCTCACCGCGTTGCTGGCGATGGGAGTACAGGGTGGTTATTACGCCATCACAACCTGGCTGCCTACATTCCTGAAGACGTCACGCGGCCTCTCGGTCCTTAACACCGGTGGTTATCTCTTCGTTGTGATCGGGGGCTCGTTCGTCGGTTACATGATCAGCGCTTGGCTGGCTGATCGCCTCGGCCGCAAGCGCACACTGATACTCTTTGCGGTTTGCTCTTTCCTAACAGTGACTGCGTATACCTATTTACCCATCAGCAACGGACTCATGCTGGTCCTAGGATTCCCGCTCGGTTTCTTCGCCTCGGGATCGTTCAGTCCCGTTGGCGCATTCTTCACGGAGCTGTTTCCCAGCCGGCTGCGCGGCTCTGGTCAGGGATTCTCGTACAACTTCGGACGTGCCGTTGGCGCTCTTTTTCCGACCCTCGTCGGTTATCTCAGTGCGCGTATTACTTTGGGTCACGCCATCTCCGCGTTCGCCGTGGCCGCTTACTTGGTCATGATCTTTGCCGTCCTCCTGCTGCCTGAGACCAGAGGGAAACAGCTGCAGGTCTATGAATGAACGAGTGCAAGAGGATTCGATTCCGTTCTGCCAGGGACCGAACGCGGATCCGGGCACGCCGGTGCATCCGGTGCCGCTCGAGGCTTGGGATTGCCACGCCCACATCTTCGGGCCGACAGAACGATATCCCCTCATTGCAAACCGCAGCTTCACGCCGCCCGAAGCCAGCCTCATGGCATATCGCCGAATGTTAACTGCGCTTGGCGTTACACACGCAGTGATCGTTCAACCCAGCGTGTATGGAACGGACAATCGCTGCACTCTCGATGCGGTGTCCGCTGCGGGCGGCTTGTGGCGGGGAGTGGCGGTTGTGGATCCCGGTATTCGCGAAGGAGAGCTAGAACGTTTACACGCTGCAGGCTTCCGCGGCGTACGCGTCAATGTACTTTTCAAAGGCGGCCTGACGTTTGATGCGCTTGAGCTAATGGCACGCACGATTGCGCCATTCGCCTGGCACTTGCAACTGCTGCTCGATTGCCGCGACTTGGTTGAACTTGCGCCGCGTCTTCGGCAACTGCCGGTGGAGATCGTAGTCGACCACATGGGACACATGCCGACGTCCGCCGGGGTCGGACATCCGGGCTTTCAGATTTTGCTGCAATTAGTGCAAGAAGGCCGATGTTGGGTCAAGCTTTCGGGCGCCTACAGGATTTCCGATGAACCCTGTCCTTACCACGACGTCGTCCCTTTTGCGCGCGCGCTGATTGAAGCTGATGCTTCACACATGGTCTGGGGCAGTGATTGGCCGCATCCGTGCGTGACAGGCTCTATCCCGAAGGATGCCGAGTTGCTTGACCTGCTTGCCATGTGGGCGCCCGACGCCGACGTACGGCGCCGCATTCTGACCGAAAATCCGGCAGTGCTGTACGGATACGGCGGAGCGGAAGAACAACGAGTCGTAGAAACACGACAATCGTAGAGATCAGATGATTTGCAATAACCAGAACCTGCTCAGCGTTCACTCACGTTATGGCCTCCACCCTCGCCGAGTCGCTAAACGACCCTCTCCATCGAAAGCTCCGACAGCTTTGTTGCCTCCGCCGCCGCTTCGATTGCTACCGGGTGGAGCGAACCAGTCCCCGAGCGGGAGTTGCACCCGCTGAAGTCCTGCGCCTTTCACGGCGCATTTTTTCGCCAACTACCGTGTTTTGATCTTTGGCTGGAGGTTGCAAAGAAGGTTCGGAAGAGCGTCAATCTGGGACGAGCTTTCGGTGCTTCACCGCGGTAGAACTTCCGCCAGTCGGCGGGCGCGAAGGTCAATCCCCTTCAGCACTCAGCCCTTAAATGTTCCCGTCCGGACGAGGCCCGCAGCCGCTCTGGGTCCTATGCACTCGGGATTTAGTCGCAGATGAGAACTGTCAGATCGTCGTCCTGCGAAGCGGACCACTGCTGGACTGCGGAGATGATCCGATCCGAGGCGGCGGACGGCGCAAGTTCAGCCGTTTGCCGCAGTACGGCGGACAGAGCGTCTTGCCCGAAGAAATCTCCCTTGGCGTTGGCGGCATCGACGAGGCCGTCGGTGTAGAGCAGGAAGCGATCACCCGGTTCCAGCGGATGGACCGCGTTGGCGAAGGTGGCAAAGTCGAAGGCCGCGAGGATCAAACCATTCTCGATCATTTCGAGCACTTTCCCGTCACGTAGCAGGAGCATGGGCGGATGCCCCGCTGCCGAATAACGAAGCTCCCGCGATTGCGAATCGAGGTGAACGTAGGCTGCGGTTACGAACTGGTTCTGAGTATTGCCGCAGAGAACGGCGTTCATTCCCTCCAAGAAACGAGCGGGATCTGCGGCATTGGCGCGCTGCGCCGTAGCCGCTACTTTTACATGAGAGGGCGATTTTCCATCAAATGACCAAGACGTCATTCTTGTTGATAATGAGCTTTCTCCCAGAATTGAATTGGAGTCCTCTGCCAAAGCTCATGTCAACCTGGTCGCGTAAAATCTTCGCTATGCCTACAGAGCAGGAAGCCGCTGCGCTCGCCGTACTCAAAAGCGTATCCATATTCTCCAGCTTGTCGGAGCAGGAATTCGCATTCCTCACCTCTCACCTTTTGCAGCGCAAGTATTCCTCTGGTGAACTTATCTTTAATGAAGGCGATGTGTGCATCGGCCTATATGTCGTTCAGTCGGGGAATGTTCGCATCTTCAAGAGTTCGGCTGGTGGACGAGAGCAAGTGCTTTCAATTGACGGGCCGGGAAGCTCAATCGCCGAACTGCCGGTCTTCGACGGCGGAAATTATCCTGCTTCTGCCCAGGCGGTTAGCGACAGCACGCTTCTTTTCTTCAGCCGGAAAGATTTCCAGACTCTCTGTGTGCAGCATCCCGAGGTTGCACTCAAGGTTCTACGGGTGGTTGGCGGACGGCTGCGCCGGCTTGTGGGCATCATTGAAGAGCTTTCGTTCAGCACGGTTCGACACCGGCTCATCGCCCTCCTGGTGCGATTAGGCAAGACCGAGGGTGTACGCAATGGCGATGGCATCAGCCTAACCCTGCCGGCGAACAACAGCGAACTGGCGGCGCAGATCGGTACGGTTCGCGAACTGGAGTCGCGCAATCTTAGCCGACTGCAGGCTGAAGGATTGGTTCAGGTCGACAACCGCAAGCTGGAGATTCCATCTCTGAAGCGCCTGGAGCAGGAACTGGAGGCTTCCGGGGGTTAGGCTCTCCAGATAACGAGGTAAGGCCGTTCAGAAAAACCGATCGAAAGCTCTTCAGGATTCACACCGACATTTCAGCAACTGCAAGCCGCGAGTGCAGTGACCAAAGTCTCAGCGCGAGATTTCTCTCGAACCCCATAATTTGTCTGTCCGTGACAGAAGTCATAGCAGCGGTATGACAGGGCAAGTAGTCTCCAATTGAAGGCGGGAACCGGCGCAATGCTCCGATACTCGCAGGAGGAAATAGAATGACCCTGACAGCGACCACAACCGTAGGCGAGATCGCCGCCCAGATGCCTAGCGCCACGCGTGAGTTCGAAAAGCTCGGAATCGACTACTGCTGCGGCGGCAGCCGCACCCTGGGCCAAGCTTGCGCTGAAGCCCACATCTCGATTGATGAAGCCCTCGCACGCCTGGAGAACGGCCTAGCATCCGCGCAACTCGACAGCAGCAAGGACTGGCAAAACCAGTTGCTCGCTGACCTGATTATTCACATCACCAGCACCCATCATGCCTTTGTGCGCGAGGAAAGCCTGCGAATCCAGGCGTTAGCCGCAAAAGTAGTTGGCGTCCGTGGAACCAATCATCCGGAGTTGCTCCAGGCGCAACAAGTCTTCTCCGCGCTTGCTGAGGAGTTGAGAGTTCATCTGATGAAAGAAGAGCAGATGCTCTTCCCCTACATATCGCGCATGGAAGAGAGCGTAATGGCGGGAGAGCCCATTCCCCCAGCGATGTTCGGGACGGTGGCGAACCCTGTACGCATGATGATGCAGGAACACGATGGGGCGGGCGAAGCCCTGCGTGCGCTGCGCTCCGTCACCACCGACTACGGGGTTCCCGAAGACGCATGCATCAGCTATCGCACGCTGTACGGGGCACTGGAGGCCTTCGAAGCCGATCTGCATCAGCACATCCATTTGGAAAACAACATTCTCTTCCCCCGCGCCGTCGCCATGGAAGCCAAGCGATAACCGATGGTATCCGTTTGGGACAGGTATCCGTCTATCGGTGGCGCGATTCTGTGCCGACGAGGTTGAGTGGGTGTGACCTAAGTCATAGGCCGCGACCGATTCTTCTCATAAGCTGCAGGTGAGAGGACGCAACCGTGCCAGCAGTATCGCAAAGCAGTTCGGGATCACTAGTTTCGGTGCTGGATGAGATTCGCAACGCTTCTGAAGTCACGTCGCCTTTTCTAGTCGAGGCCGGATCGATTTCCAAACCAGCCCGTAAGAAGCTGGTTCGCCGAATCGATCGAGAGTATTCGCAGCCCTTGCGATTGGGCGCTCAACTCTTCCTGGTGGCGCTGAACGCTTGGATCGGCGTGCAGTTCTATCTTTGGGTGCGTTGGGCAGAAAGCGGGGGTCTGGCCCTGGAAGTCTCGCGTCCGGCGGGAGTCGAGGGCTGGCTGCCCATCGAAGGCCTGATGCAATTAAAGTATTTTGTGCTTACCAGACAATTGCCACAGGTGCATGCTGCCGGGTTCTTCCTGTTCGTGTCGTTCCTAGTGATGTCGGTCGTGTTCCGCAAATCGTTCTGCAGCTGGCTATGTCCGGTTGGAACCGTCTCCGAATATCTCTGGAAGCTAGGTCGCCGGACTTTCCGCCGTAATTTTCAGTTGACGCGTTGGGCAGACATCTCACTGCGCTCGCTGAAATACATCCTGTTGAGTTTCTTCGCCTACGCGGTAGCGAGTATGTCAGCAGCTGCCATCGCCGAATTCTTGGGCAGCCCATATGCCCTCATTGTCGATGTGAGGATGTTGAATTTCTTCCGCTACCTGGGTCAGACGACAACATTGGTTCTGCTTGCGATAGTGCTTGCTTCTATCTTTGTGCAGAACTTCTGGTGCCGCTATCTGTGCCCGTACGGAGCATTCCTGGGACTCGCCTCGCTGCTTAGTGCGTCCCGGATATCTCGCAATTCAGACACCTGCATCGACTGCGCCAAGTGCGCTAAAGCGTGTCCGTCAGCTCTGCCGGTCGACCAGTTAATCCAGATTCGCTCGGCCGAGTGTACAGGATGCCTGGAGTGTGTGGCCGTGTGTCCCGCGAAAGACGCTTTGACGATGACCATGCCGGCAGGCTTACGCAAGCGCCGTTCTATCCCGGCCTGGAGTATGGCAGCGGGAATCGTCGTCATCTTCTTCGGCCTGATCGGCTATGCCAAAGCCTGTAACCACTGGAACACTGACCTGCCGAAGCGAATTTACCTGCAACTTGTGCCAAGTGCGAGCGAGCAGCAACACCCAATGCTAGGACAGCAGTGATGCCATTTTCGAATTCTGCGTTTTGAGCTTGCCGGGCTGATATATGCTTGCGAGCTGCAAACCGAGACTTGTGATGCAACGATCTTCGACCGTGATCATCGTGTTGGCGGTTTTGCTCGGCGTGATAATCGGCCTCGGCGCCTACACCTTCATTTACGCAAAGGGTTATTCGTATCTGACAAACAATCCCGCGGCGTGCGCCAATTGCCACGTCATGCAAGCGCAGTATGACGCGTGGCAGAAGTCGAGTCACCACTCAGTAGCAACAGTTACACCGGCGCTGAACTGAAAAGCTCCTGTTTGACGGCTCGGTCGGTGGAGGGATTCGTCCTTCCGGCCGCACGCAATACCCAGTGCCGCGGAGGAGCGCGCCGGTCATTTCACCCCGCAAACTCTTGCGGCAGAATCCACTTCAGTGTGACTAAAGTCATCTACTTGCCTCATTCGCGTGAGTACTCTTGAAATTTAAAGGAGCGCGCGATGAGTGAAGTGATCGATAATAAAGCCAACCGGATTCGAGTGTTGAAAGACATCATCAAGCACTTGCACGCGGGAAATCCGCCTGAAACGGTGCAACGCCGGATGCGTGAGATCGTGAAGCAAACCGACGCTTCCGAGATCATGGCTATGGAACAGGATTTAATGGCCGAGGGTATGCCCGTAGAGGAAGTCCGGTCGATGTGCGACCTCCACTCGCAAGTCACGCGCGACGTGCTGGTCCAGGTCCCAATCCGCAAAGACATTGCTCCGGGACATCCAGTCGATACCTTCCGCAGAGAAAACGAGGCTCTGCGCAACGTTATTGCCCTAATGCAGACGGGGCTCGCCGAATTGCAGGCCCTGCCTAAGCACGAGCGATCCCGCTCCGATCGTGCCTCGCCTTCGCCAGTCGTTCAACGATCTGATGGACATCGAAAAGCATTATCAGCGGAAGGAACATGCACTGTTTTCGTGCCTGGAACGCCATGGGATCGACGGTCCCTCGAAGGTGATGTGGGCCAAAGACGACGAAGTTCGCGGCTTGCTTAAACAGCTGGGACAAGGTCTCCACCCGGGTTCAGCCCCGACCGCCGAGTGGAAGCCGACATTGCTGAAGGCTGCTAACGGCGCCCTCAACGCCGTGGGGGAAATGATCTACAAGGAAGAGAACATACTCCTTCCCATGTCGCTGGAGACACTGTCGGAGGATGAGTGGGCCGAGATATGGTCGGCTTCTCCCAGGTACGGCTGGTGCATCGTGGAGCCGCAGCAAGGCTACATGCCTGCTGTCCCAGTCGCGGTCGATTCGATCAATGTGCCGCATACAGGCGCTCTTATGTTGCCCACTGGCAACGTAAGCTTGGAGCAACTGGTTGGGATCTTCGGCACGCTGCCGCTCGATCTCACCTTCGTAGACGCTGACGACCGGGTAGCCTTCTTTACCGAGGGGCCGGATCGCGTCTTCGCGCGTAGCAAAGCCATCATCGGACGCAAAGTGCATAACTGCCATCCGCCCAAAAGCGTGGAAACGGTTGACCAGATTCTGAGTGATTTCAAAGCCGGGCGGCAAAACGTAGCTGAATTCTGGATTAATTTTCAGGACAAATTTGTTCATGTCCGCTACTTCGCGGTTCGTGCACCGGATGGACACTATTTGGGAACCGTCGAACTCACCCAGGACCTTACTCCGCTCCGCGCGCTGGAGGGCGAGAGGCGATTACTCCAGTATGAGAGTTCGGCAGCCATCAACTGACAAGATAAGCCAAGACAAAGGCGGCCGAGACAGATATCGTCGTTCGTTAACCATAAAGAGCTATTCCCTTGCCAATATCCTTTGAGAGTAATATGACCGCAACGAATTCTATGCCTGAGCCGTCTTCCGCCAAACTTCAGCTCGCGTTGGGCACTGGCGCGTTCGCGCTGTGTTTTGCCGTCTTCGGTTCCATGTCGGCGATGATGCCGATCATCAGCCGGCACATGGCGCTAACACCGGTGCAAAAGAGTATCGCCATTGCCATCCCGGTGCTGCTGGGTTCGCTGGGGCGCATCCCACTGGGGATTCTCACCGACCGCTTTGGTGGCCGCATTGTTTTCAGTGTGGTCATGGTGCTCTCCATCATTCCCGCATTTCTGATGGGCGGCGTCAGTAGCTACGGCCAGTTGCTCGCCTACGGGTTCTTGATTGGTATCGCATTGGCCAGCTTCTCTGTTGGCGTAGCTTTTGTGCATGGATGGTATCCACCGGAGCGGCAGGGTTTCGCACTTGGCGTCTACGGCGCAGGAAACATCGGGCAATCGTTTACCCGCCAAGGGTACACAATGATTTACGAGTAGGCCGATTACCACCATATGGCCGTTGCTCACAACAAGCGAATCCTGACTGAAGGAGGTATGTCATGAAACTATGGCACCATGTGTTGCTGCTCGCGAGTTTTGTTCTGCCCACAGCGGCCGCTGATAATGCGGTCCCAGAGAAAAACGGAATTGTCGACGTCCCCAGTAATCACTCTGTGGATGACACGGTCGCCAGGGTCAAGAATATTCTGCAATCGAAAGGAATCACCCTGTTTTGTCTGATCGACCACAGTGGAGAAGCAGAAAAAGTGGGACTGAAAATGCCTCCCACCAAGCTGCTGATCTTCGGCAATCCCAAAACCGGCACACCTCTAATGCTGGTCTCTCCCAGCGTTGCCATCGACCTTCCTCTGAAGATTCTGGTTTGGCAAGACAGCCAGGGAAAAGTCTGGCTTTCGTACAACAGCCCTGCGTATCTACAGGAGCGGCACAACCTACCGCCGGACCTTCTGCAGAATATCGCCGTCGTGGGAACGCTGGCGGCGAAGGCTGGGGAGTAGCTCGGTCCTAAACTGACGTTATCCGGTCCTGCCCCTGCCGGGACGAAGAGATGAAGCACGTTCGTACCAGATGGCTGACGGCGGCACTCCTCGTGTTGCTGCCTGGTGTGCCGGCACCTGCGCAACATCGACAACAGAGTTTCTTCCCGAAGCTGATGCCTACGTGGGCTTAAGCTCCAACGTTCGGTTTGCTTTTCAGGCGAAGGCGTACATCCAGGAAGGTGACTTCACCCGATTGGAGATTGGGCCCAGCATAGAGGCCCACGCGAAGCCTTTCCGACTATTTAGGACCGCATCATCGACGAATCCGTATGCGAGGAGATGGACCAGCACCTGCACGACTGCCAGCCGTGCCAGGCATTCTTATTCGGCTTGAAAAATACGGTGGCGCAGTGCCGCTCGTATGCGCCCAGGTGCGATTAGAAGGGCGCCCAACAGCAGCGGCAAAGAGGAATGCCGAGGCAGCGCAACGGTTGGCTTTATCGACGCCCCCGATATCAGGTTGGTGTTTGGTGATGAGGTTAGGGTCGTGTTTCGTGCCAACATGCTGTTTCGCCCATGACGTGATCACGAGTAACGCAATGAGGAGCTTTTTCGATGCACTAGTTCGTGGCATTCGGCGCAGAGTGTGATCAAGTTCTCTTCTACGTCGCCGCCCGACTGGCTGCGGAATTTGAGATGGTGTACCTGCAGGTTTTGCATGCTGCCGCAGAACTGGCAGCGCCAGCCGTCGCGCTCCAGCACCTGCCGATGTAGTTCGCTGTAGCTTTGCGAATCGAGCCTCAGTCGCGGGTTCTTGGCGGGGATCTTCTTCATGAGCCCTGCCCAGCGACCTCGGATCGAAAGGCTTCCTGTTGTTTGCCGGGCAGAAACTTGTAATAGCGTGACATGGATTGCAACAGGATTTCCGGGTTGCCGCCGTCGATCGCGGCCCCGGCAAGAAAATCGGCACAGATCATTTCCAGGCAGTAGCCCCGGGACTTGTCCGACCCCAGCATTAAAGCCGCAGTCTCAATCGCCTGTTCGATAACCGGGATCTGGCTCTTGTAGACCTTGAAGAAGATCAGCTCTGAGGGCTCGCTGTCCTTGCCCGTCAGCTCTTTTTCAACTTCTCGTTGGAACTCCGCCTTGGGCATCTGCCGGGCCTTGTGCAACCAGGTTGCACTTTCGAACCGCTGACCCTGCTTCCGTGCCAGTTTGGCCAACTCCAGACCCTTCGTCCATCCGACTTCTTTCAGTTCCTTCCGCACTTGGGGTGGAAGCTGTTCGTGAATCGACATCAAGTAATACGCTTTCCTTCTGGACTCTGGGAACCGCCGCTCCAGGAAATCGTCGAACGACTTCAGGTTCTCCAGCCGCCAGTACTGGCCGGCCCGCACTTCGCACAGGTACTTGCCCAGTTCCACGAACCTGGTATCACGCTCGTTTTCGTGCCGTGCCTCCCAGGCCAGGATCGCGTCGATCCGGCTCAACACCAACTCGGCGCGGCGGCGATTGAGTTTGGGTGGCATGGGCGGGTTCTTAGTAAGCAAGTTCGTCAAACAGACCAAGATCGACTCCCGGCTTGCGGATCAGCCCGGCCTCCACCAGATTGCGCTGGTCGAGACAGAGCCCGAGGAACGGACAGGTTGTACACGGATTCTGGGGGAAGCGGATGCCGCTGTGCGGCAGGAACAGCCCGGACTCGATCCTGCGGACGGTGTCGTCGACCAGGGTCTCGAACTCCTGCCGCTGTTGGTCGGTAATGGTGGCTCGCAGATACTGGACTTCCACCGTGCGCTTGCGGACGAAGACGACCTGAGCGACGTCGTTGATCCCGGTCATCCAGGAATAGCAAACCAGCTGAAGATCCAGGGCCGCAATGCCGATGGGCTCCTCGGGATAGCGGGCGGAGGCGGTCTTCCACTCCAGAACACAGGCTGTGCTGTCCAGTTCGCCCACCGCGTCTACGAAAGCGATAAAGCTGTTGCCAGAACTCAGCGTGCGTGTGAATCGAATCTGTTGATGGCTGTGCGGCTGGTGAATCTCGACGCGGCCGTCCTGGACGAAGCGCTCGAGCAACTGAATGCCTTGCCGGAACATATGGTCCCAGGTGTCGTTACCTGAGTATGTCAGTTCCAGGTTCTTACACGGCGCCCACTGCTCGAACAGGACGGCTGCTGGATCTTCGTGACGGAACAGAGTCGCCACGGCCTGCTCGAAGCAGCGGCCGAAGAGCATGGCAGCGCGAACATCTTTCTCCTGCCAGCCATCGAGATAGCGATGACGGTAACGGCGAGGGCAGGTCAGGTATTGAGAAATCTGGGTGTAGCTGTAGTTCATCATGACGCCCTTTCCTTCCGCGAGCCTTTACCGTCGCCAGCCGCAGGAATGCGGATCGCGGTTGACAGTTGTTCCCACTGGCTGGCGGGGGCGAAGCCGTCGAAGTTCACCAGCGAAATGCCATTGACCACGGTGTGGCTGATCTTCACGACCCCGACCAGTCCGCGCAGGGCGCGTTCGTCGACCTCGTCCTGGCTCAACAGTTCCGGGTCATAGAGAAAATCACGCAGGAACCAACCCAGCTTCCACATCGCCTTGGCAGTGCAGTACAGACGGCCGACGATTGAACGCCCGGCAAACGGCTTGGGCTCGAGAACGGAGAGCCGGAGCAGATAAAAACGCTTCTGGGATTGCCAGCGATGCTGCGCCCCATCGAGCCGAACAAGAAATATGCCGTCGGGAACCTCGGAGTGTGAATCGCGGGCGGTATCAGAGAGTCCCGGAACATGACGTTTCATCCCGCCACCTCCTGGCTCGGGGGTGCGTAGCTGTTGAGCTGACATTGCAGGGCGCCACGGTCCTTCTTGGCCTCCTCGCCAAGCTGATGGACGAAGCTTTCGACTTGCTCGCGAGTAGCGTCTTTAAGGGCTTTGGTGCCGCAGAAGTCGACGGCGTAGGCTTTGACCAGCTCGGGATCGAGCTTGTACTGGCGGATGATCTGGCAGAGCCGGTCTCGGACCTTGTGGCCGGAACCGTTTCCGTTTCCGGTGGCATTCTTGGGCGGAAACTTCTGTGCATCAGGAGCCGGCGCCATCGGACCGGGATTGGATCCGATCTCCTCGACGGAGCAAATGCCGATGCCATAGGCCTTGCGCAGAGCGCGATTGACGGCTCGGGTCTCAGCGATTCGCATCTCAGCGCCGCGGACCATGAGAGAGACGTTGGAGGGGTCAGCGTCGCCATAGCCGACGAAACCAGCCGAATCTTTGGATGGATACACGGTCGCCTTGAGGACAAAGCGACTGGCCGCAGAATCACAAAGCGAATCGACGGCCTCGACGTGGATACCGCGGCACCTCTTGCGACGCGCCAAGCGAATGAGTCCGGTGTGCGTCACGTACCAGTTGGCATTGATGATTTGGAGCTCGCCAGCTTCGATCAAGAATCCAAAGTCTCGAGTTAGCGTCTTGAGATGCGCGGTCAGGCGTGGTATCAGAGTTTGGCCAAGCGTTCGCTTCGCGGCCCGGATGTTTTGGTGCAGGAGTTTTTCCTTGGCATAGGGTTCTTTCCGAACTTCTCCACACGACCTCGATCGATGCTCTGGCATACGCCCCCAATGTCATATATTGTCACCCAATAACACCCTAAGGGTGACATACCTGAATCCAGTTTGTCAAGCTGGATTCCGCCCAGTGAGGTGATAAAATCCGGCTCGAATGAACCCCAAAGATACAAGGTTGTCCTTCAGGGTCCGCTCCGAGCTCAAGGAGAAGTTGGAGTCGGTTGCGGCATCAGAGGGAAGAAGCGTCGCCCAGATTTGCGATGCCTTTCTGCAAGCAGGACTGATTGCTTACGGCAAGGAAGGCGCGAAGTATCTCCGGCGATTCTTAGCTCGACGCGACGACCAGTCGCAAGACCGTTAGCAGGAGTTGCGATGCCGCCAAGGCCCTATCCCGCTGGCGGAATAAGAGCGAAATTGAAAACTGATTGCCTATAAAATCGATGACGTATTTGTGCATCCAAGCGACTGAGTCCGGCAGCCATCGAAGCGGTCCTCAAGGATCTCCGAGAACCAAGTCATTTGACGGCAATCCATATATGGAGGCATAATACTACAGAAGTGGAGGATCCGGTGGCGACTCAGACAATCCCTCGCGACTTAGGCCTGGATTTAAGAAAGCTGCCTGATCTTGACGTGAGCGGCGAATTTTGTACCAGGGGGAATGTTAGAGAAACTGGTACAAAAGGAGCTGGAGCATGGCACGGAAGAAGCATAGTGCAGAACAGATCGTTGCGATCCTGCGACAGATCGAAGTCGAATTA
>Ga0181505_10279820_pt1 | contig 17181 bp, 18 predicted proteins | sample PEATcosm2014_Bin_5_FD_127743 | JGI IMG/M metagenome (GOLD analysis project Ga0181505, IMG submission 127743) | Metatranscriptome of peatland microbial communities from MTU Mesocosm Facility, Houghton, MI, USA - PEATcosm2014_Bin05_30_metaT... | ecosystem: Environmental > Terrestrial > Soil >...
GCGCATTCCCCAAGCAGTGCGTGGTGCTGGTTTCGGTGGAACTCTGCTCGCTTACGTGGCAAAGGAAGGATCTCTCAGTAGCCAATCTCATCTCGTCCGGGCTCTTTGGCGACGGTTCTGCGGCTGTGATTGTTGCCGGAAGCGAACGCAGTGCGACTGGTCCTCAGGTACTCGGCACAAGGTCATCGTTCTATCGCGGCACCGAGGAGGTGATGGGCTGGGATATCTCGGAAGAGGGCTTTAAGATCGTGCTTACGCCGGAGGTTCCGGACATGGTCCGCAAGCACCTGGCGCGAGACGTTGACGGCCTTCTCGCCGACTATGGCCTCGATCGCACCGATGTCGATACGTGGATCATGCACACCGGCGGTCCCAAGGTTTTAGAAGCTACCGCCGAGTCATTAGACCTTCCCGAAGGTGCGCTGGAGGTTTCGTGGCAAACCCTGCGGCGCGTCGGCAACCTCTCGTCTGTGTCCGTGCTGCTGGTGCTGGAAGAGTTCATGAACCGGCGCCGTCCGGCAGCAGGCAGCTACAGCATCCTTGCAGCCATGGGCCCGGGCTTCTGCTCGGAACTCGTGCTACTACGCTGGTAGAGTCAATGTACAAATCCATAAGTGAAGTTGAAGTGCTCGTTGCCGGTGGAGGACCCGCTGGGCTGGCAGCTGCTATCGCAGCTCGGCAAGCGGGTTTCGCCGTCACTGTCGTTGACTGCGCGCAGCCCCCGATCGACAAAGCGTGCGGCGAGGGAATCATGCCGGATGGCTTGGCAGCACTTCGCCAACTCGGTGTCCGTATCGGCCCAGGGCAAGCAGCGCCATTTCGCGGCATTCGCTTCCTCGACGGCGACGCTCGAGTGGAAGCGGATTTCCCTCACGGGACCGGCTATGGAATCCGGCGAACAGTTTTGCATCAACTGCTGATCGACAGGGCGACGGAGACAGGCGTTTCCCTGCAGTGGGGCACACGGATCACCGGCTTATCCGCGGAAGAAGTAGCGATCGGCGAGCGGCACGTGCGCTGTCGTTGGTTGCTGTGCGCTGATGGCCACAACTCTCTGCTCCGCAGGCTTGCCGGTCTTGACCTCGGACATTCAGCACAACGTCGATTTGGATTTCGTCGGCACTACAAAGTGCCGCCCTGGTCAGATTGTGTGGAAGTGCACTGGAGCAATTGCGGTCAGATGTATATCACTCCGGTATCGGATGACGAGATCTGCGTCGCGTTAATCACACGCGGCCGCGAGGTTGGATTCGAGGAGGCCCTCACCCAATTTTCAGTATTGCGGTCCCGCCTGAAAGATGCGGCGCCCGGCGATCGTCAGTTGGGAGCTTTGACCATTACTCGTCGCCTCCCGACCGTTCAACTAGGCAACATCGCACTCGTCGGAGAAGCGTCGGGTTCGGTTGATGCGGTTACGGGCGAAGGGCTGTCGATGGCGTTCCGTCAGGCAATCGCTCTTGCGCAGGCGATGCAAGCGGGCAGTCTCATGGAATATGAAAAGGCGCACCGGCGCATTGCGCGCCTTCCGCGGATGATGAGCACTCTGATGCTGGCCATGGACAAGTACCCCCATTTTCGTCGCCGAGTGTTTCGCGCACTGGCGTCGGAGCCAGAATATTTCCGCCGGTTGCTGGCGCTTCACACAGGAGCTGTTTCGCCCTTGAGCTTTGGTTTGCGGGAGACCGTGTCTTTGAGATGGCATTTGCTTGCTGAATAGACTCGAGGCAAGTCGGCGGAGCAGCAATCTGAAGCTCAAGTTCCCAATTCGTCCAGGCCGAAGGTTACCCACTGGTCCTCTTGCACTACTTGCCTGGTTCGTGTTGTTGCCTTCGATGGCGGCGGCACAGCAGATAACAGTCAATCTCGATCCTGCCCAAACCAGAATCGAGTGGACGCTGGGGGATGTCCTGCACACCGTCCATGGCACCTTTAAAGTGAGGAGTGGCAGCATCACATTCGATCCGAACTCTGGCAACGCAAGCGGCGAAATCATTGTGGATGCGACGAGCGGCGAGAGCGGCAATCATGCTCGCGACCAGAAAATGCACAAAGAGATTCTGGAGAGCCAGCGCTACCCGGAAATCACGTTTTCACCCGCGCATGTGACGGGGAAGATCGCGGACCAAGGAACATCGAGCGTACAAGTACAGGGCATATTTCTTATCCGTGGCGCCGGCCATAACATTACATTGTCTCTGGCGGTTGAGAGGAGCGGCAATGAAGTCAAGGCGAGCGCGAGTTTTGATGTGCCCTATCAAGAGTGGGGCATGAAGAACCCAAGCACCTTCCTTTTGAAAGTGGACAATAAAGTGAAAATCAGCGTCTCCGCCGTTGGCCACATCACAGTACCCGGCACAGTTTCCGCCACACACTAGAACTCAGAAGCGAACCCTGTTTACGAGCGCCAGTGGAATCGTGGGGAGGAGAGTCAAGGTGACATTGCTGAAGTAGCTTTAACGACTGGCATTCTCGGTAACGGCTTCGTTTAGTGTGAGAGTAAGCAGCACGCCGCCCCCATCGCGGTCCGCGATTTCAACCCTTCCTCCATGAGCTCTGGCCACGGCATCTACAAAAGCCAATCCTAGACCGTGTCCAACGGAATTCGGTCCCTTAACAAAACGTTCGAAAGCGCGGCTGCGAAGTTCCGGTGGAAATCCCGGACCATTGTCCTCGATTGTAAATTCAGCTTCCCCGGGCTTGGCGCGTACCGAGATGTTGATCCGGCACCCAGGTGGAAGATGGGCAATTTCATTGTCTAACAGGTTGGCAATTGTCCGGTTCAGAAGGGACAAATCCGCGTCGATCAGCACTGGCTGGAGATTCGTAGAGATTTCGTGCCCGTGCTCTGCCATCGCAGGCTTGTAGAGTTCCACCAAATGTCGCACCACTTCGGAAAGCTCCACGGTTTCTTTCCGTGTTTGCAGCGCTCCGGCGTCCGCCTCTGCCAGGTCGAGGGTCGTATTTAGTAATTGCGAAAGCCGATCCAAACCCTCGATCGCTTCGGCGACACGCTCGTGCCAATGGCCATGGGTTCCATCCGAGAGCGCTACTTCAAGACTGCCCCGTATCGAGGTGACCGGGCTCTTTAAGTCGTGCGCAACCGAGTCAGTCAGAATTCGCATCTGGTGTACTGATGCCTGAATGCGGTCGAGCATGCGATTGAATGTGCGCGACAGCCGCGTGATCTCGTCGGAATACACACCCTCAGGTAGCCGACTGCTTAAGTCATCGGTGCCGATGCGGGACACCGTATCGCTGATGCCGTCAACACGCAATAACGTGCGGTAGGCCACCAGCCACGTAATGAGAAATCCCAGCGCCACCTGATACCCCAGACCAACAAGCAACGCTCGGTAAGGCGATTCAACACGCGGGCGCCACTTACATCGGCGAGCCCAAGATAGAGACCGCTTCCATCTCCGCGGCTCTTGTAGACGACGCGAAAGGTTTTCTTCCATCCTGGAACACGCACATCCGCCAATGCCCCGGGGTTCAGCTGTGCTTGCTGAATCGCCGCAATGAATGGATCCTTGGGGCTTGGGCCCACCCAGATGGGGTCCTGACCAGGTTGTGTTTGCAGAAAGAAAACCGAACTCGGAGTTTGGCCATGAGACTCGTCGGCCTCAGATACCTCGCGCGCCGCAAGCTCAGCGACCTCTCCGACAAGACGATGGTAGAGTGCATCGCGAGGCGTTCTGGCCGAGACGTCTGCTAGTGTTCCTGCTTCACCGCTTAGCCACGCGTCGCTGCGCTCTTGGATATCACGTGCAATCAGGAAGTACATGATAGCGATGGCCACCGCACTGCCGAGGGCAAATGCCGCAGTCGGCCAGATGGCAATGCGCCACGCTGCCGATATACCGTGCGATTTATGTTTCCTTGAGAACATAGCCCACGCCGCGAATGGTGTGGATCAGTGGCCGTTTGCCTTCGCCGTCTACCTTATTGCGTAAGCGGTAAATCTGCACATCGACAACATTGGTGGCAGGATCGATGCGCATCTTCCAGACACGATCCAGGATCATGGTGCGCGTTACTACTCGCCCGGAGTTCCGGACCAGATACTCCAGAAGCGAGAACTCTTGCGTCGTAAGCTGGAGCAGTTCGCCACCCCTCCGCGCCTCGCGACCCACCAGATCAAGCTCCAGGTCGGCAACCCGCAAGTACACCGCCTCCGACTGTCCCGGTGTGCTTCGCCGAAGCAGATTGCGTACGCGGGCCAGCAGTTCAGCCAGCGCAAAGGGCTTGGTGAGGTAGTCGTCGCCGCCTTGCTCCAAACCACGCACCCTCTCGTCGACAGAGCGACGAGCCGAAAGGATCAATACTGGGGCGGTATGACCCTGCGATCGGCAACGGCTGATCAAGTCCAGGCCATCCATATCGGGCAAGCCTAAGTCGATGATAAAGCCGTCGTAGAGCTCTTCGCCCGCCAAGGCTAGCGCCGATTTTGCATCCTTGGCGGTGTCGACCTGATAGCTCGCTTCGCTCAGGCCCCGGTGCAAAAACTCTCGAATTGCTGAGTCATCCTCGACAATCAGAAGTCGCACAGTCGCCTCATGCAACAGATTCGGTGGTGCAGCAGCCCAAACTTTGTTTTCCACCGTATGTCAAATATCCATCGCACGGCGCCCAAGGGCAAGGGCATCCGTCCAAAAAGCTGTTGACTCGTGGACGTCGGCGACTACCTGCCCCGCCGCGGCCACGAACTGCTCCACCTGCTCCTCGCTCACTATCAGTGGAGGAGCCGACTTTAAGACCATGAAGTTGTTGCCACAAATCTGGGTAAGGATCTTCTCGCGCTGGAACAGCCGCATCACCAGCATCTGCCCGAACATTCCAGGATGAATGGCACGAAACGCTTCAAACGAAAGGCGTAGTGTCAGTCGTGACGGCGGTTGGAACTCAATGCCAGAAAGCAGGCCCAGACCCGGTGCGGCTTTGAACATCTCGTACGGCGAGAGAGCCTTGGCAAGACGGGTCCTCAATAGCTCGCCAAGGCGCTCGGCGCGGGCGCCGAGTTGCTCATTTTCCAACACATCGAGGGTCGCTAACCCCGCCCGCATCGCTATGCCGTTCTCGCTGAACGTCGAGGTGTGCACGATGGCGCGCTTCACAGAGCTGTAAACACCCTCGTTCACCTCGTCTGTCATTAACACAGCCGCAACCGGGATCAGGCCTCCGCTGAGCGCCTTCGCCAAAATCACCATGTCTGGCTGCACATCGAAGTGCTGCGCTGCTAAAAACTTTCCGGTGCGGAACATTCCTGTCTGCACCTCATCGAGGACGAACAAGGTGCCATAGCGATTGCATAGCGCCTGCACCTGACGCAGATAATCGGCAGCAGGCAACCTGATGCCGCCCTCTGATTGGATTGGCTCCAAAAAAAAGGCTGCGAACTTCTTCGTTTGCAGCTTCTGCTCGACTGCGGCGAGATCGTTGAATGGAACTGCTTCGGTTTCAGGGAGCAGTGGACCGAATCCCGCGCGCCAGAACTCATTGTCCATCAGCGAGAGCGCGCCGCACGTGAGGCCGTGGAACGCACCCTCGGCGTAGAGAAGCGCGTCTCGCCCCGTGACCGCGCGGGAAAACTTAATCGCAGTTTCCACGCCTTCGCTTCCGGAGCTGGCAAAGAAAATCTTGTTCAGCTTGCCGCCGGCTAGGTTGCACAGGCGCTCAGCGAGCTCACCCGCAAGCTCCGGGACATGGCTCTGCAGCATGGCAGGGCCGCAGCCGTCAAGTTCCTCTTTCAAAGCCTCGATAATGCGGGGATGATTGTGTCCCGCATTATGCACGCAGTAGCCGGAAAGAAAGTCCAGATAGCGATCACCGTCTTCGGACCAGAGTTCCACTCCCACACACCGCTTGTAACGCACATTCATGTCCAGCAGATCCAGTAAACAGACCCACTGCGGATTGACACGCTCGGCATATCTCGAATCGGTCAAGACTACGGCTGATTTCAATGATTCCCTCGAAGCTAATGACGGCGGCATTGATTTACAGGTTAGGCAGTCAAAGTGGAATTACCGTAGCACCCAGATGACATTCCGTTCATCTCGCCTGGTCGGTGGAGATGACAAGATCCTCATCTTAGCGTAACGAAACGCCAAATGTTACGTGTTACAGTCAATCCAAGGTATCCGCGGGAATGTCAAACAGGCTCTACGTGTTTTTCCGAGCAGCTGTGCCGCTCACGCTATTCTTGGCGCTGGTTTCCGGTCTCTCAGCCCAGCAGGCTCCGATGCTCGACGCATCGAGTGCGCCCTTCCCGGATGCACCCAGCGCTGTTCAGGAGCAGCAACAGACGTCTCCGCAGCCAGGCACTGCCCAGCCGCAGGCACCTGGCCCTGATCCCCTATTGAGGGACTCCTCAGTGCCGCAGCAAAATTCCGCAACCACTCCTGCTGGCCTGGAACAACCCACACGCATCCTTTACATCATTCCGAACTATCGCGCGGTAAGCGCCGATGCCATCGTGCCTCCCCTTGACGCGGCGGGTAAGTTCAAGCTCTTTGCAGAGGACAGCTTCGATTACTCCACGTTCCTGTATGTAGGTTTTCTCAGCGGAATTAGCATGGCGCAGAGGAGCGTTCCCCAGTTCAGCGATGGGGCCGATTCGTTCGCACGGTACTACTACCATATCTTCGCCGACCAAGCCGTAGGAAATTTCTTCACGGAATTCGCCCTGGCGGCCGCCCTCAAGCAGGATCCGCGGTACTTCACGCTGGGCCGCGGCGGTTTCCTTAAGCGCACCGGATACGCCCTCAGCCGTCTGGCTGTCACACGCACGGATAGCGGTGGTTCAGCAATCAATTTTTCGGAAATTGTCGGCAACGGTGCCGCAGCGGGAATCTCGGGCCTCTATTACCCTGCACAATATCGCACCTGGACCAAGACCGGCCAGAGGTGGGAAGAGCAACTCGCACTGGACGGGGTCTTCAACGTCGTAAAGGAGTTTTGGCCCGACATCAGGCACTCCGTCCTTCACCAGAAGTAATAAGCGATCAAGTTTAAGCCGAGGGCAGCATATCCGCCGCAACATGAAAGCTGCGCCGAATCTTGCGCGACAGTTTCCTTTCCCAATCCTGAGTTAGCACATGAACACCTTGTCATGTTCAGGAAATAGACTTTTCATGTTTGGCCACTAGTCTGGTTGCCTCTGAGGTGTTTTAGTGATACCCAGGCCGAACGGGAGCAAGAAAACAAGTCGTATCGGCGGCCTTCGAGAATCTGTGCGGCAAGCAAAAGTAACCGCTGGTTTTTCTGCGGACTGCCCAGCGATCGAGCACTTGACGAGAGTTTCCCAACCAAGAGTCTCGATAAGCCCAATCGCTATCCACCCCAAACAAATTGTTCGCTCGACTTGGACAACCGCCCTCCTGCTGGTATTGCTTGTGCACTCGTGGTCGACCGCGCAGGCTCTGCAGCAGGCGAGTCTCGTCGATTACGTCGTACCTGCCGTCGAAGGCGACGCGCCTATCCCTGATGGGCCGCCCGCACCGCAGCAGGATCAAGCGAAGTCTTTTGCCGGTTCATTGGGAACGGCGGTTAAGACCATCGGCGAGGATGAACTCCACATCATCAAGGCGCCGTTTTCGCTCAGCGCGCTTAAGTGGGACGCCCTCGCAATCGGCGCCACTGGCATTTTGATCGCGAACGATGAAAGCGTGCTATATCAGGTTCCGGCAAGTTGGCACAGCACCAGCATTAATATCTCCGATGCTGGCGTATACGGCCTGGGCGCCGCGGCTGCGGGCATCTTCGTCACGGGCTTGTTCACGCACAACGATCACGCTACCAACACCGGCATACACAGCGCCGAGGCGAGTGTCGACAGTGTCATCCTCTATGCCGCTCTGAAAGCCATTTTGGCGCGGCAGCGTCCCTACACCGGCCAGGGCGAAGGCAAGTTTTTCTCGGGCAATTGGACGAACGGATCCTTTCCCTCGGGACATGCGGCTTTTGCCTGGACGCTGGCCTCGGTCACCGCGCACGAGTATCCGAACTGGCCGGTGCGCCTGCTCGTATACGGCGTAGCAACAGCGGTCAGCACAACCCGCGTGACTGGAGGCGTACACTTTCCCGCTGATGTGTTCGCGGGTTCAGTGGTTGGATTTGGAGTGGGCACCTATGTTACGCACAAGGACCGTCCAAAACTCTCCCTGCCCCATTCGGAGAACAAGATCGGGAGCGTGAAGAATGCAATCCTGGGGCACATAGCAATCCAGTAGCGACTGCGCCTGAAAATGTTCCAGAAATCAGTGTTGCACGATAACAGACAATCTGCTTCGCTTCTGATCGAGCCGAAACCTGGTCGGTGGGAGGCAAGCCTGTATCGTTGTACGACCCAAGATGATGGAAATAGCAAAGTGTCAAGACGATCAATCCCGGCGAGGTCCGGCATGAAAATCTTCCAGGTGACCATGGCCGTATATTTCTTACTCTTCGCGTTCACTGCGGTTTCTGCCCAGAACCCTCCAGTTGATGGAAGCCTGACCGCGAATTCTGTCTTCCAGCAACATTGCGCAAAGTGTCACGGTAAAACCGCTGAGGGTCGCCTCTTCGGCGGGCCACCGCTAATCTCCGCAAAGGTCGCCTCTACCTCCACCGACGACCTGCGCAGCATCATCATCAACGGCAAGGGCCGAATGCCAAAGTACGGTAGCAAACTAACAACGCAAGATATCGACACCTTGGTTCAGCAAATCAAAGGGCTGAACCGGTAATCAGGATAGTGTTGCCCCTCACTCGCATGAGGCTCTCCCTCTCTCCACTACAACACCGCGTCATGATATCAAGGCGGGTTCCAACTTCCGTAGGACGCGAACGTTGTTGTGCGATCCCCATATCACAAGTAACCGGCTTTTGCATTCCCGTCGGGTAGATGCGAACCGCCAGTTTCCGCTTGAAGGGCCCGGCCATACGAACCGTGATGACGAGAGCATGCCAAGCCCGGCCGAAAGCAGAGAACTCAGAAACGCCTACCCACCGTAAGGACTAGTCTGACGACAACTGTGAAACGCGGGGAGTAAATCTATCACCATGAGTGTATGGCCGAACAATTCCGCGTTGGCGATTACGTTGTTTACAAAGACCCCGAAACCCAAGAGACGAGGTACGGCGTCGTAACGCGAATAAACGGTAGCAGCGGGACTGTCACACCGGTCACACGAATCGACATTGACTCTGCTCCTGAACAGCTGCCTGGGAAGCCAGCTAAGTTTCTTAGCATTAGGGCGTTGCCCTCCCCGTGTTGGTGGATTCGAGTTAATTCGCCTAGCCTTAGTTTCTTCCGCACGGACTCTCCACCTTGTGCATGATCCGCTTCCACCTCACGCCCAAGATGAACAAAGGCCTTAAATGTCGATAGGCTGCCGGTCGAGCACATTGTCGACCTCACCGACGCCCAGGCCATTCCGGGCCATGGCTCGCGACGGCGGCTTGCATAGGATGGCGTTCCATCTCGTAGCTATAGAGCTGGAAGGGGGCCCAGTAGAAAGGCTTCCGGAATACGGAATCCGAGTGCAAGAGAGACATCTTGGCTGCGCGGAGGGCAACATCGGGACTGTGACCTGCCGCCAATTCTCCATAAAGGCGATCCATTAGCTGAGGCGTGGCTGAATCGCTAGTTTGCCAAAGCGCCGCAATTACATTGTGCGCCCCAGCGCGCAGAAAGGCCCACGACAGTCCTACGAGTCCCTCCCCCGTGTACCTACGCTTACCAGCGCCATTGCAGGCGGATATAGTCACAAGATCCGCTTGAACCGGCCGGCGAACAATATCGCGAGCGTAGAGTTTAAAGGAGTCATCTTCGGGCGCGATTTTTGACAAAATGACGGCGGAATCCAGAGGGCTCAGGGTGCTCGCAGTAGCATGCGCTACAAAGTGGATGTAAGAAAACTGCTCGGGGCTACTGTTTAAGTATGCCTGGTTCGTCGCCTCGCCACGGGTAAAAGCCGTCCGATCAGGCGGCGCAAAATGACTCTCGATCCTGTTTATCTCTACCGCGGCATCGGGTAATTCAGGGTAGTTATCATTCGGTGAAATTGGGTCTCCGATCAGCAGAAGCTTTCGCCGGCCAGTCTGGGCCTGCGATGATACTGTCACCAGCCTGAGCGAACTGGCGTTCACTATGGTTGTATCCTCGATCAGGTAATGCAGCTTGGGGCCGGTTACCAGCAGAGTCTCGAAATTAAGGTCGTTCAACGCGCCGTCGGGAATGATCATGGTATGCGAGCTCTCCGCGATTTCCCGGCGAGCCGGCGCAACCAGGATGTTATACAGGTCACGTCCGTTCTGGCTGGCTGCTTGCAGCACATCTCTGGGCCCCTGCAGTTCGTTGAGGTAGTTGCGGACTAAAGTATTGATAGACGCGGTCGAGGGAAGCGGCAACAAGGCTACGTGATTCGGCGACACTACCCACAAGTAGGAATATTGCGGTCCTAACCAATAGAACAAGATTGTGGCATCCAGTTGTGCGGCCAGCTCCTGTGGATTCTCCATCGCGGAAAGCCGTGAAGCGGGAACTTTGTGCCCGGACCCCAACCCTTCGGCGAGTGTCTGAGCACGGTTGTAGTCTGCTACCTGCAAAGCCTTTACGGTTGCCGATTGATTTACTAGAAAGTGAACGTAATCGTCTTGAAGGTGGGCGGCATTAGAGAGAAATGGTAGTCTAAGTTCCTCTTCTTGCAAAGAAGAGCGCGCAGTTTCAAACGTTTTAAAGGCATGTTCATACTCCCGCTCCGCGCCAGCTGTCTGATGTTCGTCCTCGTAGAGTCTCGCCAAGCTCTCTTGCGCTTCCCACTTCAAGGCCATGTCGCTTTGTTGATCGGCCACGATTTCCTGGAACAGCTGCTGAGCGCGGGTAGTATCATTCTGATGCGCAGCGATCTTACCCTCACTAAGCAAAGCGTCAAGCTCTCTCGGATGGTCGCCGTGTGATTGGCAAAGGCTGATCGCCTGTTGATCGTAACGAATCGCCTGGTCCCATTTCTGCTGCTCAATCGAGATAGCGCCAAGCGCCGTAAGCACTTCGACCAGGTCTCCTGTGTCTTCCGACCTCTGCGCCAGTACCAGCGACTGTTGGTAATAGGCTTCCGCAGCGGAGGTCTGATTCATCTCCTGAGAAACGACACCCAGGGCGAGCAGCCACTTCACCAAGTCATTCTTCGCATCCAGCTCTCGAGCTTCATCCGCGGCTTGGCGGAAATAGAAGGCAGATTTTTCTGTATCGCCCATTCTGTAATAGGCCCAGCCCAGATTGCCAAGAGCTTTTTGCTCCGCGAAATGTGCTTCGAGGGTGCGTACCGCCTGGTAGGCATCAGTGGACCATGAGATTGCGTTGTCGTAATGCTCTTGCTTTAAAGCAGTAAGTCCGAGATTCAACAAGGCCACGGCTTCGAGCAGGTGGTCTTTCTGACTGCGCGCCGATCGTAAGCATTGGCGGAAGAGAACATCAGCTTTCGCGAAGTTACCTCTGCCAAGTTCAATTACCCCTTCGATCTGGGCGAGTTGACCATCGAGCGAGGAGTGGTCAAGCTGGCATAGCTCCTCGGCCTTTTGCAGGTGCTCGTCGGCTTCCCGGTCGCGGCCCAGGCGTGCAAGCGCTAAGGCTTCTACCATTTTCTTGCGGATAGCTTCGTCGCCGCTGGACAGACTCGCAGGCAAAGGGGAATTTAATGTCGAGAGCGCTTCCTGATTCAGCTTCCTGTATGCGAGAATCTCCGCTTCGAGTATGCGGAACTTCCACGCCCACTCGATACTCCGCGGAGAGTATCGATCAAACCCCTTTTTGGCCTGTTGTCCTGCTTGAACCAGGTCGCCCCTAATCATCGTCAAGCGCACTTGCTGGTAGTCTGTCTGCGGATCAGACTTTGCCCCGTGGTTGCAACTGGAGAGCAACGCCGGGGCCATTAGTAGCGCCAAGAACCTTATGGATAGGAGCTGCCATTTATTCCTGTGTTGCAAGCGCCGACCGACGCTTCCGTGGGACAGCCCAGCTCCAGCCGGATCATGGTCAATCGAAAAGAGTTGTGATCGACAAGTAGTTCGCCCAGGATCACCTTGCCAAACTCGGGAATCACGATGACATGGCCGAAGGGTACCCAGGGGCAGTCTCCCTGGATCTTTTGGATCAGTGAGCATAGAATCATGCCCCTTTCTTTGACCAACGTGTCGCCAAGATTGGGATCTGGCACAGGATACCGTCTATCTAGCCAATCCAGAGACGAGCGCCACCACGGGCTAGATGTCCCTACTTGAGTAGGTCGCATACTTTGGTACTGTACCCTGACCTTCGCCAAGAAGGCAGGGTCTTGAATGCAGGATTGGTCGGGATATTGGTTTGTGCCGCTCTGCTCGCAGAAATCGAGGTCGACAACTGGCTCGACCCTGCAGCCCCCAACGCGGAGGTTAACGAACTGCGTTCCGACGAAGGAAACCTTCGGGATATAGCCTTCTCGCGGATGCTCGGTCGAGACTTGTGCCACGACCCGATCGGCAGTGACTACATCTAATACGTTTAGATTTTCGATGGCGGCTGACGCTATAGTTGTCCAGCTATCGTTTCGTTCGTTGAAGCTTCCCCCCACTTGTGTCTGTGCAGCCTGAAACGAAAGTATGCCCTGTAATCGAAAATCCTCGGACCGTGCCGTCCCGTACCCTCCGACTGTGGGCAAAGACAGCGGAGCCTGAATCGGCACAATCTGTTCGAAAGGACGGTCGATTCGTCCGCCGATGGCGCTAGTTTCAGCATGATAAAAATGAGTTCTTAGAGACTTGTCATCCATTCGTCTATTCCTTTCAGTTTATCTCGATACAAACTTAGTGCAGTTGTAGATCAAACTCATAACGCGCGACTTCAGGGCCCTCAGCAGCACCGTCCGCGATACCACGTACCACGAGCACATACTTGCCGGATTCGTTGTTGGCGGGTGCAACCTGGATCGGCAGTGCGTCTTTCGCGGATTCGACAGTTTCGGCCGGAATTGTAAGCGACCACACTTTTGTTCCCAGCGGACTTAACAGCTCGGCCGAATAGGAGCTGAAGCGTTTGTCGGTGGGGATGTCAACAAACAAAACAAATGGCTGCCCGTTTTGGTCCGTAATCACCGCCTTGCTGTCTCCACGCGCGGTTCCGCTGCTCAAATAAGCTGACGCGAGGATGCGCGGCTTTTTGAGATCGGCGATAGCACTCGACAGCGAAGGGTGGACAACAAAGGCCTGATAACCAATCACAATTAAGAGAATCGCAAAGCTAGGAAACACAAATGCTGGCCGCAGCCTAGCAAGCCAACCGGCCTTCGACGGATCCGCACGTTCCAGTACGGTTTCAGGCGTGGACAATTCTTTCTTACTGTGTTCGAGAAAAGCGGCTGTCATTCGAAGATCAAGCGCGCATTCCTGGCAGCCAAAAAAATGTTCTTCAAACTCATCTCTCATTTCAGGTGGGAATTCGTTAAGGAGATACTTCTCTGTCGCCATCAGTTGGAGCGCCTCACTGTGGTCCATATCGTCTAATCTCCTTTGAATAGTGCGGAACAGCCGCACAGCGTTACAACGTTTCTACTCCCCGGCTGGCTGACCCAGTTTCACCCTCGATTTCCAGATACCGCGCTCGAAAACTCTGTTTAGCCCGATGAAGTAACACTCGAAGATAGTTCCGGTCGACTCCAAAAGTGCGGCACACCTCATCTTTATCCCTCTCTTCAAAAAACACTTCCCGCAACAAACGGCGATCTCTCTCCGGCAGTTCGTCAAGCACTCGCCGGACGATCTCCGCCCCTTGCTCCTGGATAAGCACATTCAAAGCATCGGCCCCCTTACGAGGCAGATCGTCACAGTCTTCATCCTCCAAGGAAGTACTGCGCGAGCATGACCGGAGGTGTTCCAGGAAAACATGGTTGCAAATTGAGTTCACAAAGGCTCCCAGCCTTTCCGGCTCGCGAATTCCTCCGCCAGATTGCAGAGCAGTAAAGACGCGCGTGAATGTCTCCTGGCACACGTCTTCGATTTCGTGTTCGGAACGTCGACGAGACCGTAGCTTAAGTCGCATCAACTCGCTGAAGTAAGTGACGAAGTGCTGCTCAGTACAGGGGTCGCCCGCACGAAGTCGCTCCAGATAAGAATTGTCGAAATTGAGAAAAAACTGCACGCGACTGTCCTTGCAGCTTAGGAGTTGCTGCCAAATCTTACACTGTGTCTGGGCAAGAAGCACCAACTATTAATGCGAGAGAAGGAAATTACAAAGACATCGGCGCGACTGGCCTTCTCTGGATGGCTTAGCCGCGGCTGCCGGCGGTTTCAAAAGTATAGGGCGCTCGACGAAACGATCTATAGGTTCGTTGCACCATGCATTGTCAGCGCATCATGGGTTTATATGAAAGCACGATGAACAGTCGAAAGGAAAACAAAATGAGAAAGACTTTAGTGTTGCTTGCTTGCCTTCTGGCATTGGCCTTTAGTGCCAGCGCTCAGAATCAGATCAACTTCGCCAGCCTTCCGCTGGTAAGCGCGCCTACTCCTATGCCAAGCGGCTACTTCGGGCTCAACTGGAACAACATGTTCTATGTGGACCCGGCTGAATGGTCCGAAGCCGGTCCTGGCTACAAGCTGGGCCCCATTCTTAACCAGGATGTCGCCTTTGTGGGTGAAAGCGGATGTCGGCTGCCACCTGGGGGTGGCCCCTGCTTCGGCTCCATCACCGTCAACTCGGGAGGAAGCGGGATCCATTCGATCAGTTTTCAGCCGGTCAGCGCGACCGTAGCGGGAGGCTTTGGTCCGACCAACATCACCGTAATCGCATACAACAACGGCAACTACGTGGGCTCCGCGTTCTACGACCTGGGCAGCCAGATGCAGACGCTGAACTTCCCGTCTTCCTGGGGCAGCATCACTGAACTTACCGTCGAGACGGCCGCTGGCGGAGCTTTGGTGTTCTACGACCTGCAGCTGTACTGGGTGGTCGGATGACGCTTAGCCCGATACCTTTGCCCTCAACCAAGGCCACGCTCCCACGCTCCCTCATTTTTCGCTCCCAAACAAATTAACGCAACGGGATTGCTATGAAGTCCCTTGGCATAAGGCTGCGTGTTCGGTAATTCAAAACGGAGGAACTACAAAATGAAATCCCTGATCGCAACTACTTGTTTGATGTTTTGCCTGCTGGCTCTCGTGGTTGGTGCTAGCGCGCAACAAACTCTCAACTTTACCAGTTTGCCGCTGGTCAACACGCCCACTCCCATGCCTAACGCCTATGGACAACTCGACTGGGGCAACTTCTTCTACGTCAACCCATACGAATGGTCAGGCGCAGGGCCTGGCTACAGGCTGGGACCGCAAAGCGGAGATGTCGTCTTCGTGGGCGGGGAATATTGCCGGATTAGCGGCTATGCCTGTGTCGGCACTCTGACCGACTCCAGAGGCTTCGTTCCGGTAAGTGCGCAGGTGGCCGGCGGCTTCGGTCCTGCGGTACTTACGGTGTCCGCCTACAACAATGGCACCTTCATCGGTTCAGAGAACTACCAGCTGACCACCGATATTTCCACCTTAACCTTTCCATCTTCGTGGCGAGTAGTCACCGAAGTCTCTATCCAGGCGAGCGGCGAACCTGGGGATTTTGTGCTCTACAGCTTGACTCTGTATACCTTCGGCGGATGAATCTGCGACCGCCTGCACTTGAACGGGGCGAGCAGCAAGCTTTGCCCCCCATTTCCAACTAACGGCCACAGCTCTCGCTCCCAAACAAATCGATGCAAGGAGGCAGTATGAAATGCAACGGTGGAAGGCTTTTTGGGCTAACGAGTTGGGTTACCGCGCACACTCGCCGCGACCTTGAACGCTCCCACAAGCTAATCGGCTGACAAGTTCCGCCGATTCGTTGCCATCGAGACAGACAAATTGAAAGAGAGGAAAAAGCTATGCCGGAAAAACTGATGCAACCTCGTTTTTTCTTGGGAGCGACCGCTAATCCCCACAGTCGGGACATGAACAGGCTAAGGAAGAGTTGTTTGCTGCTGTTGCTGAGTCTGCTGCTCGCCATCCCCGGTCTCGCTCAGCAGAACTTCAACATCCAAACCGGTCTGCCCATCAACTTTGCAACTCTAACGATGCATGTAAACGGCCAGCCCATTGGGGTTTACGAATTCACCGTTTCACTTTACCCCATGAACACGCCTCAACCATGGCCAGTCGGCCTGTGGCTCTACACCTACGTCCAGGAGGATTCCGGCGCTGGCTCAACCAACAAGTCGACTTGGGGACAAGGCCAGTGGTGCCGCTGGTGGATTTATGAAGTCGCGGCGCTGGAACAACAAAACCCCCAGCAACTTCCCTATCCCTATTTCGAGATCAACTTGCCAACCGGCGTCCAAGTGATTCAAACCGACGAAGGGATTCCCGTGTATCCGGCCGGAAGCGTGACCTGTTGGCAGGCGAACAACGACTATGCACCCTGATCGGACACAGGGCCGCTGTTCAAATCGCTGCTGATTAAGGACGGGGCATCCCTCACTTATGTGAAGGAACAGATGGGCCACAGCTCCATCCAGATTACGGTTGATACCCACGGGCACTTGATACCTGGTGCTGATATTGCGTGGGTGGATCGCCCGGGCTCGAGGCCATCATTAACAAGGCGCTGGAGAAAGACCGCGAGCTTCGCTACCAGTGCGCGATCGCGTAGGCCGACACGACCGCTTTGCCATCGAAGCGTCGTATTATCACTTCGCCACCGGTGAATTACCAAAAGTCACCCAAGTTTATAGCGATTGGCTACAGAGTTACCCTCGGGATCCAGTTGCACTCGTGAACCTCTCCTATCTCTTTGGTTCGATCGGACAGTACTCGAAGGCTGCTGCTCTGAATCGCGAGGTTATCCGGCTAGGGCCAACTGAGGCTTTTCCATTTAGCAACCTGATCTATGATTATGAATACATGAACCGTCTAGATGAAGCATTGGCCGTTTACACCGACGCGCGATCGCGGAAGGTAGAGCGGGCAGTCTTAGCCGATGCCCGTTACTACCTGGCTTTCTTGCAGGGCGACGAGGTGTCGATGGATGAACAGGCTCGATTGGCCATGGCTGACCCCGAATGGGGAACCTTGCTGCTTTCTGACCAGGCTCTGGTTGAGGGCTATTACGGACGATTTGGAAGAGCGCGCAAGCTTTGGCGGCAAGCAGCA
>Ga0181505_10466463_pt1 | contig 16850 bp, 15 predicted proteins | sample PEATcosm2014_Bin_5_FD_127743 | JGI IMG/M metagenome (GOLD analysis project Ga0181505, IMG submission 127743) | Metatranscriptome of peatland microbial communities from MTU Mesocosm Facility, Houghton, MI, USA - PEATcosm2014_Bin05_30_metaT... | ecosystem: Environmental > Terrestrial > Soil >...
CCGACTGGATGAAGGTCATTTCCCGGCCCAGCATCTCCGTGGCTTCGCGGCACAGGTCCGGCCGCTCGCGCATCAGACGGAGAAAGTCTCCCTGCGCCACGTGCACCACGTCGGCTCCGGTAAACGCTGTCGCGGTCAGGCTGTAAGGCCGTCCGGTAAAGCTCGAAGGCAAACCCAGCAGCGAACCGCTCCCAAAGAGCCGATCCAGCCTGGGCATGCTTTTCATGCTCAAGCACACTTTGCCCTTGACCACTAGGAAGACGCCGGCATTGTCGCCGTCCTCGAGAAACATAGTGTTTGTCACAGGGAAATGCCCCTTCGTCCCTGCCTCAACAAGACAGGCCTTCAGACCATTAGACGCTTTCAGGATTAGGCTTTGCTCACCCACATTCATGATGCAATGCTTATGCCAAATTCCGCCCAGCCACGCAGTGACCCCGATCACTATTGCCTGTGAGCGGAATCGGGCAGTGATCCCCCAGCGCATTGCCAGGTAGTGTCACACCGCATCGAGCCGCGCCGGACTCTCTCCTTGACCTTCGCGATTCCTTGCGCCGTGTACCGCACTAGCGTGACGTAGTGTGGCATTTGAATGGTCTTCGGTACACTGGCCCCCTTCCTCAGCAGATGGAGAAAACGAAGACTTCTGGAGCAGACGAGCGAGCAAAATCTCTCGTTTTCGAATGAAGTGAGTTCTGACCCGGGCGAGAGAGACAAGCCAGCAGCGCCCAAAGCCGCCTAGGATGCGCGTTGAGTAACGATTCTCGAACTTTGGTCGCCATGCGGCGCGTGACATGCGCGGAGATTAAAAAGAATAGTGGAGGGTATATTCTTCAGCGCGTAATGCAGCAAAGGTTCGGTTGAGAGACGACGATTCTCCTGCAGGAGCGCGGTCACGATTAAATCACACCTTGTCAACCACGATCCCGTGACCGCCGTCACAGACATCTGTTTGCAGTTCGTGGACACTGGCAATCGACATTCCTGGAAGATGTCGCCTCCGCAGTGAGATGAGCTTAGCGGGACCTCTCATTTCACTGCGGCTTTGTATATCGCGATCGCTTTACAGCCCCAGGAGCAAAGCCCCGTGGAAGTATCCCCGCCTAGTGAATTTTCCCTGTCACAGTGCTTTCGGGCTCAAAGAAACTGGCCGCCCCGCCAGAGGCGACGTAAAAGAAGCGTCACGTGAGCAAGTGACATATGTCATAGGGGCTGGCCCGCCTTGGCGGTAAACTTTGCGACACCGCAAGGCTTTTCGTGGAGGTTTGCTGTGAAACGACTCGTGCTCGCCGTCTTTGTGCTTGTCGCGCTCTTTGCCGCTGCAAGTTTTGCCCAGAACCTCACCATTGGTTTCACCGCTTCCAACACTGGAGCCATGAATGTGGACTCCGTGGAGCAGTACCGCGGTTTCGAACTCTGGCGCGATCAGGTGAACGCTGCCGGAGGTATCAAGGCGGGCGCCAACAAGTACAAGGTCCAGTTCGTTAGCTACGATGATGAATCCAAGACTCAGCGCGTGCAGCAGCTTTACTCGCGCTTGATCCTGCAGGACAAAGCCGACTTTCTGTTCAGCCCGTACTCTTCGAGTCTGACCGCCACTGCCGCCATCGTGACTGAGCAGTATGAAAAGATCATGCTGACCACCGGCGCTGCGGAAGGCAAGACCTACACGCTGGGCAATCATTACCTTTTCCAGATGTTTACGCCCGGAGCGGAATACCTGAAAGGTGTTCTGGACATGCTGAAGACCAAGGATCCGAAGGCGGCCAATGCGTTCGTCTACGAGGACTCCTCGTTCTCGGTAGCGGTGGTCAATCCCGCCAAGGCCTATGCCCAGCAGCTTGGCTTCAGCGTGGCTTTCAGCGAAGCCTACGCCCCTAACACAACCGACTTCAGCGCCATTATCGACAAAGTGATTGCGTCGAAGTCCACAGTCCTGATGGGCGGCGGCCATTATGCCGATGGCTCGACCTTGGCGAAGCAAGTCTACGAACACAAGGTTCCGTTGAAGATGATCACCTTGCTGGTGGCGCCCGATAGCGACAAATGGATCGAACTGGGTGATGCGGCTGTGGGCGTGTTGGTGCCCTCGCAGTGGGAGCCCCAGTCAGCGTTCAAGGCGCAATACGGGCCCAGTGGCGCTGACTTCGCTGAAGCTTATACGGCGAAGTACAATGCTCCGCCGAGTTACGAATCGGCTGGCGGCTACGCGTCCGGCCTGATCCTGCAACGCGCCATTGAACAGGCCGGTAGCACAGACACGGCGAAAGTAGCGGCGGCGCTGAACGCCACCGACATCACAACGTTTTATGGCCGCACTAAGTTTTCGACAGCGGCCAATGACCATGGTTTACAGGTGGGCCATGCGATGGTCCTAGCGCAATGGCAGAAGGACAAGTCAGGAAAACTCGTAAAGCAGGTGGTCTGGCCACTGGCTGCCAAGAGCGCCAATCTGGTGTATCCGATCCACTAAGTTTGCAGTACATTGATTGACGAAGTTTGCGCGCCACACCGGCGAGCAATGCGGCGCAAAGGGTGAGAAATGTCTGGCATTCTCGCTTCCATGATTGATGGCCTGCTCATCGGCTCGGTCTATGGGCTGGCCGCCATGGGCCTAAGTCTGATTTGGGGAGTGATGGATGTCATCAATCTTACCCACGGCGCAGTCATCGCTCTGGGTATGTTTGGCATGTTCATTTTGTTCACCGCCTTCGCGGTGAACGCCTACATACTGTTGCTACCCGTGATCGCGGCGGGTTTGCTGCTCGGTCTTGTCATTTATTGGTTCGCCGTACACTGGGTAATCGGCCGCTCCCAACTGTCGAGCCTGCTGTCCACCTTCGCCGTGAACATGATGATCATTGGGATCGGCACTGCGATTTGGAGCACCAGCCCTTACAACGTTAACTTCACCCTGCGCGGCTTTACCGTGGGCGCCTATACCTTTGACGGAAACCACCTGGCCGCGGCCGCTGCTGCCGTCATCATCGGGTTGGCGCTGGAACTGTTTCTGTATCGCACTCGGCCCGGCAAGGCCATCCGCGCCGTGGCGGACAATCGGGAAGCGGCCGAGTTAATGGGTATCTCCTCGACCATGGTGCTGGCTTTGGCGTTTGCGATCGGCATCGCTCTGGCAGCGGCTTCCGGCGCCCTGATCTCAACTCTGTTTCCCTTCACCATTCTTTCTGGCGCCGGTTACCAGATGAAGAGCTTCGTGGTGACCGTCCTGGCTGGACTCGGCAAACCCCTCGGGGCCCTCGTCGCCGGCATATTGCTGGGCTTGTTGGAGGGAGCAGTGACACCCTTCATCGCCGTCAGTTGGATCCCCTTGATTGAGTTCGGACTGTTTGTGGTCGTTCTGGTTGTCTTTCCCAAGGGCATCTTCACGAGGGCCACGGCATGATCCTGCGGCACCCGCTCTTCTGGCTGATCCTGGTTTTTGCTGCGCTGATGGCGTTCGCTCCCTTGCGTGCCAACAACGTCTCCTTGCGCGAGGACCTCATCCTGGTCGCGCTGGCCATCATCTTGGCCAGCAACCTGAACCTGATGATCGGCTATACCGGGTATGTGAACTTCGGCCACATTGTTTTTTACGGGCTTGGTGGCTACGTCGGACTCTATCTCGCCACAGTACGAAATTGGAACCTAGTGCTGGCCGCCCTGGCTGCCGGCTTCGGGGTCAGCCTGTTCGCACTGGCGTTAGGCATGGGCATTCTTCGATTGCGGGGCGCCTATTTTGCGCTGGCTACCATCGGGGTTTTGCAAGCCGTCCAATCTTTTGTCGCCAACTTCGATCCCTGGGGCAGGTCCACCGGCATGTACGTTGCGTTCGACGCCTATGAGAGGCTGGGCGGAGCGCGTCACGCTCTTTGGATCACCTACTTCCTGGTGATCGGAGTGATGGCTCTATCAATGATTCTGAGTCTGGGCATCAAGATCTCGAAATTCGGCCTAGGCCTGTTTGCGATTCGCGAAGATGAAGATGCGGCCCGGGTATTGGGCGTTAACACCACCGTGTTCAAGGCAATCATTTTCAGCGTGTCTGCATTTCTTCCTGCTGTAGCTGGCGCGCTGATGTTCTACAAGAATGGCATGATCGATCCCTCGATTGCTTTTGAATTCATGCTCTCGCTCGAGGGAATTGTGATGCTGATGCTTGGTGGTAAAGGTACGGTCGTGGGCGCGGTGTTGGGCGGAGGGTTATACGAGAAGCTGCGCTCCTACCTGTTAACTTCTCCCAAGTTCTCCAACTTTCAGTTGGTCATTGCCGGCGGACTGCTGCTGCTGGTGGTGCTGTTTGCGCCCGGCGGCCTGATCGGCTGGATCTATCGCATAGTACCGCGCGCCCGCAAGGTGATCGAATGATTACCTTGCTGGAAGTGAGCGGCGTAAGCAAACGGTTTGGTGGACTGCATGCGGTGTCCGATGTGAGCTTCATCCTCGGAGAACGCGAGATCATGGGGTTGATAGGCCCCAATGGCGCTGGCAAAACTACTCTGTTTAACGTCGTAAACGGGGTCTACAAGCCAGACAAGGGAACGATAAAGTTTGCCGGCGAGGACATCACCAATCGTCCCCCCCACCAGGTGGTTCACCTCGGGCTGGCGCGCACGCACCAGATTGTCAAGCCGCTGCAGGACATGACGGTGTTGGAAAACGTGACCGTCGGCGCCTGCTTCGGCCGCGAATACCAGCCCCTGCAGCCGGCGCGTAAAGTAGCACTGGAGGTGCTCGAACGCGTCGGGCTGGCGGAGCGGGCCCAGATGTCGGCGCGTTCTCTGACTATCGCCGGCAAGAAGCGATTGGAGGTTGCTCGCGCACTGGCGGCGCGTCCCAAGCTGCTGCTGCTGGACGAAGTGCTGGCCGGACTAAATCCCACCGAAATCGCGCACATGATCGGAATTGTGCGAGGCATCCGCGACAGCGGTATCTCCGTGTTCATGATTGAACATGTGATGCAGGCCATCATGAGCCTTTCTGACCGTATAGTGGTATTGAGCTTTGGACAGAAGCTTGCCGAAGGGCGTCCCGAGGATGTCGCTCGCGACCCCCAGGTGATCGAGGCTTACCTGGGCGACCCAGACATCGCAGAGAAACTCAAGGAAAAAATTGATGGACGCGGTACTACAGGTTGAAAAACTCGAGTCTGGATATGGCGAGGTCCAGGTGCTATGGGGCATAACGCTCCAGGTGCAGGCCGGCAAGCTGACTACTGTCATAGGCGCTAACGGCGCGGGAAAGACAACCACACTACGCACCATTATGGGTAGCGTCCCTTCCTGGAGCGGCTGCGTCCTGATGAACGGAGAGGATGTGACCGGGCTGTCGACTCACGCGAAAGCCAACCGCGGCCTGGTTTTAGTACCCGAGGGACGGCAGCTTTTCCCTGACATGTCGGTGGAAGAGAACCTGGAGATGGGCGCCTACTCGCATCGTGCACGCAAGCGGCAGAAGGACAACCTGGAGCGCGTGTACGAAACGTTTCCACGCTTGAAGGAGCGACGCAAGCAGAGGTCGTGTACCCTCTCCGGCGGCGAACAGCAGATGCTGGCTATGGGCCGCGGCTTGATGCAGGAGCCAGCCGTTCTCATGATTGACGAACTCTCGCTAGGCCTGGCGCCAGTGCTTGCGCAGCAACTGTTCCTCACTCTGAAAAGTCTCAGAAAGCAGGGACTGACTATCGTTCTGGTCGAACAAAACGTGCACCTTGCCCTGGCGTTAAGCGATCATACCTATGTGCTTGCGGAGGGCCGCGTGGAGATCGAAGGAGATTCACGCGAGGTGGCCAATATGGGCGAGGTGCGGCGAGCCTACCTGGGACTTTAGGTCTCCGTCGGTACCGCATTACAGCAAAGCAACAGCACGCGATGCGCTACTATCCGTTCTCATCCGGCGTCGCCGCGCACAGTAAGGACTGGACAACGCGAATGCTGGAGAACATGATGGACCGTCGAGGGCAAGTAGGTTGAAGCTGCACGTGCTGGGTGAGCACCCATGATGATAAGGTCCGCGCTCTGCAACTCTGCGACCAGGAGCACTACCTCCCCAGCATCGCCAAACTCCACGACGACATCCACTCCGCACGACAGTTCGGTGTCGGACGGCACCAGCTTCAACAAATTGCTTTCTGCTTCCTTCTTGAGTCGGTCTGAATCTCTGCCGCCTCTTGGCGATTGAACGCTGTGCAGCATCGTGAGGCCAGCCTGATGCCTCTGAGCCATAGAGATTGCGTACCTCAGGGCGCGCGCGGATGCGTCGGAGAAATTGGTCGCAAAGACGATCCGGCCAAACCGATCACCCGCGAACCGAGCAACATTGGGCCCGGCGATCATTACTGGGCATAACACGTCGCGCAGTATGCTCTCACCCATTGATCCCCAGAGGAGCTTGCTCAAACCTCCCGCTGCATGCGTCGCGAGTACCACAAGTTCAATAGTCCTCTCTTCGATAAGTTCTGTGAGCACCTCCCGGAATTCGCCGGTTCGGACGATTGCTTCGTGCGGCACAGCATCGAGACCCTCGGAGCTGCCCAATTCGGCCATCCGCTGCTCAGCGTCTGTCTGCAGGCGATGAACGTTCTGATCAGGATCCAACGGCGGACTCCAGGCTTCTGATAGGAAGGACAATTCGGGCAGGATGACGTGCGTTAGGATCACCTCCGAACCATACTGTTTGGCGATCGCGAGAGAGTAAGGTAGAAGCCGATCAGATGCCGGCGAGAAATCAGTTGCGAACAGTATGTTGTTGATTGTTACGCGAGAGCGGGACGCGTTCCGGGTCATGGAAACACCTCCACACGCAATGTACACTTCCCTACCACCCGCCCCACTCGTAGCGGATAGCGAGTAGAGTTACAACGGCTCCAGTGAGTATCCAGATCGCTCCGAGCCGGAAGAGATAATGGCAAGTCCTGTATCGCCAGCGAACGGCTTTAATGATCTCTTCTTCAATCACTTCTTGGTTTGCCCCTTATGATCACCGCAGGCTCTCTTGGACGCTGGGTGCCAGTATAAGCTGGCCGACAACCAGTAGAATGATGCCCAGGATGAAGTCGAAGGCGATGAGATGGGGAGACCACACCAGCGACAGGCTTTTCATAAGTACCAGCTTTCAGGGCGCTGCGCTGTTCTTAGCTTGCGCCAGCCTACTGCGAATAGCGAGGCAATTCGGCTACCCGAATAAGCCGATTCCCGAAAAGGGATTCAATGGCCCGAACCACTTACGAAAAACGCTAGAGCCCCGCCGGCGACAGCGTCAGCAGAAGCTTGATGAGCGCGAACAGGTTCGGGGCTGAACGCATCGGGTAAGCAGTGGTGCGGTAGCGCTAGAGATTAACCACTACATCCATCACTAGGCTGCCTGAGATCCCTTCCACTCCCGTAAAGCTGTAGAGCACTGTGAATGCCCAGGATCCGTTTGCGAGCGAGGGCAGCCGCGCAGTCGGTGAGCGCGAGCGCAGTATCTCTACGGCGCGAAGTAGCCGGAGATGTCCAGGATCAGTTGCGTCAGAGCATAGGAGTACGCGTCGATCGAACCGTTGTTCGTCGGCACGATCGCCATGTTCGATGTGATGAAGCCATCGTAGGCATTCAGCGTCGAGACAACGGGCTGTTTCTCGCCATCCGGCCACAGGGTGAGGTAAGGCATTGAGCCCGGCGGCACTACGGGACGCGCCCATTCCTCGCCCGGTCCAGCCTCCAGAGTTAGGAAGAGTGGTGGAACTGCCCCAAGTCGGCGGTCTGCACGATCGCTACGAACACCGCGCAGCCTGACAGACCCCGCTTGAATTGTGGTCTGCTTTCACGTTGCCGCACGCGCACGCGAGCCGTGAGTGCTGTGCGCGGTCCCCTTAATACCAGATGGCTTTTTCGGCAAGGACAGAGGGAGATTCACGCCTGCACCATGGCAGTCGAGACTTTCCAACTGGTTTCCGGACGCCAGTGCTCGAAGACCACGCCATGCAACGCGCTGCCCTTCAAGGAAAGTCTTCCTGCATCGAAAACTCGGCGGCATTTAGTTTTGATTAACCATAGGGCCGTGAAACGCGCATAGGTAACAATGTCGGGCCGTAGGCCGGAACACGGGTTCTCCTTCTTCACGGTTGGGCCACGAGCGCCGCTCGCGCAGTCCAGCCACCCTGCTGCCACATCACCAACCACACCACAAAATAAGCTACGCCTCCCACCACTCCATCCGCCGTTTCCCAGGAGATCCCGGCTATGTGTACGAGCTGCGCGATTTCCAGTCGCACAATGTTGAAACCGAACAGGAGTGCAGCGGTAATCAGCAATCTCATTGCGTTCGCGCTTAACGAGCCGCGAACATTCCAAAGCAGAGCAATGGCGCCGGCCAAGACGTCGATGAAGGTGCAGGAGGTAACGTAGCGAACGGCCTGGCCCTGTATAACGATGGTGTCCGACGACAGCCGGTTAGTGCTGAAACCGAGGGCAGTTGACATTCGAAAGACCGCTTCCGATGTGATACAACACAACCATTCCCAACGAAGCTGATGGCAGGCTGCCACGAGCAACACGAGCACTACAGCGCGACAGAGGACACTCTGCGCACGGTTGCTTAACCTTCCGAAGCAGGCGTTCGGCACAAGGGTTACGAGTTTTTCACGAAATGCCATTTACTTGCGATCGCCCACACCGCCAGCAAGCTGAGGAAAACGATTATTGCGACACTCCCTCCGCCGCCATTCCCGACGCCGTACTGATGTGAGACGGTGAAAGTCGCACTCTGCGGTCCCGCTCCGGGTCCCATTTGGTTGAAATCCGAGCCGTTGACCGTCAAGGTGTAGGTTCCCGACTTGGTAGTATTATTTGTCGTTACGCTGAGCGGCCGAGCTGGCGCTGCCGTTGCTCGTCAGGTTGACACTTGCCCGAGTTCAAAGGACAATCCAGGGCACTTGGACCACTGACATTACAAGAGAGTTGAATCGTTCCTGTATAGCCGCCAAATGAAGTTAAGGTGACCGTCGAGGTGATCGTGCCACCGGAAGGATTAGTGATCGCGGGGGGAAAGAGGAGCCAAGGATAACTGATACTGCGGCTTCGGCTTGCCTTCGCATTCACAAGCGGAAAAGGACCGGCGGTCAACGATTCCTTGTATTGTCTTGCACTTGCCTGTAGGCCCCTCCCCAGTCGTTACGGGTCTGCAGGTGGCGCCATCGCTGGCGCACATGACTCCTCCTGTTTCCACGGGTTTGGTTGCGCAGGCTTGCCCAACAGCACCCGGGCCGCTGACAACAAAGGCACCCGTCGTCAGGACTGCAATGAGAACCAGTGTAGTCTTCCGTTGCATAGTGATCTCCTTATCAATGGCTCGCATAGAAGTCGGGCGCGAGTCTGGATTTGGACGTTTGAAGACAAGCGGAGATCAGTAGGAGGCCTTGATACACCGCGAGAAAACCCATGTCAAGTTGAATTTGTGTCGATGGCGAAAGGGCCCGCCTGCGCCTAATCGCGCTCTTCAGGTCTTCCGCCTTGTACACAACGCCCATCCCGCCGCCGCCCAACTTCTCGACGATGCGGTAGTGCGAGATGGTCTGACCGATCATTCGGCCATGACCGGGAAAAGTCGAGTCTTTTCCCTTCGAGTCAAGGGGCATCGACCCGGAATTCAGCCGTTTCGGGTTTTGGGTTTGGGGTAGACGGGACCCTGGTCTCAAGCCCTGCGCCCAGTCAAAGAAAAAATCGGGCGCCCGACTTCGCGTGGGGTATATAGTTTGGGGCTGTCGGGAGCTAAACCGAAAATTTCGGCTATATGATTCTGAAATCATATCGATGACGTGGAGGATACGCGTGAAAGGGAAACAAATTTATCATCATTTGTACTTCCAGGTATTGACGGCGATCGCCCTGGGTGTTCTGCTCGGGCATTTCTACCCTGATACCGGCGTGGACATGAAACCGCTGGGCGATGGCTTCATCAAGCTGATCAAGATGATCATCGCTCCGATCATTTTCTGTACCGTTGTAACCGGTATCGCCGGCATGGAGGACATGAAGAAGGTGGGCCGGGTTGGTGTCAAGGCACTGCTCTATTTTGAGATCGTCTCGACTGTGGCCCTGGCGATCGGCCTGCTGGTGGTCAGCCTGATTCGGCCAGGTGCGGGCATGAATGCCGATGTCTCCAAGCTGGACACCAAAGCGTTGGAGAGCTTCACGGCAAAGGCACAGTCGCATGGCACGGTTGACTTCTTGACAAATATCATTCCCAACACCGTAGTGGATGCCTTTGCCAAGGGCGATATTCTGCAGGTACTGTTCTTTTCGGTCCTATTTGGTTTTGCTCTCTCCATGCTCGGTCAGCGCGGCAAAGTGGTCTTCAACTTGATTGATGAGGTTGCACATGTGCTGTTCGGCGTCGTGGGAATTATCATGAAGGCTGCGCCCATCGGCGCCTTTGGCGCTATGGCTTTTACCATCGGCAAATTCGGTCTCGGTTCCCTGGGTAAGCTGGGCATGCTGATGGGCAGCTTCTACCTGACCTGCCTGCTGTTCATCTTCATTGTCCTAGGTACTATCGCCAAACTGTGCGGCTTCAGCATCTTGAAGTTTATCAAGTACATCAAGGAGGAGTTGCTCATCGTGCTAGGAACCTCCTCCTCGGAGTCGGTCCTGCCCCGCATGATGGCAAAACTGGAGAATCTGGGCTGCAGCAAGTCCGTGGTCGGTCTGGTAATCCCGACCGGCTACTCCTTCAACCTTGACGGCACCTCTATCTACCTGACTATGGCTGCGGTCTTCGTAGCCCAGGCTACCAATACCCGGCTTACTCTGATCCAGACCCTTACCATTCTGGGTGTGCTGCTGCTGTCATCCAAGGGAGCGGCCGGCGTTACCGGCAGCGGCTTTATCACCCTGGCGGCCACTTTTGCCGCCGTACCCACCATTCCAGTGGCTGGCCTGGCTCTGATTCTTGGCGTTGACCGCTTCATGTCCGAGGCGCGCGCCCTGACCAACTTGGTTGGTAATGGGGTGGCAACGATGGTGGTTTCCCGCTGGGAGGGTGAACTCGACAAGAAAAGGATGTCGCAGGTTCTAAACAAAGAGACTGAAGTAGAAGCAGAAGAACCTGAAGCAATCCTGGAGGGCATCCCGGTGCCTCACAGCCAGGAGGCATCCGGGCAGGCTTGATGAAGTACAGCTGGAAGTCACCATACTCCGAATAATGAAACTACGGTTATCACAGTTGTTCGCAAATTGGAAAAAATGAAGGAAAGAGCCATGAAAAAAACTATAGCACTTTTAGCTGTGATCGGATTGTTGTCATTCGCAGTTCTCTCGTACGCCGCCGATAGGGACGACGCAAAGGCCCTGGTGAAGAGCGCGGCTGCGTATGTGAAGTATCAGGGAAAAGAGAAGGCGCTTGCGGAGATCAGCACGCCCAAGGGGATGTTTGACAAGGGCGAACTTTATGTATTCGCGTACGATCTTCAGGGCGTTATGCTTGCTCACCCTAAGAACCCGTCACTGATCGGACAAAATTTGATAGCCGTTCCGGACATCGAAGGGAAGCTGTTTCGCAAGGAGATAGTGGAAAAGGCGAAGTCGCAGGGTTCCGGATGGGTCGATTATGTGTATCTGAATCCGGAAACAAATAAACAAGAGCATAAGACGACTTACTTTCAGAAGGTGGGTGACATCATTTTATGCTGTGGGGTGTACCAGGATTACAGCCATGGAGGAGATTAAACCAAATCCATTTCTTAACGTTGCGAAGCGGGGAGGGGGGACTCGAACCCCTGACCTCTACCGTGTCAAAACCCATCTAACCAGTCCCTTCAAAGAGCCCATGAGATCAGCAGCCAGATAACAGTGGCGACCGTAGCGCCGGGTACAGTCAATCTCTGGGAGAGGGGTGCATTCGGAGCGACAACGTAAGATGAAGACCGCCGAGGTCATCCATTTGGCGTATAAGTGGAAGGCTTCGTTAGAGAAGCTCCAACGCGGTAGAAGCTAGCCACACGGTGGTGGCAAATCCAGCTGTTAAAAACTCCTCTTTACTGACGGAGCCCTTTCGGCGCCTGCTTAGGATTGCGGATGAAATCTATCAGCCCGTCTCGGTAGTCGATTTTGATTTCCAGACCACCTAGTAACTCAAACCCGAGTATGCCGGAGACCTCGGTCTGCGCGTTGCGGCTGATCGACGACAGGTCTAACGCCACGATGTTGTCATTCTGTTGAGAGTAGTCCCCAAACCGCAAGTTGGTTTTTTCTGCACGGTACACCTTGCCTACTGAGCCGCTCATTCCGCTCACCTGCGTACTGGGGTCGGCTTTGACCTGCGTTAACTTCTGTGCCGCTCGCGTGGACAGGATGTTGGCGAATGCACCGCTGTCGATCATGAACATCACCGGTTTTGAGTCATTCACATTCGTCGGTATCAGCAACAGGTGTCCGAAGCGGAAAACTTTGCTCCAGTTGGCCATCTCTGGTGCGACGTACGCGTCTTTTGGCAACCAGGAAGGCGCATCCACGGTAGCCCGCTTGGTAGCGCTGGTCTCGGTTGGCGTCTCTTCTCCCTCGACACTCTCTGGAGTGTCCTCAGAGATTCCTGGTGTCTCGCCGCCGCTTTCAAGCGCAGGGGGCGCTGGGGTTTCATCGGGCCGCTGGGGCAGCGGCGACAATCTCATCGTCTTTCCCGGAAGATCAACGTCTATCAAATACGTGTGGAACACATCGCTGCCGATCAAACCGTCACGGTTGGGGGGACCAGCGCTGTCAGCCACGCGGACGAGGCAGTCCCGGAACTCCAGCTCTCCAATGTGAATCCTTCTTGCAACCGCAACGTAGCCCGCCTGATGGCCGCTGTCGCCGACGCCCGCAATGCGCTGTTCCGCAATCAGGATTAGTCCGGATCTCTCAGCCGATTTACGGTGGATCACGATACCGCTCGTGCCCGTATCTAATACCAAGCGGTTGTTGTGATTGTTCAATTTCACTGCTAGGTCCAAGGCGCCCACCCGCTTGGCGCCAACTTGTACTGGCTCCAGTTGGGCGGTTGTTTCCGCGACCTTGCTCACCAATCGGCAGGCGTGCGGCGGCTCGCCGGCTGTACTCTTCAGGAAGGCAAGATAGCTACGTAGTTGCGAATCCGCAGTATTTGACTTCGCCAGATAAGCCTCGAGTGCGGCAACGCGTTTGCTCGCCGGTTGGGCGCCGATCCATATGCGCTCGACAATGGGGTCGCTCGGAGCGATTTCATGAGCGCGTTGCAACTGGTCATAGGCCCGGCGATACATCGAATAAGAACGATAGATACGAACCAGTCCCAGGCAGGGTGAAGGGTTGCGAGGGTCGAGTTCTTCCGCTTTGAGGTACGAGCGCTCCGCTTCGGGCATTTCTGCCAGACGGAATTGAACGTCTCCCATCGCCGACACCAGCTCGCCCGAGTTCGGCTGTACGTTGAGAGCTTTGATCACCGCCGCCTTCGCTTCGTCGATTCTCTCGGTAAACAGTAAGCAATGGATCAGGTTGTTCTGCGGCGTTACTAGGCTGGGATTTGACTTCAAGATAGCTTCGTAACGCGCTGCCGCCTCTGCAAATCGGCCGGCACGGTACAGGTTATCTGCGACTGTGAGATCGGAAGCCTGAGGAGCCGCGTTGGTCGCCACAGATGCGCGAGATGGCGCCGGCACCGTAAGACCGGCAAGCAATGCGGCCACGCACACCTTGAGCATGGGCGATTGTCGCCAGCGTCCAAAGCCTTGTCTCAAAAATGTGACAATATTCGGGATCACGCGCTTCTCCGAATCACATAGGGCATTGACCGAGGTTACCGGCACACGGTGCAACAACTCCTCTAGTGGCGCCTTTAAGTCTTGCCGGTGCCCCCGGTCGCATCGGTTTAAGCGTATAAAGTGTCATTCCACATGCGGCGTCTCCTTGCCACGTGGTAAAGCTGGAGGCCCAGCAGATGGTGCGCACAAAATAATCAATGCTCTTTGAGGTTTCATGTCTTCCTTTCCTTTTCCTCGGGGAAGACCGTTCATCTCGGGCGGGGAATCACGATATTTCCCCGCGTTGTTCGATCGCGCTTAATTACGATCGGCCGTCGTTATGGTCGGGCTTGCGAATGTAGATTGTCCCCTTAAAATACGCACCATTGCCCCTCCCGCCCGTGGTCGTATCAGCGTGAGTATACTCTTGTGGTTCTGAACCTGGCTGCGTATGGACGGTGCAAGCTAATTGAAATCAAGCCGGGTCGGATGATTAGCGAGCCCGACGTGTCGTCTATCCGAACTTAGCAAACCGAACGGCAAGTTTATGCTTTTAACTCACGTGTGTTGCCCAGACGCTTACGTTAGAACACGGAAGACCGGACGGTGAACCGCGCAGACCAGGTTTGGCCGAGGATTTATTGTGGCCTCCGGAACCGCCAATGTGTTGATGAATTCTTATCTGCTCTTTTCCTTGGTATCAGTTGACCGGGATTTTCTGTTTTTCCTGGACGTGCTTGACTCGGGCCGATTCTTGCGCCCAGACTCGGACGCGGCGTGCTTTTTGGCTGTCAGTGAGAGACCGTGCTTCTGTGACTTCGAGCGACCGATTCGCCGGGCTGCCGGGCCTGTTTGAATCATCATGCGCTACCCTCCTGCGAATAGATTACCCTAAGGCTGGTTTCACGAAGCCTTTGCTTGCTCCAATGAAAAAACCCGCCGCCTGGCAGGGTTGGTTATACGGCTACATATCCCTGGGCCAACCGGAAACAACCATGTCGATACTTAAGCTCACAGTTTGGAAGGCGGGCGAGGGAGTAGTTTTTGTTTGCCCGGATTGCAAGGTTCCCGGTACGCAGGCGTGTGGCGCGAGCGACAAACCCGACTGACGACAGGACGCACGGGCCGTTTGGTATCTAGGAACCTGCCCAAGGGCTGAGTAGACGCCTGTGCTTGAGGTCACAACGGACGCAGCAGGTTAGCCCCTGACGAGCGGCCAGCGCCAGGATAATGGACCAGACTTTAGCCTGGTGCCCCTTAGGGTTCTGGTTAGGATCCTCGGAGTTCGCTTGACTTCCAGCGCCTGTAGAGCGGCAATGTCATGCGAACCGGAGAACCCGAATGCATACAGAAATCAGCAACAAACTGCAAGAATTGCCGGATCTGCTGGCCGTTTGCTCTCCACTTGAGGTTCTTGGCCGCCCGTCCACACCGCTCGCTGTATTCAGGCTTTCCCCGTCTCTCGACCGGATATCTGCCCTCTTGCGACTCTGGTCCAGATCTTCTAGCGTAGGTTGTGGACGGCTAGCCGCGAGTGCTGCAACCACTGGCCTTCTTGCTTTCGTTGGCGGAGATGCGCTTGGCGCAAAATATGCTGACGAGTTTTAAGGAACCGATCGCCGTCTAAGAGTAATCGCGGCCTCCGGTCTCGTTTCTCTGGAATAACCAGTCCATGAACGCCAACTCGATTCACGTCAAACGCGCGGCCACGGTCCTCAGGCCTGACCAGTCACGCGTTCTTCTGCGGCCATTCGGTCCGGAGGATCCCCAGCGGGCCGGCAGGATTATCGCCAGGATCATGTCGCTCCCGGAAAACCGAGTCGGCCCTCTCCTGGACGAAGTGTCCGCCGAATTCTCCCAGCGACACCAGCAGATCCACAAATCCTTTCTGGAACGATTCGAACAGATCCGCGACCTCCTGTTGACCGATGAGAAAATTTCCGAACAAAGAAAGCTGTTGATCGGCTCCTATTTCGTTTGCGAATTCTCCTTAGAATCCGCAGCCCTGTTCAATCCGTCCATCGTTCCGCACCCTGACCAGTCTGACCTGCCTCCCGGCGCTCTGCGTTTTGTCCTCAGCTTGCGCGCCACCGGGGAGGGACACATCTCCTCCATGACTTTTCGGACGGGTATCATCCACGCCGACCATCGGATCGAGGTCCTACCCCCAACCGGCTTCCTCACCGAGCCGCGTCAAATCCCGAACCCCCGTTACGAGAAGGCGCTCTTCGAGCGGAAACTCTTTGAGCTGGGATTGACCAGCGGATTCACACGCCGGGTTATGGACAAGTTTGGAGAGTCGTTTGCATTGGAAGAACTGCGCGCCAATCTCGAAGCCGAAATGAAGCCGTTCCGCCTGTCGGATCGGAACGCGATCCGGGGAATTTTGATGCTGGCCCGGTCTAACTACGAGGTTCAGTTTCAGCCCCAACAGCGGCTGTCTGAACGCGTCATTTTCCCGGCCACGCCGTCGCAACGCAACGGCATCGAAGACGCCCGGTTCGTCTGTTTCCAGAACGATGACGGTACCCACGTCTACTACGCCACCTTCACGGCCTTCGATGGCAAGGTGGTCTTGCCAGAGCTGGTGGAGACTTCTGACTTCCTCCTCTTTCGGTTCATCACGTTGAACGGTCCGGCCGCCGAAAACAAAGGTATGGCCATGTTCCCCCGGAAAATCAACGGCCTCTATGCCATGCTCTCCCGCCAGGACAACGAGAACATCTACCTCATGTTTTCCGACAACGTGCACTTCTGGTATGAACGTAAGGTGCTCCTTAAACCGATGTTTCCGTGGGAACTGGTCCAGCTTGGGAACTGCGGGTCCCCCATTGAGACCGAAGCGGGCTGGCTGGTCCTCAGCCACGGTGTCGGCCCTCTGCGAACGTACTGCATCGGCGCGTTCCTCCTGATCACGATAATCCCGGCAATGTGATCGGCCGCCTCCGCGAACCCTTGCTCAAACCGGACCAAAGGGAGCGTAAAGGGTACGTGCCGAACGTCGTCAAAGGCGGCCTAATGACCGTACGCTTCAATCGGCAGGCAAGAGCAAACCAGGTTCTTGTCGCCGTAGACGTTGTCGACGCGGCCGACGCTCACCCAAAACTTGCGCTCGCGCACC
>Ga0181505_10978591_pt1 | contig 16809 bp, 14 predicted proteins | sample PEATcosm2014_Bin_5_FD_127743 | JGI IMG/M metagenome (GOLD analysis project Ga0181505, IMG submission 127743) | Metatranscriptome of peatland microbial communities from MTU Mesocosm Facility, Houghton, MI, USA - PEATcosm2014_Bin05_30_metaT... | ecosystem: Environmental > Terrestrial > Soil >...
GCGAGCAGCGATTGGATCCGCCGCGCAATCCGGGCGTCTTCACTGAGTCGCGCCTCTTCGATCTTCATCTGCCCGATTTCGGCGCGCAGTTCCCGGTTCTCCCGTCGCACACCGTGAAGATAAATGTAGGTCGTCCAGAGATTACCTACCCACTCCTGGCTGTGAATGACCGCGCTTTCGATGGGAGTTACGGCGGAGACCGCCCACAGGCGGATAAGGCGCGTTTCGCCCTGGTCGGATGGGCGGCGTACCTGCAGCGCGAGACCGATGATCTGAGCGAACAGGATGGCCGCCAGTACAATCAGGTTTCTATAGCGGCCAAGGAATGTATCCATACTATTGCCGACGTCTTGTTATGAATTGTCATCACGAGCGCAGTGAGGGATCTGCTTTCCTTTCCTCGTTCGAAACCCTCAGCCGTGCGATTGGCTTTCCCCACTCATCTGACAAGTCATCCCAAGTCGGGTTCATGCTCTCAATCAATGCCACCCGCTTCGCGCGGTCGAAACTCTTGATTTGCTTCTCTCGTTTAATAGCGTTACCGATATACCGGAATCTCTCGCAGTACACGAGACGGTTGATTCTGTAGCGCTGCGTGAACCCCTCTATCTGCCCCGCCTTATGCTCTCGCACTCGCCGCTCAATGTCATTCGTCACGCCGGTGCAAATGCGGCGCGACTTGCTAGCCACGATGTATGCCCAGAACTGCCAATCGCGGGTCATGCCCGTTCCTCTTGCTGCAACGCGGTGCGGACGAAAGCAGATCCCTCGCTGCGCTCGTGATGACAATTCAAAGCAAACAACTGAGTGCGCCCGCGCTAATCCAAATCTACCGCTCTTCCACCACTAGTCAATCGATATCTTGCGCAGCAGCTTGAAATCGCTCAACATCTTTCCTGTGCCCAGAACCACGCTGCACAACGGGTCGTCGGCGATCGAGACGGGCAGCCCGGTTTCTTCGCGGATGCGCTTGTCCAGGTTCTTCAGCAGCGCGCCACCCCCGGTCAGCACGATGCCGCGGTCGCTGATGTCGGCCGAAAGTTCAGGCGGCGTGCGCTCCAGCGCAACGCGAATCGCATTCATAATCGTCGACACGCACTCCGTCAACGACTCGCGAATCTCGCTGTCGTCGATCGTGATTGTCTTCGGCACGCCTTCGATCAGGTTGCGTCCCTTGATCTCCATGGTTAGCGGCCTCTCCAGCGGATAGCCCGAGCCAATTTCGATCTTGATTTGCTCCGCGGTGCGCTCGCCAATCAGCAGGTTGTACTTGCGCTTCAGGTAATTCATGATAGCTTCGTCCATCTGATTACCCGCCATGCGCACCGATCGCGAATACACGATGCCGCTCAGAGAAATGACCGCGATGTCAGTCGTTCCGCCGCCGATATCGACGACCATGTTGCCGCTGGGCTCGGTGATGGGCAGGCCCGCGCCGATTGCGGCCACCATCGCCTGCTCCACGAGGTGAACTTCGCTGGCCTTGGCGCGATACGCCGAGTCCATGACCGCGCGCTTTTCCACCTGCGTGATCTCCGAGGGCACGCCGATCACGATGCGGGGATGCACCAGCATCTTACGGTTGTGCGCCTTCTGGATGAAGTAGTTCAGCATCTTTTCGGTGACTTTGAAGTCGGCGATGACGCCGTCTTTCATCGGCTTGATGGCGACGATATTGCCGGGCGTCCGGCCAAGCATCTCCTTGGCCTCTTTGCCGACGGCCTCGACTTCACCGGTGTTTTTGTTGATGGCGACGATGGAGGGCTCGTTAACCACGATGCCCTTGCCGCGTGCATAGACCAGCGTGTTCGCGGTTCCCAGGTCGATGGCGAGATCGCTGGAGAACACGCTGAACAACGAGCGCATGTTTCCGAAGCGCGACGAATTACTGCTATAAAAGCCGTTGGATGACATTCCGTGCTGGTTCTTTCTATTTTGAAGCGATGCTTACAGTTTATGCCACAAATCGCACAATCGCACTCAATCGAACGCCTTACTCGGGCAGATTCGAGGGTTGTGTTGCGAAGGAAACGCCCGACAGGATCTCCGCCTGCGCGCCTGGCCGTGCTGGATACTGAGCCGCACACTATCAGTCGGCCCGTACAGTTAAGAGTAACACCGGAGCAGGATCATTGGAATGTACATAAGATGATGGGTAGCGCTCCGACCTGGCAATCTTTCCAGCCGCGGCCGCCAGCACTAAAAGGCCATTCAGCCCAACTCTGCAGCTACGAAAGTTTTACAATTCCAGGCCACTATCGGGCATATACTGTGATGACTCGGGTGAATTTTTTTCCCCGTGGGGTGAACTGTGAGAGATCAAGTCAAATTCACTGTCCTGCTGCTCATTGGATTCGGATTGCTGTGCGGTTCAGCAGCCACTGCCGGAACTTCCAGTTCCGCAACACCAGCCCCGGCTCCGCCGGCGAACGAAGGTCTGCCGATTCCGTATCTCACCGACGTGCTCACATATCACTACAACGTCTATCGCCAGGGATCAACCAATCAGGAAACCACTCTGACGACCAGCAATGTCAATGTCAACACCTTCGGCAAAATCAATTTCTTTACTGTGGATGGCAAAGTCGATGCTCAGCCCCTGTTCGTAAATAAACAGTTCATTGGCGGAAGTTTGAACGACACGGTGTACGTCGTCACGGAGAACGACAGCGTTTTTGCCTTCAGCGCCAACTCAGGCAGGCAATTCTGGCAAATCTCCGCGCTCGGCCAGGGAGAAACTCCCAGCGACGATCATGGCTGCGGCCAGATTTCACCGCAAATCGGCATCACCGACACTCCCGTGATCGACAAAGGAAACGGGCCCTTCGGAGCAATCTACTTCGTAGCTATGACCAAGGATTCTTCCGGCAACTATCACCAGCGGCTGCATGCTCTGGACCTGATGAGCGGCGCTGAGTTGTTCGGTGGCCCGACGGAGATCAGCGCTATGTATCCCGGGACGGGGGATGGCAGCCAGAACGGAGAAGTCATCTTCGCTCCGGGACAGTTTGCCGAGCGCGCCGCGATTCTGGAATATGCTCGTACGCTCTACATTTCCTTCACATCGCATTGCGACTCCCGTCCCTACACCGGATGGATTATGGCTTACAACTCGCGCACCTTGGCGCAAACCGCGGTGATCGATGTCACGCCAAACGGCAATAAAGGCGCCATCTGGATGACCGGCGAGGGACTGGCCGCCGACGGTTCGGGGAATATCTACTTTCTCGACGGCAACGGCACCTTCGATACCACGCTGAACTCGCAAGGTTTTCCCATCAGCGGCGACTACGGCAACGCCTTCATGAAGCTCTCCAACTCTACCGGAACACTCACTGTGGCCGACTACTTCAACATGTACGACACCGTACAAGAATCGGACAACGATGAAGACCTGGGCTCCGGTGGAGCAATCGTCTTGCCCAACCTGATGGACAACAACGGTGGGGTGCACCATCTTGCCGTGGGCGCCGGCAAAGATACCAACATCTATGTCGTCAACCGCGACAACATGGGGAAATTCAATCCCAGCAACGATGCCGCCATTTACCAGGAAATCGACGGCGCGCTGCCGGGTGGCATGTGGGCGAGCGGGGCGTACTTCAACAACACTATGTATTACGGTGACACCGGCGAGACCCTGAAGGCCTTTCCCATCTCCAACGCGATGCTCGCCACCACGCCAAGTTCGCAGTCGGGGAACCTGTTTGTTTATCCGGGGACGACTCCCACCGTCTCCGCCAATCAAACCTCGAACGCCATCGTCTGGGCTGTCGCCAACAGCAACCCGGCTGTCTTGTATGCCTTCGACGCCACCAACCTGGCGAACCAGTTGTACAACAGCAATCAGGCAGGAACGCGCGATCAGTTCGGGGACGGCAACAAGTTCATCACGCCAGTCATCGCCAACGGCAAAGTTTTTGTGGGAACACAAACCGGAGTCGCGGTATTTGGCTTGTTGCAGTAAGAGCAGGACTACGCAGGAGCTGGTGATCGCGCCAGCTCCTGACCTTCCAAGCAGTTTCGACATCTAGGCCAGCGAAACTTTCTTCAGCGGCCGGGACCCTCACTTGCATTACAGGCAACTTCACTTGTTATAATCACTCGCTTGGGTGATGCACGTCACGCCGGGCTGTGGCAGCTGTCGTCTTACCCGCACGAAGCTGAGTCCCGATGGGGAGTCGGAACCCGAACCTGCAGAGTGGAAAGCTTCACATAATGGCTCAGATCTTCCATCGAAGTGCGAATACACTTGCGCGGCTCTCGATCATTGGAGTGGTGGTGATCGTGTCGGTGTTGCTATGGGCGGCCTTGGAGATTCAGCGATCGCCCTATGCCACCTATCAGGACGTCGCCCAGGCGCAGCCGGTCCCTTTCAGTCATCAGCATCACGTTGCCGGCGATGGTATCGATTGCCGTTATTGTCATACTTCGGTGGAAAATTCCAGTTTCGCCGGCATTCCTCCCACTAAGACATGCATGAACTGTCATGCCCAGATCTGGACCAACGCTCCCATGCTGGAGCCGGTGCGCGAGAGCTATCGCAGCGGCAAGTCGCTGATGTGGACGCGCGTGGACTATCTGCCCGACTTCGTTTATTTCGACCACAGTATTCACGTCAATAAGGGCGTGGGTTGCGCCAGCTGCCATGGGCCGGTGGACAAAATGCCGCTGACCTATGAAGCCAACTCGCTGCAGATGGAATGGTGTTTGAACTGCCATCGCGCCCCGGAAAAGTTCTTGCGGCCGCGCGATCAGGTGTTCAGCATGGCCTATCGGCAACCCAGCTCCGACAATAAGGTGGAATTCGAAGGCGCCGAATATGACGACCAGATTGCTCTGGGCAATGAGTTGAAGCACCGCTACAACATTCGCACGGTTGAGGACATTACCAGTTGCTCGACCTGCCATCGCTAACCGCGACGGACTGATTCGGTATTGCGAAATTGAGGAACGTTGTCTTTCCGGACCTACGAGAAGATGGAAAAAGAGAGTCTGAAGAAAACCGAGGCGGTCTGTCCCAGCAAGATGGAACTCGCTGACGTGCAGGCGAAGCTTTCGCGCGCCAAGAGCGGCCCGCAGTACTGGCGCAGCCTGGAAGAACTGGCGCAAAGCGATGGCTTCTTCGAGATGCTCCACCGCGAATTTCCGCGGCAGGCCTCGGTCTGGCCCGAAAGCGCGTCGCGCCGCGACTTCCTGAAGCTGATGAGCGCTTCCATGGCGCTGGCCGGCCTTTCCGCCTGCGTCAAGATACCGGTGCAGCCTATCGTTCCCTACGTCCGGCAGCCGAACGAAGTTGTGTTAGGCAATCCCCTGTTTTTTGCCAGCGCTGTGCCGTTCGGGGCGTATGGATCGCCGGTGCTGGTGGAGAGCCACGAAGGCCGTCCCACCAAGATCGAGGGCAATCCAGAACATCCCGCCGGGTTGGGCGGCAGCGACGTCTTCTCGCAAGCTTCCATCCTTGACATGTACGACCCTGACCGCTCGCAGATCATTACCTATGTCGGCGAGTTGAGGACCTGGAGCGATTACGTTGCCGCGCTGAAAGGCGCGTTGAATTCGCAGAAAGCGGTGCAGGGAGCAGGTCTGCGTATTCTTAGCTGTCCCACCAGTTCGCCCACCATGAGTTCGCTGATGGACCAGGTGCAGACGGCATTTCCGCAATCCAAGTGGATCCAGTGGGAGCCGGTGAACCGCGACAACGTGCGCGCGGGATCGCAGCTGGCATTCGGGCAGTACGTGGAAACGCGCTACAACCTGGAGAAGGCCGACATCATTCTTGCGCTCGATGGCGATTTCCTCTCCAGCGGCTACCCCGGTTTTCTCTACTATGCCCGGCAATTCGCCGCGCGGCGCAATCCCGATCTCAAGGAGAGAATGTCGCGCTTCTACTCCATCCAGAGCACGCCGACCAACACCAGCGGCAAGGCTGACCATCGCCTTCCAGTGCGGGCTTCGGAAGTGGAGCAATTGGCGCGAGCTATCGCTGCCGGGCTGGGCGCGGGCGATGGTGGAAGCGTTCCGCCGCAATATCGGAAGTTCATTACAGCGGTTGTAAAAGACCTTAAGTCGCACAAGGGCGCCGCTGTGGTGATTCCGGGCGACAACCAGCCTCCGGCAGTGCATGCCCTGGCGCACGCGATGAATGCGGCGCTGGGCGCCAACGGCAACACAGTCATCTATACAGAATCAGTACAAGTCAAGCCGCAGGACCAGACCGCCGCGTTGAAAGATCTGGTCGGTGAGATGAACGCCGGCAAAGTCGACCTGCTGCTTATCGTGGGCGCCAATCCGGTCTATGACGCTCCCGCCGACTTCGGCTTCGCCGATGCGATGGACAAGGTCCCGCTCCGCGTGCAGCACGGCCTCTATCAGGACGAAACGTACGATCACGTTCATTGGCACATCAACGGCACCCATTATCTGGAGCAGTGGGGCGACACTCGCGCCTTCGACGGCACGGCTTCCATCGTTCAGCCGCTCATCGCGCCGTTGTACAACGGCAAGAGCGCGTACGAGTTCACCTTCGCGCTGGTCGGTTCGCCGGAGACCGCGGGCTACGACATCGTCCGTAAATACTGGCAGGACCAGGTCAAGGACGACTTCGATACGGCATGGCGCAAGGCCCTGAACGACGGCTACATCGCCGATACTGCGCTTCCGGCGAAGACGGTCTCCTCCAAGGGCGGCAATATTCCTGCGACCAACAGCCTCAGCCCTGACGTGATGGAAGTGATCTTCCGCCGCGATCCGCTGATCTACGACGGCAGTAAGGCCAACAACGGCTGGTTGCAGGAGACGCCTAAGCCGGTCACGAATTTCTGCTGGGACAATGGCGTCCTCATCAGTCCTAACCAGGCGCAGAAGTCGGGACTGGTCACCGGGGACATCGTTGAGATCGACGTCAATGGCCGCAAAGTGAAGGGGCCAATCTGGCCGCAGCCCGGCCATCCCGACAACTCCATCACTGTGTTCCTCGGCTACGGACGCACCAAGGCAGGACGCGTCGGTACGGATGTAGGTGTCAGCGGCTACAAGATTCGCAGCAGCGACGCTCCCTGGTATGCCGAGACGAAAATCAGGAAAGTCGGCGAGGGGTTCGGCTTTGCGCATCCGCAGGGCTTCCAGTACATCGACTACTCCGACCTGCCCAAGGGCACCGAGCCGCTGAAGAACCGGCACATCATTCGCAAGGCGACTCTGGCGGACTTCATCAGCAATCCCGATTTCGCGCACGAAGGCATCGAGTCGCCGCCACCGGAGATGACGCTCTATCCCAACTACCAGTACACCGAGCTGAAGTGGGGCATGACCATCGACATGAACTCCTGTGTCGGCTGCAAGACGTGCATTGTCGCCTGCCAGGCCGAGAACAACATCCCGGTTGTCGGCAAAGAGCAGACGATGCGTGGCCGCCAGATGCAATGGTTGCGCGTCGACGTGTACTACGAGGGCGGCACGGAAAATCCGAACATGTTCTACCAACCGGTGCCGTGCCAGCAGTGCGAGAACGCGCCCTGCGAAGTGGTTTGCCCGGTCGGCGCCACCGTGCACAGTACGGAAGGCCTGAACGACATGGTCTACAACCGCTGTGTCGGTACGCGCTACTGCTCCAACAACTGTCCTTATAAAGTACGCCGCTTCAACTTCCTGCTCTTCCAGGATTTCACCACGCCGCAATTCAAGATGATGCGCAACCCCGAGGTCAGCGTGCGCAGCCGCGGTGTGATGGAGAAGTGCACCTACTGCATCCAGCGCATCTCGCATGGCCGCATTACTGCGGAGAAGGAAAACCGGAAGGTGCGTGACGGCGAAGTAATTACCGCGTGCCAGCAGGCTTGCCCGGCAGGAGCCATCGTCTTCGGCGACTTAAACGATCCCAACAGCCGGGTCTCGAAGATCAAGGCGCAGCAGCGGAATTACAACTTGCTGGAAGATTTGAACACGCGTCCACGGACGTCGTATATGGCGATCGTGCAGAACCCGAATCCTGAACTTGAAACGTCGGAGCCCAGTTAGCGATGCAGCAGGGACCAGAAGAAAGAACGATTCTGCAAGACGTGCCCTGGCCGGACGAGCCACCCGTAATGGCGCCAGGGCAGACGTTCGGCAGCGTAACTGACACCATCGCCGATGCCGTCTTGAAGCGGCCCATCGGACTGGGCTGGGTGCTGGGTCTATTTATCGCCATGAGTATGGTAGGCGTGCTCATGATGGCGGTCACCTATCTGTTCCTGGTGGGCGTCGGCATCTGGGGCATCAACATCCCCATAGGTTGGGGCTTCGCCATCATCAACTTCGTCTGGTGGATCGGTATCGGTCACGCCGGCACGCTTATTTCGGCCATCCTGCTGCTGCTGAAGCAGACTTGGCGCAACTCCATCAATCGCTTCGCCGAGGCCATGACGCTGTTCGCCGTGGCCTGCGCCGGAATGTTCCCGCTGCTTCACCTGGGCCGTCCCTGGCTGGCTTACTGGATGTTCCCGTATCCCAGCAGCATGGGAGTGTGGCCACAATTCCGCAGTCCGCTAGTGTGGGACGTGTTTGCGGTTTCGACGTATGCCACCATCTCTGCCGTGTTTTGGTATGTCGGACTGGTGCCTGACCTGGCTACCATGCGCGAGAAAGCGAAGCATCCGCTGACAAGGAAGATGTACGGAATTCTGGGCATGGGCTGGCGTGGTTCGGCGCGCCATTGGAAAAATTATGAGGCGCTGTACATTCTGCTGGCCGGAATTGCGACGCCGCTGGTGCTCTCCGTGCACACCGTGGTGAGTTTCGATTTCGCCGTCGCCATCATGCCGGGCTGGCACACTACGATTTTCCCGCCTTACTTCGTCGCTGGCGCGATTTATTCCGGCTTTGCCATGGTGCTGGTGCTGGCCATCCCGATTCGCAAGTACTACCACCTGGAAGGGATGATTACCATGAGGCACCTGCAGAACTCGGCCAAGATCATGCTGGCAACGGGTCTGATCGTGGCCTACGGTTACGCTTTCGAGGCTTTCATCGCGTTCTACAGCGGCTCAACCTACGAACGCTTCATGATGCAAAACCGCTGGTTCGGGCAATACGCCGTCTTCTACTGGATGCTCATCCTGTTCAACATCCTGATTCCGCAGGTCCTGTGGTTCCCGAAGGTCCGCGCCAACATTAAGGCGCTGTTCTGTATCTCCCTGGTCATTTTGGTAGGCATGTGGCTGGAGCGCTTCGTCATCATCGTCACCAGCCTCAGTCGCGATTTCCTGCCGTCGTCGTGGGGACACTACACGGCGACGCGCTGGGACTATGCGATCCTGGCTGGCACCATCGGCTTCTTCTCGATGGCAATGTTCATCTTCATTCGCATCATGCCCAGCATTTCGATTTTCGAAATGCGGACGCTATTGCCTGAGGCGGAGGTGAAGGCGAAATGAGTCACGCGCAGCTCGCACCGCCCATCTACGGCCTGCTTGCGGAGTTCGACACGGCGACCGATCTGGTGAACGCCACCAGGTCTGCCTATGCCGCGGGTTATCGCAAGATGGACGCTTACAGCCCGTTCCCCATCGAAGAGGCCAGTGAAGCAGTTGGCTTCCACAAGAGCCGCGTGCCCCTGATTGTGTTGGTGGGCGGCATCCTGGGCGGAGCATCCGGATACGGCCTGCAATATTGGATCAATTGCATCTCTTATCCACTGAACATTGGCGGCAAACCTTACCAGTCGTGGCCGGCGTTCATTGTCCCGACCTTCGAACTGACGATCCTGTTCGCCGGACTGTGCGGGGTCTTTGGAATGTTTGCCTTGAATGGTTTGCCGATGCCGCACCACCCGCTGTTCAATGTCGACCGTTTCTCGCGGGTGACCCGCGATAAGTTTTTCCTCTGCGTGGAGGCCGCCGATCCCAAGTTTGATCTGGCGGACACAGAGCTCTTCATGCGGAGCCTGCAGCCGGCGTCGATTTCGGAGGTGCCGCATTAATCGGATTTCGAGAATGCTGGAAGCGCCGGGCTTCAGCCCGGCGAACTCGCGCGCCGATAGCGAAAGTGGCTTTCAGCCACGGTATGCCGCGGCTGAAGCCGGCTTTTTGATTCGGCTTTTCTGCGCGGCTGAAGCCGTGCCTTTCCGCCGAGTTTTAAGTCTGCTATTGCCTGCACTCATTGTGCTGCTGTTGGCGGGCTGCCGTGAAGATATGCAGGTCCAGCCCTACCAGCGTCCGCTGGTGGAGAGCGACTTTTATGCCGACCATCGTTCCGAACGACCCATCATTTCCGGCACCGTGGCGCGCGGACACCTGGACGCCGACACGTACTTTTTCACCGGCAAAATCGGCAGCAATGATGGCGACTACCTGCCGTTTCCGGTCACCGCGGAGGTGATGGCTCGCGGGCAACAGCGCTTCAACATCTACTGCGCCCCCTGCCATTCCGAGATCGGTGACGGCAACGGGATGATTGTGCAGCGCGGTTTCAAGCGTCCGCCGTCGTATCACATCGAACGGCTGCGGCGCGCACCGATTGGATATTTCTTTGACGTGGCAACCAACGGCTTCGGCGCTATGCCCGACTATTCCCAGCAGATCCCTGCGGCCGACCGCTGGGCGATCGCCGCCTACATCCGCGCGCTGCAATTGAGCCAGCATGCAACCGAGGCTGATGTACCGTCCGGCGAACAGGTCGCCAGCACACCACCGCACGACGTCTTCATCATGCCTCCGTACGACACGCAAGGCGCGACCACGGCCGCCTCGACTCCGCCTCCGCCGCAAGCGGCTCCGGCTAAGGGAGGCGCACAGAAGCCATGAGCGAACAGGCCATCAATCTTCGCCCCACCGACAACGTCGTCCCTGCCCAGGCAGCGCAGTGGCAGAGCCGTGCCATGGTGATCGGGATCATCGGAATCGTGGTCTGCGTCATCGGTGCGGTAACGTCGCTCGACCAATTCCTGCGCGGCTATTTGATCGCGTACATGTTCTGGCTGGGACTCAGCCTTGGTTGCCTCGGACTTCTGATGGTGCAGTTTCTCTCCGGAGGATTCTGGGGTTTGTCGATCCGCCGCGTGCTGGAAGCTTCCAGCAAGTGCCTGCCCCTGATGTTTGTGTTGTTTCTGCCGATCCTGTTTGGACGGCAACATCTTTATCAATGGATGAACGACCCTTCGCTGACCGAGCACAACAGCTGGTATCTGCATACCGGCGGTTTTGGCGGCTGGTACGCGCGCTGGATCATCTACTTCGCCATCTGGATCGGGCTTGCCTTCGTGCTCAATAAACGTGGCGACGCACTGGACAGCCCGCCCGATCGGGGAGCGCTGCCGCACTTCCAGGGTCTCAGCGGCCTGGGACTGGTGCTGTATTCGCTGACGATCTCGTTTGCCGCAGTGGACTGGGTGATGTCACTCGATCCGCATTGGGGCTCGACCATCTACGGCCTCATTTTCATCGCCGGACAAGGGTTGTCGGCGCTCGCCTTCAGCGTAGTTATGCTGACCGTGCTGACGCGCTACAGCCCATATCGCGAGATCATCAAGCCGACGCAGTTCCACGACCTCGGCAAATTGATGCTCGCCTTCGTCATGCTGTTCGCCTACTTCTCGTTCTCTCAGTGGCTCATCATCTGGGCCGGCAATCTGCCGGAGGAGATTGGCTGGTTCTTGAATCGCATCCGCGGAGGATGGGGCATCGTGGCGCTCATCATTATCCTCTTCCACTTCGCGTTGCCCTTTGCGCTGCTGCTCTCGCGCGAGCGCAAGCGTGCCGGCCGCCGGCTGATCGGGATCGCCGTATTTCTGATGTGCATGCGGGTGCTCGATATCTACTGGTATGTGGTGCCCAATTTTGCCCACGAACGCGGTCATTTCTATTTGAGCATCTGGTACGTGCTTGTGCCGCTTGGCGTAGGCGGAATCTGGCTGACGTACTTCTTCTACAACTTCCGGCAGCGGCCACTGTTGCCGCTCTATGACCCGCAGATACCGAATTTCCTGCAGCAAGGATCGGGACATGGCCACTAACCACACCGATTACGATCCTTTGCGCAATCCGCAGGTTGATTACGAGCGCGCCGACCTGAGCGCGCGCGGCATTCTGTGGTTTCTCGTCGGGCTCTTCATCACCGGCGTTTTCATTGAACTGGTGCTATGGGGAATGTTCCATTTCATGGCGCGCAGCCAGGCGCTGTTTCCTCAGCCGCCGATGAATCCGATGAGGCAGGCGCAGCAGGCGCCGCCGGCCGCCGCTGGCTTGCGCTCGGTGCTGCAGAATACGCCGGCGGTGAACCTGGATATTTTTCCCGAGCCGCGCTTGCAGACGTTCGATGCGGGCGAGATGAGTCAATACGTCAACTCGGAGCGGGAGTTGCTGGACCCGAAGCAGCCGTTTGCCGATCCGAGTGGCGCAATTCACATTCCGGTATCGCTCGCAATGCAGTTGATCGTGGAGCGGGGATTGCCGCAGCGTCCGAATTCGCCGCCGGCCGAGATCAACACGCAGACCGCTGCCGGTAACACGAAGATGTTGGACATGCAGGCCGGGCCTCTGGGACCAACAGCAGGTGGAACCAGTTCGGCGAAGCCGACCGCCGGAGAACAGAAGCAACCGTAATGTTGCGGTCAACAAAATTCGCGAGACTCTTCGTTGGGACAATGCTGACGCTTGCGGCCACGTGTGCTGTCGCGCAGCCGCCGTCGTCGTTCCAGGACAAGAGCTCGCAGCCCGCTTCGCAGGTTCGTCCGTCCGACCTGACGAATGTCGGCATCGATCAGCGGCTCAATCAACAGGTACCGTTTGATCTGGAGTTCAAAGACGAGACCGGCAAGACGGTAAAGCTGGGCGACTATTTCCGCTCCGGGCGACCGGTGATCTTGAACCTGGTCTATTACACCTGCCCCATGCTTTGCGGCGAAGAGCTGGCCGGCGAGGCAAGCGGGCTGAGTATGTTGAAGTTCACGCCGGGCAAGGAATACGAGGTTGTGTCAGTAAGCTTCAATCCGGACGAAACGCCGAAGGATGCGGCAGCCGCGAAGCAGACCTACATCGCTCGCATCAACGAACATCTGGAGCATAAGACCAACGGTGAGGGCTGGCACTTTCTCACCGGCCAGCAGCCGCAAATCGAACAACTGACCGATGCGGTGGGCTTTCATTACCGCCGCGATCCGGCCAGCGGACAGTTCATTCACGCGACCGGCCTCATGATCGTGACGCCGGCGGGCAGGATTGCCCAGTACTACTACGGCGTGGAGTTCTCGCCCAAGGACATTCGTCTTGGTTTGATCGAGGCCGCACGCGGCAACATCGGCAACGTCGTGGACGAGGTGCTGCTGTACTGCTATCACTATGACCCGAAGACCGGACGGTACGGCGCCGTGGTCACCAACATTGTGCGTTTGGCGGGAGCTGCCACCATGCTGATTCTGGGCGGATTTCTCATCGTGATGTTCCGCCGCGATTCGCACTGCAGCGAGAAGGAAACAGGACGGGCCTGATCGATATGTGGAAGAACCTCCCACTCTTTCCTGAGCGTGCCTCGGCACTGGCATGGCAGGTGGACGGACTTTATTTCTTGCTGGTCGGGGTGTCGGCGTTTTTCACGCTGCTCATCTTCGCGCTGATCTTCGTGTTTGCGGTGAAGTATCGTCGCTCGGCCCATCCTCATCCGGTGCAGATTGAAGGCTCGCTCCCGCTGGAATTAGCGTGGACGCTGATTCCGCTGGGCATCTGCATGATCTTCTTTGCCTGGGGCTCACTGATCTATTTTCAGGAGGCGCGTCCGCCCAAAGGAGCGATGGAAGTTTACGTGGTCGGCAAGCAGTGGATGTGGAAGTTTGAGCATGAAACCGGGCAGCGTGAGATCAATCAATTGCACATACCGGTTGATCGCGACGTCAAGATGGTCATGAGTTCTCAGGATGTGATTCACGACTTCTTTGTACCGGCATTTCGTGTCAAGGCTGATGTGCTGCCCGGCCGGTTCACGGAAATCTGGTTCCATACCACGAAACCCGGTACTTACCATCTGTTCTGCTCGCAGTATTGCGGCACCGATCACTCGGGGATGATCGGCCAGGTGATCGTGATGGAGCCGGTTGCATTCCAGGCGTGGCTCAGTGGGGGTGGCTCGACGGGCTCTCTGGCGTCCAACGGCCAACAACTGTTTCAGCAATTGGGTTGCGCCACTTGCCACCGCTTCGATACGCAGGGACGCGGCCCGAACCTGGCGGGAGTGTTCGGCAAACCTGTGCTGCTGGACGATGGCCGCACGGTCGTTGCCGACGAGAATTATCTTCGTGAATCGATTTTGAATCCCGGCGCCAAGATTGTGTCCGGCTTCAAGCCCATCATGCCGAGCTTCCAGGGACAGGTTTCCGAGGAAAGTTTGATGGCGCTTGTGGCCTACATTAAGTCGCTAGCGCAACCGCAACAGAATGAGCCGGGGAGCAATCGCCCGCCGGCTCCCGAGACATCGAGTGTGCAGTAAAGGTTCCCGAATCCGAAAGTGTGTGTGACATGGCAACCGCCGTACAAACTGTCGAACGTGAGAACTACCTGAATTCGAACTACGGCATCAAGTCGTGGCTGCTGACGACAGACCACAAGCGCATCGCGCTACTTTACCTGGTCTCGATCACCGCCATGTTCTGGATCGGCGGCTTCTTTGCCATGTTGATCCGCCTGGAATTGCTGACTCCGGCGGGTGATATGGTTTCGTCCGACACCTATAACAAGCTGTTTACCATGCACGGGATCATCATGGTCTTTTTCTTCCTGATCCCGTCGGTGCCGGCGACGCTGGGTAATTTCCTGATTCCGTTGATGGTCGGCGCCAAAGACCTGGCCTTCCCGAGAGTGAACCTGCTGAGCTGGTACATCTACATGGTCGGCGCCATTACTGCGCTGACCGCAATGGTCATGGGAGGCGTCGATACCGGTTGGACGTTCTACACTCCTTTCAGCACAACCTATTCCAACACCCACGTGATGGGCGCTGCGATTGGCATCTTCATCACTGGCTTCTCGTCGATCCTTACCGGATTGAACTTCATTGTCACTATCCATCGTATGCGCGCGCCGGGCATGACGTGGCGGCGCTTGCCCTTGTTCTGCTGGGCGAATTACGCAGCAGCCATCATTATGGTGCTGGGCACGCCGGTAATCGCAATTACGCTCCTGCTGGTTGCCCTGGAGCGCGCTTTCAATATCGGCATATTCAATCCCCAACTCGGGGGCGACCCGCTTCTGTTCCAGCACCTGTTCTGGTTCTATTCCCACCCGGCGGTTTACATCATGATTTTGCCGGGCATGGGCGTGATCAATGAGATCATCACTTGCTTCTCTCGCAAGCGCGTTTTCGGCTACGAATTCGTGGCCCTGGCGTCGATCGCGATCGCGGTCCTCGGCTTCCTCGTATGGGCGCACCACATGTTTGTCGCCGGTATCTCGGTTTATGCGGCCCTGGTGTTCTCGCTGCTCAGCTACCTGGTCGCGATTCCTTCAGCGGTGAAGGTCTTTAACTGGACGGCAACGCTCTACAAAGGTTCGATACGTTACGAGACACCGATGCTCTACGCCTTCGGCTTCATCGGGTTGTTTACCGTCGGCGGCCTGACCGGCGTTTTCCTGGCTTCGCTGGGCGTCGACGTGCACGTTCACGACACCTACTTTGTGGTAGCCCACTTCCACTACGTGATGGTGGGCGGCATGGTGATGGCCTACATGGCGGGGCTGCACTTCTGGTGGCCCAAGATTACGGGACGAATGTATCCCGAAGCGTGGGCCAAGCTGTCGGCACTGCTGGTGTTTGTCGGCTTCAATACCACTTTCTTCCCGCTGTTCATCGTCGGCTACATGGGGTTGCCGCGCCGCTACCATGCGTATCCGCCGGAGTTCCAGGTGCTGAATGTGCTTTCCACCGCGGGAGCGTCGATCCTCGCCGTGGGCTATGTTCTGCCGATGATCTACTTCCTGTGGTCGCTGCGCTATGGCGAGCCGGCGCCGCCGAATCCGTGGAATGCCGTTGGCCTGGAGTGGATGACGCCGTCTCCGCCGCCTACCCACAACTTCGATGAGACGCCGATTGTGACTTGGGAAGCCTACGACTACGAGCATCAGCCGCAAGAGGAGGTCACCGTTGGCCACTAGCGATATGGGCGATATCCAGGTCGCTGAGCACGCGCTGCAGCATCACTTTGCGGACATGGAGCAGCAGCAGGAGACTTCCACCTTCGGCATGTGGATGTTCCTGCTGACGGAGATCATGTTCTTCGGCGGGTTGTTCTGCGCGTATCTGGTGTACCGCGCCTCCTACTACCAGGCGTTCGTGGAAGGCAGCCAGAAGATGAATATCTGGCTGGGCGCGACGAACACGGCGGTGCTTATTTGCAGCTCGCTGAGCATGGCCTTGGGAGTCCGCGCCGCCCAGATGGGAAAACCCAAGCTGATGGCTGTTCTGTTGCTGATCACCATAGTGTTCGGCTGTGGCTTTCTCGGGATCAAGGCGGTCGAGTATCACGAACACTGGGTGAATCACGAGTTTCCTGGGCCGAACTTCCACTTTGAAACCGGCGATCCGGCACACGCTGCGACCGACCCTGTGCATACCGAGATCTACTTCTCGCTGTACTGGGCAATGACCGGGTTGCACGCCTTGCACATGGTGATTGGAGTTGGATTAGTCACCTGGATCATTATTGCCGGCCTGGGCGGCGCCTACAGCCGTTCCTACTTCACTCCGGCGGAAAATGTCGGCCTGTATTGGCACTTCGTCGAGTTGGTTTGGATTTACTTATTTCCGCTGCTCTATCTGATCAGCAAGAAACACGGTGGTGGCTAA
>Ga0181505_10024308_pt1 | contig 16695 bp, 21 predicted proteins | sample PEATcosm2014_Bin_5_FD_127743 | JGI IMG/M metagenome (GOLD analysis project Ga0181505, IMG submission 127743) | Metatranscriptome of peatland microbial communities from MTU Mesocosm Facility, Houghton, MI, USA - PEATcosm2014_Bin05_30_metaT... | ecosystem: Environmental > Terrestrial > Soil >...
CTCGGCTAAGCGTGCTCTTGCCGACTCGGATTGGGCCCTCGACTGCAATATACCGGGGTGGTTCGAAGAGGTTCGCCATGATCGGAGAAAGGCTACGATTCGCAGAATAACTTGCGCGCGCCTCCGTGGCAATTACTTGCTTGTAAAACTGTGAGCAAGTTTCCACCGGGGAGCAGCTGGCCGCCTTTCGCTCTTCGCTCTTCGCGTTTGGCTCTTACTGTTTCCGCTTTGACGTTCCGTCCCCACAGGCTTTGAATTCGCCGCCAGCGGTCTTTCTGGCGAAGAGCGAACAGCGCTCGGGCTACAATCGAGTCGATGCTCCCCGTGATCTTCGAAGCCGTAGGCCTCACCGGACTGGCCACATGGGCCGGCTTCCATACCATGTGGCCCACGTCGCAGGTGTACGGCGCCACCTTCGTCGGGCTGCCAGCCAGTTCCCGCCTGCTGGCACTCACCTACGACGACGGGCCCAACGATCCCTACACCTGGCGCATGATGGAAGTCCTGGAACGCCATGGGGTGAAGGCGACATTCTTCCTGCTTGGCCGATTTGTTCAGGAAAGGCCGGAGGTCACGCGCGCCCTCGTCGCCGCCGGCCACGCTATCGGAAGCCACACCTGGGGCCACCCCAACCTGATCTTCGCCTCCACCGCCGAGGTGCGGCGCCAACTACAGCAGACCCAGCAGGCGATCCTCGATGCCACGGGTGTCGATGTCCGGCTTTTTCGGCCGCCATTTGGCGGACGCCGACCGGCATCGCTCCGCGCAGCTCGCGCCTCAGGACTGCAAACGGTGATGTGGAATGTCACGTGTCAGGACTGGAAGGCCAAGTCCGCCGGCGAAATTGTCGCGCGGGCTGAGCGGCAGATTCGCGGCGGCAATGTCATCCTGCTGCATGACGGGGAGTACCATCGCCTTGGTGTTGACCGCAGCCGCAGCGTCGAAGCCAGCGACCGCATCTTGTCGCGCTACCAGCCTGAGGGATATGAGTTCGTGACGATTCCGCAGATGATGGCAGGCCAGCAACTGGCGACTGGCAAGCTCTGATTAAGTTGGTTTCTCGAAGGGGACGGCCTTCGGGCCGTCCGTACATGCCGCAATATCAATGCGGCTTTAGCCGCTGAGGGACTTCGCTTTGACTTGATCAGGACTTCTCTGGTTACTCTGAAACGGCTGCCAGTGGCCGAGCCTGCTGCGCCCCATCCAGTTGCGCCAGCAGGTCATCGACGCGCGCTTCCAGGATGTTGCGGATAGAGAGAATTCCCAGCAACTTGCCCTCCTCGCTCACAATGGGCATGTGGCGATAATGCCGCTCCAACATTACTGCCAGCGCTTCGCTCGGGGTCGTCGCTTCCGTCGCCATCTCGACGATGGGGCTCATCAGCTCGCGTACCGGAGTAGTGTATGGATCGCGACCGCAGAGCGCGAACTTGGCCATGACATCGCGTTCGGTGAACATGCCAGCGACAATTCTTTGTTCGTCAACGACGGCGACCGCACCGACCGCGTTGTCGATCATGGTTTGTATGGCGTCCTCGACCGTCGCCTCCAAAGACACAGTTGCCGGCCCTTCGTCGCACCACTGTAGAAGACTCATGACTGTTAAAATTCCTTTCACTGCTTGAGGGCGAGGTTATGTTGCCGGAGCCACGGGCGTCAAGTGCGGGTTGAGCAATTGCGCGTCGAAAGCGGATAATCCCGATATGCTTTCTCGACGCGTTTGCCTGCTATTGACCGTCAGCGTGACGGTTGTGCTCTCCTCGCTGACGCTATGGGCCTCGAAGGATTTTGTTCCTCCTCGCGCCGAGAACGCGAACACCTACGCCTGTAAGGACGCTCATGCCAGCGAGAAGGTGACCGCGGCCATCGATCTCTACAACACTTCGCCCAAGGACAACATCTTCATCACGCCCTACAATCAGGAAGGAATCCTGCCGGTCTTTCTGGTAATCACAAACGATGGTGACCGGCCCCTCGCGGTAAACAATATGCGAGCGCAGTTGGTGACGGCCAGCCGCGCCAAGATGGAATCGCTGACCACCGACGATATCTTTCGCCGAGTCGCCCACATCAGCGGCAGCACCACCCCTCCGCCGCGCGTCGGCCCCATCCCGCTGTCGGGCAACAAAAACAAGAAGGCCCAGAAACAATACGAAGAGATCATGAGCGCCAATTTTATGCCTGCCGCCGTCGAGCCGCACACCACCAAATCAGGCTTTCTATTTTTCGATGTGTCCGACGTCAAGCAGCCGCTGCAAGGCGCGCGCATCTACCTGACCGGAGTGCGGGACGCCAACGGAAACGAGCTCATGTATTTCGAGATCCCAGTCATCCCGTCGAATACCGCCGGCGCCGGATCGCAGTAGAGCTTCCCAACCAGCCTACCGCGGACTCGGCTTTGTTCCCGGCCTCTCGGGTTGCGTTGACGTTGCTCGTCGCTGCTCCTCGCGTTCAATCTGTTGGCGCATATCGCGAATCAGAATGGTCCACATCTGCGAGTTGGTCCGCAACAGGATCTGCAGGTTCTGATCGCGCAGAAATAGGATCTCGCTGGTCATGTTCATGTTCAGGCTTTCCAGCTTGTTCAGATCATCTCGCATGCGCGCCAGCTCCTCGCCTGTCCCGGCCGTCGGTTGCTGCACAGAGACTCGCGCAAGCCCGCTCGCGGGGGGAATCGAAGCTTGATTTCCTGTTCCTCTTTGACTCGACGAATCCTGCGCCAGCAGCGCCGAACTCAATAGCAATACGAAAACAATTTGCCGCATTGGTGTACCTACCTCAAAGGATATCGCTCAGCGCGATTCCACCATCGATATAACGTCTCTTTGAAAGGGCACGGCTTCAGCCGCTGAGGGAATATGCTTGCCCCTTCAAAACCGGACACGCCAACATTGGCGCTGCTTAGCCGCTCGCCTGCCGGGGTTCCTATGAATTCAGTATGATCGGAAACATCGCTTTTGAGGAGACGATCCGTGCACCAGACGACACTAGGCGATTTTGAGCTGACAATCTTTTCGGACGGCAACTATTACATAGACGGCGGCACCATGTTTGGCGTCATCCCCAAGGTTATGTGGGAGAAGCGCATCACTCCTGACGAGCGCAATACCATTCCGATGGGCACAAACTCGCTGCTGGTCCGCACCGGCAAACAGAACGTCCTCATCGAGACCGGCATCGGCGACAAGTTGAACGAGAAGAGCCAGGCCATCTACCGCAACCAGGCACTGCTTATGAAAAGCTTCGAGCAAGCCGGGGTTTCGCCGGACGAGATCGACATCGTCATCAACACTCACCTGCACTTCGATCACTGTGGCTGGAACACCCACTACAAAGACGGCAAGCCGGTCGCGACCTTTCCTCGCGCTACGTATTACGTCCAGGAAGGCGAACTGCAACATGCCCATGAGCAGCATGAGCGCGACCGCGTCAGCTACATGACCGACAATTACGATCCCCTGGTCGACAGCGGGCAAATGAAACTGCTCAGGGGCGACGCGGAAATCGTTCCCGGCATTTCAGTGAAGGTCTATCCCGGACACACTCGCAACATGCAGGCAGTTATCGTTCGCAGCGGCGGCAAGGTTGCTGCCTATCCCAGCGACCTTGTTTGCGATACCAAGCACCTCGATCCCACCTGGACTCTCGGCTTCGATCTCTATCCCCTGGAAAGCATCGCCAACAAGCACCGGTTCTACAATGTCGCAATTCCTGAACGGTGGCTCGTGGTCTTCACCCACGATCACGAACTGCCTTGGGCATACCTTGAGATGGGCGAAAAGGGACGGCCAGTGGCACGGCCGATCCGGCAGAAGGTGGGCTGAAGGCGCGGCCCTAAAGCGCTATTTACTGCCCGTTTCCTAAGTCCTACTATGTGGGATATCGGACAATTTCGGGAGGGTGACGATGGGCAAAAAGAGCAAGAAGGATAAGAAGAGAAACAAGCGTAAAGACGACGAGCGGTCGCCCGCTTCCGCTGCTTCAGAAAAGAGTGGCATCAAGCTTGATCTGCGCTCGGTCGAGATCCCGCCGCGGCCCAAGCCCATGAAAGGTAGCGATATTCGCGCCTTGCGGGAGAGACTGAACGCCAGCCAGGCGCTGTTCGCGCGTCTGCTGAACGTCAGTTCAAATGCGGTTGAGAGTTGGGAGCAAGGCGTCCGCCAACCGCGCCAGGCCACGCTCAAGCTGTTGTATGTCGCCCGTAAGAACCCCGACGTGCTGCTGAGCTAGAAGCCTTAGTTCAGTTCGCACCCGCCATTCATCCTGCAGCAGTTCGTCTGTCCGCAACCCGCTTGCGGCAACGCCGCACTGCCGCCCTTGCTGACGGCGAAGGTCGAAAGCTGTTTCTCCAGCTTTTCGGCATGACAATTGGGACATTCCGGCGTCTGCTGTCCGAAGAGGATGGCCTCGAACTTGTGTCCACAGGCTTCGCAGCGGTATTCGAAAATAGGCATCAATCACTCCAATCCGCGTGATTCGCAGCTCATCGCTGGTTTAAAGCGAATCGGCGGTGTCCATCAACTCATCATTATAGATGCAGGAGCTCGATCTATCCTTTCCAACAACCAATCTGCACGCGGTGCGTCGCAGCTTCACCTTCCTCCCACCGAGGCGGCGCAGCACCACGATTTCTTTGGCGAGCCCTTTCGGCCACGCCGGCCCTTCGTCAGCGGCCATGCCCAGACGATTGCCGGAAACTTCCTGCCGCGTCGCAATCTTCTGCCTCCGCCTGAGGAGCGGTTGTTCCAGGTCGAACCGGAAGTCCAGGTGCTGTGCCATTGCCATTGGCAGCACGAGCGCAAAACAGCGATGACGCTGGTTATCGTTCATGGACTCGAAGGCTCCAGCGAATCGCAGTATGTGATTGGCACCGGCAGCAAAGCCTGGACAGCGGGGATGAACGTTGTCCGCATGAACATGCGCAACTGCGGTGACACGGAGCATCTCGGTCCCACTTTGTACAACTCCGCCATGTCGGGCGATGTCGGCGCGATTGCGCAAACCCTGATCAACGAAGACGGCCTGCAAAAGCTGGCGTTCGTCGGGTATTCCATGGGCGGCAATCTGGTGCTGAAGCTGCTCGGTGAATGGGGAACAGATGCGCCGCCGCAGGTCAAGGCCGGTATCGGCGTCTCTCCGGCGATGGACCTTGCGCCGTCCTCCGATGCGCTGCATGCGCGCGCCAATCGCGTCTACGAGTGGAAGTTCCTTTTAGGATTGCGCCGCCGCATCTTGCGCAAAGCTGCGCTCTATCCTGACCGTTACGATGTGCGCTACTTGCGCGGAATGCGCAGCATGCGCGACTTCGACGATCAGATCACGGCCCGTTACTCCGGATTTCGCGACGCCCAGGATTACTACACGCGCGCCGCCTCCGCCACTGTCATCGATCGCATCGCCGTTTCTACTCTTGTGCTTCATGCCCAGGACGATCCCTTCATTCGTGTACTGCCCGAAACGCGCGCCAAGCTGCTGGGCAATTCGCACATCACCTTCACGGAGACCGCGCAGGGCGGACATTGCGCCTTCCTCGCCGCTCCCAGTGGCTATGACGGCCGCTGGGCCGAGCGCCAGGCCATTGCCTTTATCCAACGTGTCGATCGCGAGGAACTGGCCAAGCTTGCCGCCGGTTAGCAGAACGGGCAGGGATTCCCGGAGTGTCACACTGTAGGCTTGTTTAATTATTAACCCACTTGGAGTAGAATTTGCCACACTTCGTTCTGCGTGGGCATTCTTACCGCTCAATGGCCTCAGCCGGACGGCAAGCGCAAAGACGCTGTTGTTGTCATGCGGTCTTGAACCAAGGCCGCGAGTCCAACTGCGAGGTCTCGCAAAGACGCCGCAAACGGGAGCCCTTCAATGTCAAATGGAATGTCGGATGCCTTCGTGTTTTTTGGAGCCACGGGAGACCTGGCTTACAAGCAGGTTTTCCCATCCCTGCAGGACCTGATTCGCTACGAGGGATTCAACCTTCCCATCATCGGCGTCGCCAAGGCCAGCTGGAGTCTTGAACAGCTCAAAGCCCGCGCCAAGGACAGCCTGGAGAATCACGGCGGCCTGGAGCAGGCGGCCTTCGAGAAACTCATCAGCCTTTTACACTACGTTGATGGCGACTACGCTGATGCGGCAACCTTCACCGAGCTTCGCAAGCAACTCGGCGACGCTAAAGCTCCGCTGCATTATCTCGCCGTTCCACCCAGCTTATTTGGCACAGTAGCCGAGGGCCTGGCCAATTCGGGCTGTGCGACCAATGCGCGAATCGTGGTCGAGAAACCCTTCGGCCACAATCTGCCGACTGCGCAAGAACTAAACCGCACTCTGCACCGCTTCTTTCCCGAGGAGAACATCTATCGCATCGACCACTACCTCGGCAAAGAACCAGTGCAGAACATTCTTTACACACGCTTTGCCAACCCGATCTTCGAGCCCATCTGGAACCGTGAATATGTTCGCAGCATCCAGATCACCATGGCGGAAAGCTTCGGCGCGAGCGACCGCGGCAGGTTCTACGATGAAACCGGCGCCATCCGTGACGTCGTGCAGAACCATATGCTGCAGGTGCTGGGCAATCTTACGATGGGTCCGCCGACCGGCGAAGATCACGATGCCGAACGCGATCAGAAGGCTGCGCTGCTGAAGGCCGTCGTTCCACTCAAGCCGGAGGACGTTGTCCGCGGCCAATACAAAGGCTACAAGCAAGTCCCCGGTGTGGCTCCAGGTTCCACGGTCGAGACCTTCGTCGCCATCAAGCTCCATATCGACAGCTGGCGCTGGGCCGGCGTTCCAATTTACATTCGTGCCGGCAAAGTCATGCCGGTCACCTGCATGGAAGCGATTGTGGAATTCAAGCGCCCGCCGCGAGAAACCTTCCATGAACTGGTGCCACGGCAGTCATCGCACTTGCGCATGCAAGTCGGCCCGGACATTAGCATCGATCTGGGCGTTCGCGTGAAGGTTCCCGGCGAACGCATGGTGGGCCAGGACGTTGAATTGAGATTGAAGAGCCAAGCGGTCGACGTCATGCCGCCCTACCAGCGCCTGCTCGGCGATGCCATGCGCGGCAACGGAGAGCTCTTTGCTCGTCAGGATCTGGTGGAAGCGCAGTGGCGCATCGTGCAGCCAATCCTCGACAACGTTACGCCGGTTTACGAGTATCAGCCGGGCACATGGGGCCCGGATGAAGCCTTCCAACTCATCGCGCAGGATGGGCCGTGGATCGATCCCCGGCTATCCTCCGTTGACAATAGTTCCCAAGCCACTGCCAAATGAGCGCCAGTAAAGCTTCCAAGTCGAGAACTCCGGTCCGGCCCGCTGCGCCAGGCAGAATGAAGGACCTGGTGTTTCTTTTCGATGTCGACAACACGCTGTTCGACAATGATCGTATGCAAAGCGATCTGTTCCGTCATATCGGTCGTGAGTTCGGCAACGAAGCGCGCGAGCGGTATCTGGCTATCTTTGAAGAGCTGCGCAGCGAGCTGGGCTATGCGGACTATCTCGGCGCACTGGAGCGTTACCGGCAGGAGAAGTTGCACGATCCGCGTTTTCTCCACATGGCGAATTGGCTGATTGAGTATCCGTTTGCTGCGCGCCTCTATCCGGACGCTCTGGAGGTCCTCAAACACGCGAAGCGCTGGGGGAAAGTGGCAATATTGTCCGACGGTGACGCCGTTTTCCAGCCGCGCAAGGTCGAGCGCGCAGGCTTATGGAAAGCCGTCGGTGGAAATGTGCTGATCTTCATCCACAAGGAGCAGGAGCTGGAGTGTGTGGAACAAGTTTATCCCGCTCGGCATTACGTGATGATCGATGACAAACTGCGACTTCTGCAGGCCATCAAAGACACTTGGAAAGATCGTGTTACAACCGTATTTGTGCGGCAGGGCCACTATGCGCGCGATAAGAAAGCGAATGCCGAATATCGGCCCGCGGATATCAGCATCCGGCGCATCGCCGACCTGCTGGACATCGAATTGCGCTCCTGGGTGCCTAAAGAGGCCGCGTAAAGAAGCTGCGTGAAAAAGAGGTAACAAGATGAAAGCCACACAACAACTGCATGACCTTGGACAGAGTCTATGGCTCGACAACATCACTCGCGAGATACTCGATAACGGCACGCTGAAGCGCTACATCGACGACCTGTCGGTGACCGGTCTAACCTCCAATCCGACAATCTTCGATCATGCGATGACTCACGGAAACTCGTACGACAAGGAAATTGCGAAGCTGATGTCCAGCGGGCTCTCCGCCGAAGACGCGTTCTTTGAGATGGCGATCGAAGACCTTCGCCGCGCCGCCGACCTCTTCGCTCCCATCCACCAGCGCACCGCGTCGGTGGACGGCTGGGTGTCACTCGAAGTCTCCCCACTGCTGGCTTACGACGCCAAAACGACCGTTGGAGTCGCCAAGACGCTGCATCAAAAAGCGGCTCGTCCCAACCTTTTCATCAAAATCCCCGGCACACCCGAAGGTAGAACTGCGATTGAAGAGGCAATCTTCTCCGGCGTGTCGGTAAACGTGACGCTGCTCTTCAGCCGCGAGCACTATCTCGGCGCCGCGGAAGCCTACATGCGCGGACTTGAGCGCCGCGTCGACGCCGGCCTCAGTCCCGACGTTCGCTCGGTCGCGTCGCTGTTCGTAAGCCGCTGGGACAAAGCGACGATGGACAAGGTGCCCGCCGATCTTCGCGGCAAGCTCGGTCCGGCCATCGGCCAGCAGACCTACAGAGCCTATCGCGATGTGCTGGAGTCCGATCGTTGGCAACGACTGGCCAACCTGGGCGCGCGTGCGCAACGCCTGCTCTTCGCCAGCACTGGAACCAAGGATCCTAAGGCATCGGACGTGCTTTATATCGGAGCACTGGCTGCCCCCAACACAGTCGATACCATGCCGGAAGAGACCTTGCTTGCCTTTGGTGAGCACGGCAGCGTTACAAAAGCTATTCCGCGCGATGGTGGAGACTGCGAGCAGACGTTGTCGGCCTTCACCAAAGCCGGCATCGATCTGACCAAGCTCGCCGCGGATTTGCAGTCGGAGGGCGCGAAGTCGTTCGATGAGTCATGGAAGGATCTCCTGAATTCGATTGAGACCAAGAGCAAGACTTTGAAGTAGCTGCGGGCCGCTAGCCGCAAGCTCCTGGTGAGCGGTGGCATTTGATTTTGGCTCGGGGCGCGAAGCTAGTGGCTTTAACGGATTTCATAACGAGGAATTCACGGGAGGAGCAAGCTATGCCGGATCCAAAGTTGACCACCCAGCGACCCATCGACACCCCAGCCTGGAAATCTCTTCAGGCCCACTACGAAAAAATCAAGGATGTCCAGTTGCGGCAGTTGTTCGCGGACGATCCGCAACGTGGGACAAGGCTCGCTGCCGAAGGCGCCGGTTTGTATCTGGATTATTCCAAGAACCGTATCACCGACGAGACCATCAGCCTGCTGGTGCAGCTTGCTCGTGAGCGCGGTGTGGAAGCGCGCCGCGATGCCATGTTCCGCGGCGAGAAGATCAACGTTACGGAAAGACGTGCTGTGCTGCATATTGCTTTGCGAGCCCCGCGAGGCGCCAAAATCGAAGTTGACGGCAAGGACGTCGTGGCCAACGTTCATGCTGTTCTTGACAAGATGGCAGCCTTCTCCAACCGCGTTCGTAGCGGCGAGTGGAAGGGCCACACCGGCAAGCCGATCAAGAACGTCATCAACATCGGCATCGGCGGCTCATATCTCGGCCCGGAGATGGCCTATGACGCACTGCGCGACTTCACCGATCCCTCGATGAAGTTCCGCTTCGTCGCCAATGTCGATGGCGCTGTCTTCACCGATGCGACCCATGATCTCGATCCCGCGGAAACGCTTTTTGTTCTGTCTTCAAAGACGTTCACCACGCTGGAGACCATGACCAACGCGGCCACCGCCCGCAAGTGGATCGTGGACTCCCTTAAGAGCGATGCTGCCGTCGCCAAGCACTTTGTTGCGGTCTCGACCAACGCTGAGGGCGTCTCAAAATTCGGCATCGACACCGCCAACATGTTCGGCTTCTGGGATTGGGTCGGTGGGCGGTATTCGATGGATTCGGCCATCGGCCTGTCGACCATGATTGCCGTCGGTCCGGATGGTTTTGCCGAGTTGCTGGCCGGTTTCCACGCGATGGACGACCATTTTTGCACCACCCCGCTGGAGAAGAACCTTCCCGCGCTAATGGGACTTCTGACAGTGTGGTACAACAACTTTTTCGGCGCTCAAACCGTCGGCATCATGCCGTACGCGGACAACATGAAACGCTTCTCAGCCTACCTGCAGCAGTTGCAGATGGAGAGCAACGGTAAACACGTCGATCTGGAGGGCAATCACGTGGAGTGGCAGACCGGCCCGATCATCTGGGGCGAGCCGGGCACCGATGGCCAGCACTCGTTCTACCAGTTGATCCATCAGGGTACGAAGCTGATCCCATGCGACTTTATCGCTTTTTGCCAGCCGCTGAGCCCGCTCAAGGTACAGCACGACTACCTCATGGCCAATGTCTTTGCGCAGTCCGAGGCGCTGGCGTTTGGTAAGACTGCTGCAGAGCTGAAGGCCGAAGGCTCGCCCGACTTCCAGACGCCATTCCGCGTTTGCGAGGGCAATCGTCCGACGAATACCATCTTGGCCGACAAGCTCACGCCGCACGCCTTGGGCACGCTGGTCGCTCTCTATGAGCACAACGTCTTCACGCAAGGGGCAGTCTGGAAAATAGATTCCTTCGACCAGTGGGGCGTGGAACTGGGCAAGGTCCTGGCCAAGCGCATCATCCCTGAGCTGGAAAGCGAGACCGCGCCGCAGTTGAAGCACGACAGCTCCACCAACACGCTGATCAGCCGCTATCGCAAGGCGCTCGGCCGGAAGAGTTGAAGTCGATTTGCTTTGAAGGGGCGTAGCTTTAGCTGCGCCGTTGCGAGCCTTTCCTTTTGTCATTCCTACCGGGCTTTAGCCCGCGAGGGATCTGCTGTTTTAGGCTGAATCACGATGAACGTCGCCGCTGGATCGCCGGATCCGCATGCCGCCTTGAAGAAGGCCGCGGCGGAATACGCCGTCCGCTATATCGAGTCCGGAATGACCGTCGGGCTTGGCACCGGCTCAACCGCTATCTTTGCCATTCAGCGCATCGGCGCTCTACTGCAGAGCGGGGAATTGAAGGACATCGTGGGCTTCGCGACCTCGCGAGCATCGTGGGATACCGCAGTTGACCTCAACATCCCAATGTTGCCGGACGACTTGCCCCAGGCTATTGACGTCACCATCGATGGCGCCGACGAAGTCGATCCTCAGCTCAACCTGATTAAGGGAGGCGGCGGCGCACTGCTGCGCGAGAAACTGGTCGCGCAAGCCACGGCGCGCGAGGTCTTCGTCGTCGACGAGAGCAAGCTCTCGGCGCGGCTCGGCACGCTGCACGTACTCCCTGTCGAGGTGCTTCATTTCGGCTGGCTTTCGCAGGCGCGGTTCCTGGAAGCTCTGGGCGCAAAGTATGTCGTGCGTCAGACCACCAATGGCGAGGAGTACCGTACCGACCAGGGCAATATGATTCTCGATTGCGACTTCGGCCCGATCACCGACGCCGCAAAGCTCGCGCGCCAACTCGAAAGCCGAGCCGGAATTGTTGAGCACGGACTGTTTCTCGGCCTGACCCACTTGGTCGTGGTTAGCGGCCCAAACGGAATTCGCGATATGACAAGCGACCATCCGAAGGCTTAGTCAACCACCAGCGATTCCCGGAATGGCGCCCGCCGGCGCGAACCGAATCGACCGGGTTGTAGCCTGCAAATTCAAGACTTGAACTTTCTCATTTCTCCTTGAACAGCCCCGCCCAGGAATCGTCGAGATTATCCCAGCGATCGCGCTCCAGCCAGTTTGCCTCCGAATCAGGAAGATACAAAACACCGTGTCCCTCCGGACACATGAGCTCCGTTCCGGACCAATCGAGCAAAACGTGTCCCGGCTCTCCAATCTGAATCGGAGTTCCCAGGCGGCGCAGGCACACGCGGCAGCGACGCTGCTGGTCGTGGATCGCCCATGACAACGGGGCGACGGACAGAATCAGGAAAAGCCACAGCGCAATGCCGTTGGCCATCGGATGTATTGAGCCTACAAAGCACACCGAAAGCCAGCGAACCGCCGTCCAGGCAAACAGTCCGGTCACCAGCAGCAACAGTCCCGCCTTGGCGACAAAGAACGTCCACCATCGGCAGCGGTCGCGCAAGCTTAGCGGAGCGCGTCCCACGCCGCCTCCGGAGTGCGCATACACAATCAAAACGGCGCAAGCCATAGCCAAAAGCACGAACAGCAGATAGGTGCTCACATAGCGCCGCATCTCCGCCCGTCCCGATGTGACGACCAGCAGCGAGGCAGGGAGAACATAACCGGCATTCTCTGTCCGATCGGCGAGATCGGTCTCCACCTCCTGCGCCGTCGCTGTCGGCTTCATGCGGGCCACGGCTCCAATGCGCTCGACAAAGTTGCTAAACGACGGTGAGTCCGAGTCCAGCAACGCCCAGACGGCTATCTCAGGCGATAGCAGATGGAAATTGCGCGGCAAAACACCGATCACGGTACGCGGGCTGCCGTCCAACGTGACCTGCTGGCCGACAATTGTTGGATCGCCGTTGAACTGCAGTTGCCATATCTCATGGCTGAGGAGGACACAGTTACTACACGTTCGGTCATCTCCGGTGCGGAAGGTTCGCCCAATTGCAGCGTTGAGATTGAGCACCTGGAAGAACCCTGGAGCCACTCTCGCCGCAAGAATGGGTACCGTGCGTCTCGGTCCCACCAGTCTGCTCGGGCTCCAGGAATACGGTGCGACCGCGTTCAGAAGCTTGCTGCCTTTCCAGGCGGAAGCCAGATCGAGCAGGGTCTCGGAACGGACACGCCGGAACTTGCCATTCAAACTGATCACGCAGACGCGATCGGGCTCCGATATTGGCGATGATAAAAAGGACCGCACGGCGGGCATGATTCCGCCGACCAGTATCACTACTGCCAGCAACAACGCGATTCCACCCAGGCAAGCCGCGGGCGAACGGCGCAGGCGGTCCGCTCGCCTGAAAAACTGATCGCGATTGAATCGCAGCCAGAACGCGGCCGGAAAAGCGCTCCAGCAGAAGCGGGCCAGTTCGAGCTTCTTGTCGCGATTGAGTTGACCTGATTCCGCCAGGAAGTGGCACCAATGCCAGACCTGATTAGTCCGACTCTCTCGCCAGCCGGCACGCTGCCCTTCAGGCACAATCCAACTCGCCAGCCGGAGCATCGACCGGCACGTGAAAAGCGTTCTTTGGAGCGGACCAAGAAAGCGCATGGGCTCAAACAATGATGAGATGACGAAAACCGTGGCCCGTTGCAGTCAAAGCGGAGAAAAGATTTTCGCATTCTACGGAGTAGCGCTTGCCATCGTCATACTCAGTTAGGCTTTGGAGCATTCGCGATGAGTCACGGGATGCGGAGCGTGGTTGCCGCAGAATGAGCTATTGCAAATCTCCTCCGTTGAAGGTATAACCCGAAACATTCTCGCTGGCGCAGTCTGGCGCTGTCTCACAAGGACAATGGCACTTTTGTGAGGTTCGCGATAGAAGTCGGCCGTGGTCGGATCGGTGCGTGGGCCTGTGATCACGAAGCGTCAGGCAGTCCCCGGCATGCGAGCCGGCGAAACCGTTAGCCCGTAGTGCTGGCCATCGCTCACTTGTTCCCGATCCTATGTACACGCGACCCACACATTGCGAGAGAGCCAACCCGGCCGAAGCACCAAGCGAAGGGCCTGTTGGGCCATAGCGGCTCAACCGCACTTCTTTCTCTTTGGGCCGTTGCCTGGAGCCGACCAGCATTCGCTGCCGCCGCTGGACCCATCGTCAACCCCGTCGCTGCTTAATCCTGCTTCCACGCCGGCGCACGATATTTACCATCTGTCGCTATTTGTGATGGCCATTTGCCTGGGCATCTTTCTGGTCGTGTTCAGCCTGATCGTATATGCGGCGGTGAAGTACCGGAAACGGCACACCGACGACGATTGTGAGCCGGCCCAGATTTACGGCAGCAACCGGTACCGGAGGTGAATGGTATCGCCTGATCTACCAGGACGGTCTGACGATCAGTACCAACCTCTTTGGCACAACGTTCTACTCGCTTGTGGGACTGCACGCGTTCCACGTGACGGTGGGCCTTATCGGCTTGACGATCATCTGGCTGCTCACCCTTTTCGGCGCCGTGAAGCAGGAGCATTCGGAGCGTATTAGCGTGTTCGCCATGTACTGGCATTTTGTAGACGCCATCTGGGTTGTGGTGCTGTCGGTGGTGTATTTCATTGCGCGATGAGATGAGTTAGAACTGATCCATGAGTGAAGAGACACAAGTGAGCGGCGGTTCCGAAAGGCCGGCAGTGCTGATGCCAGCTCCGACGGCCTAGCCATTCGCCATGGCGTTGGGGACAGCTTTGACTTTTGCGGGACTGCTCACGGATGTGTCGGTCAGCGTGTTGGGCGCGATTCTGACCATCTCCGGAGCGGTGGGATGGTTTCGCCAAGTGCTGCCGCATGAACAGCATGAGTCGATTCTCGTGCAGGCCGAGGAACCGGCCCGGGTGCTTCCCCCGCGCGAAGTCATGCGGCTGCCGGTTCCGCAGGAGATACAGCGCGCGTGGCTTCCGCTCAAGATCTACCCCATCGCGGCGGGTGTGAAGGGCGGACTGGCCGGGGGCGTAGCCATGGCGGTGCTGGCGGCGCTCTACGGTCTGATCTTCTACCACAGTGTGTGGTATCCGATAAATCTGCTGGCAGGAAGCTTGTACGCGCCATCGGCAACTCCCACAATCGAGGAGATGCTGCATTTCCAGATGGGGTGGTTCCTGTTTGCACTGGCCATGCACATCACCATGTGCCTGCTTGTGGGACTTCTTTATGGCGCGATGTTACCCCTGCTTCCGCGCCGGCCTATTGTTCTGGGAGGCATCATCGATCCACTGCTGTGGACTGGTCTGCTCTACCACATAATCGGGTACGTCAATCCGCTGCTGGATCAGCGTATTAACTGGTGGTGGTTCGCGGCATCGCAAGCCGCATTCGGAATCGTCGCCGGCCTGGTGGTGGTGCGGCAGAACAAGGTGTGGACGGCGGAGAACCTGCCTCTGGCCTTGCGAGCGGGCATTGAAGCGCCAGGCCTGATGGAAGAGCGCGAGGACGATAAGCGATGACAACTCGCTGCGCGCTTCCCACGTTGGCGTTCGCTGCATTGCTGGCGCTTACTGCCTGTGACTTGCCGGGAAAGCCCACTCCCGCCGACATCGTGCAGCGTCCCACCGACATTCTCGATCCAGTCGTGCTCTACAAACAGAATTGCGCGGGCTGACGGCAAGTTGGGGCCGGCGCCGCCCATCGGCGATCCCGTGTATCTGGCGATTGTTGACGACGACACCCTGCGTAGCACGATCTCGAAGGGCAGGCCAGGCACGGCAATGTCGGCGTTTGCGCAGAGCGAGGGCGGGATGCTGACCAGCAAGCAGGTCGACGCGATTGTTCAGGGAATGCGGCAGCGCTGGGCAAAGCCCCAAGTCTTACAGAGTGGGGACAGCGCCGCCGTACGCAGCCAGGGCGCCCGGCAACTCGCAGCGCGGAGCAGCGGCGTTCACAACATTCTGCGCTTCGTGTCACGGCGCCTCCGGCAAGGGCACGGCCAAGGTTGGCTCCATCGTGAATCCCAACTATCTCAGCTTGATCACGGACCAGGGACTGCGGACCATTGTGATTGTCGGGCGGCCGGACTTCGACGCGCCGGACTGGCGAAACAATGTGCCTGGCCATCCGATGACCGACCAGGAGATCACCGATGTGGTGGCATGGTTGGCAACGCAGCGTCCGGCGACCGCGGTGACCGCGTCTCCTGCCGCTCAGAATCAGGGAGGGACCGCAAGCAAGGTTCCTCAGAAGCTAAAGCCCACGTCTTATCGGGCTCCGAACGGCACGGCTGAAACACGCTCGGAAGGAATCTCCGATAGAGGCTTTGTGCCGCCGGCTGAAGCCGGCTCGGGAATATTCAATAGGCGCCTAAACGCTGGCCTGAAGGCCAGCTCTACCCCCGGATGGCAACCGTGAGCGAGCAGGACGTTTCCCGACGGCAGTTCTTCGTCAAGCTGGACATAGTTCTGAACGGCTTGGCTGCCGTCGTTTTGGCCACGCCGGTGGTTGGCTATTTGCTCGCACCCATTATGCGCGGCGAGGGTGGACGCTATCGCAAGTGGATCGACTTGGGCGAGATGGACGAATTTCCCGAGGGTCAGACGCGGCTGGCAAAGTACAAGAACCCGATCTCGAATGCCTGGGACGGTGAGACCGACGACATTCCTTGTTGGGTGCGCCGGGTGCAGGGCGAGACTTTCCAGGTCTTCGCCATCAACTGCGCACACTTAGGTTGTCCAGTGCGCTGGTTTCCGCAATCGGGGCTGTTCATGTGCCCCTGCCACGGCGGCGTGTACTACCGCGACGGCTCACGCGCCTCCGGACCGCCGCCGCGCGGCCTGTTCGAGTATCCCTACAAGGTAGAGAAGGGCCGTTTGATGATTGAGGCCGGGCAACTGCCAACGCTATCCACCAGCGCGAGCCTTCAGCAGAGGAGCAAGGGATGTCAAGGCTAGCCAAGATCGGCGACTGGTTCGAGCAGCGGCTGAAGATCTGGCCAGCGATCCAGGAGACAG
>Ga0181505_10115472_pt1 | contig 16593 bp, 15 predicted proteins | sample PEATcosm2014_Bin_5_FD_127743 | JGI IMG/M metagenome (GOLD analysis project Ga0181505, IMG submission 127743) | Metatranscriptome of peatland microbial communities from MTU Mesocosm Facility, Houghton, MI, USA - PEATcosm2014_Bin05_30_metaT... | ecosystem: Environmental > Terrestrial > Soil >...
CGGCGGCCCGCGTGAGGGCGGTCCCCGTGGCCCGCGTCCTGGCGGACGCCCGGGCGGTCCTGGTGGACCTCGCGAAGGCGGCCGGAAGTTTTTCCGCCGCAAGAAAGTTTGCAAGTTCTGCGTCGAGAAGATCGACGGTATCAACTACAAGGACGTGCGTCTGCTGTCGCAGTTCGTAGCGGAGAGCGGCAAAATTGTTCCCCGTCGCCTGACCGGTGTATGCACGCCGCATCAGCGTCGCTTAAGCGAGGCGATCAAGCAGGCGCGGAACATCGCGCTACTGCCGTTTGGCGGACGGTGAATCAGTGGTTTAGGGATCAGGGGCCAGGGGGCAACGCGTTGCCTTGACGGGTGGTAGGGGTCCTTCGACTCTGGCGTCGCGAAGATCCGCGACCCTCCGCTCAGGATGACACATTGTGTGACTTGACGCGCGATGGCTCGAAATACAAGGTCCCCGGCCTCACGGTTTGAGCGAGAGCCCGGAGGCGCAAAACTAATTTAGCCCAGGGCGGAAGCCCAGGGTATGCAGGCCAAGAAGATCGGAGTCCCTTCAGGGACGACACAAGGGACGAGGGGCATCAGCCCCGAGCCCAGACGGAGTTTTGACAATGGAAGTTATTCTGAAGGAAGACGTATCCAAGCTGGGCGCCCGCGGCGACGTGGTGAAGGTTGCCGAGGGCTATGGCCGCAACTATCTCCTGCCCAAGAAGCTGGCGATTGAAGCGACGCCGGCCAACCGCGCCGTCATCGAGCAGATGAAGGCGTCCGCCGTGCGCCGCCTGGCTCGCGAAAAGGGCGACGCCGAAGCACAGGGCAAACAACTGGCGGGCGTCGAAGTGAGCTTCACCCGCAAGTCTGGCGACCATGACCAGCTTTTTGGCTCGGTCACCTCGGCCGACATCGCGCGCGCGCTCGAGCACAAGGGCCTTAACATCGATCGCCGCAAGATCCTGCTGGAAGAACCGCTGAAACATGTGGGCGAGTTCAACGTGCTGATCAAGCTGCATCGGGACGTAATCGTGCCGGTGAAAGTGGCGATCCAGAAGGAACCGGTCGCCGAAGAGGCCGGCGCGTCCACGGGCGAAGAGAGCGGCGCCGAAGCATAACGTTGGTAGAACTTGGGCGTCCCTGCGGGTGCCCTTCAAAACATCCGCTCACCAGATCCGTCGCACCCCATACATCTCGAAGATGCGATCGGCGCTGATAATCGGCCAGCCTGTCGCTTGCGCCTGCGCCGCCAACATGCGGTCGAAGGGATCGTTATGATGTCGCGGTAGCAGGCCAGCCCGAATCGCGTGGGCGGAATCGATGGGGAGTTCTGAAAACCCTTCTTCCGCAAGCTTTGCGTCCCAAATCGCGAGAAGGGTTTGCCCCTCGATCTTGGCGAGGTTTGTCTTGATCGCCAATTCCCGAGGGACGACAGCCGACACCACGACCGTATTCGACCTGCTCATCATGGCGCCTTCAGCGTCAGTACTCAGTTTGCCAGGATCATTCAGCCACCAGTAGAGGGCATTAGTGTCGAGAAGCGAGATCATTCAAATCCCACAAATCCCAGCTCGCGCATCTCTTCGTCGGTGAGGGGGTCGAATGCGTCAGGAGCGGACCAGATCAAGCCCTTCATGTTACCCGGCACCCGTTTTTTGGCCGCACTGGTGATCGGCACGATCTTGGCGACGGGCTCCTTGCCGCGCGTGATGACCACTTCTTTTCCGCTCTGGGCTTCCTTGATCAGCCGCGAGAGGTTGGTCTTGGCCTGGTGGACAGTGTAGCTCATTAGCTAAGTTTACTTAGCTAAGAAAGGTCGGTCAATCGCTGTCTATCTCGGCCGTTTTTTGGAAGAATTCACAAGACTCTAAGAATCACTCCTGCGATGGCCGCTGGCATTAGCGATCACGTCTGGAGCTTGGAGGACATTGCGATGCTCGCAGATCAGGCTTTCCGTCCGACGCCGCGCGGCCCCTACAAGAAGCGAGGCGTAGTATGAGTCGGGGTCTCGGAATCGGCCTAATTGTGGCAGCGGCTTTCGGTTTTACGATTGTGGCCATGATTCTGGCGGACCCGGCGCACGTGCCCGCAGATATAGGGCGATTTTTCGGCCTGCTCATGTCGCCTGGTATGTTGATCGCTTTTTGTTTGCTGCGGGCTCGCATACTCGGACCGGCTTTTGTCTTGCTGAGCGTGGCCCTCAACATGTTGATCTACAGTGCGATGTTTTGGTTGGGTTTCCGGATCTTTAGGGCTATCGCGAGTCGGCGTTCAAAGTAGAAAAATTTCAAACTGAGACACTACCCTATTTCGCATTTAGCAGTTAGAACTTAGAAGCCATCTCATAAATAGCGAGGCGGCCCAAAGCGAAGTACCCCAGGGGCTAAAGCCCAGTCCGTAGCGGGCCATTTGCGGCACGGCTGAAGCCGTGCCCTGATACAAACCGAATTGTGAGCTAGCTTCTAGTCGAAAGCAGTTGTCCCTAAGCGATTGCGTCATAAGAGTCTTTCGGCCGGGGACTGCTGGCGAAGTGCCCGAGGCCAACTGCCAACTGCCAACTGCAAGAAACCCGAGTAGTAAACCCGCTTCCTGAACCGGCGAACGTCTTCCCGCGTAAGTACCACAGGAAGGGGACTATAATTCGCTCACGGTTTCTCCCCGCGCCCGTCTATCTAGTTGCAGGCACGAGAATTGGCTTGCCAATTACAAAGCAGGTAGAAACCAGAGATGCCGGCCGAAGCGGTAGCAGTTTCCCTCACGGTTGGCCCGGGACTTGCACCTCAACGAGCGCCTAAGCAGCGCGATTTGAGAACCCCGGCGCTTCGTCCTCCTGAGGCGTGGCAGGAGACGGGCAAAGCGTCCGCAGTACGCGTGGGGCAGGCCCAGAGCCGAATGAACGACACGGAGCTGATCCGGGAAGCACAGCGTGGCAATCACGCCGCGTTCGAGGAACTGGTGCGCCAGTACGACGGTCCCGTGCTCCGTCTGGCTTATCACCTCACGCGCTCCGAGCAGGACGCGCAGGACATTTACCAGGAAGCCTTCCTCAAGGCCTACCGGAACATCGGCAATTTCCGCTTCGAGTGCTCGTTCTACACCTGGATCTATCGCATTGTCACCAACCTGTGCCTCGACTTGCTGCGTAAACGGCAGGTGCGCAAAGAGGACTCGGGCATCGCGACCGACTCCGAAGGCGGGACCTACGATCTGCTCGATCAGGTTGCCGACCAGCGATCCGGAGCGAGCCCCGAGCGCGACTTGATGCGGCGCGAGTTGGGCGCGCGGATTGCCAAGGCCCTGAAGAAGCTGACGCCGCGCGAGCGCATGGTCTTCGAGATGAAGCATTACCAGGGGCTAAAACTGCGCACTATTGGCGAGATTTTGAACACGACGGAAGAGACAGCGAAGAACACGTTATTCCGAGGCACGCAAAAGCTGCGCGCCGCGTTGAAGGATGCGAGATGAAGAAGCATTTAGCACTTAGCATTTGGCAATTAGCCAAAGCGGGTCGATCCGGCGGTTTCAGCTAATTGCTAACTGCTAAGTGCCCTCGAACGAAGTGAGAGGTTTTATGAATTGCGATTGGGTACAACAGAACATTTGCCTGTACCTCTATAACGAGCTCGCCGACGACGCTCGCCATGAGGTGGAGCAGCACATCCAGCGCTGCAAAGACTGCGCTGCCGAGCTGGCCGCCCAGCAGGAGTTTCAGGCAGAGATGAATGCTTTGCCGGTGGAAGAGCCCTCGGCCAGCTTCCTGGCGGCCGCTCGTATGCGGCTGCAGGAGGCGCTGGAGACCGCCGAGCAAAAGCGTGCCTGGTATCACCGCCTGGCTTTCGATCCCGCGGCATGGTTACGGCAGGTTCGTTTTTCTCCCGCATTGGCCGCAGTGCTGCTGATCGTCGGCTTTGGCGGCGGGCTGGGTACGATGTACAGCGCGCTGGGACATGGCAAGGTCATCGTCAATCAGCCTTTGCCAGAAGCTTCCATCGCCGGTATTACTTCGATTGACCGGCAGCCCAATTCCGACAAAGTCAAGATCAACTACGAACGCATGGTGCCCGATTCGGTAGAGGGATCGGTCAGCGATGCCCAGATTAAAGAACTACTGGCCTTCGCGGCCAAAAACAATAACAACAATCCCGGGGTGCGGCTCGATGTGGTGGATGCGCTGAACAGCCAGCCTGACGATCCTCGGGTGCGCGAAGCCCTGACCTATGCCTTGCGCTACGATAGCAACCCGGGAGTTCGCCTGAAGGCGCTGGATGGCCTTGGCTCTTATGTGAAGCAGGACATTCGGGTACGCAACGCTGTTCTTGAGGCCTTGTTGAATGACAGCAACCTGGGCGTACGCAGCGGGGCACTCCTTGCGCTGGAACCGGTAAGCGCTGACAGCAGCGTCCGCATGGCGCTGCAGCAGTTGGCCAAGGAAGATCCCAGCGCTTACATTCGCACTGAATCGCAGCGCGTGTTGTCGTCAATGCCAAACATCGACTGATCATCAAGGAACTGAGTTAGAGAGAAATGGCTGATCGCAAACGTAAGGAAGAACAAAATCACCAGCGAGCTACACGGCCGGAGAGAAAAACCATCAAGAAGTCCTCTCTGTTCTGTGCCTCTGTGGGGGTGCTTGCGGTTGTGCTTCCCGTCTGCGCGCAACAATCGCGCATCTATCGCGATGGCAATTCCTGGGTGGAAGAAATTACCGGAACCATGCCTGCGGCCCGCGAGCTGCATGTCACCACGGACCTTGGTTCGGTGCAGGTGCAGGGCAATGCGCCGCGGGTTTCTTATGTTGTCCGCAAGCGCTCCTACGCGGTCAGCGAGAAGGATGCGCGAAAGCAGTTCGAGCAATTGCGTGTTTCGGCAGTCAAGACCGGCGAGAGCGACTCCATCGAGGGCAAGGCCGGCAAAAAGACCTTGGCGCGATTCGGAGCCGAATTCATTGTGCAGGTGCCGCACGACCTCAGCTTGGTAAGAGTTCAGACGCGCAGCGGCTCGCTGGCATTTAGTTCGATTGCGGCTACCATCGTGGCGACGACAGGTGCGGGGCTGATCAAGCTCGACGATCTGGCGGGTCCGGTGAAGATTGCCAGCGGCGGCGGCAATGTCGAGGCCGGCAATCTAGGCAGCGATCTGACGCTCACCAGCGGTGCCGCGGATGTTCGCGTGGCAAACGTGGGCGGGCTGACACAGGTTAACCTTGGGGGCGGCCGGGTTTTTATCGGATCGTCACGGGCCTCGACGATTCAAACCGGCGCCGGCAGCATTCAGGTGCAGAGATGCCTGGGTGACCTGCACGTAGTGAGCGGTGGAGGCAACTTGTATCTGGGAGATATCGACGGTGCAGTTAAGGCTGAGACCGAAGGCGGTAGCGTGCGCTTGGGCAGCGCTACAGGTCCGGTGCAGGTCACAACGGGCGGCGGCAGCGTGGCGCTGTTCCGGCTGAGCCGAGGGGCGCAAGTAGAAACTGGAGCAGGGCCGATCACGGTGGAATTCATTGGCAATCACGGTTTCGCCGATTCGTTTCTCCATACCGCCGCGGGCGACGTGGCTGTATGTTTTGCCAGCAATCTGCCGGTCACCGTACATGCCACTTCGGATATGGCCAGCGGCCGCGGGATATCGTCGGAGTTTCCCGGCTTGAATATTACACAGCAGGGTGGGCAATGGAGTCCGAGGTCGATGTCGGCTGAAGGAGCCATCAATGGCGGTGGTCCGGCATTGCGAATTCGGACTACCATTGGGCAGATCGCTTTTCGGAGATGTCAGTAGATTTAGGGTTGGACGTTATGCGTACACGCAATACAGTTTCGTTCGTCGCCTGGTTCGTAGCCGCGATGATTCTTCCGGCGATGGCTGAGCCTGCATCCCCGCAGCCCTGGCCGGAAGCGCATTCGGGTGCATACCTCGGTGTCCAAATCACTGCCGTTACACCGCAGCGGGCTTCTGCGCTGAAGCTGCAGGAACCGGTGGGCGCCATCATCACCTACGTCGACCAGGACGGTCCTGCCTGCCATGCCGGTCTGATGGAGAACGATGTCGTAGTTGCCTTCGATGGCTCGAAGGTTGACGGGCCGGAGCAGCTGCAAGGCCTGATCCACGCCAGTCCTCCGCAAAAAACGGTGACCCTTACCATTATGCGCAATGGTCAGCGCAAGGACTTGAAGGTAACGCTGGGGACCTGGAACGTCATGTCGCACGCCCGCGCTATGCCGGCGATCACGCTGGGTTCTCCTCCCCCTCCGTTCCATGCTTATCCTCCAGACCTGGAGATTCCATCCTTCACGGTGCTTTCAGCGCGCCACGGTCTGGTGGTGGAAAGCCTGAGCCCGCAACTGGCGGACTTCTTCGGCGTGCCCCGTGGGCATGGCGTGCTGGTGCGCTCGGTTGAAGGAGGCAGTCCCGCGGCGGCGGCGGGTCTGAAAGCGGGCGTCATCATCCTGAAGGTCAACAACGAGACCGTGCACGACATGGCCGACTGGCAACGCGGCATGCACGTTCAGGCCACCAAGGTCTCGGTCAGCATCTGGCGCGACAAGCATGAGCAGACTGTCGTTATCAATGTTCCCGGGCCTGCCGACAATTCGTGGCTTCAGCCCGGTGACAGGTTGAACTTGGATGCCGAGGCGCAATCGCTACGCGATCAAATAGCGCAGGTGCGTCCTGAAATCGAGCGCAGCCAAAACGAAATGGTTGCACAATTGGGTCCCGGCGAAAAAGAACTGGAGCAGATGCGAAGCGAACTTGAAAAATCAATGAAGCTGCGGCAACAAGACATCGGTAAGATGTCCCGCGAGTTGGCGAAATCGGCCAAGCCTACGCAGAAAGAAATGGAACAGATGAAGCGCCAGTTACAGGCTTCGATGCCCAGTCAGAAAGATCTCCACGAGATGCGGCGCGAGATCGAGTCTTCGATGACGCCGGAGTTGCAACGGCAGATGGAACAGCTGAAGAAGCAAATGGAGCAGCAGAAACTGGATCTGCAGCAGATGCTGAAAGACTTCAACAATCGGAGCGAGTTCTAGAGATGAGACAAGTCGCGCTACCTGCCTCTTTGCCACTTGCGGTCGACTAACTCAATCACGCCGTACAGAACCACGCACACCCAAAAATCGACGATCAAACCCAGATCGAGCCGGTCAGGACGGTGCCGTCCGGGGGGCGGCAGGTACGGCATCAAGACAAAGAAGTAAAGCAGGTTGCCGACGACCACGGCAACCGTCTGCTTGAGGATTTTTCGAAGCACCTATTAACTTGGACACCGGCGACGGCTGCTGTGATGCCAGAAAAAGCAGCAACTAGCGATTAGCAGTCAGCAATTAGCTAAAGCCTCCTCGCCCTGAATTTGTAGATATGCGGCATTGTTGCCTCAACCACGTCTCTCACCAGACTCAAGCTGGTTGCTAGCTGCTAGTTGCTGGTTGCTGAGTTACCATCCTTCTGTGCTCGACCTCGCGACCAGCGTGCAGTACGTCAAAGGCATCGGCCCCAGGTTCGCCGAAATTCTGCTGGAGAAGGGTATCAGCACGGTCGAGGACCTGCTGTACTACCTGCCCTTTCGCTATGAAGACCGCCTGAACCCACGCGGCATCGGCGAGCTGCGCGTGGGCGAGATGGCCAGCGTCATCGCCGAAGTCCGCACCTTCGGCCTGTTTCGCACGCGCCGCATGCCCCTGTTCGAGATGACGGTCGGCCAGGGCCGCGCCACGCTGAAGTGCATCTGGTTCAACGCAACCTATCTGCAGGACAAGTTCCGAGCCGGAATGCTGGTCGCGTTGTACGGCAAAGTCGAGGCGGGCGATCGCGGCGGACATCGCTTCCAGATCCTTCAGCCGCAGTTCGAGATACTGCACGATCCGTCGGAATCTTCGGGCGGCGGCGAGGAGCAGAAGTGGCAGTCGCCCGAGGTTGGCCGCATCGTTCCCATCTATGAAGCTGCCGGGAATGGACGGCTCACCGCGCGCTGGTTTCGTCGGGTCATCCATGGCATGCTGGAAAACCTCGATCAGGATATCTCCGACGCGATCCCCGCAACCGTTCGCGGCCATATGGAGCTGATCGACCGGCGTCGCGCCTTCTGGCAGGCGCACTGGCCCGAGGTCGGCGAGAGCCTGACCAAGCTACAAGCGGCACGCACGCCCGCGCACATCCGCCTTATCTTCGAAGAACTTTTTTTCCTCGAACTCGGGCTGGAACTCAAACGCCGCAAGATGCGCGCCCAGACCGGCATTGCCTTCCCCATCAATGATCGCATCCGCGCTGCCGTCAAGCGAATCCTGCCGTTTCATCCCACCGCCGCGCAGAAGCGGGTGCTGAAAGAAATTGCCGGCGACATGGCCGCGCCTGCACCGATGCGCCGTCTGCTGCAAGGCGATGTCGGTTCCGGCAAAACCATCGTGGCGCTGGAAGTAGCGGTCATTGCTATCGAGAATGGCTACCAGGTCGCGCTCATGGCGCCCACTGAAATTCTTGCGACGCAGCATTATCTTTCGGCGCGGCACATCCTGGAAGCTGCCGGATATCGCATCGTGCTGCTCACCGGCTCGCAGGAGTCGGGCCGCAAGAAGCAAGTGCGACATCACATCGCGCAAGGCAACGCCCAATTGGTAATCGGCACCCACGCGCTCATCCAGGATACGGTTGAATTCGACAAACTCGGCCTGGTCATTGTCGACGAGCAGCATCGCTTCGGCGTGATGCAGCGCTTCCGCCTGATGAAGAAGTCCGGCGACGCCGAACCTGATGTTCTGGTGATGACGGCGACGCCGATCCCGCGGACGCTTGCGCTCACCATTTACGGCGACCTTGACACCAGCGTTCTCGACGAGCTTCCGCCAGGGCGCACGGCCATCACTACTCGCCTGGTTGGCGATGAGCGCGCCGAGGAAGTGTGGCAGTTCGTGCGCAAGCAGGTCGCCGCCGGACATCAGGCCTATGTTGTCTATCCGGTGATCGAAGAAGGCGCGATGGAAGGCGAGCTGAAGGCAGCCATCAAGATGCATGACCGGCTGCGCTCGCACGAGTTTGCTAGCCTGCACGTGGGGCTGCTGCACGGCCGCATGAGCGCCGACGACAAGGACGCGACGATGGCGAGTTTCAAGCGCGGCGATATCGATGTGCTGGTGTCGACCACGGTCATCGAAGTTGGCGTGGACGTGCCCAACGCCAACGTAATGGTCGTCGAACACGCTGAGCGCTTCGGGCTTTCGCAGATGCATCAATTGCGTGGGCGAATTGGGCGCGGCGCGGCCAAGTCGTATTGCGTCCTGATGACCGGTGGGAAGGTTTCGGTGGAGGCGCAGCAACGCCTGGACGCGATGGTGCGCACGCAGAACGGATTCGAGATTGCCGAGCTCGACCTGGAACAACGTGGTCCGGGCGAATTCTTCGGGACGCGCCAAGCTGGCATTCCAAACTTCCGGGTTGCAAACCTGTTGCGCGATCGCGACTTGCTGGAGGCCGCGCGCAAAGAAGCGCGCTACGTTCTCGCCGGGCCCAACGCCGATGTGACGCAAGACGAGATCGCCCGCGCGGTGAACCATCTGCGCAGCCATTGGAACCGGCGGTACGGATTGGTCGAGGTGGGTTAGCAGTGGCTTTCAGATTTACCGTGTCCTGGTAGAGCCGGCCATTCCTTTATCCACAGCGAACGCGGGCCTAAAGGCCCGCTCTATCGGATCCAGCAAAAACCGAATTGATTTAGCGGTGCATCAAATGACGGAAGGAGTTTTCCATGATCGATCCTAAAGAAATGCTGGCCACACTCGTTGATCGCCTGGCTACGACTGCCAAAGTGGAAAACGTGTTTGGACAACCCATTGAGTCTCACGGCAAGACGATCATTCCCGTCGCACGCGTCAGCTATCGTCTGGGCGCGGGCGGCGGCGAAGGAAGCGAAACCCCAACGGAGTCGTCCGCCTCGAAAAAAACCGGCATTGGTGGCGGTGGTGGCGGCATCGTGCAGGCGACGCCCGTTGGCGTCCTGGAAGTCACCGAAGCCGGCGCGCGCTTCGTACGCTTCTTCGATCCACAGATGGCCACCGGCCTGATCGCTGGTGGAATCATGCTGGGTTTGCTGGTGCGGCGGCTGTTCCGGCGGAAATGAGCCGGTGTTCGATGCCGTTTCTCCGATTTTCGAGTTGTGACACAGTCTGGCGTTGTTGACGTCCCTATGTGCCGCCCCCGCGGGGCTCAGATACAAAATCCGCTTTCCCCAGCACTCCGCTTCGCTACGTGCTGGGCTATCTTGTCGCCGTCCCGCAACGCGGGACTCGATTTGCCGCTCCCCACGTTTATCCGCCGACCCTGCGGTTGCTAGTTACGGCCAGGAAGTCAACAGAGCCATACAAACTCGTAAGCCCGGCGTGGACACGAGAAATATTTCCGAACCCCGTGATGGAGGTACAACTTGCTCTTCTTCAGCCTACGGCGCAAACTGGAACACCGTGAGCGCTACCAGCAATCTTGCCCTCTTTCGCCTGCTTCCCTCGGTTGACGAACTGCTGCGCGGCGACGCCATGACGGCATTGGCGCATCGATTCGGCCATGCAGCGACAGTAGAAGCTGCGCGGTTTCTTATTGAGGGTCTGCGCGGCAGGATCGCCGACGGTTCTCTCGACGAGTCCCAACTCAAAGCTGCCGTCGATAACGCCGCGCAGGAACTGGAATGGCGCCTGCAACAGTCGTTGTCTTACTCGCTACGTCCCGTCATCAACGCCACCGGCGTTATCCTGCACACCAACCTCGGGCGTGCGCCGCTCAGCCAGGACGCATCGCGGCACGTCGCGGAGATTTCGCAAGGCTATTCCAATCTGGAGTTCGATCTTTCCCGCGACGAGCGCGGCAAACGCGACGTTCACGTCAGTCGCTTGTTTGCAAAGTTGTTGAACACCGCCGAGCGCGAAGTCTCAACCATTGTCGTCAACAACAATGCCGCCGCCGTGCTGTTGGCGCTGAATTCGCTGGCCGACGGCGGCGAAGTCATCGTGTCGCGCGGCGAACTGGTCGAGATCGGCGGGTCTTTCAGAATTCCGGATGTGATGGCGAAATCCGGAGCAATACTGCGTGAGGTCGGCACGACGAATCGCACTCGCCTCGCTGACTACGAGAGCGCGATCACCGACAAAGCGAAATTGCTGCTGCGGGTTCATCGCTCCAATTTTCAGATCGTTGGTTTCACCGAGCAGCCTTCGCTGGAAGAGTTGGTCGCACTTGGTCGCACGCATAACCTACCGGTTATGGAAGACCTGGGCAGCGGCGAGCTGATTGATCTCCGCCAGGTTGGCGTGCACGGTGAGCCGATGATTGCCGACAGCCTGCGCGCCGGCATCGACGTCGTGACATACAGCGGCGACAAGCTGCTGGGCGGGCCGCAAGCCGGGCTCATCAGCGGCGATCGCGAACTGGTCGCGAAGATCCGCTCGAATCCGCTGTTCCGCGCGCTGCGCGTGGACAAGATGTTCTATGCAGCGCTGGAGGCGACGCTGCTTGCTTATCTGCGCGAGGATTTCGATTCGATTCCGGCGCTGCGCATGCTGCGCGTAACCGAAGGAGAGCTACAGCATCGGGCCGAGCATATCGCACGACAGCTACGAATCAGTTCACCTCAGCTTGAGATTGAAGTTGTGGAATCACGCTCGGTGCTCGGCGGCGGCGCAGCGCCGGGTGGGACGCTGCCGTCGCGCGCGCTGAGTGTTAAAAGTGGCGGGCTGTCGTCGGACGAGATGCTGCGACGCCTGCGGCAGTGGGCGATGCCAATCATCGCACGGGTCGAGGACGATTGCGTGCAGCTCGACTTGCGCACGGTCGAGCCATCGCAGGATGCGACAATCTTTGCCGCCTTGGAAAGCATCTCCACTTGAATGGCGACGGTCCACACCATCGGCCATTCCACCCGCACGCTGGATGAACTCGTCGCCGCGCTGCAGGCACACCGCATCGCCACACTGGTCGATATCCGCGCGTTTCCCATGTCGCGCAGGCTGCCGCACTTCAATCGCGAATCGCTCGAAGTCGAACTGCCGAAACACGGCATCGCGTACATGTGGATGAAGGAACTCGGCGGTCGCCGCAGGAAGCTGCGCGATGACTCGCCGAATACCGGGCTGCGAAATGAAGCCTTTCGCAATTACGCCGATTACATGCTGACTCCGGAGTTCAAGCAGGCGATCGAGCGACTGGTGATGCTGACAGAGCAGAGCAGTACGGCAATCATGTGCGCGGAGCGGGTGTACTTCCAATGCCATCGCATGCTGGCCAGCGATTACCTCACTGCGCACGGGCACGTCGTGTTGCACATCGACGATGACAAGCGCCCGGCGCGCCCGCACAAACTGATGGCCGAGGCGCATCTGGTGAATGGGCAATTACTGTATAACGCGCAGGAGTTGTTCTAGCCCGACCTGAATCTACAGAGCAGGGACAAACCTTGTCACCGGTTCTACCGACAGCGATGCAGTCTAAACACGGGATGTTTCGTATGATACCGGGTTAGGAATTTCCGGAGATGGTGGGACGAGTGGCTGCTGTTCGCGAGAAAGCTAAGGCGAAGAATCGAAGAGGAGCGCAGGCTCCGAGTCGCGCGGGAGCGACCCTATCGCCGCGCACGCGCCTCTTGTTGCTTGTTGCCGGCATCGTAATAGCCACCGTTGCGCTTTACTACCCTGTAAGTAGCCACCCGTTTCTGAATTACGACGACGACATCTATGTGCTGCACAACCCTCAGGTGCAGGCCGGTTTGAGTTGGGAGACCGTCAAGTGGGCCTTTACGTCCTTGTATGCCTCGAACTGGCACCCGCTGACCTGGCTCTCGCACGCGCTGGACTTCCAGATGTTCAATCTGGATGCGGGCGGGCATCACGAGATGAACTTGCTGCTGCACGTCATCAACGTGATTCTGTTGTTCTGGGTGCTTTGGAGGGCGACCGGCTATGCAGGCCGCAGTGCGACGGTCGCCGCTCTTTTTGCGCTGCACCCGATCAACGTTGAGTCGGTAGCTTGGATTGCCGAGCGCAAGAACCTGCTGAGCATGATGTTCTTCCTGCTCGCGCTGGGCGCCTATGGATGGTATGCGCGCAGGCCGCGCGTGGCTCGCTACCTGGTTGTCGCAGGATTGTATGCGCTGGGATTGATGGCCAAGCCCCAAGTCATCACCTTGCCACTTGTCCTGTTGCTCTGGGATTATTGGCCGCTCCAGCGGGTGTCTTACGCAGCGGCAGGTTCATCGGAGACAGACGGCGAGGCGGTAATCCCGGTGAAGCCATTCTCCTGGCTGCTCTTGGAGAAGCTTCCCTTGCTGGCGCTGTCCGTAGCCAGCGCGGCAATCACCGTTCACGCTCAATATGAATCCGGCGCCATGAGCGGTCCCCATTGGCAGCCGTTCCGCCTGCGTATCGAGAATGCGTTCCTTGCCTATGCACGCTACCTGGGCAAGGCCATCTGGCCTTCGCATTTGACCCTGATCTACCCTCATCCCGGGAATTCCATCAGAATCTGGCAGGTGGTGGCGGCACTGCTGCTACTGCTGGCAATTACCGGATTGACCTTTGCCGCACGGCATCGCCGGCGTTATCTCCTGGTTGGCTGGTTGTGGTTTCTGGGAACCATGGTTCCCATGATCGGTATTGTGCAAGTGGGAGTGCAGGCGATGGCCGATCGCTACGCCTATCTGCCATTTGTAGGCTTGTTCATCATGATCTGCTGGGCAGCAGCGGACTGGGCGGAGCAGCGGCACCTCGCGCCTGCGTGGCCGTGGGGAGTCAGTGTCGCTGTCCTGTTGGCGCTGGCGGTGACGGCCCGTCATCAGCTTGGCTACTGGAGCGACAACACGAAGTTGTGGGCGCGGATTATAGCGTTACAAGCGCAGCAGGCTAACCCGGACAATTGGGTGGCGGAAAACAATATGGGCCATGCCCTGCTCAAATTAGGAGAGGTGGAAGAAGCGATGCCGCACTTTCGCGCGGCCGTGGCCATCAATCCGTCTGACCCCGACAGCAATCTGAACATCGGCGCCTGCGAGCAGCAGAACAAGCACCTGGTGGCCGCCATTGAGCAGTACCAGAAAGTAATTGCGATGACGCAAAACACGCCCAGGCTGAACGCTCAGACCCGGGCACAAGCTTTCAGCAATATGGGCCTTGCCTACCGCGGCCTGAAGGATTATGCGCAGGCGCGCGCGAGTTTTCAGCAGGCCGTAAACATCAATCCCGATGACGCCCGTTCGTGGCTGGGAATCGCAATCCTGGCGCAGAAGTCGGGTGATCTCAACACGGCGATTCAGGCATATAGAAATGCGATGAAGATGGCTCCCTCGGATTGGGAATATCTGCTGCTGGCCCATGCCCTTGAGCAGGACGGACGTCATGAGGAGGCGCAAGCGGCGACGCAGCGAGCCGCAGCCATCTCACAAAATATTGAGCAGGCGAAAAAAACCGCCGACAACGTGCTGGCGCAATGAATATAGCCGCAAGCCGCGAGCCCCGAGCTTGTGACCTGTAGCTCTTGGTCTTTAGCTTGTGGCTCGTAGCTCACGGCTCGAAGCTCGAAGCGGCCTCTCTGCTACCATCTACTATCGATGAAACAGGCCGTCTTCCGCGAACGCAACAAGCGTTACTACCGCGTTCTGCACACTCCAATCTGGATCTGGGTCTTCTGGGTGCTGCCCGGCTGGCCGCTCACCTACGACCTCTACACCCATGGTCCCGACCGTCGCCATTGGATCTGGCTGGCGATCATCCTCGCCTTTGTGGCGTGGCGCGGCCTCGCGGGGCGGCTGCCGGGATGCGAGCTTCGCCCTTACATCACCCACTACGGCGTGCATCAGCCGAACCTGCCCTACCGCGTGGTCTGCTACACCGCGGCATGGGTCGACATCATCGTTCCCTACGCGCTCAACCTCATCGGCCTGATCGTCGCGTCCATCAATGGCCGATGGATGCTGAAGGACCTCTACCGGTACGGCTACTATCCGCTGGCGATCGCCGTGGTGCTGGCGACCGCCCTTGACTGGACGCCGCGAGCGCGCCGCGACACCGTCGGCGAAGGCGCCGAGCGCGCCTGGTTCTACGTCGCCATCTGGACGGTCGTTCCCACGCAGGTCATAAACTGGGGCGCATGGCGTTTCGGCAAGTTCATGGACCTGGCGCCGCTGCCTCTCGCGCGAGTCCGCTTGGTAGTCTGCCTGCTCTCGACAGCGCTGTTCTTCCTGCTGGGATATGCCGAGAAGCTGCCCCGCAGCCAGCGACATTACGAGGGAGTTGCAGCGGCGGGAGTGTAGTTTCGAGCTACGGGCCGCGAGCTACGGGCCACGAGCCTTGTACGACCCCGATCTCTCCCTCGCCCTTGGGAGAGTGGAAGAGCTGGCCTTTAGGCCAGCGTCAGCTCGCGCCATCAAATCCGAGCCGGCTTCAGCCGGCGGCACATAATGATCTTGTAAGGGAGCAAAGGACCATGTGTCGTCCCTAAAGGGACTTCGAAGGGGTTTTTGCGCTTTACCCCCGGGCTCACGCCCGGGGCTACGATTGTTCCGCCCTGCGGGCTGCGAGATTCGCTTCCACAGGCGAATGCGGCGTGCCGGTCGACACGCCAGTCCCGCACTGCGGGACGGAACAGCTTAGCCCAGGACTTCAGTCCTGGGTAGGCAGAAATAGAAATCCCGAGCCGGCTTCAGCCGGCGGCACTACTCCACAAGCAGTTGCCCCATCCTACGCAAATGCAGCAGAGAAAGGATGGGGCACCTCCTCAATTGAGTAGTGTTCGTAGATTAGCTGATAGAACCGCCTTGAAGTTGTTCACCATTTCGAGCTCTCCATCATCCAACATCTTTAGCTCAGAGGACGCCATACTGTAGATAAGGAAGTCGGTAGCAGTGACTGATCTTGCTTCATTGATATTGTCCGCGACAAGCCGCTGATAAAAGGGGTGCTCGATGTTGTATCGAATCACTAGCTTTCGGCCTTCCATTTCGCACTCGTAGATCTGCCCGTTAGGGCCGAGCCGCTCTTCCCGAATCAGGCAATTCAAGCGGGTCTCAATCGCCTGTGTTCGACTTAAGTTGGTCCGTTCTCGGTCTGTTGGCTCTGTCGCCTTGCGCGGCGGGGTTCCACCATTTGAAGGCGAAGATCTCTTCTCGACAACGGCTTTGGGTTTGACAAGCAGTTTGTCCTTTTCGGAGATGACTTTTATCGCCTGAGCATGCAATTTCATCTGCTCTTCGCTGGACTGGACACGTTTCTTGGTTGCTTCGCGGCGTTTGATTGTCCGACACACCGGGATGAGAATCGCGCCGAGCTGATCTTGAAGGCTCTGCTCGAAGGTTATTTGCCTCTTGGTAAATTCAATCCCCACCAAGCTATCCAGAGTTCCGGGGAAGAAAATCTCGCCTCGCATTCGGTTAAAGTCGTTGTGTTTCGTGAAGAAGCCCAATGGCGTCGCGCTCATTACTTCCCGCTGGTTGCGCATTACGTAGAACCCTTGAGCCTTTAGCAGGATGCTGAAAAATCTCTGCTTTGGACGAACTCCGTTCCGCTTGGTCGCCAAGCGAGAGGAGAGAGACTTCGTTTGAGTCTATTTTTCCTGACTGTTGAAGCTTTCCTGGATTCAGCA
>Ga0181505_10044079_pt1 | contig 16379 bp, 16 predicted proteins | sample PEATcosm2014_Bin_5_FD_127743 | JGI IMG/M metagenome (GOLD analysis project Ga0181505, IMG submission 127743) | Metatranscriptome of peatland microbial communities from MTU Mesocosm Facility, Houghton, MI, USA - PEATcosm2014_Bin05_30_metaT... | ecosystem: Environmental > Terrestrial > Soil >...
CGAAGAACGCAAGGAGCGCGAGAACCTGCGCGCCCTTCGCGAAAAATACCACCTCGATGAATCCTCCACCGGCGTAGTCGGTCGGGAGGACATCGAGGATGTGGTAAGCCGCTGGACCGGCGTTCCCATCACTTCGATTAAAGAAGAAGAAACCCAGAAACTCCTGCGCATTGAAGAAGAGCTGCATAAGCGCATCATCTCGCAGGACAAAGCCATCAGCGCCCTGGCGCGCGCCATCCGCCGCTCGCGTGCCGGCTTGAAGAGCCCGAATCGTCCGATCGGGTCGTTCCTGTTTTTGGGGCCGACCGGCGTAGGCAAGACTGAAGTCGCCCGCACTCTGGCGCAATTCATGTTCGGCAGCGAAAAAGCCCTGGTGCGTTTCGATATGTCGGAGTTCATGGAGAAGCATTCCGTCTCGAAACTGATCGGCTCGCCTCCCGGATACGTCGGCTATGAAGAAGGCGGCCAACTGACAGAACGTGTCAAGCGCGCGCCATATTCTGTCGTTCTGCTCGACGAAATCGAGAAGGCGCACCCCGACGTTTTCAACATCCTGTTGCAGGTTTTCGAAGACGGCCAACTAACCGACGGCTTGGGCAACACGGTCGATTTCAAGAACACCATCCTGATCATGACCTCGAACATCGGCGCGCGGCACCTGATGAAACGCGAGGGCCTGGGCTTCCAGTCGTCGAAAGACGAGATGGTCTCCGAAAAGGTGGAAGACCTGGTGAAGAGCGAGGTCAAGCGCACGTTCAATCCGGAATTCCTGAACCGCGTGGACGAGATCATCCTCTTCATGGCGCTCAGCGAAGCCGACCTGATCCAGATTCTCGAACTGATGGTCAGCCAGTTGAACCAGAATCTCGCGCAGCGCTCGATCACAGTAACGGTGGCCGACGAAGCGAAGCGTTGGATTCTAAACCAGACCCTGACCGACCGTAGCTACGGAGCAAGGCCACTGCGGCGAGCCTTGCAGAAGTACATAGAAGACCCGCTGTCGGAGGCCCTGATCCAAGGCACAATCACGACCAGGCCGGCGTTCATCGAGGTCTTCTTAGAGTCCAACAAGCTGTACTACCGTCCAGTAGATGCGGAGAAGGCCGAGGGAGTGCTGCTGTACGAGAGCTAGGGCGTCAAACCTGTGTACAGATGATTACGTAGCGCATGTGAAGTCTGGTGCTACACTACCAATCGGTGCGGGCGACAGCGGTAGGTGTTCGCGACCGCGCATTCCTGAACGTAGCGTTACCAAATGAAACTCGCGATTCCTAAGTCCCAAAAGGAGAGCTTCAAGCAGTTCATACGCCTACCCGACGATAAGTGGCGTTCTCTGTTCCGAGCTTTGGAGGCTGCGGGACCCACGATTTCGGCCCGTGCGTTAGCCAAGCATGTCTCTCCAGAAGTTGACCTCGGCGCCGATCAGCTGCGGCAGGTGATTGTGGTTGCCGGATCGCTCTATGTGACCCGAGACCAGCGGGGCGTGAATGCGGAAGAATTTGCCGAAGCGGTGGTGGAGGAAGCCGTCCATGAGGAACTGGTAGACAGGAGCGATTCCGTAGCGACATCCAAGCTAAGAGAGCGCGTTTCCCAACTCCTGTCGCTCAACCATTCGCTCGGCGTTTCAGCAAAGGCGACACAGCTGCTGCTCAGTCACAAGAACTCGCTATTGACCGCGAGGATCTTGACTGACATTCGGCCTGTGTTCGCCGGGGACGAGAACCCAACACCGCGAGCTGCTGTTGTCGTCCATACTTTAGAACTGATAACCAGCACGGACGGACGTCAATTGTCTCATTACATAGCAATGGACAGCGCGGACCTGAAAACCTTGAAGAGGGTCGTCGATCGAGCTATCCACAAGGAGATCTCGTTGAAGGCGATCATGCCGTCGTTGCCCCTAGTCGAGATCAACGAAACTGAGGAATAGTCGAATGTCGCCTACCGCCAATCCCGAGACCGTAGAGTTTGCCGACTGGCCGGCTTCTAGGCCTTTGGACTCGTTCTCGAATTTCTCGGGTCGAGAAGATCTCTCGCTCTGGGATGCCCCAGACAAAGTCCCGATCACTGTTGTTCAACTTCCTCCCGATCGCCCTCTCGAAGGTATCCGGTCCGCAGTTCAATCGGCGCGTGAGCTAACGGAACTGGGAGAGAACTGGGACGGAGAAGGCAGCCGAGGGTATTCCCTGAATACCTGGAAGCGGGTGAAGAGATTCGTTCTGAGACAGGCGGCTCTGTCAGAATCACTTCTTCGAGCAACGCTCCCTGTACCTGCAATCAACCCTGCGGATCAGGCCAGCCTTGACGTTTTTTGGCAGCTCAGTGATCGCCAATTGCTTGTCAATTTTCCTGCGGACGAGAATGCGCCGATTACGTACTACGGTCAGAACAGCGCGGGGAACAACACAATATCAGGTCGTACCACGGGTCGTGAGCATAGGCTGGACTTGGTCGCATGGCTGATCCAGAAAACGAGATAGTCCAAGAGTGGATAGAGCATATACCGGATCCGGACCGGATGTTTATGCGCGTACATGCGCAGTGGCTGCGGCCCCCAGCGCGTGCGCTTCACGCCGGTGTTTTTCGAGAAATTGAAGGTGCAATATCCACTGATTGGGAAAAGTACTCGAGCGCACAAGAGACTCGTAGCCGCGCAAAGAAAAATCCGAGCCAAAATGGTGTGATCGCACTTGTCGCAGGCGATGTGCGAGGAATCGAAGGTTCGTCGGTCGAGCACGAACCCATCCGATCGAATCGCGCCCACAGCGGAATTCACGGCCTAGGGCAACCTGGGTCATTGCCCGCTGAGGAGAGCAAAACTAAACGCCGAGTACTGCTTCTCGGTCTGGTAAGTGGATGGGAGATTGACCCATTCGAAACCCACAGTTGAGAAACACTGGCCGGGTGCCCCACACATTCGCGCGTTTTGCGAATGTGTGGGTTTATCGAGCCCTATCGCTAATCGCCCGCCGCAATTTCTTTCCGCCGAGGCCGTCCGCCCTTCAACCCATTAGCTCGAGCCGCCCTCTTCTTGGCCGCGCTTTTCACCGACCCTCCGCTGCGGCCGATCTCCGCCATCCACTTCTTTGTGCCGTAGATGCCGCGCAGCAAGCCGGGAACATAGAAGTCGGCGTCAAGATCTGGCCAATGCAGGCCGGTTCCTCCGCCGAGAATCTCAACCCGCGCAAGCTGTTCGTTCGTGGCTGACTGCATCCCTTGCAACTCTTCGCGCGGAATGACATACCGGCGGCCATCGCTCAGCTTGAGAATGAACAGGTCCAATCCCGTTCCCGGCCGATATTCCACCTGGGTCACCAGCGGCTCCATCCTCAACTGCCGTGCACGCTCGATGGCGCGATCAATCTCGGCGTCAGTGGTGACGATCTTGTGTGGGGCGACTTTCTGCCGGGCAAGCTTAGCCGTTGCCATGGATCTTCTCCCATAATTCCGCGAGTTCTTCAAAGTGCAAAGCCGCGACGTTCAAGATTTTCTTTACGTCAGATCGCTTACCGGCGGGCCGAACTGAGTCTTTCCGCTTCGCCAGCGCGACGTTCCCGTCCAACCGAAGATCAACGATCGCCTCTGTCTCGCTGGCGGAGCCGTGAACATGTCGCGGCGGATGATCGTTCGAATGCACGACGAAGCGGACGCCGTCAAACGTACGCGATCCCACGGGAGAATTATAACCTAAGCGATGCTTGGGTTAATGAATTATTTACTGAAATTATCTGGAATCGATTTGACGCTCCACTTGTTGCAAAAAAACCACACTCTGCCTCCGAAAGTCCGATTGACCGCAAGACAGACATTGTGTTTAACTGCACTCAATCGGGGCTGGCTCAAAGCGGTTGCTTGGGAATACGTACCAAAAATTCCAGGGGCGTGAGACCGAGGTGACGTCATGAAGTCCAGCTCGTCTGCAGTTCTAGCAGTGTCTCTTCTGGGCTTAGTCATTCTAAGCCTGACCCTAAGTGCCAGTGCGCGGGAGATGGTCCTGCCCGCCGGTACTCTTCTGCAGTGCACCATGAATGAACCGAACTTTTCTTCCGCGACCGTTGCGGTCGGCGATCCCGTGCTCTGTCATCTGAAGTCGGTGACGGAATTCGGCCAGCAGACGTTTCCGCGTGGAAGCTACCTCGTCGGCCATCTCGAATCGGCTCAGGACCCAGGACATTTCTGGGGCAAGGGCTACATGCGGCTGATGTTCGATCGCATCGGCCTGCCAAACGGCGATATGCCACTCGACGCCAAGGTGATCGCGACCCGCGGCTACAAAGTCGATAAGCAAGGCGACATCGACGGCAAAGGCCACGCCAAGCGCGACGTCGTCGAATGGATGCTGCCGCCGCTATGGCCGTGGAAGATAATCATGTTGCCCGCCCGCGGGCCGCGTCCCACGCTCAAGGGCGAGAGCGTGCTCACTCTGCGTCTGATGGATGATGTGCAGATCCCGCAGGTTCAGGCCTCCAACGGCCCCGACTGGCATTTCTTTGGCGGTCCGCGCCCGCAGAACGACTCTTACTATCAGGGCTCCGCCTACAACTCGGGGAACGATAATGCCATTCCTCAACTGGCAGTGCGCAACGTGAGAGCAGCATCCAGCGAAGCGCCGATGGCCGAGGAAATTCCGCAGGTCACTTACGCCAGCTACATTACCAGCGACGCCATGGGCGGCGGAGGTGGCGCGGCTCCGGGAGTGCCCGTATTCGTGCTGAAGTCAGGCATGGTCCTGGAGGTGGGCAATTACACCTATCAGGAGGGCCGCATCAGCTACGAACTCGCCAGTGGCGGAAGCGGCGTAATCAGCACCGATGAAGTGGACTGGAGCACAACCACTCGCGTGAATAGCCAGCGCGGCGTGCGGACGATGCTGCGAGGCGGACACCCAAGCGCTGGAGTGACAGGCTTCTAGACAGCCGTCAGCACTCAGGATTCAGCCGTCAGCGAAAAGCTGGCGGCTGTTTTGCTTGTGGAGGGGCGGGCGTCCCCGCGAGCCGGCCCGGTTTTGCCGAAGCCCCGAGCGAAGCCGAGGGGGAAGCCGAAGGGTCCAAGCCGAGCGCAAGCTCGGCAGAGTTTCAGCCGCAAGCCAAATTCCTGCGACCCGCAGCAGTGACGCGCCATCCACTAAAGAGCGTAGTGGAGAGTCAACCTTCGAGGATTTCGTGTCGAAAATCAATATCGCAGAGAAATTTGCCAAGATCGCCGAATACTGGAAGCCGCGCATCGCCGCCGAACTCAACGGCCAGTATGTGAAGCTCAACAAGTTCAAAGGCGAATTCGTATTCCACCATCATGAGCACGAAGACGAGATGTTCCTGGTGGTCAAAGGCCGCTTCCGCATGGAGTTTCGCGACCGGCATGAATGGATCGAAGAGGGCGAGTTCATCGTGGTGCCGCGCGGTGTGGATCATCGTCCCGTGGCGGACGAAGAATGCTGGATCTTGCTGTTTGAACCCGCAACCACGCTCAACACCGGCAATGTTGAGAGCGAAAGGACGTTGCACGAACTGGACCGGGTTTGACGCGGAACTTTTAAACGTCGAAACTCGAAAAGTCTGATCGAATGCAAATCACCGTCTACTCCGCCCCCTGGTGTCCGGATTCCCGCGAGGCCAAGCGCTTCCTCGACCGGCACCAGCTTCCGTACACCGACATCAACATCGAAACCGCGCCCGGAGCCGCCGCCGAGGTCGTGAAGCGGACCGGCAAGCGCGCCGTCCCGCAGTTTGTGATTGATGGGGAATGGGTACAACCGTACCGTCCGGGCAAAGGGTTCCTCTACGAGGAAATGGCAAAACGGCTGGGAGTTGAAGGGTAGCGTCCAGCAGGAGGCCAGCTCTGGCTAGGGATGGCATTAAGCTGATGGCGGAAAGCTGACGACGGGAAAACCGGGTTCTACGCCTGGCTCTTTTTCGTCGCCGCGGCTGCCTTCACCTTCACCGTCTCCCACGGCCGCTTCGGGCGCTCGACCTCGGGCTCATCGCGGTCCTTGATGCGATCGTACTGATACGAGTCGCTCGTGGTTCCGAGCGATTCGTTGTAGAGGCTGGGCAGCGCCATCGCTTCTTTCATTTCCTCGGCAAACTGCTGCAGCGCTTTTAGGTGATCGGCCGTCGCCGGCACTTCGGTTTTTGTCGTCTTCATGAACTGCTGGTAGCCGCGATTGACCAGCTTGGAAATCTCGCTGCCGATCAGGTATCCCGGATACGCAAAAATCTTCACGCCGCCGTCGTCCGTCTTCTGGATCGCCGCCGAGCAGTTGTATTTCTTCAGGAACACGCGCGTTTGCGCTCCCGGAGCCTCAATCAGGTCAAAGCCATGGTCGCGCAGCCAGCTGACTGCGTCTTCGTAGGTTCGTTGTTCGACTTTCGCCGCCATTTTATAAACTCAATTCCCGTTGCATCAGGTTAGATGCCGCTTCCGCGGATTCGATGGAACCAAAACGGCCCACAATGAATCCAATTCAGTTAGAATGCTGCAACGCTAGTATAGATATACCTTTTTCAGGATTGCGGGCACATTACTCTAGTCACGAGGGTATTCACTGTCAATGACACCAGCAGCTTCCGGCTCCGTGCCAGCGCTCTCGCCGTACGACGCAAAAGCCGCGTCTGGCGCGGGAGGAGAAGCTGTGCTCGCTCAAATCGGCAACACGCCGCTGCTGCCGCTTGACGCATTCACCGTCGATCTCCCCCACGTAAAACTTTTGGGCAAGGCCGAATGGTGTAACCCCGGCGGATCCGTCAAAGATCGCGCCGCCGCCAGGATTGTGGCCGAAGCGCGCCGCGCCGGAAAACTCGCTCCCGGAAAGGTTCTGCTTGATTCCACCAGCGGCAACACTGGCATCGCCTACGCCATGCTCGGCGCCGCTCTCGGATTCCCCGTCACCCTCTGCGTGCCGGAGAACGTTTCGCCCGAGCGAAAACGCATTCTACAGGCATACGGCGCAAATATCATCTACACCGATCCCGCCGAAGGCTCCGATGGAGCCATCAAGATCGCCCGCCAGTTGGCCGAGCGCCATTCCGATCTTTATTTCTACGCCGATCAGTATTCGAACGACGCCAACTGGCGCGCCCATTACGAAACCACCGCCAACGAGATTTGGCAGCAAACCGAAGGACGCATCACGCATTTCGTAGCCATCCTCGGCACCACCGGAACCTTCGTCGGCACCACGCGTCGTCTGAAGGAGTTGAATCCGAAGATCCGCTGCATCTCGCTGCAACCCAACTCCGCCTTCCACGGCATCGAAGGCGCGAAGCACTTGCCGACGGCGATCGTGCCGCGCATTTACGATCCGGCGCTCGCCGACCATAACCTGGAAATCGCAACCGAAGACGCGCATGCCATGGCCCGCCGCCTGGCGCGCGAACAAGGACTCCTCGTCGGAGTCTCCTCCGCAGCGGCCATTGTGGGCAGCCTGCGCGTCGCCGAGCGTCTGAGAATTCACCAGCCCGCAACCATCGTTACCGTCCTCTGCGACTCCGGTGAAAAATATCTGAGCGAAAGATTCTGGAGTGAAGAATAATTGCAGAGGTGAGAGGTCAGATTGCAGAGGTGAAGGGCCGCTCGCGGTCACCTCCGCGATCTGACCTCTTACCTCTGACCTTTGTCGATGCTCAAGCTCCCTCAATCCGCCTACGTCTCCCTTCGTCAACACGGCGAGGAAACCTATCCCCACGAGTGCTGCGGCGTGCTGCTCGGGCGCTTCGACGACGACGGCTCCGGCGCCGTTTCAAAGACCGTCACGCGCATCGCCCGCTGTGGCAACACGCGCGAGGACTCGCCGCAAAACCGCTACAAAATCGATCCGCGGGACCTCATCCGCATTCAGCGCGAAGGCCGCGAACGCGGCGAGGATATCGTCGGCTTCTATCACTCCCATCCCGATCACCCCGCGAAATGGTCATCAACCGACCTCGCGGAAGCCCACTGGTTCGGCTGTTCCTACGTGATCACCAGCGTGGAGAATGGCAAAGCCGTGCTGACGAATTCATTCGAGCTGACGGGCAGCGACGAGACCGACAAGCAATTCATGGAAGAGGAGACCGAAGTGGTCTGACACTTTTCCACTTGCATCTTCGGCTAGAACCATAGCATCTTTATCTACATGCCCCAGATCCAGATTCCATCTCCACTTCGCCAATACTCGGGAAAACAGGCCTTAGTCGATGTCCCTGGAAAAACCGTGGCCGAGGCCCTGGCTGGCCTGGTGTTACAGCATCCTGACCTGAAGCGTCATCTCTATACCGAGGAAGGGAAGTTACGCGCCTTCGTGAATGTCTACGTCAACGACGAAGACATGCGCTACCTGCAAAAAGAAGCCACCGAGCTTAAAGACGGTGATACGATTTCCATTGTGCCCTCGATTGCCGGCGGCTGCGTTATGATTTGAGTATGAGTATGCTCTGCGAACCGGCAAATCGCCGAATGTCCCGCCCCGCGCGGTGTTGTCGCCGCTGTCGGTAGTTGGCCGACAGTAGTTCGCCGTCACCCGATTGAAACTGAAACAAAGGACCCTATGGCCACCTTGACCGAAGTCAAACCCGAAGCCGTTTTAAGCAACGACGAAATCCTGCGCTACTCGCGCCATCTCATCATGCCCGAGGTGGGCATGGAGGGGCAGCAGAAGCTGAAGGCCGCGAAAGTTCTGTGCATTGGAGCCGGCGGACTCGGGTCGCCGCTCGCACTCTATCTGACGGCGGCGGGCGTCGGCACGCTCGGCATCGTGGACTTCGACGTCGTCGACTACACGAACTTGCAGCGCCAGATCATCCACACCACTGCCGATGTCGGCCGCAAGAAGCTCGATTCCGCCGCCGACAAACTGCAGGCCATCAATCCCTTCCTGAACCTGCGCACGTTCGACATGAAACTGACCAGCGCCAATGCCCTCGACTTGTTTCGCGAATTCGACATCGTCGCCGACGGCACCGACAATTTTCCCACGCGCTACCTGGTTAACGACGCCTGCGTGCTTACGGGCAAGCCCAATGTTTACGGCTCCATTTTTCGTTTTGAGGGCCAGGCAAGCGTGTTCGCGACCGAAGACGGACCATGCTATCGCTGTCTCTATCCTGAGCCGCCGCCGCCCGGACTGGTACCTTCCTGTGCCGAAGGCGGAGTGCTGGGCATTCTACCCGGATTAATCGGCGTGATTCAGGCCACGGAGACGATCAAGCTAATTCTGGGCCAAGGCGATTCGCTCGCCGGGCGGTTACTGCTGGTCGATGCGCTGGGCATGAAGTTCCGCGAACTGAAGCTGCGCAAAAATCCCGATTGTCCCGTTTGCGGCACCCACCGGACCATCACCAAGCTAATTGACTACGATCAGTTCTGCGGCATTCGCGGCCAGGAAGAACCAGCTGGAAATGACATCCCTGCAATTTCGGTAGAAGACTTGAAAAAGAAGTTAGACGCGAAGGCCGACGTGTTCATTCTTGACGTGCGCGAGCCGCACGAATACCAGATCTGTAACCTGAAGGGATATCTCATCCCGGTGGGCGACTTACCGAAGCGCGTTAGCGAACTCGATTCGAGCCGCGAGATCGTCGCTCATTGTAAGATGGGCGGACGCAGCGCGAAAGCCGTAAACTTCTTGCGCCGCGCGGGATTTACCAAGGTCTATAACCTGACTGGCGGCATCTTAGCCTGGGCCGATCGGATCGATCCCAAGATGCCGAAGTACTGAGACGTTTCAAAAGGGAGCTGAACCTCGGCATTGATAGATTCACATCGACGGTTAGGCCGACAAAACACAAGGGAGCACCGGAGTGCTCCCTCTTTGCTTCCGTTCTGATAGTTAGTCAGTTATTTGCCTCCGCTCATGTCAGCCTTCTCGGTGGAACCGATGGCCAGAGCGTACTTCCTGCCGGCGAACTGTATTTCAGAAATCGTTGTTTTGCCTCCGGTGTGGTCGATCACCGCGGAGTCGTAGACGGAGGGTTGACTGAGGGTGACGACCTTCGCCGAGGCCTTTGCGACTTCCTTCTTGCCCTTCATGAAACTAACCTCGACGTTGGTTCCCGTGTCGTCCCAGCGCAGCTGATAGTCTCCGGGCGCGAGTTGCTGTCCATTGACTACAAGCGTTTCCGGCACCTGCAGCGAACCCTTGTTACTTGCGAAAGCGCTCGACGCGAGCAGCACCGCCAGCCCGAGCACAACACTCTTTGCCACGCGATTCAGTTTCATATGCTCCTTAGCTTTCTGCCCGGTTTCTCGCCGGGCCGTCAGGGGCGGCTGGTGATGGTTCAAGGACGCTCGACTGAGGGCTTGCCTTTTTCCCGCAAACTCCTACAATGCGCATGTCGGGGTGACGCAAAAAAAACGCGGGCCTCAAACTCGTGCCTTTTACCCGGACCCGGCGCACCCAGGGCCGCCAAACCATGCGCGCGCCAGTCCCGTCACCCTGCACAATTCTTCTTAGCGGATGGAGACTTGTTTCGTTCACCCCACCGTTGGTTCGCTACAGGATACGAATCTCGCTCTGAGTAAGTTCCCGATTTCTTTTTTCTCTGCGAACCACTCTTCTACAGACATGCTCATTGGACGCGCGGGCGCTGGGCAGGTTAGCAGCGTACTGCGTATGTTGCGGGAGTAACAAGCTGGAAGTGTTTTGTTTAGAGATAGGCAATATCGAAGAACTGCAGCTCCCTCGCCACTGTCCTGACACACCTATCCGGGATGACAACTCTATGGAGTACTAACCGATCTTCAGCACAATCTTGCCGTAGTTCTTGCCTTCCTGCAGGAGCGTGTAGGCGGCGCGGGCCTCCTCCAGCGGGAAAACTTTTCCGATCACGGGACTGAGCTTGCCCGCTGCGAGCCATTCCGAAAGCTGTTTCCATGCGGAATCCATGAGTGGGCGATTCGCGCTCAGGTACGACAGCCACAGTCCGTGGACGCTGGCGCCTTTCGCGTAGAGCAGGCGAGTGTCGAGTTGCGGAATCTCGCCGGTGGCGGCGCCGTAGACGATGACGCGTCCGAAGTCGCGCACGCAGCGCACGCTCTTCGCCACGTGCTCGCCGCCGAGCATTTCGAACACCGCATCGACGCCTTCGCCGTGCGTCAGATCCTTGATGGCTTCGACATAATCGCGCTGCTTGTAGTTGATGCCGTGTTGCAGGCCCAGCTCGCGAACTCGCGCCAGCTTGTCTTCGGAAGAAGACGTGCCGTACATTTCGAGGCCGAGAATCTTTCCGATTTGCACCGCGGCGGTGCCGACCCCTCCGGCAACGGCGTGAATCAGGACGCGGGCACCGGCAGGCTTTTCGCTTGGCAGGACATTGGGCTGGTCGAGCAAACCGGCCTTCCAGTAAGCGAAGTAGGCGGTGAAGAAATTCACCGGGAAAGCGGCCGCCTGCTCGGCAATCCAATTTTCAGGAACGGGCCAGACCAGGTTGCGATTCGCCGCCGTTTTTTCCGCGAAGGCGGCCCACTGCGTGTAACCCATCACGCGGCGTCCGCTGGCGTCATTACCGGTGAATTCGCGACCGGAGAATTCGCGGCCGGCCGTGAGTGGCGGCTTGGGAGTGCCCGCGTATCCACCGCGCGCGGTGAGCAGATCGGCAAAATTCAAGCCGCCCGCCTCCACCTTCACCAGAAGCTGCTCCGGTGCGGCATGCGCTTCGGGAACCTGCTGTAATTCGAGAACCTCGGGACCGCCGAAACGAGTGATGACGAGTGCTTTCATGCGGCCAGTCTATCAGGCCTTTTGATAGGACGGGCGCCGCGCGAGCCTGCCCCGCTCTCGCCGAAGCCCCGAGCGAAGCCGAGAGCAAAGTCGAAGGGTCCGGCCGGGCGGGGACGCCCGGCTCTCCACCAGCAAGACAGTGTGGGTCGCGGAGTTCGGCGTCGGCATCTATAATGATGGCCGAGTTTCCGATCCCCGTGGCCTGAGAGATTCTCTGGCCGCGGGGGCGAGGGTTGCGCCGTTTGACGGACGTGATCCGAGGGTGCGGATGGAAACATCCACGCCTCCCGTATTGGAAAGGAAACGCTCGCTGGGGTTGTGCCCGCCTGCTTGTTTCCTTGAGTGAAAGATCTAGCATTTAGCCAAACCAGCTCGATGCAGGTGAAGGCTAAGTGCTAGGCGCCAAGTGCTAAATGCCGACGCTATCCGACAATTTCGGGCGCTCCATCCACGACCTGCGGATCTCGATCACGGACCGCTGTAACTACCGGTGTGTGTACTGCCGGACGGGAACCAACGGCGCGGCGTTTGCTGAACTCCCGTTCGAAGATTATCTGCGGATGGCGCGGATACTGGTCGGGCTCGGGATCACGAAGATCCGCCTGACGGGCGGCGAACCGCTGCTGCGCAAGGGCATTGTGGAGTTTGTACGGGACCTTGCGAAGCTGCGCACGACTGAGGGCAAGAAGCCTGGAATTGCACTGACCACGAACGGCCACCTGCTCGCCGAGATCGCGCAGCCGCTGAAAGACGCGGGACTCGATCGCGTGACGGTCAGCATGGACGCGGTGGATTCTGAGCGGTTTGCGCGCATCACGCGCGTGCCCAATGGATACGCGAGCGTACTTGCGGGTGTTCGCGCAGCCCGGCAGGCGGGACTCGATCCGGTGAAAATCAATTGCGTGCTGCTGCGCGGCTTCAATGAAGATCAAGTCGTTCCCTTTGGAAAATTCGCGCGCGAAGAGCGGGTGGTGGTGCGCTTCATCGAATTCATGCCGCTCGAAGAAGACCGCGTTTGGACTCCGGAAATTGTGGTGACGCTCGACGAGATCGTTCGCCGCATGTCGGAGTATCTGCCGCTCGAGGAGATGGCGCACGAACACAGCGAAACGGCGCGGCGCTATCGCTTCTCCGATGGCGTGGGCGAGATTGTAATTATCGCGCCCGTGTCGCATCCGTTCTGCGGGCAGTGCAGCCGGATTCGCATCACTTCCGACGGCAAACTGCGAACGTGTCTATTTTCTGTGTGGGATCACGACCTGCATGAGTTGATGCGGCGCGGCGCGACCGACGAAAAACTTACCGCGTTCATCGTGAACGTGGTGGAGAAGAAAGAAGAGCGCCACCACATCGGAGAGCCGGGATTCGTTCCGGCATCGCGGACGATGGTGCATATCGGCGGGTAGGCTTCAGCCGAGAACGGGTGCTTCACCGTTGAGACGCAGCGCGCCGAAAATTGCCCGCCACTCAGGTCCCGGTAACGAGTCCCCAGTTACCGCTTATTGCTGCCAGCCAGATTATTTTGAACGCAAACCTTAAAGTCTATTGCTGAGGTGCCGAAGGAGAACATTAGGAGGTTCTAACAAATGGTCAACCCGGTAAGTAGTGTAACCCGCGTCCGAGCCCATGATGCAGTTCAGCCGCCGCCAGCGCCCCGAACGGCGCCCACGCAGAAGCCGCACCCACCTGTCACGGATACTGTCAAGATCAGCGGCGCTGCTAAAGCTCTGCAGAAAAAATAAAACTGGAGCCAGACCGCAACCGATTGCGATCCCACGCTAGTTTCAAGATGGCTATGGGAACTCAGTAGAACGAGTCGTACTTGGTAACCGTCCAGCCGGAATCTTTCTGCTCTTCGGTCACCGAGAAGAGGTCCTTGTAGGTCTCGTCTTGACTGGGAGTGCTGTAACGCTGGCCTTTGTAGTGCAGGATCACAAGCGGCGGCGCGTCTTCCCATTCCACCAGGTTCCAGGAAATCAGCGGATGCTGGGCCTCGGATTTGCAGAGGAAGTCGGCGCGCTTCTTGCGGTAGTCCTTTTCCCACTTGGCGAGCAGTTTGCGGCAATTGCCGTCGCGCATCTCGGCGATAAAACTATTGGCGGTGCGCTCGATGGTGCGATCACGCAAAGGATTCATGGTGATGCTGATCGGCATTTGGGTGAGCGGGTCGCGTTCCTCGGAGCGCGACAACACCGGAGGCTGGCCGCTGAGCCAATACAAATAGCCGAGAAACGCGAGCACCAGCAGGCTGGCGGAGCCGATGGCGATCACGAGATGGGTGCGGGAAAACTGCATCACCAGAAGTTTGGAGGATGGGCGCAGCAACGGCAAGGTTACTTCAGATACTTTCGTAACTGGTGGAGCGGTGCGGTAAGGCTTCGGACGCAAGCGTCTGCACAGCGGCGTGTGACGTTGGGCACTGGTTTGTGTTTTCCATTTTGGCGGCGTATAGTTGGGGTTGAATACTGTTGTGTCGTAGTGTCAGGATTGTCGAAGCACACCAGTGGGCGCAAGCCCACTTTTTAGTTTGGGCCGATTATCGGGGATGGATGGGCGCGGCGATTCTGGCGCAACTTGCTGAAAACATGGCTCTAGATCTGGACAGGGTCCGGCAGATTGCCGAGCGGGTGGCAGGCTCGAGCGGGCTGGAAGTGGTCGAAGTGGAAGTGTGCGGGGCAGGTAAGCACCGCATGCTTCGCGTGTTCATCGACCGGCCTGGAGCGGCGCCTGCGTTGGGTCGTCCGGATGGTGTAACGCACGAGGATTGCGCGAACTTCAGCCGCGAGTTCGGAACGATCGTCGACGTTGAGGACGCCGTGCCAGGCGGTTCGTATGTGCTGGAGGTCTCGTCTCCGGGACTGGATCGCAAGCTGACGAAGTCGGCAGACTTTGAGCGCTTCCGCGGATGTCGCGTGAAGTTGACGACGCGTGAGCCGGTGAACAACAACCGGTATTTTGAAGGCAAGCTGGAAAGTTTCGACAACGGAAAGCTGCTGCTCGATCTGAGCGGGGCGCGGAAGAAGAAGATGCGTCCAAAAGAGGGCGCGGAGGCGAAGGTTGAGATCGAGTTAGGCAACGTAGAGAAAGCGAATCTGGTACCGGAAATTTGAAAAGTGCGAGGTTTCAAAGTTTCAGAGTTTCAAGGTTTCAAAAAGCAAAGGAATCAGGGCCGCAGCGAATTGCGGGGTTTACCTTGAAACATTGAAACCTTGAAACTCTGAAACTTGGAATGTTTATGGCTAGTGAGCTCTACAACATCATCGAAGGGGTCAGCCGGGAAAAGGGCATTGATCCGCAGATTGTGGTAAGCGCGGTTGAAGACGCCATTGTGGTGGCCACGCGCAAATACTATAAGACGCAGGAAAACCTGCGCGCCGTACTCGACAAAGACAGCGGCAAGATTAGCGCCTATGCGGTGAAGTCGATCGTCGAAACTCCCGAGCAGGTGGAAGATCCGAATCTGCAGGTAACGGTGGAGGAGGCGCGGAAGCTCGATCCGGCGGCGGAAGCAGGCGGAGAGTTGCTGATCCCGAAAGTGACGGAAGGAATTCTGGGACGGATTGCGGCGCAACTGGCGAAGCAAGTCATATTTCAGAAAGTGCGCGAGGCGGAACGCGACACGGTTTACAACGAATACATCGGGCATGTGAACGAAATCGTGAATGCGACCGTGAAGCGGCTCGAGGGTCCGGATGTGATTCTCGATATCGGCAAGGCCGAAGCGCGCATGGGACGCAAGGAGCAGTCGCGGCTGGAATCGTTCGCGGTGGGCGAGCGGATTCGGGTCGTGATCGTGCGCGTGGAAAAGGCGGTGAAAGGTCCGGGCGTGATCGCTTCGCGGTCCGCGCCGGAATTAGTCCAGCATCTGTTTCAGACCGAAGTGCCGGAAATTTATGACGGCACGGTGGTCATCCGTGCGATTGCGCGCGAGGCGGGCGAGCGCACGAAGATCGCGGTGATGTCGAAGGACAAGGACGTGGACGCGGTCGGAGCCTGCGTGGGCATGAAGGGGATGCGGGTGCAGTCCATCATTCGCGAGTTGCGCGGAGAAAAGATCGACATCATCGAGTATCACGAGGATCCGGTGACGTTCGCCGAGAAAGCGCTGCAGCCGGCGAAAGTGAGCCGGGTGACGATTGTGGACGCGGCCGACAAGCACTTGGAAGTGGTGGTGGACGACACCCAACTTTCGCTGGCGATCGGGAAAAAAGGGCAGAACGTGCGCCTCGCGGCGAAGCTGCTGGGCTGGAAGATCGATATCAAGAGCGAGGAAGAAAAGCGTCAGGAAGTGGAACAGCAGATGTCGGCGCTGGTCACGCAGACCGTGACTCCGCTGGAAATTGTTACAGGACTGGGCGAGGGGCTGGTCGAGAAACTGAAGGCGGCGGGCGTGAATACGGTGGAATCGCTGGCCGATATGACGCCCGAGCAATTGGAAGCGATTGAAGGCATTGGGCCGAAAACGGTGGAAAAAATCAGTATTGCGGTCAATAATTACTTCGCCAGCCTGGATGGCGGCGAGGCCGTCGCCGACGCTGAACCGGAAGGTGCCCCAGAAGCCGCCACCGAAGCGGCTTTGAGCGAGGAATCGCTGGCGGAAGGTTCGGTGGAAGCGGATGCTTTGGCCATCGAACCGGAAAGCACCGGAGAAGCCGCATCGCCTGCAGACGGCGAGTTAGAAGCG
>Ga0181505_10995384_pt1 | contig 16270 bp, 17 predicted proteins | sample PEATcosm2014_Bin_5_FD_127743 | JGI IMG/M metagenome (GOLD analysis project Ga0181505, IMG submission 127743) | Metatranscriptome of peatland microbial communities from MTU Mesocosm Facility, Houghton, MI, USA - PEATcosm2014_Bin05_30_metaT... | ecosystem: Environmental > Terrestrial > Soil >...
CTCCCGATGATGTCCATGTGGCGCCGCGTGTCGGGATCGATCTCACGCATTTTCTCGCGCAATAATTCCAGGTGCAACACGATGGCGTTGATCGGGTTCTTGACCTCGTGGGCCACGCCGGAGGTAAGCCTGCCGATGGCCGCCAGGCGGCGTGACAGTTCGATCTCGTTTTCGATTCGGTGGACCGACTCCGTATCGCGCATGGTGAGCAGCGCACCAATGCGCTCGCCCCGCTCGGCTATGAAATCGAGTGCGATCTGGATGCGGCGTCCGTTCTCCAGCTCGATTTCGCGTTGCGGTATCGGCTGGTGCAGGGCAAACGCGTCCAGCACGATGCGGCCCAGCTTATTGGCATCGGTGAAGACGTCCTCAACAGCATTTCCCAGTATCTCTCCCCGCGGCCGGCCGATGAAACGTTCGGCCGAGGCGCTCACCAGCACCACCCGGGTGTCGCGCGTGAACAGGACCAGACCGTCCTGTAGCGTGCCCATGATCTGGTCGAGGTTTTCCTTCAGGGCGCTGAAGACCTCTTTTACGTCGCGGATCTGACGCCCCAGGCGGTCGATTTTCGTGTTCACCAAGCCATACTCGTCCGTCTTGCGTGGGTCGGGGTCGGGCGTGCTGTCGGGAACTCCCGCGGTCATTTGATCGAGTCGCCGCCCAATCGCTTCCAGTGGGCGTAGCGCTATGTTCGAGACGCCGGCAGCCAGCGCCATCGAGACCAGAATTGCGAAGATGGAAAAGTAGAGAGCGCGGCGCAACTCGGGCTGAACTTCGCTCTCCAGAAATACCGTGGAAATGCCAACCCGAATGTCCCCGAACGGTTGGCCCTCGCGTTGGATAGGAAGATGAATGTCGTAGACGCGCGGCGCGCCAAACACCACTTTCAGCTGCTGCAGGAAGCTGCCATTACGAATTTCCTGAAAATCTCTTCGCGCCAACAGGTTCAGATTAGTGCCAACGGCGTTGGGATCGGTGTGCACGATAGCGCGGCCGCTGACGTCCGCAATGGCCGCATCGGAAACCGTGGGAGAATAGCCGACTACCGATTGCAGCAAGGTGTTCAGGCCTTTATTGAGCTTGAGCTCCTGCTCCAGCACCGCGTCGACCTGGTGGGGATCGTTCTCGTCGGCAAATGTGCTGCCCACTTTGGCCAGGCTGGCTGCGCGAGCGCTCTCTCGGATCTCCTTGGCGACGAAGTCGGCGCTATCGTAGGCCTCGTAGATGCGCTGCCGCACCAAACGCGAGACGTAAAAGTAGGAAAATATGGCGACAAGCGCAACCACCATGCCACTGATGGCAAGCACCAGTTTTGTCTTCAAACGCATATGATCCACAAGAAGAAGATTCGGTGGCGCGGGCTGTTGCCGGTATCATATCAGTCCGCGCACCCGGCGAAAATGGGGCGCGAGTTCCTCCCCGCATAGACGGGATGCTCCCGAGGCATCGGATATGGTAACGTCTTCGACGGCATTCTTCGTCTGGAAACAACGCCGGACCGGGGCTCAGCATCTAATCTTCAGTCATTGTCCGGTTAGCGCAGAGCGTAGCGGTAGGAGAAGAAAACGTGGGCCATACCACAGCGGAAGAGGGCAAGAACTTGCAGAGTGAGACGATTGCCAAGTTGCGTACCTTGTCCCATGATCTCAGCAATTACATCGAAACCATCATGCAGGCCTCGTATCTATTGGCCCAAGCCAAACTCGACGACAATAACAAAAAATGGCTAGAACTGGTCGACAAGGCTTCGCAGGACGCCGCCCGCGTCAACCGCGAGATCCGCGAGATCCTGCGCTCTCAGTCTGAGTGTGGCCCTTAGGCAGCTGAGAGCGCCTCGAAGCTCAATGTCTCAGCACGGCTGCGCCACGCGCGATGGAGCAGCCATTCCGGGATGCTTATGACACGAGCTGAGCTTCCATGGTGATCTTGGCGTTCAGCACGCGGGAAACTGGACATCCCTTCTCCGCATTCTGAGCAGCTTCCTCAAACTTCGCTTTGTCTGCCCCGGGAATTTTTGCTTTCACTTCCAAATGACTCGCCGTAATGCTGAAGCCGGCATCTGTTTTCTCCAGAGTCAACTTCGCGGTTGTGTCGATGCTTTCGGCAGTCATACCCGCATTTCCTAGCTGTGCCGACAGCGCCATCGTGAAGCAGCCTGCGTGTGCCGCGGCAATCAGCTCTTCCGGATTCGTTCCGACGCCATTTTGGAAGCGCGTACTGAAGGAATATTGCGTCTGGTTCAGCACCCCGCTCTGCGTGGATACGGTCCCCTTGCCATCTTTCAACCCACCCGACCAGTGAGCACTGGCTGTTCGTTGCATATTGCCCTCCTGAAAATAAACTTCTTTCCCTGATTAACTTACACGAACGCAGCAAATCTTGGGGAGATCGTGGGCAGGCGCAAAAATTGCGAGCCGGAAAATCCTCGTCCTGCGTGACCGCCGTTTCGCGGTATCTAATAGAAGTCGGAGCAGCTCAGGAAGTATCCACATCGTGGACAAGCCACCTTGCAGTGATTTTCCCGAAGTTGTTCGGAGCAGTTCGGACAGACCTGCAGGCTGACTGTCTCCCGCTTTCGGTCAGTCTGAGGAAGCGGCTCGTCTTTGTGTTGGGCCAGGGAATTCGTAGACGGATTATCGTTCATGACTGCGCCCTCAGCTCTCTCGTAATGTCCGCAGAATACACGATGTTGCTGGCAGAAGCCAAAAGGTGGCGGCCTCTCCGCGAGGCAGGAGGTCCCCCATTGGTACATGTACCTCAGTGCATACTTGTCAAAAATAATTTCGTCAGAGTTCATGGGCGATTGCCCTATAATGCGTGATGGGTGTTTGTATCTGCGTTTTATGTGCATCACCCTGCTGGAATTTTTTTCAACTTTGCCCCGCAAGGTGTGGGGTGCAGGAAGTGTGATTACCAAATAGTAACTGGCACAAAGATCAGGAACTACGTCGCCTTAAACGGCGGCACTGTCGGCGTCTTTGCTGCCCGTTAAGTTGTGCATCCGATAGGACGTAAGTGCTTTCGCTTGAGATGGTGTTGCTAAAGGTGGGGCAAACTTGATTTGCCCATCTAGCAATGCTGAATGTTTTGTAGATCGCGATTGGTATGGAGGTTGTCCCGTGAAAAATGCAAAGAAATTGATGTTCGCCGCCCTTGCCGCCCTCATGATAGCAGGCTCTCTGAGCGCTGTTAGCGGCGCAACCTCGATGAGCTCATTCGGTCCAGTCGCCATCGTCGGGGAAGGGCCGTCGCCCTTGCCCGTTGTCCTGTCTGCTGTTCCTGATAACGCCACCAGTTCGTTTGGCAAACACTTCTGACAATAGTTCGGGTCGGAAACGACCAAGGAGACTGTAATGAAGAACACCCTCGTCGTTACCCTCGCTACTCTGATGTCGGTCGGTATCACTTGCGCCGGCGCCAACTCGCTCCCAACAACGAACGCCTCGTCCGAGAGAATCGCTCAGGCGTCGTCTGCATATTCGCTTTGTGCTGGGCATGATGTCTGTAGCTCGAATCGCGCGGCCTTATCTCCGGGTGAAGGCGCTCCCATGCCCCTTTGCCCTCCCGGACAAAACTGCACCGGTCAGCTCCGCCAGATCGCCGGTGAAGGTGCTCCCATGCCCCTCTGCCCGCCCGGACAAAACTGCACTGGTCAGCTCCGCCAGATTGCCGGTGAAGGCGCTCCCATGCCCCTCTGCCCCCCGGGACAAAACTGCACGGGCCAGCTACGCCAGATCGCCGGTGAAGGTGCTCCCATGCCCCTCTGCCCGCCCGGACAAAACTGCACTGGTCAGCTCCGCCAGATCGCCGGTGAAGGTGCTCCCATGCCCCTTTGCCCCCCGGGACAAAACTGCACGGGCCAGCTACGCCACGTCGCCAGCGACGGTTCGCCTGCTGAAATTGAGGTTGCTGTAACGAAAATTTCGGGATAGTCGCTAGCTTCGAGGCCCGAATTGGGTTTTTAGGGCGTGGCAGGTGGTAAGAGAGTAATCCAGGCCCGGTTACCGGCCTTTGGAGAAATATCTTGCTTGTATTATGCTGACTCCGCGGATATCATTTCGGAGGAGTCATGCAGCTACACGTCATCGACTACGTGTTTTGGTTTGCCTCACCCCTTCTTCAGTTGGGGGTGTTGGTGTGCATGGTGAGGCGTGGCCTGCATAAGGAGTATCCTTATTTTTTCAATTACACCATTCTTGCTGTAATTGGCGACCCGATTCTCCTGATCATTCATCCCCTTTCGTATACCGCTTATTACTATGCCTACTACGTGTATTTGGGTCTCAGCGTTTTGATGTCGTTTGCCGTTCTACAGGAAATTTTCAGAGCGGCGTTCCGGCCTTACGAAGCGTTACGAGATTTGGGCGTGATCCTCTTTCGTTGGTCGGCGTTGGTGGTGCTCCTGGTGGGAGTGATGTGGGCGATTAGTGTCGCGCATAAGCCCGACTACGATCGTGTTCAGGAGGTTATCCTGCTAGCCGACCGCGGCCTACGCCTGATGCAGTGCGGCCTGGTCTTTTTCCTGCTCCTGTTCAGCGAATATCTCGGCATCCCTCACCGCAGTCTTCTGTTTGGAATTTCCTTGGGATTTGGCTTTTTCGCAGCCGTAGACATGCTGGTTGTTACCGGTGCGAGCCATCACAGCTTCTTGAGTCACGCCACACTAAGTCAGATCAACAGCGCCGCGTACCTCATCGCCGTGATGATATGGTTTGGCTATACCTTGGCCGCCGCGCCGTCCCGGAGCAGGGTCGCTGAGCCGGTCTTGCTGCGTTCCAAGGACTGGAACTCTGCGCTGCAAGATGCTCGAGTGCCCGTTCCCGAAGATAGCCTGTTGGACAACATGGATCGCACGGTCGAGCGGCTCCTCTACCCACCGGAAGAATCGACAGTCAACATTCCCACCGGACGCGGATAAACCGCCCCTCCGCCTGACGTCCCGCGCTACCGCCCAGTTTCGGCGGTTTTCTTTTTGCCCAGCTTCGATGCCGTAGCCCTGCATTCAGACTGGTGTCTTGGTTTTGCGCGGCGGATTGAAAAATGGTAGCGGTCGAACCGTAGCTGCCACCTTATGGCGCACTGCCTCCACCGTCATTTCCACGTGCAGTCTTGACCCGGGCTCCGCATAACGCGAATCCACGCTGGCCAATGCAATTAGTTGCTTCAGCAGCGGCGACCAGGTGGTCGACGTCGCCTTACCCACCTGCTCCTTCCCCTTGTACACCGGCACATGGACCCGTGATGCAGTGGCTGGCGTCTGCGGAGCCAGTCCCATGCGGTCAAACAGCCCTTCAAATTCGTTCCAGTCGATTTCCAGCCCCATCAATTGCCGCTTCGGTCCGGCCTTCTGCTCGGCCAGTAGCGCTTCCCGTCCTATGAAGTTGTCTTTTTCAAAATGGATGAGCTTCCCTAGCCCAACTTCCGCTGGGCTGTATTTCTGCGATGAAATGAGCGCCTTCTTGCTGCTGATGTAGTCCACGTCGGCAAGGATGAGTCCCGCCTCGATCCGCGCGACGTCCAGCGCCAACATCCCGGTTGGGTGAATGTCGAACCGCCTACCCGCATCCATCAGCGTGTCCCAAACGCTGACCGCTTTTTGCCATGGAATCCAGATTTCATACCCCAGATCGCCGGTGTACCCGGTTCGGGAAATGTCCACTTGAACGCCGCCGATCTTTCCGCTGGTCTTGCGAAAGTACTTCAGGTTTTCGATGTCGGCCTCGGCAATGGTCTTCAGCAGCTTTCCCGACGTCGGCCCTTGCAGCGCCAGGGCGGCAAGCTGCTCGGTGATGTCCTCAATCTGCACGTCAAGTCCGATTGCATTCTGCCAGAACCAACGCAAGTTAGGGTCAGCCGCAGTCCAGCGATAGCGGTTCTCTTCCAGCCGGGTGATCGTGCCGTCGTCGATGATCTTGCCTTCTTCGTCGCACCAGCAGCAGTAGATCACCTGATTGACAGCGACCTTGTTGATGTCGCGGGCGATGACGCGGTTGACAAAGCGGGTGGCATCGCGCCCGCTGATCATGTACTTGTAAAGCGGAGTCACGTCGATGAGCGCGGCCGCATTGCGAATCGAGTTGTACTCGTGCTCGTGGTGCGTCTCGTAGACGCTGACTGCGTAAAAGCCCGACCACTCACGGTAATTCAGGCTCTGGCACAGAGCGAACGTTCTCTCGTGGACTGCTGTTCCTACCGGCACGCTTCATCCCTCGCGGTTTCCAACAGTGCGCGGATTATAGCGATCACGGAAGGCTGCGGCAAGCTCTCGCGGCTTGCATCAGAGTCGGCCTCTGTTTCGGTAGCTCACTACGCTAGAATGTGGACGCAGTTCATTTCACGGACAATATGGCTTCGGACAATTCATCACGATACGACATCATCGTCATCGGTGGTGGCCACAACGGCTTGGTCAACGCCGCCTACCTCGCTCGTGCCGGCAAGAAAGTTCTGGTGCTGGAGCGCCGTCACCTGGTCGGCGGCGCGGCCGTCACCGAAGAGATTATTCCCGGCTTCAAGTTTTCTGTCTGCTCGTACGTGGTGTCATTGCTTCGCCCGGAGATCATTCGCGATCTCGACCTTCCCCGCCACGGCTTGGAAATTCTTCCGCTCGACGGCACTTTCACCCCGATGCCCAGCGGCGACTATCTTTGGCGAGTTAACGATCATGGCAAGACCATGCGCGAGCTGCGGCGGCACTCCCGCTTCGACGCCGAGGCTTACGAGGAATTCGGCAAGGCCATGCTGCAAATGTGCCGCTTCGTGAAGCCGATTCTGGCAATGGTTCCCCCCGACCCAACGACGCTGAATCCAAAGGATCTGTTCAAGCTGCTCTTCCTGGGCCGGCGTTTCCAGGACCTCAGTGGCGAAGACAAGTACAACCAGGTGCAGCTCATGACCATGAGTGCCATCGATTTTCTCGACCAGTGGTTCGAAACCGACGTGCTCAAGGCCACGATGTCGGCGTCGGGAATCATCGGCACCTTCCTCGGCGTGCGCTCGCCGGGGACGGCTTACGTCCTGCTGCACCACTACATGGGAGAAATCGACGGCGCATTCCGCGCATGGGGTTTCGCCCGCGGCGGTACGGGAGCTATCTCCAACGCAATTGCCGATGCAGCGCGTGAGTTCGGCGTCGAGATCAAAACGCAAACCGCGGTCGCGCAGATTCTGATCAAGGATGGCAAACCCGTCGGCGTCGCGACCAGCACCGGCGATGAATACTTCGCTCCCGTCATCTCCTCGAGCATCGATCCCAATCTCACATTCCTTAAAATGATCGAGCCCAGACACCTGAGCAACGAATTCCGCGACGAAGTGAAGCGCTACAAGTTCCGCGGATCGTCCGGCAAGGTCAATCTCGCGCTCGACGCTCTTCCGAATTTCACCTGTCTGCCCGGCGAGGGCCATCACCTGCGCGGGGCCATCTCGATATCTCCCAGTGTCGACTACATGGAACGCGCCTACGACGACGCGAAGTATGGCAATTATTCGCACCGGCCCTACATCGACATCGTAATTCCCAGCCTTACCGATCCGTCCCTGGCGCCGCCGGGCAAGCATGTGATGTCGTGCTTTGTGCAGTACGCACCATACAAACTCAGAGAGGGCAATTGGGATGAGAAGCGCGAGGCCTTTGGCGATAACGTCATCGATACGATTGCCGAACATGCTCCGAACCTGAAGAACATCGTCGTCGGACGCCAGGTGATCACGCCGCTTGATCTCGAGCGCGAGTGGGGATTGACCGAGGGCAATATCTTTCAGGGCGAGCTGTCGCTGGAGCAGCTGTTTTTTCTTCGTCCCGTGCCAGGCTGGGCGCAATACAAAACGCCAATCAAGAATTTGTGGATGTGCGGCTCGGCCACCCATCCTGGTGGTGGCATCATGGGGGCACCCGGCCGCCTGGCAGCGCTGGAGATCCTCAAACACGCGAAGACGAGCGGCGGGTAGAACTGGCTCGCGTAGAGCTGGCCTTTAGGTCAGCGTCAAGCCAATATAACGATCCGGGGCTTTAGCCCCGGAAATAAACTTCCGAACATGTCCGAAACTCACGACATCATTATCCTCGGAGCAGGACACAACGGGCTAGTCACCGCGTTCTATCTCGCCAAGGCTGGATTCAAGCCCCTGGTACTGGAACGGCGACCCGTTGTCGGCGGCTGCGCCATCACCGAAGAATTTCATCCTGGCTTCCGCTGCTCGCGGCTCGCCCATGCCACGGGATCAATCAACTCTGACATTGTGGCAGACATGGATCTGGCAAAGCATGGTCTGAAAACATATACACCCACGGTCCGAGTGCTGTCCCTCGCCCATGGCGGTAATCTCGTTCTTTATGACGACACTGCAAGATCGCAACAGGAGATCGCAAGGTTTTCCCGGAAAGATGCCGCGAATTACGCCGAGTTTCAGCAGCCCTTAAGCCGCATTGGCGAAATTGCGGCGTTGCTGATGAGCATCACACCACCCGATATCGACGATCCTGCCGCGAACAACCTTTGGGAGTTACTGAAGACAGGCCGCAAGATTCGCGGCCTCGGCGAAAAAGATCTTTATCGTGTTTTACGATGGGCGCCGATGGCAGTGGCCGACCTTGTCGCCGAATGGTTCGATACTGAGTTGCTGCGCGGAACGATCGCCGCGCAAGGGATCTTTGGGACATTTCTCGGACCATGGTCAGCCGGCTCCAGCGCAACCCTGCTGCTGCGCAGTGCATCGGACAGTAACCTGGCGGGACCAGCGTCCTACATTGCGGGAGGTGCAGGCGCTCTGACCGAGGCGATGGCTGCGGCCGCCCAGGTTGCCGGCGTGGAGATTCGCACTTCCTGCGAGGTCGTCAGGATCAAGGTCAATGACGGCGGGGCCACGGGTCTGGTTCTCGCGAATGGGTATGAGATCGAAGCACGCACTGTAATTTCGAATGCCGATCCGAAGCGTACTTTACTCGGGCTAGTCGATCCGCAATACCTCCAGCCCAGCTTCCTGCAAAAGCTACTGCACTATCGGATGAACGGGAGCGTCGCCAAGATCAACCTCGCGCTCGGCGGCTTGCCGACCTTCAAAGGGGTCGATGGTGATGTTAGGGCTCGTTTGTCAGGCAGAATCCAGATTTCGCCCGAGATCGATCACCTGGAGCGCGCCTTTGATGCCTCAAAGTACGGAGAGTTCTCGCAGCATCCGTATATCGAGGCAACGATTCCCACATTGTGGGACAGTTCTCTCGCGCCGGCGGGCAAGCACATCATGTCGATCTACATGCAATATGCGCCGTACAAACTGCGTAATGCGGATTGGGATTCGCAACGCGATGCGCTCGGTGACACTGTCGTCAAAACGCTTGCCGAGTACGCTCCCGACCTGCCGTCCCTGATCGAGGCCCGCGAGGTGATCACGCCGAAAGACCTGGAGCAGACGTACGGTCTTACCGGCGGACATATCTTCCACGGCGAGCTGGCGCTCGACCAGTTGTTCACCATGCGGCCGCTGCTGGATTGGGCACAATACCGCACGCCAATCAAAGGGCTGTATTTATGCGGCTCAGGCACGCATCCAGGCACAGGTCTAAATGGAATGTCGGGTGCGAACGCGGCGAGAGAGATAGTGAAGGATCTGCGAGATAAGAGCTAGAAGCCCATCAAATGGAGACCGCCAGGGTTGTGTCAGAGCGCGACTTTAGTCGTGCCGAAACCCGCGGGGCAATGGATCCGGGTATAAACCACGTTGCGGCACGGCCGAAGCCGTGCCCTGACACAATGCCAAGACGCCGCGCTGAACGCTGCTCTACCCCGCCGACGCTCGCTCATCCTCGTTTCAAATCCCTCGCCAGGAGCCGGTGAAAGAGATGCTCGCCAGCCTCGCGCCGCACCGATAGCCGTCCTGCGCCGTAGGCACGCGAGCCCAACCCCCGCTGCACAGCTTGGCAGATACCTACGTCTTCATCGTTCACGCGCTCACCGACGGCAATACTCTGCCGATTACGCTCGGCCGCAAACTCGCTCACGTCGTCGAAGTAGAAATCGAAGATCACGGTGCAGCGATCGACGCCATCGGGCAGAACGAGGTTCGTGTCCATATAACCCTGGTACAGATTGATCATGAAATTGGGATACTGCCAGAAGTACCAGGCACGATCGCCGGTTCGCGTCGCGGCAGTCGCGGCATCTTCGTTCGACACAACCACGGGACTCGATTGCAGGCAGTAGCGGTCTTGGGTCTCGATGGTGTACTGCTTGTAATCCAGAACGCTGTTTAGGCCTTTGTGCAGGTGAGGGACGTGATAGCCGCCGTCGAGGTAGTTATCGACAAACACCTTCCAGTTGCACTTCAGGCTGTACGTTCGGCGCTCGAAGAAATGCAGCGCGCCGACGTTCAGCGGCGCGACCCGCTGTACCAGGCTTCCCAGGAAATCGGCCAGGGGCGCAGCTTTCGGGTCGAGATTCACGAACACGAACTGCTCCCACGTTTCTGCCCGCACGGGAACCAAGCCGTTCCGCGCGCGATCGAATCCACAAACACCTTCGAACTCCGGGGCACCTTTCAGCGAGCCATCGAGACCATAGCTCCAGCCGTGATAGGGACAGCGAAAGATGGTCGCCGTGCCGTGTTCTTCAGTCACAACGGCCGCCGCGTGATGCCGGCAGACATTGAAGAACGCGCGAAGCTCGGCGTCGCTACCGCGTACGACGACCAACGGCTCGCCCGCCAACTCCGTCGTAACGAATTCTCCCGGCCGTGCAAGCTGGTCGACACGCGCTACGACCTGCCATGTACGTCCAAAAACGTTCGTGCCTTCCAGCTCGGCGATTCGCTTGTCGACGTACCAGGAAGCAGGAATCGTGGGGGCCTGTTCCAGAGGAGCCTGGTCGTCATATGCGGCGAGAATGTCGTGCAGAGAAGATTCCATAAGCCGAGTCTCAGAAGGCGCGGCCAAATCATAACAGGCACCACTTCCGAAAACAGTTGACGGCCAGCCTCCGCCGTGTACCCTTGTCGTCATGCCTCTTGTGGAACACGCTTTGGAAATCGTGCACGCCACGCCCGCCGACGTCGGCGAGGTGGCGCCGCTCTTCGATGCTTACCGCCAGTTCTACCACAAGCCTCCTGATCTCGAAGCCGCCCGGCGCTTCCTTTTCGCGCGCCTGAGTAAAGGCGAGTCGGTACTCTTTCTGGCGCGGCACGATGGGCGATTGGTAGCCTTCGTTCAGCTTTATCCGGTCTTCTCGTCGGTAGCGCTGATGCGGCAATGGATTTTGAATGACTTGTACGTCATTCCTGACGCTCACAAGCTGGGCGTGGGGCGTGCCTTGACAGAACGCGCTCGCAAGCTGGCAGAGGCGACCCGCGCCAACTGCCTGACTCTGGAGACCGCCGCTGATAACCTTCCGGCGCAGCGGCTCTACGAGAGCTTGGGTTGGAAGCGGGAGCAGGAGTTCTATCGCTACTTTCTGCCGTTGTGATCAATCCTATGCAACGGCATCCAGTCATCATCGATTCCGCTTCGCAATCCGCCGAACTTGGCGCTCAGCCCCAGCCTAAGCGCGCACTGGGTTTGCGCGATCTGGTCCTGTTTTACATCGTTACGACGCTGAGCCTGCGCTGGGTTGCACTGGCGGCGGCCGCTGGGCCAAGTTCCATCGTGATATGGCTGGTCGGCCTGGCCACCATCTTTCTCCCGCTGGCGCTGTGCGTCATGGAACTGTCCTCGCGCTATCCCGAGGAAGGCGGCATTTACGTCTGGAGCAAGCACGCCTTCGGCGATTTCAGCGGATTCCTCACCGGCTGGGTTTATTGGATGAGCAACCTGCCGTACTTCCCGGCGGTGCTGTATTTCGCGGCCAGCAACGCGCTCTACGTTGCCGGCAACAAGGGTAAGGCGCTCCAGGGCAACGCGACGTTCTTCCTTATTTTTTCTTTTTGCGGATTGGCGCTGGCGCTGGTGCTGAACATCGTCGGACTCGACATCGGCAAGTGGCTGAATAATCTTGGCGCCATTGGAGGTTGGTTGCCCGTGGGCTTACTGTGCGTCGTCGGCTTGATCGCGCTGCGGAAGTTCGGCTCAGCGACGAGCTTCAATGCGGCGACACTGAAGCCGTCTTTGAACCTGGGCAACGCCGCAATCTGGGCGACGCTGATGTCCGCGTTCATCGGCGCGGAGTCGGCGTCCTGCATGGGCAGCGAGATCAAAGATGCGCGACGCACCATTCCGCGCGCTTTGCTGATTGCGGGCGTCCTGATCACAGCTGGCTACATACTGGGCACCATCGCCATGCTTATCGTGCTGCCGCAGCAGCAACTCAACAGCCTGGAAGGCATCATGCAGGCGATCTCCACCAGCGCCGAGCGTATCGGCTGGTATGGATTAGGGCCGGCGGTAGCGCTCCTGATCTGCGTCGCCAACCTGGGCGGTGTCGGCGCGTATCTGGCGGCGATGTCGCGTCTGCCCTTTGTCGCCGGCATCGACCGCTATCTGCCGCCGGCGTTCGGCCGGCTTCATCCCCGCTGGCAAACGCCGCACGTCGCACTGATCGTGCAAGGGCTGTGCTCACTGCTATTCGTTCTATTGGGACAGTTGGGAAGCACGGTCCACGGAGCCTACCAGGTGCTGGTGAGCATGACTATCATCACCAGCTTCGTTCCATATCTGTTCATGTTTGCGGCGCTGATCCGCTTGCAGAGCGAACCCGTCGGGCCGGAAATTGTTCGCGTGCCGGGTGGCAAGCCGGTGGCATTCGCAATCGCCATTGTTGGCTTTCTGGGAACCTGCGCGGCCATAATCGGTTCTATGATTCCAGACGCCAGCGAGCCGCACAAAGCTCTGGTTGTCGCGAAGCTTGTCTTGCTGAGCGCAGCAGTAATTGGCGGAGGCGTCGTGTTGTACGCCATTGGAAGCCGCCGGCAACACCGCTCCACGACTTGACTCCCGAAACCAAATCGACTGGAAGCAGTGTCTCCGACGGTTTTCCCGAGGCGCTCGTGAGCAAACTATTCGCTCCACACCGCCAATTCGTTACCGTTGGGATCGGCGAAGTGAAAGCGGCGGCCACCGGGGAAGCCGAAGATCTCGCGCACAATCTTCCCGCCTGCTGAGATGACCTTGGCGTACGTGTCGTCCAGCGACGCGGCATAAATCACGATCAGCGGGCCACTGGTTTTCTCGCTGGAGGCGCCAGCGGGTTTGGCGTCCTTGTTGAATCCACCCGCCAGGCGACCATCGTGAAAACTTGTATAGTCCGGACCGTAGTCCTGAAAATTCCAACCAAAAACGCCACTGTAGAAACGTTTCGTCGCCTCGATATCGGTAGCGGGAAACTCGATGTAGTCGATCTTGAAATTATTATCTTGTTGCGCCATGCCTTCGTCCTCCGAACCAGGAATACGAGATTGAGTGCCCTTGGCAAGACCCGCCGTACGCCAGCGGCGTCATCCCGCGCGGATTATACCGAAGTCGCCGCCTTATTGGGAGTTTCTGCAGCCGCGCATGGTAGGCTGTCACCATGGCCGGAGAAGATCCCAACGACAAGCAGAGCGCTGCCGTGGAGTGGGCGCGCTATTCGCAGATCGCGTTTATCATTCCTGCAGCGGTCGTTGTCGGCCTGCTGCTCGGCAAGCTACTCGACTATTGGCTGCATACACATTGGTTGTTTCTGGTCGGCATCATCGTAGGATCGATCGCCGGCTTCGTCGACATGATCCGGACGATCACGCGGCAGAAGAGTTGATCTGCGGTACAGTGATCTGGTGTCCACGCCGCCGCCCGAACCGACGCCCGTTTTCGCGGAAGGCTTCCTCGACCGGGCCCTGCCCCGAATCCGTAAATTCATGCTCGCGCTCGCCGGGCTGGGAACCGTAGTTTGCTTGGCGTTCTTTCGCTGGCCGGTGACGGCCGGCTTCGTCGTGGGCGCGGTTATTTCCTTCGTCAATCAGGTTTGGCTGGAGCGTGCCATCGAGGCGCTGGGCGTTAGAATCACCACCCAGCAAAGCCGCGAGCGCGGCGGCCTTATTGTGCTGCGGACGCTGCTGCGATACGTTCTGATCGCAGGCGGTGCGTATGTTATATTTAATGTTTCCCTCGCGGGCTTATACGGCTTTCTCGGAGGCGTCTGCCTTCCTATCGCCGCCATCGCCTGCGAAGTCGCGGTCGAGGTATTCGTCACCCTGCGGCACGGATTCTGATTTTCCCTGATCATATCTGCAGGCACAGGACGGCGACGCCCAGTGTGTGCAAGGAGCATAATTAGCAGCAACGGTCCGGTCATACGAGCTAGCATTCATGCCTGAGCAACTTTGGTTAACGGCACTACTAAACAAGTACTTGGCGGGCGTAGCCAACGCCGTTCTCAGCGTCGTTCACGTTCATCCCGCATACCCACAAGCCCCAATCACCAATTACGTAGCCATGCAGTTGCTGGTATTCGTGCTGCTCATACTGTTTTTCGCCATTGTGCGGGCGCGGCTCTCAGTGGACAATCCTGGACCGCTGCAGCATGTGGCAGAGAGCCTCAATTCGTTTATCGTTAACCAAAGCCACGAGGTGATTGGCCATGGTTACGAACGGTATGTCGGCTACCTTACGGTGTTGGGTCTCTTCATTCTTGTTGGCTGCCTTATCGGGTTGATTCCCGGCTTCGAGACCGCGACGGCGTCGCCTTCGGTGCCTCTGGGATGCGCATTAGTCACGTGGTTCTACTACCATTTTCAGGGTGTTCGGCTGAACGGGTTTGGATACATAAGAAATTTCATTGGGCCGGTTTGGTGGCTGGCGCCGCTGATGTTCGTGATCGAAGTATGCAGCCATCTGGCGCGGGTCTTGTCGCTCACCATCCGTCTTTTTGCCAACATGTTTGCCAGCGACATGGTGACGCTCGTGTTCTTCACCCTGTTTCCGATTGGGATTCCGATAATCTTCATGCTGCTGCACGCCGGCGTCGCGCTGATCCAGACGTATATTTTCGTATTACTGGCGACGGTTTACATCGGCGAAGCGGTGGCACACGAGCACTAAGACGCAGCAGTTAGCATTTAGCCGTTAGCACTTAGCAAAAACGCCAGATTCATGGCTAAATGCCAAGTGCCAACTGCTAAATGCAGCTTGCCGTCAGCGTGAGGGCGTCAGCACGGTGAACGTCAACCACCTCCTGGCGGCGATTCATAAGGAGAAACAAGAATGCGGAAAATGATGATGATTGTCTTTGCGCTGATGGCCCTCGCGATGATCGCCATGCCAGCGTACGCGCAGGAGGCGGGAGGCGCCGCTTCTTCACATGCTAATTATGTAGCCATCGCGGCCGGTTTCGGTATCGCGATCGCGGCCGGCCTGGCTGGTCTGGGTCAGGGCCGCGTCGGTGCTGCGGCTTGCGAAGCCATGGCTCGCAACCCTGCCGCTCGCCCGGCAATTCAGCTGGCACTGATTCTCGGTCTGGCGTTCATCGAGTCTCTGGTGCTCTTCACCCTGGTTATCATCTTCGCCAAGGTCGTCTAGTTTTTCAGCTTCGATAGAAAGCCCCCATCACTTGGTGGGGCTTTTCTTTTGCCTATAGCCTTCTGTTTACGGAGCTAGGGATTGGTGCCTATGCTCGCGTTTCCCGCTGCCGGCGGATCACTCTTGCCAGGCTGATCCTCTGCCGCGTTCTGCATCTGTCGTGTCAGCAAGGCAATCTCGGACTGGGCGAGGGTCACGTGGTAGCGGGCATCTGTCGGCACCGCAGGATCCCGGCTGAGCAGATACAACAACTGCATGAGTTCCTGCAGTGTTGTTCGCGGCATCAAGCATGCCGACCGCTTCTTCCGGCTCGGATGACGAAAGTTTGTTGCGGCGAGCACGATTGTTTTCTGTGCCGCGGCAAGCTGACTCGCGCGGCTGTTGTCCAGTTGAGTTGATTCGTGTGCAAGCTTCCGGTTTCTTACATTGCGCCTGGTTCAAGAGTCTTCCCTCTTCAAAGTGCATCTGTACATTCCTTCCGATAAAAAGGACGGCCAGTTCCGAAAGCGAGAGAGGTTAACAATTCGTAACGCGTGATGCCAGAAATATCGCCGAACGTCAACAAAAGTTGAGCTCCAGGCATGCAGCTGTTGTAGGCCCGAACTCCTAGAGCTGTTGTGATTGGTTTCGCAGGCCGCTTACTTCATCAAATCCTGCGCACTCTGCATGGCGTAGAAAAGTATGCGGCCCGGCAGCACGCCCAGGTAGATGGTCGCGATCAAGCTGATCGCCAATCCAATCCCCAGTCCGGCCGGGATGCGAGCCACGGGAATCTCTCCGCGCTCATCCCGC